>Ga0105249_10004948_pt1 | contig 11496 bp, 8 predicted proteins | sample KBSS44metaG_FD_81522 | JGI IMG/M metagenome (GOLD analysis project Ga0105249, IMG submission 81522) | Switchgrass rhizosphere microbial communities from Kellogg Biological Station, Michigan, USA - KBS S4-4 metaG | ecosystem: Host-associated > Plants > Roots > Rhizosphere > Soil | place... | reverse complement strand
GTCACCTATGAATTCCAATATTTCATTGAAAAAATACCTTCGTTAACTGCTACGCAAAAAGATGACTTGAAAAAAGCGATGTTCAATTCGCTGGTGAATTTCCTGGAAGAGCTGACCAATGTGGATGACGGTCGCATCGCTACCCTCAATAATGAACTAAATACTAAACTTCAACTTGCCATTGGAAAGGGAGAGATACAAAATTTGGACAGGACCCCTTTTAAACTGGATGTAAAAACGGGGAACGTAAGACCCATAACCGATAAGGTTATCAATTGCAATTTAACCATTCTAAAAGCAAAGACGAGCCTGACCCGTAATGTTGGCGCATTTGCAGAAGACAAAGCTGAATTCTCAACTTTTAAAAATATCCTGGACGGGATCAACCAGGATAAGATCAAGCTTAACGCGGCGTCACTAGCCATATGGAATGCACCCATTACCAATGCGGTGCCTGCTCTAAAAGATTTGAAATTTAGTGTTCTCGCGCAAATGTTTATTGCAAGCGGTCAAAACTGGGCCGATCTGATCAATGGCAAACTTAAAATAGACCCACCTAACCTGACCCCTGTAACTACTGTCGACAATGCTTCTTTTACTATACTGACTGCTTTTTTTGAGATGATAGCTAACGGTAAACTCGTTAAGAGAGATGACTCAAAAGATGCTTTTGCCGCCATTCATGATTTTGTCGCGGGAAATCTTCTTCCTGCTGCAAAAACCACCGTTGAAAATCAGAATATAATTACTGATCAGCAGCAGGCCAAAGTCAATTTGCTGGCATCTTTCCCGGACATACTGGCGGACAAAATAATTTCCTTATCCATTGTCATTCTTGACAAATCCGTTTCTGATGTCGTTAGTTCGTCTTCCCCATATATCGGATTAGATTATGGCTTAAGCTATACACCCAAGTACACGCAGTTATTTATTTATGAAGGCGTCAATTTTTATTTTGTTCCTGTGAATAAGGATGCGCGGCTGTCTACGATGACTGGTTTTTGGAATAATTTAAGTAAACGGTTAAGTGTACACCTTGGACTAACGCAAAGCCTGATAGCTGCGCAAAACAAAAATTATGTTCCGCTCATCGGGAACGTAGGCAGTATTTTACTCGGTGGTGGATTGCGTTTTTCCAGGATCCTACGCCTCAATTACGGCACCATCTTTTTCTATGAGAAAGACGCCAATCCGCTGAAGGACAAACAAACTTTTAAGGCGATGTATACTTTTTCATTGACTTTCGATTTCAATGTCGCAAAGGCCTTTGGCGACCTGGGAACAAGATTAGGTATCAAAAACTAAATATACCATGCCATTTCTAACACCTGTTATTAAACAAATTTCCCCCGATGTTCCTATCATACTAACATTTCCGGGAGGAGGTATGCAAGGGATTTCAACACAGCTAACACTAACCATTGATATTACAGCGCCGGCTGGTGTTACGCTGCCCATCAATGGAACAGCAGTGCTGACTATAATTAATTCAAGCCAGTACCAGTTCGAGGACAGCAGCAGGGAAAAAAGAATAAATTTCAAACAACTAAATCAGCTGCAGACGATACAGTTTATTTTTAAGATCCAAAACGTTCACGCGCTCGATCCTTCACCTTCTCCATTACTGCTCACCGCCTGTACTTTTGCCGTGGCTGATGGCGAAGGTTCAAAAACCTGTGACAATAAAAACTGCGCGGTGAAAACAGCAACCCCGCTGGCGAAAGTTAAATTCCTGGCTAAAAAAAGAAGGAGATGAGTAAGTCATTTTTCTATGCAGGTCTTTTGATCTGTTTGTTTACAGGCTCTTGTGATAAACCCAATGACCAAACAGTCCCCCCGGGTGATATTATCACGCTGAAGGCTGTAAGTGATATCACTGCACTCAATGCGGATGGTAATACCGTCATACAGTTTACTGCGACGATACCCACCACGACGGCGATGGACACCAAGTCAGTGTTATTTACTTTATCTGATGTGAACGCCGGTAAATTTACCGGTACGTCCACCAATGGCGCGCAGACCATCAATAGCAATAGTGATGGGGTTGCGACTTGTAATATTAAGCTCGGTACTGTCCCCGGCGTATATTATTTAACTGCAGCTACGACTTTTGGAGGCGTGACCTATAACAGTGCGCAGGTGACCATCACCTTAAATGCTTTATCAAATGCGCAAAAAATACAATTAACTGCCGATAACAGCTCGCCAGTCGCTGATGCATTTTCGACCATCAAGTTATCGCTGGTCTCTACTTTCAGCCAGGATAAAAAAGTGGTGCTGACTTCCAATACCGGTTCGTTTGTTAACTCAACAGACCCCAAAACAATCACGGTTATACTGGATGGACAGGGTAATGGGTCTACGCAATACCGCATTACAAATGAAGTAACGCCTAATATCATTACGGCAACACTGACCGATGGCTCTTTTACTACCATCAATTTCACGCCGGTAAATTCCTACGCGGATTACATCATCGGTGAGCCATCTGCCGGTAAAATCGACCTCACGGGTGGTTCAGTACAAGTCACCACTGCGCTGAAAAAAAACGACCCGAACTATAAAGTGTCAAAGAATTCTCCTATTTATTTCAATGCCTATCAAACAATCGGAGGCGTTCGGAAGGACGGACTTGGCAGGTTCATTGGTACTACCCAGGCGGTAACGGACGCCAGTGGTAATGTCCCAGTAGTCACTTTTTTTGCGGACACGGGTAATTTTGATGCCACCCAACCGATTTATATAGAATTAAAGGCCTACAAATCGGCCAACGTTTTTCTTCCAGCGCAGCTTTTTATACTCACTGTAAAAAGTTAATTAAATCAGACTGAAGATGAATAAATTATTAGTATTACTACTGCTTATTTGTTTAGACAATAACGCGATTGCGCAGAACATGACATTAATTAATCAAAACATAATTGAACTTGATGCGACTGATACGGCGGCTGATTTTTCTATCAAAGTAAAAATGACAGGTACCGCAAAGTTTGCTGATGTAAAGCTTACTTCAGACAAACCTGATGATGTCCAACTGGGTGCCAAATCCTACAAAGACGCCCTGACTATAGAAAAAAACAAGAGCGGAGCGCCAGCACTAAATGTCCACGCGAATATGCAGCTGTTAAACCAGCAAGGCACTTACGCCGTTACACTTCAATACGAGGTTACGGCTGGTTCCCCCGAGTACCTGACATTTTCATTATCCCGCCCGGCGGCGACCATTGATACCGTCTCTACGGTTCATGTGCAGGTCGTTGGTGGAACTGTCCGAGATGGAGGTTTCATGCTTAATGCGCATGGTAGCAAAGCAAGCATTCATCATCTCAAATTAAGCAGCCCCCGTTTCGCTGATATTAATGAACCTGCGCTGTTACACTTTAAAGAACCTGAATATACTATATTGGCGGGCAGTGACACGTTCCAAGCGGTGTATGAATTCAACCAAGCCGCATTGAATAAACTAACGCTGGGTAGATATTCTGGTAAGCTGTATGTAACTGCTCCAGAGTTGGTAGCGACTTTGATTGTGCCCTTTGATATTTGGATTCGCAGCAACCCGTTTTATTTATTTCTTTATATTTTTATTGGCCTTGCACTGGGTTTTCTCGCCAGGCATTACCTGAAAGAAAAAAAGGAATGGGAAGCGACTCGTATCAGGGCTTTTCAATTACAGGCGAAAATCGTTTCAGAGACTGATAAAATCACCGATGCAGCTTTTAAAAAAGATATTGATGATCTGTTAAGCAAGCTAAACCCTTTTTTAAATGTAACAATAGGACTCATCCCGTCTGCCAGCGATGCACAAAAAAATCTTTCAGCCAAAATAGACAAAACGCAAACTGACTACGATACCAGGACTGGTATATTCAATACTTATTTTTCTGCGCAAAGGGACAACCTGAAAATTCTGGGCGCCGCTATCAATCCCTCGTTACAAGATTTGCTGAAACAGCGACTAGCACCGATACAATTTATCTACAACACTGCAAAGTCGTTTATTGACAAATTTGACCCGACAAGTGCAGAGAGCCAGCTCAATCAGGCCATTGATCAAATCGAACGTATTCTTAGGCCCGCTTATTCTTATTATGCAACATTTGCCGCACTGCTAAAGGATGACCATTTTTATCCAAGCGCTTTTGCGGCTGCAGAAGTGCAGAGCATGCAGAAATACGCGGGAAGTATTGAAGGAATAGTCGCCCTGAAAAAACCGGTCCCAGTTTCAGTAAGCGACGCAGCATCAGATGTCAATAACATGGATGCCATTGTTTCGCATGCCGGCAACGCCATCAAATATGCCTTCGAAGTGATCGATACTTCATTCATACCGGATGCTGCCAAGTTACAACCTGGCGGAGATGACGCATTAAAATTTAAAATCAACGCATGGAAAGCAATACTGGTTCAGATGCGGGACAATCCTGATAATATGCAAACCCCAGCACATTATTTGCCTGCTCATTTTATAGACGAGCTGAACGGCTTATGGACACAACTCGCACCGAATCCCAGTAATAAAACAGCGGCACAGCAGGCTTTAATCGACAAACGCACGGGGAGGGATATTGAAAAAGTCCCTTCAAGATTTGGGTTCGAACCTTCCGGATTTACGACCGATTCCGCCGTAATACAGACCGCGATGGCAAATTCCCAAAAAGCTGGCTGGCTATGGATTTGGGCAGCCTTATTACAGATGCTGATTCTGCTTTTGCTCATTGGCGCTGGCATCTACATAACTTATGCCGACAGCTTTACCGGAACTTTGAAAGAAGCAATTACAATTATCATTTTTTCTTTTTCAATGGATATAACAGTGGACAGTGTTGCCACGTTAAAAAAATAAACTGAAACAAATATATGCTCCGCCAGCGCGCCAATCCCACAATGATAATGGATATCCAGTCAGCTGTAACTTTCAACAGATCGCAAAACACCGGGTATTCAAATTTTTACATCAATCAATTGGTATTTACAGCCGATGAGGCCATACCCGTCCCTTCATATGCTGATGCGTTGCCCGACAACCTGGAACGGGATACAGTAATTGTATTTGCAGATGACAAACCGCTTTATAATTGGGCGCATCCGTGCCGTTACCTGTTGTTCGACGCCGACAGCCGTGAACAGTATGCATCGATTGATGCCGAGTTCCCTCCTTTTTTTTCAAATGACCCGGACGAAGCTGCTTTCAGGCCTTTTCTTTCGCCGGTTGTGGCTGAAAAACGGTCCGCTAGCGGTAAGCCAGTCTCATATCCTGATATCACCCAGACTTTGTATAACGAGAATGGATATGCCATTTTATATTCCGGCAACAGCTCGCCGAGCCATCTGAATGATTTGGAGTTTGCTTACCGTATCCTAACCAGGAAATATGGATATAATCCGGCTCATATCAGCGTTTTAAACTATAACGGCAAATTGGATTGTTTTCGCCGCCGGCCAGGTGGATGGCCTGGTGATGGTTCTGCCTATTCAATGGTGGTGGATGGACCCGGCGATTACAGTCATATGGAGCAGGCTTTTATCAATCTAGCTAAACAGTTAGATGAACATCCAGACGCTAGTTTATTTATACATACCAGCAATCACGGCGGAGCCGAAGACGCAGTGGACAAATTTCTGTTGGGTCATGGCGGTGGATTTATCAATAGCACTGATTTCGGTGATATGCTCGCCTCACTTCCTCCCATTTCCCAGGTATTGATTATGATGGAGCAGTGTAATGGTGGTGGATTTATCGGGCCCATATTACAAAAAAGTACGGCAGCTAAGACCGCGATTTGCTGCGCCTGCGATGCTAAGAGCACCTCTATTTCGGGCGAATTTTTTAATCCCTATGCAATGCATTGGTTATCTGCGATTAATGGATTAGATCCTTTTGGAAATCCACTTCCTTCCAACCCTTATATTAATGGTGTCGGCTACATTAGCGCGTACACTGCGCACCAGTATGCCTCGAACTATGTGCCCGCTACAGACAATCCCATTTTTGGTGCACACAATTCAGGCGATAATAGTGGTTTGGGCTAATGCAAGGGCACCGGGGGCTTTACAAAGCCGAAATTTTATTTTATATTTGGGGTATGAATCTGTCAAAAGATACATTGGTTAATATCGCAGAAAGTCATTTGCAACAGGATCAAATAAAGGATGCTGTCATTTATCTTTTTGCGAATGCGCCTACGGCTGACATTATTAATCAAATTCATTACAAAGGGCAAACCATACCTAACGAGTCCAAGTTATTTTTCATTGATTTATTTCCCGGTACCAACTGGGCACATCCTTCTCTTTACCTCCTGGTTGATCGCTTTGGAAACCTTATCAAAAAATTGAAAGGCGAATTCCCTCCTTTTGACAATGACCTGAAGGTATTAAAAACATTCGGTCACGTCGAAGATTGGAAACTGTTAAGCAATGAGTACGTTAAATAAAAAAATTTGAAGACAATCATTTCAGCAGTCGTTGGAATCAAAATATAAGGTATGCCTCTTTGCCTGTCAGCAAGAAAAAGATCAAGTCGAAAAGATCTTTGATATCGCGCTGCGGTGTCACCTGATAACTGGTTTGACCTCTTTTTTCGGCTTCGGTATTTGCGAAATAACTGCTATCAATCCAATCCCCGTGTATCAGATATAAATGGTTTCTTATATCATTAAGGTTTTTAAGTTTTGAGATGTAGCTGTCGTAAAAATCATTTCCCCTACCAAATTTTTTTATCAGGATAAAAGCTATTTGCATTTGAATGGCCTTTTCATAATCAACCCTTGTCTGTTGGCTACCTACTTTATCAACGAAAGTGTTCGATTCGAAAATAAAATTGCTTTGCTGTTCCCCATTAATCTTATACCAGCTGTTTTGGGCAACAGGACCATGTGATGATGGATTACTGTCAAAAGTATATTGATAAAAGCAAAATACATGTCCTTGCATCTCCCACTTATAATGTTTGACGAATTGCATATTGAGATAGGCTATAGGTCTTCGATTGGGATGAGTAGTGTAAGTTGTCCCGTTGCTTACAATAGTAACCGGAGGTTGAGTCTTTACAAAAGACGCTTCCTGTACCTCAATCAATACACTCCAAAGAGTCATGAAAGCCAATTCATAGTCAGAATAATAAAACCTTTCCTTATCATACTTGGTTTGGTTAAATCCCTTTCTTAAAAGACCAAAAAACATTAGTAAACGCTCAGTGATCCTGCTGCGGAGCTTGCGGGGATTGTCCTCCATGGATAGAAATTCCGCTGAGGATTCGATCGCTTTGATTCCGTTCCAATATGGACGTAGTATATGATACTGATCAAGGCAATTTTTTACGGTCTCAAAAAAACTTTGAAAATTAATCCTGGAATAATCCTTGTCGCCCACGTTTTCTGGCGATTCTTTGACATACATCCCATCCGCCCCAAGATTTATCACTTCATTTAACGTCCAGGATTTATTAGAGGCGGTGAAGGCTATGATCGGAACATGCGGATGACGCTTTTTCAATTCTGACAAGATCGTTAAAGAAACCGCATACTCCTTTACAGGAGCTGTGCCGGATTTCCACGGCATGTATAAATCCAGGAAAACGATATCGAATAGTTCATATTCTTCGTCTGTAATCTTCAGAATCTGTTCGTGCGAGTCAAGCGTTTGAACTGCGCATTCAAATATCTTTTCAAGGATGGCCTGCCAACCACTTCTTGCCTGGTCATCAATCAACAAAACCTTATTATTCTTTAGCAATTTTTTAAAAGAAAGTCTATTCCCTTTTAAGTTGGCAGGTTCGCAAATCTTAATACGCTCTTTAGTATCGACGACGTCCGGGGAGTTTTTACTATTTAAGAATTTGAACAAAAGCGTTTCAGGCCAGTCATAACCGATTTCATCTTTTGTATAACCGGCATTCAGCGCCAGGCTAACGGCACCCCATTGATTGGCAATTGAATGCCTGTCGCCATGATCTCCTGAAGAAATTTCAAAATGTTTCAACTTTGATGCAGTGAATATTTTTCCTTTAAGCTCTTCTTTATAAAATTTATCAATTCCCAACACTTCTGCGGTTGTCTCATCCGTAGTGACTCCAAAGAGCTCTGATATTGTCCGAAAATAAAAACCATCTGTAAACTGAAAATTGACAATTTCATTCGAATCTATTAATTCTGTTTCCTTTAAATAATCAGGAAGAGTGTCAGCTGCTATGATTATCGGGATCACATTCAAATTCTTTTTGAAGGGGTGAAGTCTTAAGTGGCTGGCCAGCCTGATGCAAAAATTCCATTGCAGATCATTCTTAACTATAATAATGGTCCTGAAGTCATGCTCAATTTTATCCAGCTCCTGGCAAATTCTGTTTGGCCAGTAATCCTTTTCATTGACTATCGCGATGCTCCCTGCCGGTGGTTCACTCAATATCTTGTCGATAGAGAAATGTAGAAATCCCTCTGATGTGACCTCAAACGGCCATTTTGGATACCGTGATATTAATAAATGCATGCTAGATTTTTTTTTCGCGAAAACTTTCAATTTTTTCATTCAGTTCTTCTACACCCATTGCTGCGTATATTGGCAATATCTTGGTTTCAATCTCTTTGCTTGTATAGCCTAATACCTCCAATATAATCGACAGTTCGCGGGATCGAATGAAGGTTTCAGTTCCTTCACCCCTGATAAGTATATCCTCGAGGTGATCCAGTAACGGGTAATATGATTGGTACTTCCCGTCAAACAATAATTTTATTGGAAAATAGCCTGACCTGAGATAAGCCTTAAGGCACCTTTCAAGATTCGCGAATAATACAGCGCGGCTGGTAACCCTTGTACCTATATCCGGTGATTTTCCGCCAGAAAAAACTACCAGATTATCTATGCCTGACTTAAAACTTTCCACCTGACCCTCATCGAAATGCCTGTTGTCAAAACTGTCGTGTAAAAAAATATAAGCATAATTTTCCGGATTAATTTTAAGACGAACACTGATATCGTTCTCTTTTTCGGCAATCTCCAACATATTAGTTTCAATACGAACTAATTCTTTTAGTTCACCAGGAAGACTGTGATAGATTTCCTGAGCCGTTCCTTGTGAATGCGACTTTTTTTCATCAATAATTAAAATTCCTTTCATAGTCATAAATTGTAAAAACTTAACCTGTGCATAAAGCCATTTACAGGCTTTTTCAGTTTCGAAATTCCTGACTCGCCAACTATTGCATGGTCGTTAAGTACATTCAAACTGAAAGAGCCGAGATCCGTATCAATGAAAACGGTCCAATTGCAAATGGAATAAAAATATTTTTGCGTAACCGGCTCCGATTTTTGCAGATCTTTTAGAATTTCCTCAGCTGTTCGAAGCGCTTTACTGCCGGCATCGAGGATATCAATGTGAATCATCTCGTTGTCGCGGTCCTTCTGCGCAGATACCTTAATGTATTTTGCAGTATCAGACTGATGATTCAAAAATTCATTTGAATGATCATTGATACTTCTGATAATGTAATTGATGCCTTTTGAAAGGCTGGGAACCCAGGTATAAAAATTTGCAATCAAATCAAACCTTGTCACGTCAGGTTCATACATGATTATAAATGGAAAGTTGTTGATGACTTTTTCAGCGTGTGACTCAATTAATTGTCTAAAGTTGGTATACCCATCTTTAACGGGTCCAATACGGTAGTTTGATTTAAATAGATTTACTTTGCGCGTGTAACTGTGCTCACTTCCATACGGATGCACTTTATGTTTTTGCCAGAATGGCCGCCCCTGTTCTATAAATGCCTTCACCAGCGCAATTGTGTTTTGCTGTACGTCAATATTTATAGGTTCAAACCCAGGTTTATACCCATTTGAAAACTGCTTACTCAGGTTAGGGTGATTGGTCACCTTATTAATCAGCGCGTCGATATCAATATGCTCCTCGTTGGGAATATGTACCAATTCCTTTAAACCTGTGTCATTGTCTCTTTTAAAATTTATTAAAAAACTTGTAGTCTGCCGCGGGCTATGCGGCAATGTGCCGGACTTTTTTTTATTATTTGAGAAATCATCAAATAATGTTTTACGTCTCTCCTGGGTGACCATTGCTGGGTTATTCCCGGCAAGCAGTAAAAATCTTTTTCTCAATGCCTGCCAAAGCTGATTTTCCGTCCCTTTAACCATTGCCAGGTATTCCAGCTTACCACCCAGCACGTTGGCTAAATTTGATTTATTCTTTGTCGCATTCCTGCTATCAGAATAATAATTTTCCAGAAAGATTAAATTTGCTTTCTCATATCCATAAGTTTCCCAATAGTATAACCACTTCCTTAATTCCTTAATATACCTTTTTTGGACATTAACATTTTCATTGACCAATAATCCAGTCACTTCTTGCCTGTACCCTTTTTTTTGCAGCCTTGTCTTTTTCTCATTCAGAAAAAATCCTTGCTCTGCTATAATGCGTTGTAATTCTTTTTGAAAATCGCTGCCATGTTGATAGACATTATGAATTGAGCTAAATGTAAGATCATCAGCATAACGACTGTATTTCAAACCAAACCGGTTCGCAACCCCACTAAGCAGGTAATCAAGCCGCTGGCATATTATATTTGTAATAACAGGTGATGTAGGCGCTCCCTGTGGTAATACATTTCTGTTGATATTTACCCATTCGTTACCAATTTTTCGCTCAACGCTCATTTCAGTACAACATAAGGCTGCGATGATATTTGCAAGCTGTTGTCTTCGTTTGACATGTTGTTCTTTATTATCTGCATTGGCTATATTTTCATTGTTTTTATCTACCAAATTGAATGGCGGAAGCTGAAGGCATCTCCAAAACCTCGCCTGTTCAATGCTCGAAAAAAAATCTTTCAAATCGATATTATAAACATAATTACTATTTGAATGAATACGGGCATTTTGAACAATAGATTTGTTCCTAACAAATCCCATTGCAGCATCGTGTGGATCAAACATGCACTGTAATATGAACCCCATGGCCTTTTGAAGAGCAATCAGCCCTTTACCCGGGGCGTGGATTATGCGATCACCACCGGACTTCTTTTTAATAATAAAAGTTGAATACCTGGCACTATTTATTTTTGGATTAGAATACCAGGTTAGTTGTTTAAGTTCAAAAGGTATGGCTCCGTCCCCATAAATAATGATCTTTGCATTATTCAAAAGACCAACCAAATCTTCTTTGGATCTCATTTTTGCAAAACCGGTTCGTATTCTTTTTATGTCTGACTGCTGTATTATCATAAGCAAAAAATGAAGCCCGCTACTTTTATTCTTTGTTTATGAATGTATATACCCGAAACTCCAAGTCACTATTACAGGTATAAGGGATAAGAGATACAATAGTATTCACCGTAGTAACTGTAAAATAACGATGAAACCTTCATCCATGAATTAATCAGGGACACCATCCGATTTGAAACCGCCGGAGCGGCATCCAGATGGCAAATATCAATATGGTGTAGCGGGCTTCAAAGAACTACTACAAATTGAATATTCTTCTGT
>Ga0105249_10004947_pt1 | contig 11497 bp, 10 predicted proteins | sample KBSS44metaG_FD_81522 | JGI IMG/M metagenome (GOLD analysis project Ga0105249, IMG submission 81522) | Switchgrass rhizosphere microbial communities from Kellogg Biological Station, Michigan, USA - KBS S4-4 metaG | ecosystem: Host-associated > Plants > Roots > Rhizosphere > Soil | place... | reverse complement strand
TGATGGCCTCCGCGCTGGCTCGCAATACGAAAGACGTGGGCATCGTCGTGCTGGGGAACAGCCTGGCGCTGTACAACCCGCCGACGCGTGTGGCCGAAGAGTTCGCGATGCTCGATTGCATGTCGGGCGGCCGTCTCATCGCCGGGTTTCCGGTCGGTACCCCGATGGACACCGTATTCGCCTACGGTCAGAACCCCAGCAAATTGCGCGACCGCTACCTCGAAGCGCACGACATCGTGATGAAGGCGTGGACCACGCCGGAGACGTTCTCGTTCAACGGCCGCTATAACCAGTTGCGCTACGTCAACGTCTGGCCGCGACCGGTGCAGAAGCCGCATCCGCCGATCTGGATCCCCGGCGGCGGTTCGGTTGAGACGTGGCAATGGTGCGCGGAGATGGACTACGTCTACTGCTATCTGTCGTATTTCGGCTACAAGGCCGGCGAAGCCACAATGAAGGGGTTCTGGGAGGAGATGCGCCGCCTGGGTAAAGACCGCAATCCGTATCGCGCCGGTTTCCTGCAATTCGTCGGCGTCGCAGAAACGCGGGAAGAAGCCTATCGGCTCTACAAGGAACCGGCGGAGTATTTCTACGGACGTTGTCTGCACGTCGATCCGCGTTTTGCTTCACCGCCCGGCTACCAAAGCGAAGCCACGATCCGTGCGCGCGTTCAGTCGCAGGTGGCCCAAGCCGCGGCACAGGCGCGCGCTGCCGCGGCCGCCGGCGCCTCGGCACGAACCTGGGACGACATCGTCGACGCAGGTTACGTGATCATCGGCAGCCCCGACGAGGTCGCCGAAAAATTGCGCGAGGTGTGCGTCAACCTGAACGTCGGCCATCTGATGTTGCTGCTTCAGTTCGGCAACATGGAGCACGATCTCGTTCGCTACAACACGAAGCTGTATGCCGACCACGTGTTGCCTCAGTTGCGCGATCTCTTCGACGATCAGTACGAAGATCGATGGTGGCCAAAACCGCTAGCGCAGCGCGCCGTGCCGAGAGCGGTGGCTTGATGGCGCCAGTGAAGTCGTCGTCGGTAAGTGTTGCGGGCCATTCCTGTCGCGTACTCGAAGCGGGCAGCGGCTCGCCCGTCGTGTTCTTCGCCGGCGTTGGCGGCTTGCCGAAGTGGTCACCGTTTCTCGATGCGTTATCGACCACGCACCGCGTGATCGCGCCGTCGCTGCCGGGCTTCCCCGGCGCGACCGAGTTCCGTCATCTCGACGACTATCACGAGTGGGTGGTCGCCGCGCTCGAACTGCTCGAAGCGCTGGGCGATGCACCGGTCGACCTGATCGCGAGTTCCGTAACCGGTCCGCTCGCTGCCGAGGTGGCCGGTATTGCGCGCGATCGCGTGCGGCGCCTGGTGCTGGTCGCCCCGTTCGGCATGTTTGATGCCGCCGAACCGACGACGGATATTTGGGCGCAGCGACCCGGCCCAGACGTGCTGCCGGCGTTGCTGTGCAACGAGCCGGAATGCTGGAAGCAACTGTGGGAGATGCCCGCGGACCAAGACGCCGTCGAGTGGGGAATCTACCTCACGCGCGCGATGGAGGCGGCTGCACGGTTTCTGTTTCCGATGGGCAACACCGGCATTGCGAAACGCCTTTATCGCGTACACCAACCGACGCTGCTGGTAAACGGCGCCGAAGATCGGGTGATTCCGGCGTCGTATCAGCAACGCTTTGCCGCGCGCCTCGGTGGGCCCGTTGTAACGCACACCGTAGCATCGGCGGGGCATCTCGTGGATCTCGACCAGCCGGCCGAACTGGCCCGCCAAATCAACGCGTTTCTGGTCGACCAGCGATATTGAAGAAGAGGATCTCATGGCATTCGCACCCTTCGATCTGACGGGCAAAGTTGCGTTGATCACCGGCGGCAACAGCGGCATCGGCCTCGGTATGGCCGAAGGCATTGCACAGGCGGGTGGCGACGTCTGCATTTGGGGAACCAATCGCGAGAAAAACGAGGCCGCGGTGGAGCGTCTGGCCGGATACCGCACTCGCGTTTCGGCACACGTCTGCGACGTTGCGGATGCAGATGCGGTTGCAAGCGCTTTCGCCGCAACGCTCGACACCCATGGCCGCATCGACGGTTGCTTCGCCAACGCGGGTACCGGGGGGCGCGGTCAGGCTTTCGACGAAATGCCGTTCGACGAGTGGCGTCGCGTCATTTCGGTGAACCTCGACGGCACTTACCACACGTTCCGCCATGCCGCGGGGCACATGCGCGAACGCGGCGAAGCCGGCGACCCGGGCGGACGTCTGGTTGCCACCGCGAGCCTTGCGGCGATTTCGGGACAAGCGCGCGGCGAGCACTACGCCGCATCGAAAGGCGCGCTCGTGTCGATGATCAAGGCGCTTGCGGTCGAATACGCACGCTACGGCGTAACGGCGCACACGATACTGCCGGGCTGGATCGAAACGGCGATGACTGCGCCGGCGTTCGGCTACGGCAAATTCGTAGACAACGTGATGAAGCGCATCCCGGCGCGTCGTTGGGGACGCCCGGAAGACTTCGCGGCGATCGCCGTATACATCATGAGCGACGCGAGCGCGTATCACACCGCCGATACGTTCCTGATCGACGGCGGCTACTACAGTTTCTAGTGAAAGGCGAATTTCGATGATTCAAGCGGTGTTGTGGGATTTCGGCGGCGTCCTGACGACGAGTCCATTCGATGCGTTCAACCGGTACGAAGCGGAGAACGGCATCCCGAAGGATTTCATTCGCGGCATCAACGCCACGAACCCGGAGCACAACGCATGGGCGAAGCTCGAATCGAGCGCCATTTCGTTGGCGCAGTTCGATGCCGAGTTCGAGGTGGAAAGCCGCGCCGCCGGTCATCCGATTCGCGGCCAGTCGGTGATCGATCTGTTGTCCGGCGATCTACGCCCGCGCATGGTGCAGGTGCTGACGGCCTGCAAACAGCGCTTCAAGGTCGCGTGCCTGACGAACAACGTGAAGTCCGGCGAAGGTCCGGGCATGGCGCGATCGAGCGAACGGGCGAGCCAGATGCAGCGCGTGATGGACCTGTTCGACGTGGTGCTCGAATCGAGCAAGGAAGGAATCCGCAAGCCGAACCCCGCGTTCTATCTGCGTGCCTGCGAGCGGTTGCGCATCAAGCCGAATCAGGCGGTGTTTCTCGACGATCTCGGTGTCAACCTGAAACCCGCCAAGGAACTCGGCATGACGACGATCAAGGTGTCGTCGGAGGATCAGGCGATCGCCGATCTTTCCAACGTGCTGCGGATCGATTTCAAGGTCTAACGAGCTGACGCAACCGCGCCGCTGCTTCTTCCGGCGAGAGATCGCGCTGGGCTTCGGCCAGCATTTCGAATCCGACCATGAATTTTCGCACCGCCGATCGCAGCAGCGGTGGATATATGTGCGCGTGCAGCTGCCAATGCGAGCCGTGATCGCGCCCGCGTCCGTGCCACCCCATCGAATACGGAAACGATACGTTGAATAGTCGATCGTAAGCCGGCAGCAGTTGCGCGAGCAGCCGCGCGAGGTCGGCAACGTCGACGGAGTCCAGATCTTCGAAGCCGCAGCGCTGCTCGAGCGGCAGCAGCAGCGTCTCGAACGGCCACGCCGCCCAATACGGCACGACGGCAATCCATCGCCCGGTCCGCGCCACAACCCGCGCGTCGAGCGTCAGCTCCCGTTGCGCATAGTCGAGCAACAGGATCGACGCGGCCGCACCCGCGTTCGCGGAGTACCGGCGCTGCGCGTCGTCTTCTCGCGCGGCGAGCGTCGGCACCGACGACGTGGCCCACACCTGCCCATGCGGGTGCGGACTCGAACATCCCATCAGCGCGCCCTTGTTCTCGAAGATCTGCACCCACGGGTGGCGTTCACGCAGTCGGTGCGATTCGGTGCGCCAGAGTTCGACGACACCAGCGAGTTCACGCGTCGACAACGAAGCCAGCGTCGCGGCATGGTTCTCGGAGTAGCACAGCACGCGGCATTCGCCGGTAATCCATTCGGCCTTTAGCAATGGATCGTTTCCGTCCAAGCGATGCGCCGCGGCGTCGAGCGCCGGAAAGTCGTTGTCGAACGCGAATGCGCCAAGGTAGTCGGGATTGGAAACGCCGCTCGCGCGCGCGTTGCGGGGACAGAGATAGCAGTCGGGTTCCCAACGACTCTGAGTGGCCGCGACGGACGTCTCCTCACTGCCCTGCCAGGGCCGACTCGCTCGACCGGGCGAAACGATCACCCAGTCGCCGGTGAGTGGATTGTGTCGACGCTCAGCCATCGACGGATCTTACGCCGCCATGCGACTCGGCGACGAACGCACTCGGTGCCCTCCCGAAGCGCCGCTCGTATTGCGAAGCCGATGCATTCAGGACGGACTCGATCTTCGCGGCTTCGATCAGCGCCACGACGCTGCCGCCGAATCCGGCGCCCGTCATCCGCGCGCCGTAGCAACCCGGTTGGGACTGCAGCGCTTCCGCGAGCACGTCGAGCTCCGGACAGCTCACTTCGTAATCATCGCGTAGTGATGCGTGGCTTTCAGACAATGCGCGGCCGAGCGCCGGCCAATCGCCCGTTTCGAGAGCGGAGGCCGCGCGAGCAACACGCGCCGATTCGGTCACGACGTGACGCGCGCGACGCTGCACCACTGGATCGAGAATTCTCGTTCGGCGCGCTTCGAACACAGCGAGATCGACCGTTGCGAGCGCGTGATGTGCGACGTCCAGGGTCGCAGCGGCGGCCTTCGTTTCATTCAGGCGCGCGTTGTATGCAGAATCGACGAGTTGTCGCACGCACCCCGTATCGACGACGACGAACCGAACCGACGCATCGTTCACCGCAATCGCGCGGTGACGATGGCGGGAACAGTCGAACAGCAGCGCGGCGCCACGCGGCGCGAGCGCGATCACGGCCTGATCCATCAGGCCGCATTGCACGCCGACGAATTCGTGTTCGACGCGCTGCGCCGCCAACGCGAGCTGCAGGGGCGCAAGCGTTCCGTTCGCGAGCGCGTAGATCAGTCCCACGGTCAGCGACGCGGAACTCGACAGTCCGCTGCCGGGAATGTCGCCGCCGACCAGAATGTCGGCGCCCGTGATACTCACCCCCTCGCGCGCCAGTACCGCGATCGCGCCTTCGACGAAACGGCCCCACGAACCCCGCGGCAACGCTGCACCGATTCCGCCCCTCAACTCGATCGGTTCCGGAAGATTCGTGCTCACCGCTCGAACCGTGTCGGTATCCGTCAGACGTACTGCGACAAACGTGCCGTACTGGATCGGCATCGGCAGTACCGTACCGCCGCAGTAGTCGATGTGATCGCCGATGAGATTGACCCGTCCGGGCGCCCAATACAGGCGCGGCGTTGCGTCGAAGCGCGCGCGGAACAGGCCGTGCCAATCCGTCATTGCTGCTCGGCGAGAAAGGACCGCACCATCGCTGCGTCCGGAATCGCTTGTGCGGCGCCGGCCGTACAGACCGCTAGTGCGCCGGCGGCACTCGCGCGCAGTAGGCGGTCGCGCACCGGCATGTCTTCGAACCACGCGGCCATCAAGTGGCCGATGAAGGCATCGCCCGCACCGGTTTCGTCGACAGCAGTAACGGCGAACGCCGGCAACCAGATCCGTTCGTGGCCGCGTCCATAGAGCACACCGTGAGCACCGAGTGTGACGACCACGTGCTGATTGGGCCGTTCGCGCGTCAGGCGTTCCAGCGCGCGATGGGGATCGGCTTCGTGCGCAAGCGCTGCCGCCTCCAGTTCGTTCAATAGCAGCAGTTCGACCGCATCGATCCGATAACCGGCCTCGCGACCGTCGACCGGCGCGATGTTGAGCGCGACCCGGATTTCGGCGCATCGCGCCTCGGCGAGCACGTCGTCGATGTCGTTGATCTCGTTCTGCATCAACAACCAGCCGTCGCGGCCCACGCGCGTGATGGCGCGGGCCACGTCGTCCGGTTGAATGTGATGGTTAGCGCCGGCGACGATGACGATGGCGTTCTCGCCGTGCGCGCCGACCTGAATCATCGCCTGGCCGGTCGGTTGCGCTTCGCTGACCCGAACACCATCGACGTCGACACCGGCTTCGGCCAGAAGATCCGTCAGCCAGATTCCGTCAACACCGATGCAACCGAAATGCGCCACGCGCGCGCCGGCACGCGCCGCGGCCAGCGATTGATTCAGACCTTTACCGCCGGCATGGCGCACCGGAGCGGCGCCGAGCAGCGTTTCGCCAGCCCGCACGATCGACGGCACCGAGTAAACGTGGTCGATACAGAACGAACCGAGATTGACCAGCTCAGGCATGGCCGACCAGTCGGGGCTTCGCCGCGAGCTTTCGATTGCTGAAGGCCGGTAGCCACTCCGCGTGTGCCGCCAGCAGTTCCGCGGTCATTTCCCTGATGTCGTCGAGCGTTCCAACGGCGGCAGTGAGGGGATCGAGAGCCATCGCCTGGAACACGCTCTCCGGGTCGGTTTGAAGCGCCGCTTTGACCGCAAGGCGCTGCACGTTGATCTGTGTCTGGTTGATCGCCGCCAGATGTACGGGAATATCTCCGATCGCCTGCGCTTCGATGCCGCGCTGGTCGACGGAGCAAGGTACCTCCACGCACACGCCGTCAGGTAAGTTGGCGATGTGACCCTCATTCATCACGTTGCCGTAGATCTTCACCGGCTCGCCGCCCGCGAGCGCGCTGACGATCTGGCTGCCGTATTCGTTGCTGCGTTCGAGCGACACCGGTTCGGTACCGTCCGCCATCTTCTCCATCACCGCGCGCCAGTCGGGGCGGTTGTACAACTCCTTGATGAAGCCACTGCCACCGTTCCAGCTGCCGCCCGGACAGTACGCCTCGATGAGTTCAGGACGTTTGCGGAACCACGCCGAGTATTCGGAGTTGTGACCACTCGCCTCCGTAACCGGGTAACCGAAATGCTTGATGTACTCCATCCGCGACGTGTCTTTGCGCCACAACCGCGGATCGACGGCGAGTTCGCGAATGGCGGGCAACAGATCGCGACCGCGGTGGTTGAATTGAAAGATCCACGCCTGATGGTTCAAACCGGCGCATTCGAACTCGACTTCCTCGAGCGGCACCTTCAGACGATGCGCCCATTGCGCGGTGGTGTGCTGAACGGAGTGACAAAGCCCTACCAGACGAATTCCCGGCAGCGCCTCATTCATGCCCCAGCACAACATCGCCATCGGATTAGTGTAGTTGAGCACCCATGCGTCCGGACAATGCGCCATGACGTCGCGGCCGATCTCTAACAACTGCGGAAGGGTGCGCAGGCAGCGCATGATGCCGCCAGGTGTCAACGTGTCGCCGATCGCCTGATCGACGCCGAAGCGTTTCGGTATGTCGATCTCGCGCTCGATCGCTTCATAGCCGCCGACCAGCACGCTGATGATCACGTAGTCGGCGCCGTCGAGCGCCGCGGCGCGATCGTGATGCGTCGAATACGTTGCCTGCGAGTAACCACCGTCGCGACAGATACGCTCGACGATGCGACCCGCATACGCGAGCCGCTCGCGGTCGACGTCCACCAATGCGAAGTGCGCATCGCGCAGATGCGGATACGACAGAATGTCGGCGGTCAGCCGGCTGGAAAACACCAGGCTGCCCGCGCCGATGATTGCTATACGCGCCACGCCACCCCCCTCGCACGTGTGTTGAATGCGCCCCGACGGTCTTACTCAGCCGCCCTCGATACGGTGCAGGAAATACACCTCGGAGTTCGGCCCTACCGGATCCAGAAACGGGTCGTGAATGATGTCGCCGTCGATCGCGACGGCCACCTTACCAATCAATACCTTCGATATCCCGGGGTACAGGCGTTCGATCTCCGCCACCAGGTCGCGGAAGCTCTCGGCATGAACCTCGAGCTCCCTGACTCCGGCGGTGAGCTGCATCAGGTGGTCGGGGAAAAATACCCTGGCCACGGCCTGCGCCTCAGGCCTTCGCGGCCTCCAGCGCTGCGAGAACCCGCGGCGGCGACAACGGCAGATCCGGAATACGAATGCCGGTTGCCGCGCGCACTGCATTCGCAACCGCTGCGAGTGGCGCCACGATAGGCACTTCACCGACGCCGCGCACGCCATACGGATGGCTCGGATTCGGCACCTCGATGATTTGCGTGTCGATCATCGGCAGGTCCGACGCCACCGGCATGCGATAGTCGAGGAAACCCGCGTTCTGCATTACGCCTTTCGAGTCGTAGATGTACTCCTCGTTGAGTGCCCAACCGATGCCCTGCACCGCCCCGCCCTGCATCTGACCTTCGACGTACGCGGGATGAATCGCCTTGCCGGCATCCTGAATCGCCGTGAACCGCAGCACGTCGACCTTGCCGGTTTCCGGATCCACGCGCACGTCCGCCATGTTGATCGAGAAACCGGGGCCTGCGCCGCGTGCGTTCAGCGAGGCTCGCCCCAGCAACGGGCCGCCAGTGCGTCCGGAGTTAGCCGCGATTTGGGCGAGCGTGAGCGGTTTGACGTCGGCATTCACGCCTGGTTTCGGAATCGCTTCACCGTCCTTCCAGTCGACCAGATCCGCTTCGATACCCCACGTCGCTGCGGCGCGCTGCTTGCACTGCGCGATAATGTCGCCGGCGGCCTGAATCACTGCCATCCCGGTTGCGAACGTGACGCGGCTGCCGCCGGTCACGTTGTTGTAGCCGGCATTTTCGGTATCTGCGACGACGACGCGCACGCGTTCGTAAGGCACGCCCAACTCCTCGGCGGCCATTAGCGCCATCGATGCACGCGAGCCGCCGATGTCGGGGCTGCCTTCGACCACCGTGACCGTGCCGTTTTCGTTGATGTGGACCTCGGCGCTCGACTGCATGCCGGCGTTGAACCAGAAACCGGCAGCGAGACCGCGGCCTTCGTTCGGGCCGAGTTTCTTCGTGTAGTTCGGATGCTTCTTGGCCGCCTCCAGGCACTCCTTGAATCCGACGGCGTTGAATTTCGGACCGTACGCGGCCTGGCTGCCCGCGCTAACGGCATTCTTGAGGCGCAGGTCGATCGGATCGATTTTCAGCTGTCGTGCGAGGTCGTCGATCAGACTTTCGCAGGCATACATCGACTGCGGCGCACCGGGTGCGCGATACGCAGCGACCTTCGGCTTATTGACCAGCACGTCATAACCCTGGATCAGGAAGTGCGGGACGACGTATGGCGCGAATACGCACATAGCGCCGGGTGCCATCGACGAGCCCTTGTACCCACCTGCCTCGTACGCGAGCCAGGCGGACATCGCGGTGAAAGTGCCGTCTTTCTTCGCGCCGATCTTGATCGTGCATTTCGTCGCCGAGGCGGGACCCGATGCGCGGAACACTTCGTCGCGCGTCATGGTCATCTTCACAGGCCGGCCGGATTTCTTCGACAGCACCATCGCAACCGGTTCGAGATAGATCGTGGTCTTACCGCCGAATCCGCCGCCGATTTCGCTCGGAATCACGCGGATGTCGGCAACGTTCATGCCGAGGACTTTCGACGTCATCGAGCGCACGTCGAAGTGGCCCTGCGTGCAACACCAGATCGTCGCCTGTCCACCCTGGTTGATCGACGCTACGCACGCATGCGGTTCGATGTACCCCTGGTGCACGGTCGGCGTCCGGTAGGTGCCCTCGACCACGACGTCGGCTTGTGCGAAACCTTGCGCGATGTCGCCGCGCTTGAATTCCATGTAGGCCGCAACGTTGCTCGGCTTCGTTGGTTTTTCCGGCAATCCGGCGGTGAACAGCCGTTCGTCGATCAGCGTCGCGTTGTCGGCCATCGCAGTGTCGAGATCCATTACCGGCGCGAGCTGCTCGTAGTCGACCTTGATCGCAGCGAGCGCGGCATCAGCGATTGCCGAGGTTTTCGCCGCAACGGCAGCCACCGCGTGGCCGTGGTAAACGACCTTGTCGCGCGCCATGACATTGGTGGCGAGGTCGGCGAAGTCGCCCGCGCCTTCACCGCCGGTGATCTCTTCGTGACCCACCTTGGGGAAGTCGGCGCCAGTCACGATGGCGTAGACGCCTTCAATCTTGGCGGCCGCATCGGTGTCGATCTTCTTGATCCGCGCATGGGCGTGCGGACTGCGCAACACCTTTCCGTACAACATGCCCGGCAGGCTGAAATCGGCGCCGAAGTTGGCGCGTCCGGTGACTTTGTCGACGCCGTCCGGGCGGACGACGCGCGTGCCAATGACCTTGTAGTCTCTCGCTTCGCTCACGATGCCTCTCCTCGTAACGTCTGCGCGGCGTCTTGAACCGCGCGAATGATCTTGTCGTAACCAGTGCATCGACAGAGGTTCCCCGCCAGGTGATAGCGGATCTCTTCCTCTGTCGGATTCGGATTTTCGTCCAGCAGCGCCTTCGCTGCGACGACGAAGCCGGGTGTGCAGATGCCGCATTGCAGTGCGGCGTGTTGCAGGAACTTCTGCTGGATCGGATGCAGCGTTTCGCCGCGCGAGATGCCTTCGATGGTGGTGAGCTGGCGTCCGTTGCTCTCGACGGCGAGCATCAGACACGAGCAGATCAGGCGTCCATCCAACATGACCGAACAGGCGCCACAGTCGCCGGTGGCACAGCCTTCTTTCGTTCCGGTAAGCCCTAGGGTGTCGCGCAGTACGTCGAGCATCGACTGCTGCGGTTCACACAGAAACTCCATTTGCTCGCCGTTGATCTTCGTCTCTACACGCGTCTTGCCCATCAACGGTTCTCCTTGGCACGTTCAGCGGCGATGGCGGTGGCCCGCCGGCACAACACCCCGACCACCGTGCGTCGATAGTCGGCGGTACCGCGCTTGTCCGATATCGGAGACGCGGCCGCACTGCAGGCCTTGCCCGCCTTGTCGAGCGCTGCCGCGTCGAGTTTCGAACCGATGAGGGCATCGATAGCTGCCGGTACCGGGATCACGGTCGGTGCAACCGCGCCGATCGCCACCCGCGCCGCCGTGCAGGTTCCGCTCGCATCTAGCGTGACGCTGACGCCGGCACCGGCGACCGCGATGTCCATTTCCGTGCGTGGAATGAAACGCAGGTAGGCGTCGGATGTACCCTTCGCCGGGCGTTGGAATTTGATGCCGAGCAGAAATTCGCCCGGTTTGAGCGCGTTCTTGCCGACGCCGACCACGAACGATTCGACCGGCATCTCGCGCTGACCACCCTTCGAGGCAATCACGCAGACGCCCGCATTGGCGACCAGCGCCGAAATGGTATCGCCTGCCGGTGATGCATTGCAGAGGTTGCCGCCGAGCGAGGCGCGACCCTGAATCTGGGTGGACCCGATCAGGTCTATCGATTCGACCAGGCCGGGGAAGCACGCCTTGAGCGGCTTCGACGCCGACAGTACCGCGCCGGCAATTGCCGCGCCGATGTAGACCTCTTTGGCGCCGACGTCGAGCCGATTCGTTTCCGCGATTTTCTTGATGTCGACGATGGTGCGCGGCGACCCGTCGACCAGACGCATCTGCACCATGAGATCGGTGCCGCCGGCCATGACCTGCGCGCGTCGCCCGGCCCCCTGATGCTCCGCCAATAC
>Ga0105249_10004945_pt1 | contig 11502 bp, 14 predicted proteins | sample KBSS44metaG_FD_81522 | JGI IMG/M metagenome (GOLD analysis project Ga0105249, IMG submission 81522) | Switchgrass rhizosphere microbial communities from Kellogg Biological Station, Michigan, USA - KBS S4-4 metaG | ecosystem: Host-associated > Plants > Roots > Rhizosphere > Soil | place... | reverse complement strand
GCCGTCGGCCTTTCTTACGGAGCACATTCGAATCTCGCCGTGAACCAGCTGCGTCGCAACGGCAACGATGCGCAAAAGAAAAAATATCTGCCGAAACTGATTTCCGGCGAACATATCGGCGCGCTCGCCATGTCCGAGCCGGAAGCGGGCTCCGATGTCGTCGGCATGCGCACGCGCGCCGACAAGAAGGGCGACCGCTATGTACTGAACGGCTCGAAGATGTGGATCACCAACGGGCCGGTCGCCGACACATTGGTCGTCTATGCCAAGACCGATCCAGCCGCCGGACCAAAGGGCATCAGCGTCTTCATCATCGAAAAGGGCATGAAGGGCTTTTCGACTGCGCAGAAGCTCGACAAGCTCGGCATGCGCGGCTCGGATACTTGCGAACTGGTGTTTCAGGATTGCGAGGTGCCGGAGGAAAACGTTGTCGGCAAAGCCGGTGAGGGCGTGAAAGTTTTAATGTCCGGCCTCGACTACGAGCGCGCCGTGTTGGCGGCGGGGCCGCTCGGCATCATGCAGGCGTGCATGGATGCGGTGCTGCCTTACGTGCATGAGCGCAAGCAATTCGGTCAACCGATAGGTACTTTCCAGCTCGTGCAGGCGAAGGTCGCCGATATGTATGTGCTGATGAATGCGGCGCGCGCTTACGTCTACACCGTCGCACGCGCATGTGATCGCGGCCAGACCACGCGCGAGGATGCGGCAGGCGCAATCCTGTTCGCTGCGGAAAAGGCAACTCAGATTGCGCTCGACGCCGTACAGCTCCTGGGCGGCAACGGCTACATCAATGAGTTTCCAACCGGGCGTTTGCTGCGCGACGCCAAGCTCTACGAAATTGGCGCGGGAACGAGCGAGATCAGGCGGCTTCTGATCGGACGCGAGATTTTCGAGAAGACGAAGTAACTTTCTCAATCATGCGGGGACGGGTTCATGGCGATCACACGACGGAGCTTGCTCGCCAGCATGGCGAAATTGGGTGGCGCTGGAGCAGTTTACGAAACGCTTGTGGCATGGGATTTTTTGAAACCGCCGCCTGCGATGGCGGCGGCGTTCGAACTTCCGAAAGATTCAGGAAAGGGCAAGACCGTCGCAATCCTGGGCGCGGGCGTCGCCGGACTCTGCGCGGCTTATGAATTGGATCGCGCCGGCTACGACTGTGTGATCCTGGAGCCCGCGCGCCGGGCGGGTGGACGCAGCCTGACGCTGCGGCGCGGAGACAGTTTCAAGGAGATGGGCGACGGGCCGGTACAGCGTTGCGAATTTGACGATGGCTTGTGGCTGAATGCGGGGCCGGGCCGCATTCCGCATCATCATGTGTATGTGATCGACTACTGCCGCCGTTTCGGCGTGGCGCTACAGCCTTACATTTTCGCGAGCCGCGCGAACCTCGTGCATTCCGGTTTCGTCGGCAACGGCAAGACGTATCCCGTACGTCGTGCATTTTACGATTTGCAAGGTCACGTCGCGGAGTTGCTGGCGAAATGTGCCGCAACGCCTGGAGTCGATCTTCCCGTATCTAAACCGGATTTGGAAAAGCTCACAGACATGCTTGCGAATTTCGGCGATCTCACACAGATCGACGAACCAGGAAAAGCCAAGACCTATTCCTATAAAAACAAATTCGGCCGTGCCGGATACGAAGTTCCGCCGGGGCTCGCGAACGAGCCGGGGAAACCGCTGTCGCCTCTCGCGCTTGACGAAATCCTGCGCTCGAACGTGTGGAGCGATTTTATTTTCCGGGATGCCGAATATTACTGGCAGACGTCGCTCCTTGAACCAGCGGGCGGCATGGACAATTTCTTTAAAGGGTTTTTGCGCCAGCCACTCACGCGGCAGAACGGCACGATCGAAGGTTTGATCCGTTACGGTGCGAAGGCGGCGGCGATCGAAGTGAAGGGCGACAAAGTCAGCGTTCTCTTCGACGACTCCGGCAGTCAGCGCACGCTTGTCACCGATTACTGCATCTCGACGATCCCGATACCGATATTCAAGGGTATGAAAACTAATCTTCCGGCGCCGTTCATGGATTCGGCGAGGAAGCTGAAGGTGTTTGCAGCGGGAAAAGTCGGCTGGCAGGCCGATCGTTTCTGGGAAACGAAAGATCAAATCTACGGCGGCATTTCCTGGACGACCGATGTCATCACGCAGATTTGGTATCCGTCGTCGGGCTATCTCAGCGGAAAGGGCGTGCTGACCGGTGCCTATATGTACGGCGAGGCGGCCAACGGCTTCAACGCGAAGCCAGTCTTAGAGCGGCTGCAAATCGCCCGCGATCAGGGCGACAAGCTGCATGACGGCTACGGAAAGAAGGTCGAGCACGGCATTGCGATTGGCTGGAACAACATGGAATTCGCTCGCATGGGCTGGGCCGACGAGGGCGATCCGACCTTCGGCACGCATGCGCAGATACTGTCGAAGCCGCAAGGACGCTTTATGATGGCGGGTGACCAGCTCACCTATTGGAGCGGCTGGCAGGAAGGCGCGATAATGACGGCACTTGAGGCCGTAAAATCGGTCGACCGGCAGACGCGGCCAACCAGCGGCGGTTGAACCGTTTCGATCAGAGCGAGATATGCGATGCGTTTTTGTTCGATATCGATTGCTATTCTTGCCGTATTGATCGGGGGTTTGGGTATCGAAAGTGCCGCTGCCCAGAATCGCAAGCCGACGGCGCAGGAAATCAAACTCGTCCGCGAGTGCGCGGCAAAACATCCTGACGACGGCAAGGGCGAGGAGGAATGCAGCTTTAAACTCGTTGCCGAGCCCTGCATCGAAAAAGACGGTTCCAATCTCGGAACCGCCGACTGTTACCGGATTGAACGTGCGATCTGGGACGAGATTCTAAACGAAAATTATAAAGAGCTGATGGGGTCGATCGAAGACAAGAAAGTTCAGGCGAAGCTCAAGGACATGCAGCGCGCCTGGATCGCTTATCGCGATACGACCTGCGATTTTTACTGGCACAAGATTCAGGGCTCGATGTCGGTGCCGATGACCGCATCGTGCCAGTTGCGCGAGACTGCGCGGCGGGCGTTTCTGCTGGCCTTTCTGAACGGAGTCTGACCGCCGTGAGAGTAATCTGCCTAGTTTCAGCGGGAATGTTGCGCGACATAGAGCGGGCCTGGATCGTCTATCGCGACAGGAAATGTGATTTTCTTCAGCGAGAGGCAGACGGCACTTCCGTCATTCCCCAGAACGCCTACTGCATGATGGAAGAAACCGGGCGGCAGGCAGTCTTCCTTGACGAAATTCTGGCTGACAGCGATAGCCGATGAACAATCCTCCGTATTGCCCATGAGCGAATCCGCGCTCGTTCTTTTTTCCGGCGGACAGGACTCAACTGTCTGTCTCGCCTGGGCGCTTGAGCGTTTCACGCGGGTCGAAACCATCGGCTTCGATTACGGACAGCGCCATCGGGTTGAACTCGAAGTCCGTCCCGGCATCCGCGAAAAACTCGCGGCGCTGAAGCCTGCTTGGAAGGCGCGTCTCGGCGAGGACCATATCGTGAAGCTCGACGCGCTGGCGGCAATTTCCGATACCGCGCTCACGCGCGAGGTAGCGATCGAAATCGGGGAGAGCGGGTTACCAACGACGTTCGTGCCGGGCCGCAATCTCATTTTTTTCTCGTTCGCAGGTGCCGTCGCCTATCGGCGAGGAGCTAAACATCTCGTCGCCGGCATGTGTGAGACGGACTATTCCGGTTATCCCGATTGCCGAGATGCCACGATCAAGGCAATGGGACGCGCACTCGATCTCGGGATGGACCGGAATTTCACGCTGCACACGCCCCTGATGTGGATCGACAAGGCTGCAACCTTCGCGCTGGCGCATGAAATAGGAGGGGACGCGCTTATCTCCCTCGTGGTCGAGGAAACCCATAGCTGCTATCTCGGCGACCGTTCACATCGGCACGATTGGGGCTATGGCTGCGGCGACTGCCCTGCCTGCCTACTCCGTGCAAAAGGGTGGAAGACTTGGATCGCTACACTGAAGAGATAATGATCACGCATGACGGTCGCCGCTTCGTGGAAGGCCTTCTGTTCTTGATCCTGTTTTGCCTCACCATCCCGGCGGCGAACTGGCTGACCAGTCACTTGGGAACCACATGCATTCCCGATGGTCCTTGCCTCATCCCAGTGGCGCCGGGGCTTCTTGCGCCTTCCGGTGTGCTAGTGGCAGGTGCGGCGCTTGTACTGCGGGATCTCGTTCAGCGCCGTTTCGGGGTCGGAATCAGTGTGTGTGCGATCGTGATGGGGGCGGCAATCTCAGGCCTGCTTGCCCCCGCGTCGCTGGTGGTCGCGTCGGCTACCGCATTTCTAGTTTCGGAATTCGCGGATTTTGCAATCTACACGCCACTCGCGCGCAGACATTTCGTCACGGCGGTCGTCGTTTCGGGCCTGATCGGGCTCGTCGTCGACTCGGCCCTGTTTCTCTGGTTTGCCTTCGGTTCGCTCGAATTTCTGGGAGGCCTGATCATCGGCAAGACTTGGACAATTCTTTTGTCGATACCGTTGATGATATGGCTGAAGAAGCGCGATGAGCGCCTCGGTCTCGTTGCCGTTTGAAACCTGCTGAGTCGGCGGACGATTTCATGAGCCTGACGCCTGATTTGCATAAAGTGCTTGCCACGATTTCGACAGCGACGCTGACAACCGTTCTGCTCAAGAAGGGTCTGCGCCGCACTTGGATGCAGGGCCCAAAGCCCCTCGTCGAAGGGTTCACCCGCGTCGTCGGCGAAGCTTTCACGCTGCGTTTCGTACCCGCGCGAGAGGATCTGGCGACGCCGGCGAGTTGGGCCTCACCCAATTCGACGCGCGGCGCGATTGAAGCAATGCCCTCGGGATGCATCGCAGTCGCCGATGCAATGGGAGTCACGGCTGCGGGAATCTTTGGAGACATCCTCGCACTGAGGATGCGCAAGCGAGGCGTGACTGCTCTCGTTACTGACGGCGCTGTGCGTGACGCGGAAGGCGTGCGCGCGACCAAGCTTCCGGTCTGGTGTGCAGGCGCCGCGGCTCCTCCGTCTGTTGCAGGGCTGACCTTCGTCGGTTGGCAGGAGCCCATCGGTTGCGGTGGCATCGCGATTTTTCCGGGGGACACGATTATTGCCGACGGCGACGGCGCCGTATGCATACCCAAGGCGCTCGTGGCGGAGGTTACGAAAGAAGCCGTAGAGCAGGAAGCATTCGAGACCTGGGCGGTCGAAGAAGTCAGCAAGGGTGCTGCCTTGCCCGGACTCTATCCGCCAAATGAAGAGACTAAAAAGCGCTATGAAGCGTCAAGACAGAAATCCCGGAAGTAGGAAATCCGGATGAGCAGGATCGAAGCGAACGGCGCACGCATTCCGCAGCTCGGGCTCGGCACGTGGGAGCTGCGCGGCGAGATCTGTTCACGGATCGTCGAGCAGGCATTGCGCTTTGGCTACCGCCACATCGACACGGCGGAGATGTACGGCAACGAACGCGAAGTAGGCGAGGGGCTGCGCGCGTCGCGCGTTGAGCGCGCCGAGGTGTTCGTCACGACTAAGGTTTGGCCGGAGAATTTTACGGCCCCGGCGCTGATGCGCTCCGCGCAGGAAAGCGTGCGCAAACTCAAGCTCGATCATGTCGACTTGCTGTTATTGCACTGGCCAAGTTCGTCGGTGCCGCTTGAGGAAACGATGGGCGCATTGAACGCGGCGAAAGAACGCGGGCTCACAAAAAATATCGGGATTTCGAATTTCACCGCCGATCTGGTCGAACAGGCGGTGAAGCTGTCGAAGGCGCCGATCGTCACGGATCAGATCAAACTCCATCCGTTCGCCGATCAGTCAGAAACGATCGCTGCATGCAAACGACGCGGCATTTCGGTCACCGCACATAGCCCGATTGCAAAGGGTGCAGCGGCGGAGGATGGGACGCTTGCGGCAATCGGTGCGGCGCATAAAAAAAGCGCCACGCAGGTCAGCTTGCGGTATCTCGCACAGCAGGGATTCATCATCATTCCGCGCACGAGCAAGGTCGAACGGCTGATCGAGAATGCCGCGATTTTCGACTTCGAGCTTTCGCCGCAGGAAATGGACACGATCCGCGGGTTGGCGCGCCCGTAGGGGAAAACCTAGTCCTCGGCCAGCTAGCGTTTAAAATACCATTTGATATCAAGGCTTTATCTGGCGATGTTTTTTCGCTTGAATAAAAACGAACGTTCGTGCTATTATTTCTGCATGAACGCAGCAGCCGTTTCCTCGAAGGGTGATCGTACCAGGGACCGCATTCTCGATGCGGCAGCGACGGTCGCGAGTGTCGGCGGCGTCAGTGCCGTGACCATCGGGCCGCTCGCGGAAAGCCTCGGCATGTCGAAGAGCGGGCTGTTCGCACATTTCCGCTCGAAGGAAGCCTTGCAGGTCGAAATTCTCGACCGCTCGGCCGAGCACTTTACCCGTGCCGTTATTGTCCCTGTGCGCGCCGAGCCCGACAAGTCGAAGCGGCTCGGAATCTTTTTCAAACTCTGGCTGGACTGGATCGAGAATCCCGGACTGGGCGGCGGCTGCCCGATCCTCGCCGCCGGCGTCGAATATGATGATGTGCCGGGGCCGGTGCGCGACGCATCAGCGCGGCATTCCGGCGCGCTCAACGACTCCATCCGTCGCATGGTCCGCAACGCGCGGCCCGGCTGCGATGTTGAAGCGGTTGCGGCATTGATCGACGGACTCGCGCTTTCGCATCTCGTACGCGTGCGGCTTCTTCGCGATCCGAACGCACGCGCTGAAACCGAACGCGCTTTCACTTTGCTTATCGAAAACTCCTGAAAGGGTAGAGCCATGAAAAAATCATCGCGCAACGGGCCCTCAAGCCTCACCAAACTGGCGCTCAAGGCTTACGAATTTGTGTCGCCGGGAAAGGTCGAGCGGCAATTCGCACGTGCCTTCGTCACGCCGCGAGCCGGGCTCGTGCCTGAGCGCGCGTCTCTGGATCTACCGACCCCTACCGAAACGACGATGGTGCCATCAGGCGACGATTGGGTCGCGGCCTGGCGCTGGGGAGAGGGACCGGCGGTGCTTCTCGTCCACGGCTGGGAAGACGATCATCATTGCTTCGATCATCTGATCTCGCAGCTTGTGACTCTCAAGATTCCGGTCGTCGCTTTTGATCTTCCCGCGCACGGAAAATCCGGCGGCCGCAGAACGGCATTGCCTTTCATCCGCCGCGCAATTTTCGACGTCGCGGAGCATCTTGGCCCAATTCGCTCGATTGTCGGGCATTCGCTCGGCGGCGCCGGCGTGGCGCTTGCAGTTGCCGACGGACTCAGGGTCGAGCGCGCGGTAACGATCGCAGCACCCGTGAGCGTGTCCGATGCGCTACGGACGACCCTTCAGCAATATGGTCTGTCGCCCAAGCGGCGTTTCGGGATCGAACGTGAACTATTTCGGCTTGTGGGTGTAAGCGTCGACTCCCTTGCGATCAGCGCCGTCGCCTCAAAGCTTACGATCCCCGCATTAATCATGCATGCGTTCAATGACCGCATCGTACCGTTCGAGGCAGGAGCCCGGCTCACCAAAGCGTGGCGTGGTTCGCGCTTCGTGGCGATGGAAGAGGTGGGACACCGCCGCATGTTGGCTGAGCGTTCTACGCTCGATCAGATTGTCGGATTTCTCCAAGAGCGCCCCAAACTGGCGAGCGTCGCCGCCTAGCGATCTAGAGCCTTTCGTTCTTGATGACCCAGCGTGACGCGGGGCCGAACTGCCGCAGCACCGTGACGATGAGCACGGCGAGCGTCGCTACCATCAGTACCCACGCATTGGCGAACCATCCGAGATAGCCCAGCGCAAAAAAGAAAGCGCGCTGGCCGCGGTTGAAGTGCCGGCCGGCAAGCGTGACCACGCGTGCGCAACGGGCGGCGGCCTGCTTCCCCTCTGGCTTGCTCGCTTCGCGTGCGGGCGGCGTCGCGCCGAGCAAGATCGCGGCGTAATTAAACAAGCGATAAGACCAGGAAAACTTGAAGAATGCGTAGATGAAAATGATCAACAGACCGATGAATTTCATCTCCAGCACGCCAGCCGTGGTGCGAGTGGCAAATGGCAATGTCGCAAAAATTTCAATCACGTCCGAAGCCGAACGCATCAGGGCAAGCGTGCCGCCAATCGCGAGTAGCGATGTGGAAGCGAAAAACGCCGTTCCGTTCTGCAGTGAACCGATGATCTGCCCATCGACCATGCGCATTTCGCGCCGGAGCATCTCGCGCATCCAGTCCTCGCGGTAGCGATGCAGGCGATTGTTGAGACCGTGCCGGCCGAGCGAGGTCCATTCGATCATCACGCTGTAGCCGCCCCAGGCTCCGATGAACCAGGCGATTGCAATCAGATCGAGTGTGGTGAAGCCGTACATGGGCGTCGCGTGGCTAAACGGATATAGCCATCGACACTGCCACCCCAAGCGGGCGGCAGCAACGTACTTCGGATTTAACGCGGCTTCAGGCGGTGGTCGCGGACTGATCGCCGGTGTGCAGAAACGCGCTCACGATCATGCGCTGAAACTCGCGCCTGTACTCGTGTGGTTTCACAGGAAGCCGCTCGACCTTGTTCGGCTCCATGAGGAACTTGTCGAGCGTATCGTCGTCGACCAACGGCAGAGCGGGGATGGTGGGCGGACCCGCCACTTCAGGAGTGATGTTGTCTGCGGAAATCGATTGGGGATTTTCTTCTGTCTTCACCATGACGTTACTCCTCTACGCAAATTTACGGTTTCGAGCTGCCGAGATCAGCCGTCGTTACGGCATTGGGCCGGGCGATGTAGCCGGACATCAGGATCAAACCCGTGTCGTTGTCGCGAAGCGCGAACAGAAACGGCTTGTCGACAACGATTTTCTCCGGCTCCACCGGCGGGCGCATCAAGGTCGCCCGCGTAATGACCGCGGTCGCGGCCGCGGCTTCAGTTCCTTCTTCGTCAACGCGCAAATAGGTTTTTTGCAGAATGTCCGCGATCTCCTGCGGAATCGGCGTCAGACCCTCGAAGGCAGTCGGCGAATCCATACCCTTGCTCAGGCCGATGATTTTCGCGGCATCGAGCAGGCTTTCGCTTCCTTCCAGCTTGAAGCGCGGAAGCGAGAGATCGACCAGTTTTGACTCGAAGCCCTCGCCCTTGAGCCATGATGCGACTTGCGCGAATTCTGAAAGCTTCGCGGGAAGGTCGTTCGTGGTGATGACGGTGAATGCAAAACGCTCGCCCTTATACGGCAGATCAGCGGCGACGAAGCGGCCAGCCTTGCGGTAGTTGAGCGTCTGGTTCGCGCGCATCATTTGCACTTCGATATCGCCGCTGCTCATGTGAAACGGCTGAGGCTGCGTTGACTGCTTCGCGAACGGCACCGTCCACTTACCGTTGAAATAAAGCGCGTTGAGTCCGACGATTCCGGGCGGAAGGGGGCCTTCCAGGATCGAGGGGATCAGCCCGTTTGTTTGTTTGGAAACCCAATCATTGATGCGCCTGATGGTGGCGGGATCGGCTAACGAGTCGACTGTGACTTCGGCGCCTGTTGCCTTGATCTTCGCGGTTGCCTTTTCATAGGGCGGCGATTTCGGATCGAACACGACGGAGTTTGCAATCGTGAATTTAGCGATGCCCTCCCGGCTATCGGAGGCCGCCTTGCTTACGGTCGCGCGCAATCCTTCGAGATCTGAGCCTGGCTCGTGTCCGAGAGCGGGCGTGAAGCCGAGCGTGTCGAAGATCGCGCCGCGCATTTTTGCATCGGCGCCTATGTCGAGTAGCGCCATGATACCGGCCAGGCTCGCGGGAGACACAATAACGTTGCCGCCTTCTTTGCGCTTCGGGTCGCGCTCCAGTGCCGTAACCAAGCGGTCCGAGAGACGTATTTGCGCTGCGAGCACCCGCTCGCGCGACAACGGCTCTGCGGCAAAGGGCGCTGAAACGGCGTGAACAAGCGCGAAAATAACGGCAGCGAATAGCGCAATTCGCATAATGCTTCCCCGCATCGAACATCCAAGCTTCAAATTCGACCGTGGCCCAATCTTGACCGGGGCAGGGCGAAGGTGCGACGAGAATCCCCATGGCACAGAAAATTACCCTTGGTCACAAGGTATTGGTGGACGCTGCGAAGCGTGAAATCGAAACGATTCCGACCGAAGAGGCCGTTAAATTGCACGGGAACAAGGATGTCGTTTTCGTGGATATACGTGACATTCGGGAATTGCAGCGCGAAGGCAGAATCCCAGGTGCATTTCATGCACCGCGCGGCATGCTGGAATTCTGGATCGACCCGGCCTCGCAGTATTTCAAGCCGATCTTTGGCGAGGACAAGAAATTCGTGTTCTTCTGCGCGGGCGCCCAACGCTCGGCCCTTGCGACAAAAACGGCACAAGACATGGGTTTAAAGCCGGTCGCGCATCTCGCGGGCGGCTTTGGAGCCTGGAGGAAAGCGGGCGGTCCGGTCGAGGTGGTGGAGAAAAAGAAATAGATTTTTTCTCCCGCATTGCGAAACGCGCTCTACTTCCAGCCTCTTCTATTCACCCGCACTTTATTCCTTCTGCACAACGGAATTTTTTTGCCGTGTTGACGCCATGCGCGCGGTGCCGGTTAATAGGGCAATAAAAAAATACAGGGAGGTTACTCATGGAAAATTTTCTGAAGCCCTACACCTCGCAGCTCTTGAGCCTGCTCCGCATTGTGATCGGACTGATGCTGTTCCATCACGGCACGACCAAGTTCTTGAATTTCCCGGTAGGGCAGTTCAACAACACGTCGCCGCAAACAATGGTCGGCGCAGCCGGCGTTCTCGAATTGGTTGGTGGCGCACTTCTCCTGATTGGTCTGTTCACGCGGCCGGTCGCATTCATACTGTCCGGTTTCGCGGCTGTTGCGTATTTTTATGCTCATTCACCCAGGGGGCTTTATCCCATCTATAACGGCGGAGAAACCGTAATCCTGCTCGCCTTCGCCCTGATCTATATCGCAGCGGCAGGCGGCGGGGCATGGAGCGCGGACCGTTCATTCCGCGGGACGAAAGACTGAAGGCAGATCAACGCGGCTGATTTCGCCGATCAAGAACTTGCGCTTGCGCGCCGGAGCCTGTCTCGGCCATGTTGGCCGGGGAGGCTCCGATGTCGCTCACGCTCGTTCTCGGCAACAAGAATTATTCGTCATGGTCGCTCAGGCCATATCTTGCGCTTGCACATCACAAGATTCCCTTTGATGAAGTCGTCATCAATATCTATGGCGACAACCCCAAGCCTGAAATCCTGAAGCATTCTCCTGCGGGCAAGGTGCCCGTGTTGCATGACGGCGAGGCGACGGTGTGGGAGTCGCTCGCAATCATCGATTATATTGCCGACAAATTTCCCAAGCTTGGTTTATGGCCGGTGGACCCGGTCGCGCGGGCGCATGCGCGGGCGATTTCGGCGGAGATGCATGCGGGCTTTGCCGCCTTGCGCCAAGATTGTCCGATGACGCTGAAGCGGGTGCCGCGGCCCATCGAAATATCCGATGCCGCGAAAGCCGACGTCGCGCG
>Ga0105249_10004944_pt1 | contig 11503 bp, 16 predicted proteins | sample KBSS44metaG_FD_81522 | JGI IMG/M metagenome (GOLD analysis project Ga0105249, IMG submission 81522) | Switchgrass rhizosphere microbial communities from Kellogg Biological Station, Michigan, USA - KBS S4-4 metaG | ecosystem: Host-associated > Plants > Roots > Rhizosphere > Soil | place... | reverse complement strand
TCGACGCTGGCGCGGCCCGCAGCGTCCGCGAGGACACGGGTCGATCCGCGGCCCTTGGCGCGGAGCGCAGCGATAGCGGAGCGGAGAGCCGGTCGAGTCAGGCCGGAGAGAAAAGCCATCGGCGCGGATCCGCGCCGGCGATGTGGGGGGTCGAGCTCGCGGCGCGTGTCTTCGCGCGCCGGACAGGGGGCACAGCCCCGCGAGCTGTCTCGAGCAAGCGGAGCGCGCAGGCGCGAGGGATCGTTACCGGATGGCCGACCCCTGCAGGGGTCGGTGAGCGTTAAGCGAGTAGAGCCCGGCCGCGGCCTCAGCGGCGCGCGGACGATGAAAGTCTGACCGGGGAATCTTGATCGGCCGGATCGTGAAGGCAGAGAAATCTAGTTGTTGAAATATCGCCGCTGATCGAAAGATCAACTCAACAGCACTGCTGTCAGACAACTTGGCGCTTCGTTGATAACCGCAAAATGGGATGCGGGGAAAATGGACTTGATGACGACGGCGCGGATTGCGTCTATTGCGCAGTCATTTAATTAGCGCCTTCCTGCGTTGGTCTTCAGGAATCACGATTGCACGCGCTTTGCGCATATAGCCCACGATCGTGTTCTGTGAGAGCCCCAGTTTGTACGCGATTTCTTCCAAAGACAAACCCTGCAACTTCAGTCGCATGACATCATAGCCCCGGCGAGTGCGAGTTTTGATCCGTTTGAGGGCCGCCAAGTACCAGTTGCGCAGTTCAACTTGTGTCTCAGCGATTTCAGACATGACGAGTGGATTCGTGTTCTCTTCTGTGGCGGGGGTATTGTCGTAACGTTCACCGATGACTTCGAACGTAACAGTATCGCTGCGTCTGCGGTGATCGATGAGTGCGTGACGTACTCCTGTGCACATGAATGCCATTAGATCGTTTATCTCTCGTCCCTGGTCAAGCAGCCTGTATGTATTGGTGACGACATCCATGACGATAGCTTCAACATCGTAGCTTGTGCCCGAACTACGGCTATATGCGAACGACAGCACCCGGGGATATACGGTCATGATCCTGTAGCCAAATTCTCGCCGTCGTTCGAATACTCGTATTTGCTGTTGACGCTTTTCAATGCCACGTCGCACGGCCTGTCGAGTCCACTTAGTCCTCGCAAGATCGGCGCTCATCGAAGGGGGGTTGAAGTGCAGTTCTTCGATGCATGCCCGGTTGCCGCAGCTCATGGTGATGATTTCGCCGTTCTTCAGCGGCTGATGCTTCCTCTCGTAGAGATACTTGCGGAGGCGCTGTTCTTTTCCATCGTGGTGTACTACGGGGTATCCCTTCTTGTCCGTTTTGCCCTCCCAGATGCGACACTTCCCTTCGACGCGACTGCGCGCCGCAATCTTTTCTTCCAGGGTATGTGGGCGCGGCTGACTGGGGATGCCGGCCTTCTTGGCGGCGTAATAACGGCGGCTTCTTTCCAGCAGACAGATCCGGCATGTGCGGGCAATTACGCCGTTCCCGGTGTCGCGAAGTATCACGTTAGCCCCCGACAGCGAGTGTCCGAACTTACAAGCCTCCTTGCTCATGGTTTCCGGGGGTTCCGTCTTAGATGTCTGAGGTGGGGGAGCTTTGGGCCAACGCTGGCTAGGTCGGTGGACGCCTGCCGCGTCGCCGCATTTTTGATTTAGGAGTCATGCGTAATTTAGACGGATCAGTGCCGTAAAATCCCCTATCCGCCGAAGGCCGCCAATCTGAATGCCTCAAAAGAGAGCCCGGTCGGTTAAAGCGGAATGCTTCCATAGCTCGCCGCGCGTGGGCCAGAATGCCAGGACTACAATAGAAAGCCACCCCCGTGGCGGAGTAGCAGCATGCCCACTCGCGAAGAGACAACCGCAGAATTGCGGTCGTCGGCCGAAGCTCAAGGTGACGCACACGACGCGCTCCAGGATTTTATTCTGGAGCAACTGGAGCAACTGAACGGAGCGGCGGCGGACGTAGATGACGAGCTCCAGGCCGTCACGAGCAAATTGACCTGGTTATCTACGGTGACGTGGACGAACGAGCGGCCGGTAGCGGAGTTCGGAGAGTTCGTCGAGAAAAAAATTGCCGAGTGCGAAGCGCTCATAGCCGCGATCCGCAAGCGTTGGGATAAAGAGTGGAGCGAGCAGAATCCGAATAAGGCCCGGACTGAAGATTGCGCGCGCCCGTCGCAGGTGTGACGACGCGCGTTTACTCTAGCGACATTTCCCACAATGTAACGCGCCGCGATCCACACGTTTTGCAGGTAGCGCGCCCCCTGACTTCATCGAGTGTTAGGTTTCCAAGCCGGCGCAGTAACTCTCGCGCCGGTGTGTTTGTTTTGCGGGAGCACGAATAACAGTAGCTATGAACGGCAAAGTCGCTGCCCGCGTCGGAGAGGCGCATGATGTGGAACAGTCGCATGCGACGCATGCTTACGACAGGAGCGGGTCTGTGTCCATCCAGTACGGAGGTCCGGCGCGCGCTGGATAACTCGAAACAAAGAATGCGGCCCCGAAGGGCCGCATTAAAAAAAGAGACGATCAGCGCGTCTCGTCCGATGTCTTCGGTTCATGAAGGCGGAGGACGATCTTCCCATCGATCGGGAAGCATCGAAGGACTACGTTGAAGCCCTTGCCGTCAGCGTGTGGAAAGGCGACGCCGATGCGGGTCCAATAAGATTTCTGGCCGTCTTCGCCGTCCTGTACCTGAAAGGCATCATGTCGGACGCCGGTCGTAGCGGGTTCTGCGGCTGATGTTTGCTTCTTGGTCATGGCGGATCTCCTTGCGTGTTTCAGAGCGCGCCGAGCTGGCGCGAGGCCCTGGTGGGCGCGGCCGCAGGAGCTCGCGATGCATCCGCAGGACCGAAACGCAGTGAAGGACGCCGACCGGGCGTTGTGGCGTGAGCCGGCCGCGCCAGAATGGAGCCCGCGCAATAGCCTGTCCTCGAGCGCGCGCCGGCAAGGAGATACGGCATGATGAAGAGAGAAGCCCCAGGGCCGGCGGCGGCCCGCCGTGCCAGAAAGGCGGGGACCTGTCAACGGGTAGAAGTACCCGATCGTATGCACGATGCAGGTAAGCGTGCGACCGAGGACAAGCGGGAAGGAGAGTGTGCGCCGTGATCTACACCGTCGAATGTCCGCAGGGATACAAGGTTGTCGAGACGTACCCGGCGATTGAGACGACAACGTTCGTTGAGGTCTCTGAACGCGGAGCGGTTCGTAAACTCCTGGAACCCGCCGGGCCGGACCATCAAGACGCTATGGATGCCTTGAGGCGAGCGATGCCGGACGGCGCGAACGCTGTGGTGGGAACGCGGATCGCCACAGCAATAGGTGTGGACGGTAAAGGATCAATCCATCTATCCATCACGTACTTCGGGACGCCGGTGACTCTTGATCCGAAACCGGGCATCAGGAAGCCGGCGGAGCCGGCTTAGTAATTTTCTCCGCTTACAACTGTTAAATACGTTTTGACGTAATTTTTTTCCGTGCTAAAACCTTAGTCGTACTGAGAGACCTTGCGGTGCAGCGAGGGCTCACGAGGACTAGGGGTTTTTCGCACGGGGACGACGGTGTGCCAATGGAGGGCGGCCCGACCCCATTTGGATAGGAGCGCACTGAATGCGCCTGAAGGACGCCCTCCGTAGATGGGGGCGAGGTCGATCGGAACGGCAGAGCGGGGCGAGGCACGGATGATTGACGTGCTCGCGCTTTCGTTGTTGTGTTGCCCGGAAGTGGCGCCGCAGACGATGAGCGCGATAGTCAGTTTTGAATCGCGCGGCAACCCTTACGTCATTCACATCAATGGCCCGGCGCGCCTCTCCCGTCAGCCGGTCACGGCAGACGAAGCAATCGAACTGGCCGGGCGTCTCGCGGCCGCGGGTTTGAACTTCGACGCCGGCCTCGGCCAACTCAACAGCACTACTGTCAGACAACTTGGCGCCTCATGGTCTGAGGTGTTCAGGCCATGCCGCAATCTTCAGCTCGCCGCTCGCGTGCTGATCCCGTGCTACGTGCACGCGGGATCTGATGGCAGCGAGCAAGACCGTCTTTCGCGCGCGCTCTCTTGCTACAACACAGGCAATTACACGCGCGGTTTCGACAATGGGTATGTACGGCGGGTGTATGAGGCTGCGCCGGTTACGCCCGCACTAATAAAAAGTCTATTTCGATGAAGGAGTCCTGTGATGAAAACGCGAGTGATTGAGATGCGGACGCGCCGCCGGCCGCACCGGCTAAGCGCTTTTCTCTTGTCGTGCATGGCCGCCGCCGAGGCGGAGTTAGCGCACGCCGGCGGTGGGAGTTTGTCGGAAGCGGAGAATACCGCGACGTGGGTGCTGAACATCTTCAGCCCGGGCCTGCTGCTCACGCTGTTGACGCTGCTGCTGATTGGCTGTGGATTGGCGGTCTACTTCGGCCGACTCAGCGGCCAGTTGTTCGTCAAGATCCTGATAGGCAGCGTGTTGCTGTTTGGGGCCAGGACCATCGCGCCCAAAATCGTCTCGTTGTTCTGAAATGGGGAAGGGATAAGGCGACAGCTCCACAAGAGCTGTCGCCTTCTCAACATGATATGCCTATACCGCAGGACAAGGTATTTCTAGGCGTGAGCCGGCCGGCGACTTTCGGCGGAACGCACTTCGCGGCAGTAATCGTCAATGTGATTGTCACGATGTATGCCTTTGTGTTCACAGATTCGCTGTGGGCGCTCGGCATGGCGGTGCCAATTCATGCGATCTGCTGGGCAATTACGAAATACGATCCGCACGCTTTTCGGATCATCGGACTGTGGCTGTCCCACACGTTCGAGACGATAGGCGGCCGCCCAACCTGGCGCGCATCGTCACGCGCGCCGTACTCAAAACGCCGCTTCTAAGGAGGACCGCTAAAAATCATGCCGCTGCGGCCCCAAGTACAAACGTCGTTGTTGGCCCGTGAGGTGACGGCAGAAAAACATATTCCTTTCAGCGCGCACGTTGACCCCTACACGCTCAAGACACACCTGGGCGATTACATCCAGACCTATCGGATTGAGGGAATCGCGCACGAGACCGTGCACGATGACGAGATAGAAGTTTGGCATGAACAGCTCGCGCTGTTCATGCGCAATGTGAGTAGTCCACATCTTGCATTGTGGTCATACATCGTTCGTCGTGCGACCGGGGAATACGTTGATGGAGAGTTTGCGCCCGGATTTGCGCGAGAGTTCGATTCGCGCTACCGGCAAAGCGTTTCGCGCCGCCGGATGCACGTTAACGAGCTCTACATGGCGGTGGTCTATCGGCCGGAGCCTTCGGCCGTTGCACGAGCCGCGGAACGACTGGATCCGGCGATGCGCGACAAAGCACGATTGCTTAATCGCCCGAGCCTCCAGCGCAACACGGCCGCGATAGAGCGAATCAGCGCATTCACGGCAGAAATCGAGAAGTATTTGCGGAGGTACGGGCCGGAGCGCCTGGGGGTCTATGCCTTCGATCGACGAGATGGCAAGGAATACCGTGGTGACGATCGCACGCAAGCACCTGCAGATGCCTTGCTGTTCTCAGAGCCGCTGGAGTTTTTTGGTTACCTCGTCAATGGGGAGCATCAGCGGATGCCGCTCCTACGCGCTGACATTGCGGCGACGTTGCAAACGTCGCGGCTCTCGGTCGGCCGCGAGACTGTCGAGCTGCGCGCGGCCGACGCGCAGGTTTACGGGGCTATGCTGGCGTGGAAGGAATACCCTGACCCGAGTTTTCCGGGGCAATTGAACGAGCTGCTGCGCGCCCCCTTTGAATTCGTATTCGCTCAGTCGTTCTTGTTTCTGGACAAGGCCGCCGCTCGCGGAGCTCTGAAACGACAATACGCGCGCATGGAATCGACGGAAGACGATGCGGTCGGAGAAACCGAAGCCCTGCAAGTCGCGATCGAAGGGCTCGCCAGCAATCGGTTTGCGATGGGTACGCATCACTTGGCGATGATGGTGAAAGCACCGGATGTGCGCTCGTTACAGGGCTACGTGGGCGAGGCGCGGCGCGCACTCGCGGATAGCGGCGCGGTCGTGGTTCGTGAAGACCTGGGTTGTGAGCCTGCGTTTTACTCGATGTTACCCGGCAACTTCGGGGATCGGACCCGGCCGTCAGACATGACGAGCCGAAATTTCATTGGGTTCTCGTCCTGGCACAACTATCCGAGTGGGAAGCGAGACGGGAATCATTGGGGGCCGGCGCTGGCACTCCTGAAGACCGCGAGCGGCGCGCCGTACTACTTCAATTTGCATCGCAGAGACATCGGGCATTTCTCGATCTTCGGCAGCACGGGCGCAGGCAAGACCGTGCTCGTCATGTTCATAGTGACGATGTTGCAGAAGTTCGGCGTGACATTGTTCTACTTCGACAAAGACCGCGGTGGCGAAATTTGCATTCGCGCTCTCGGGGGCCGGTACTTCGCGCTCAAGCGCGGCGAGCCGAGCGGTCTGAATCCGTTCGCATGTGAGCCGACGGCGGCAAACATGGGCTTCGTCCAGGAGCTCGTGCGCGTGCTCGTGCGAACGGATCGGCCGTTTTCCGCACGCGAGAACACGGAAATCGATCGGGCGGTTGCGGGGGTGTTCAGGCTCGACCCGGCTAATCGGCGGCTCGCGAGCGTGATGGCCTATCTGGAGCCTCCGTCGGACAACAACCTCGCGGCCCGGTTGCTGCGATGGGTACACACCGACCGGGGCGCCGGCCCCCTCTCATGGGTGTTTGACAATCCGTCCGACCTTCTCAACCTGTCTGATGCGCACCTGTGCGGCATCGATATGACGCACTTCTTGGACGATGAGGCGGTGCGCACGCCGATCATGATGTACCTCAATCATCGCATCAAGGCGCTGAAGGATGGCCGCCGCGGCGGAGTCATCATCGATGAGGGCTGGCGAGCGCTCGACGATCCGGTGTTTGAAACAGACATCGGTGATTCGCTAAAGACCGACAGGAAGAAAGATTGGTTCTTGGGCCTTGTTACGCAGAGTCCCAAGGACTCCCTGAAATCGCGGATCGCGCATACGATCTCTGAGCAGACGCCTACGAAAATCTTTTTGCCGAATCTCAACGCGCGCAAAGAGGACTATGTACAGGGCCTCGGGTGTACAGAAGGCGAGTTTGAAGTGATCCGGTCTCTGCCTGAATCGGGGCGCCGCTTTGTGGTCAAGCAGGGCGCGAATGCCGTGATCTGCGAGCTCGATCTGACGGGGTTTGATGATGATCTCGCCGTCTTTTCCGGGACGGCGGCAAACATCGCTCTGCTCGATCGCATTCTGCAAGAGGTCGGGGAAGACCCGGCCGTGTGGCTTCCTATTTTTCACGAACGGAGACGGGCATGAAAAAGGTACTCCTGGCCGCCGTGGCGGTCATGACAATGTTGGCCGGCATGCCGGCGCGGTCGCAGATTCCCGTGACCGACGTTCTCAGTCTCGCGCAGCAGATACAGCAAGTGCTCGCCTGGGCACAGCAGTATCAGCAGATGGTCACAAGCCTGCAGAACGAGGTCGATCAAATCACGCAGCTCACGAATACGTACAACGCGATGACGGGCTCGCGGGGGCTGGGTGCTTTGCTGAACGGTCCAACGCAGCAGAGCGCCCGGCGCTACCTACCGGGGGATATGTCGCAAATCTACGATCTCTATAACGGAAGCATCGTAACCGGATATAGCGCATTGACTGCGCGCATCAACACGTTGCGTACCACACTCTCGACGCTGCCGCCGGGCTACTTTGCCGGTGGCAGCGATGCAGATGCAGAGTTGAGTCGAACAATGACAGGGCTCGCGACACAGCGCGCGATGGCCGAGGCAGCCTATCGCACTACAGCGGATCGCGTTCCTAATGTGGAAAGCCTGATGTCCTCCATTGGGAGCGCGAACGATCCGAAAGCGATCTCGGAGCTGCAAGCGCGGATCTCTGCCGAGCAGGTGCTAGCGGCGAATGACTCTAACCGGATTCAGCTGATGCTGTATCAGCAGCAGGAGGAACGCCAGGAACAGGAGCAGCGCGCACTTGAGCGGTTCTCGGCGGCGCAGCGCGGCCCGATTCCAACCGCGACGTTCCCGACAGCGGCTTTCTGATGTGGGAGAAGTGCAATGACGGTCAAAGTCGCTAAGCGGGTTGTGTTCCTCGTCGTGGCCGGGATGTCGGTGGCGATCTCCGGGTGCGCCAAAGAGCCGGCGCCCCGGTCGGTCCAGTTCTTTAAGGACAATCCGCAAGAACGTCAGGCGACGATGGAGAGATGCAAGACTCAGACGACAGCAAGCGCGGATTGTGAGAACGCCGCGACCGCAGGGCTGATCCAGGCGCAGCACGCGCCGATTCCTAAACCGAAGTTTCCCACTACACCGGCACAATAGGGAGGCGCGGCTGTGCTGATCGCGGATTTCTTCGCCAGCGTCGATGCGGTGTTTGTGAACTTTTTCGCGAATGGTGCGAGTCGCATCGCGACCAGCGTGCGACCGGTCTTTGACATTTTGGTCACGTTGTATGTCGTGTTATGGGGCCTCGCCATGTGGCGGGGCCTCATTCAAGAGCCGATGTCGGACGGGGTAATGCGCGTTCTGAAAATCATTTTGATCGGCACGTTCGCATTGAATACGGCCGTTTATACCCCGCAGATTGCGCAGACGATCTTCCGCACCCCTGACCAGCTCGCCGGCGTCCTTGTTCCCGGCGGGACAACTGCTGCCACTGGCAACTCGCTCGACCAGGCGCTCGAGCGCGGGACTGAGACCGGCCGACGATTCACCGATTCGATGTCGATCACCTCTCCGATCATTTCGCTAGGCTTGCTGCTGCAAGCCATTATCGTGTGGATCTTCACGGTAGTGTTGGTCGCATACGCAGCCGCGTTGATTCTGCTGTCGAAGATCGCGCTGTCGATCGTGCTGGCGCTCGGGCCGTTATTCATCGCCTGCCTGTTGTTTGAACCGACTCGGCAGTTATTTGTGAGCTGGCTGGCGCAAGCCCTCAACGGCTTGTTCACGTATGTCATCGCGGTCGCGATCGTAGCGCTCGGCATGACGTTCTTTCAGGCCGCGGCCGACGCTTCGCTCGCGGCGCTGAATGTAGCGACCCCGCAGTTTACGGCTGTGTTTCCCTTGCTGATCGTTGGGGGCGCGGTGTTTCTGACTCTGATGCAGACAGGTTCCATCGCGTCCGCGCTGGCGAACGGGGTGCAGATCGGCACCCTCGGCGGGGTTGGCTGGGCGATGGCCCGCGGCCGCGCTGTCTTGGGATCGCCATTCTCCGCTTACGGCGGCGTTCGGGCGTGGCAGGACCGGCGGTTGAGTCGCGACTTTCAGCGCGCCGGCTTGGGACTGCCCCCGACGGCGACAACGCGCGGCATCCAGTGGCTTCGCGCCCGGGTGCATGGATCGAATCAAATAGAACCGACTCGTCGTTGAATAGAGGGCACACGAGATGAAGGAGAAGGGAATTCTGCTGGCCGCTGTGATCGCGGCCGTGCTGGTGGCCGGGTGCAAGACGAGCCCGCCGGCGCCGCCGCTCTGCGACGGCAAGGCAAAGAAGCCCATCAACGGCCGCACGCTGACGGGCTATGTTCTGGACAAGGGAGCGAGCGATGGCTGCGGACGTTCGTGAGCTGCGTGTCACGAGGCAGGAAGAAGAGGCGTATTACCGGGCCGCGCGTTCGTGGGACGATGATCGAGTAGCGAGCGCCATCAAATCGCGGCGCGTTGCATGGATCGTTGCGAGCGGCGCGTGCGTGGTCGCGGCGGCGTTGGCGCTCGCAGTCGCCGCGATGACCCCTCTTAGGCGTGTTGAGCCGTACCTCGTTCGAGTGGATTCAGCAACGGGCATTGTGGACACCGTAGTTCGCATGCGTGATGTGAAGCTCGGACTAGACGAGGTGATGAACAAGTATTTCTTGCGGAAATACGTGACGCTCCGGGAGTCATACACGCGCCAACAGTTGCAGACCAACTATGACCAACTCTTCCTCCTTTCGGCGCCGAAGGAACGGATAAGGTTGAAGAACGAATGGCTGCTTACCAGCCCGACGAGTCCATATATGCGCTACGGCGATCTGGGCACTGCGGACGTGAAGATTACGAACGTGACGTTCCTGGCGCCGAACATCGGCCAAATCCGCTCCGTTGTCACGGAGCGGAAAAACGGGATCGAGACTAAGCGACACATGATCTCGACGATTGAGTTCGAGTACACGGCGGCGCCGGCGAGCGAAGAAGCGCGCGCCGTGAACCCGGTCGGGTTTCAAGAGACATCCTGGCGCTCGGACGAAGAAGTGGCGACGGATGGAGGAAAAGAACAATGACGCGCAGGGGGGCCGCCGCGGCGGCCGCACTGTTGGTGCTGTGTCTGATAAGCGTGGCCTGGGGATCGGAAACGCCACCACCTGGTCCCACTGACGGACGGATTCGGGAAGTCGATTACGACCCGAATCAGGTCTATCAACTGACCGGATTCTACGGCTATGAAATCGCGATCTTCTTCAGCCGGGATGAAAAGGTCGAGAAGACGACCGCCGGATACGCGGATGCCTGGGATGTGACGGAGCACGGTGACTTCGTAGTCGTCAAGCCGAGGGAGAAGGACCCGGACACGAACCTGTTGATCGTAACGGATCGTCATACGTACACCTTTGATCTGCGGTCGAAGCCGCCGGGCAAGCGAATCGACGGGGCCTATGCCGTCGATCCTGAGCAGATTTTCGTGCTTCGGTTCCGATACCCGGATGACGCGCGGGCGGCCGCGGAGGCGGCCCGCGCGCGCGCGGATCTGCAGGAGCGCATCGCCAAAGCGCGCAGCGCCGAAGAACGCGCGCGTCTGGTGGCGCTGGCGCAGCTCCCGCAAAAGCCAGTGAATCGTGCGTATTTCTATCAGGGCTCAGGTGCTATCGCACCTTATGAGGCGTGGGACGATGGTGTCTTTACATACCTGCGATTCTTCGCGGAACAGGATTTACCGTCGGTGTTTGTGGTCAACGAAGACAGCACTGAATCCATTGCCAACAAACATTTCGACAAGGACGTGTTGGTGATCGAGCGCGTTGCGAGGCGGTTCGTGTTGAGAAAGGGCAAGACGGTCGCGTGTATTTGGAACGAGAACCCGGACATGCACACTCGAGAATCAACCAGCGGCTCGACGGAACGCGGCGGCGAGCGGCTGAACAAGGGGCATTAGCATGGCATTCTTCGATCGTCGCAAGGGCGCGAGCGCGGCGGCCAGCGTGGAAGCCGCCACTCGCGAAGCCGGCACGGCGGAGCCGGCGTCTATTGAGGGCGAGCGGGGCATTCCGCCCGTCAATCCTCGTGGTTATCAATCACGAGGGCAGCTCTTTGCGATCTCCGGCGGGATCTTGGCGCTGCTCGGGTTGATGTGGGTCGTCAACCGTCCAAGTACGGCACCGAAGCTCGCGCCGAACGATCCGCGGGCGACCCGTGAACAGCGGTTCGACGAGGGCCATCCGAGTGGTGTGATTGCTCCGCCGGAGGCCTCGGCGAGCGCGATGGAGCCGCCGAAGCC
>Ga0105249_10004942_pt1 | contig 11505 bp, 9 predicted proteins | sample KBSS44metaG_FD_81522 | JGI IMG/M metagenome (GOLD analysis project Ga0105249, IMG submission 81522) | Switchgrass rhizosphere microbial communities from Kellogg Biological Station, Michigan, USA - KBS S4-4 metaG | ecosystem: Host-associated > Plants > Roots > Rhizosphere > Soil | place... | reverse complement strand
CACCGACCTGCATATCGCCTGTGAGCCCAACGTCCGCAATGGGTCGAAACCGGACATTTGCGGCCCGGAACCCGTCTCTTCAGAGAATCTGGTTTTTTCAGCTGCTTATGTCTGTAGTGGTGCAGTACGCAGTTAGCCGAGAACCTGTCTCTTTCCCATTGTGATGGGAAAGTAGTGGGAAAACTTCCAATTCATGCTCATTCTGCGACGCTGTGGCCAAGCAAGATCCTCCCAAATCCACAGAAAGTCTGAGCGGTTTCCCATTTCATGATTTGTGGGAAGAGTCCGCCCCGCCGTCGGAACGCCTCTACGAACACGGCCTCGATCGAGACATCATTGATCGTGCGTTCGAAAGAGCCCGGCAGCTTGGCGCCGATGAGCTCTCCCTGACCAAGGAGCAGGTCCGGGGAATCCTCGCGCCGCTCAAACTTTCAGCCGATAGCGAAGACCGGCTATCCGAGAAGCTCTACTACTACGCTGGGCACTACTATTCGCCCTGGTTCCACAAGCTTTTCGGTGACGATCCAGTCAGCGCTCGGCGCCATCTGAGGAGTGTAGCGGCGACCGCTGCTAAATTGCAGGCACTGACATTCGAGATGTCTGCGTCAGTTGCGCGGCAGTTCAATGCCATCAGGCTTCAGATTCATTCGAAGCGAAGAGGCTTGCCGTTCATGGATTGGGCGGAGCTGGCTAAAGAATTGGCTGATGTTGAAAAGGCAGCGAGAACTGTCGCGGCCGAACTTCCGGTTCAGAAGCGAGGTGCGAACCCCAAAACCCTACAAGGTCGCTGGCTTCGCCATGCTGCAGAAGCCATCGAAGAGGCAGTCGGCCGGAGGATCGAAACAAAGACCAGCGACTCTGCGGGCAAGAACTTCCGGTTTGAGGGCGTCGAAGGTGAGACGTTCGAGAAATACTGCAGGCTGGTCAACAAGGGCTTGGCCCGGAAGACCCTCGTCGCCGCTGTCAAAGATTACCATCGGGATAAGGGGCAGACCCTCTAAATCGCACAACAATTCGATTTAGGAGGCCTCCTAAGCCACTCAGTCCACCGGCATGCTGCTTCTCGGTCTGATGGGGGAGGTCATGGCGCAGAGGGCTCGCACGCTCGATCAGCAACGAGAATTGGCTATCACCTATGTGGCAGTCGGATCACTGATCCCATATGCCGGTAACGCCCGACGTCACTCCCCTAAACAGATCAAAAAGATCGTCGCGAGCTTCGATGAGTTTGGGTGGACCAGCCCACTGATTGTTACCCGCGCCCATGAGGTGATGTGCGGACATGGCCGGCTCGAGGCTGCAAAACTGCGTGGGCTTAACGAAGTCCCGGTGATCGTCATCGACGATCTCACCGAAGCCCAGAGGCGGGCCTACGTCCTCGCCGACAACGCGCTGGCGGAAAAGTCGTCATGGGACCGAGAGATGCTTGCCACTGAACTCCAAGGTCTGATTGAGCTCGGGTACGACGTCGAGACCACTGGGTTCGACGCGCTCGAGATCGATACACTTCTCACCGTCGGCAATGACGACACTGCTCCTGAAGAGGAGATAGTTGAGCTTCCGGACGAGAAGGCGGAGCCGCTTACCAGGCTCGGCGACCATTGGGTCATCGGGCGCCATCATTTGCTGTGTGCCGACGCAACGCTGCCTGAAAGCTACGAAACGCTGCTCGGGAACACGCGGCCGGAGCTCGCGTTTCTGGACCCCCCGTACAACACCGATTCCCGGCGCATCTCCGGACTTGGCCGCGTCAAGCACGGTAATTTCGTGCAAGGCTCCGGAGAGCTCAGCGACGGCGCCTTTGTCCATGAGCTGTTGCGGCCGATGCTGCGCTGCCTCAACCGGTTCTGTCAGCCCGGCGCAATCGCTTTCGTCTGCTGTGACTGGCGGATGGATCCGCTGCTTCGTGAGGCAGCCTCGGGCGTACTGCACGAGCAGAAGAACCTCGTCGTCTGGGCGAAGACCTCGGCTGGCATGGGAACGTTTTATCGCTCCCAGCACGAGCTCATCCAGGCATGGAAGGTCAGCCCTGGCCCAACGATCAACAATTTCGGCTTGGGCGAAGGCGGTCGTCATCGGAGTAATCTTTGGACCTATGCCGGCGCAAACGTCTTCCGTCGCGGCCGTATGGAGGACCTTGAAGCTCATCCAACGACCAAGCCGACGCGCCTGATTGCGGATGCCCTTCGCGACTGCTCGCGTCGGGGCGGCGTGGTTGTCGACCCGTTTCTTGGATCAGGTAGCACCCTTGCCGCGGCGGAGGCTGTGGGGCGCATCGGCTACGGGCTCGAGCTCGATCCCAAATATTGCGACGTAATTCTGCGGCGGCTTGCGAAGGCGACCGGTACGGCGCCGACGTTGCTCGATGGCACACCCCTGGACGAAGTGCGGGCAGCCCGCCACTCCGGAATGGACGATCGGTAGTGGGCGTGGACAAGGACACCGGTTCGGATCCACCTTCCGAATCCAATCGGAACGCTAGCCGCTACTTGCCGGGTAACACTCGGGAGGATGGAAGTTATCGCGTCGGAAGGGGGAGAACGCCCGAACATACCCGTTTCCGCCAGAATGACGGCCGCAAGCGCGGGCGGCGACCGAAGGGCCAACGCAATTTCGATACCGAGTTCGACGAGGAAGCGCGGCGCCTGATGACGGTTCGCGAGGGCGGAAAGGATCGCCGCGTTTCCAAGATGCGAGGAGCGATCATTCGCGTCTTCGACAGTGCGACGGCCAAGGCGGATCCCCGATCGGCCAGCCTGGTGTTCAACCATGCCAGCCGCCTGGCCGACAAGCAGACTCCCGGCACTTCGCGGCTTGCTGCCGACGACGACGAGGAACTGAATGCGTGGCTGCGCGAACGCCTCGCGCTTATCGAGACTACTGAACCGGGCGAAGTTCCGGCGGCTCAGCCTTCATCGCCCGCTCGGTCGGAGGAGCAGGGCGCGGGCGATGACGAATGACCAGCGCATGCTCCAGGCGCTTCTTCGGCGCGAGCTATCTCTTTTCGTGCGCTACGGCTTCCGGGAGATCAGCGGTGAAGGCGATTATCTCCATGCCTGGTACATCGATGCCATCATCCACATACTCGAACTGGTCCGGCTCGGCGAAATCCGCCGGTTAGTCATCACTCTGCCGCCGCGGCATCTCAAGAGCGTCATTGTATCGACCTGCTGGCCGGCCTGGCTGCTCGGCCTGAACCCAGCGCTGCGGATCATCGCCACCAGCTACGGCCAGGATCTCGCGGAGAAGCTCGCGCGCGATTGTCTGCGGATCATGGACTCGACCTTCTATCGCGCGGCGTTTCCCAATCTGGCGCTGATCCGCCGCAGCAACGCGGATTTCGAAACGAGTGAGGGTGGAGGCCGGCTTTCAACCTCGCTCAATGGTCCGCTGACCGGCCGCGGCGCAGATCTCATCCTTATCGACGATCCACTCAAGGCTGCCGATGTCATGTCGGACACCGCCCGCAAGGCCGCAATCGAGTGGTTGACGAATGTGTTGATGTCCCGACTGAACGACCAGAAAACCGGGGCGATCGTGCTCGTCATGCAGCGACTTCACCAGAATGACCTCGCCGGCGAATTGCTCGAGCGGGGTGGATGGCACGAGCTGCGCCTGCCCGCGATCGCGCCGGAAGAGGCACTGATTTCAATCGGCGGCGGACGAACTTACCGACGCGCCGAGGGAGCAATTCTGCACCCCGCTCGTCAGTCTCGCGAAACGCTCGAAGCAATCCGAACCGAAATCGGATCGGTCGCGTTCGCAGCGCAATATCTGCAGGATCCGCTTCCGGCCGAAGGCAATGTCATCAAGGCGGCATGGCTGCGGACATATGCGCCATTCGATCCGCTCGCTGGTCCGGGGCAGATCGTTCAGTCTTGGGATACCGCAAGCAAGGATGGGCTGATGAATGACTGGTCGGCATGCGTTACCGCCCATGTTCATCGAAGCGAGGTGCGGATTCTCCACGTGTTTCGGGAACGTCTGGCCTTCCCGGCCCTAAAACGTGCCGCGATCCGCCTGGCGCGAGAGCACCAGGCGCGAACCATTCTCGTCGAAGATCATGCCTCAGGCACTCAGCTCATTCAGGCGTTGAGAAGTGAGCAGCCGGCAGGAGTATCCTTGCCGATCGCGCGCCGGCCAACAAATGACAAAATCTCTCGGGTGGCTGGCGCGAGCGGGCAAATCGAAGGCGGGCAACTGTCGTTGCCGCACGACGCGCCGTGGCTGGCGGAGTTCAAATCGGAGCTGCTTGGATTCCCTAACGCCCGTTTCGACGACCAAGTCGACGCTCTGACGCAGCTCATTAGTTGGGTCCTGCAGCGATCGTGGTACGACACCGATCACGGAATTGGGATGCCGATATTCGTTTGATGGGGGTCAGACTCGCAATTAAAAGTTGCGCCAATCGTAATGTCCGCTTTCGACCCAAAGCGGACATTAGCTTTCAACAACGCGGTTGAGGAACATATCGGCAGGCTCGGCCATCAGGTCTCTCGGGATCGTTGACGTCCGTATGCGGATCTGCGGTTTCCAAGCCTGCCGCTCCGCAACGAGCCTCTCGTCATAATCAGATTCAAGGTCTCCCTTGGAGCCTTCGTGGTGCGTCCGACGTTCGAACTCGCTGCGTGTCCTAATTCCCCTTTCGCGCTCCGTCGTTCGCGACTGACCAAAGTGACATCGAACCTAGTGTCCGCTTTGCGATCTTACGCCGGCATCAGTCTGAGCTATCGGCAGGCTGGGCCATAATCGCTCGCGGGATCGATCTGTGTCGTCCTCAGGGGTGGTGGCGGTTTCCCAGCCTGCCGCTCCACAGCGGAGTTAGGTGACGACTGATGGTTCAGCCTTCACTGCAACGTCCGCTGGGGATGCACCGCGATATGGATCATAGCGCTCCCCTGACTTCCACATTGCGAGCATGGTCACGGCCAGCTTTCGCGCAACGGCGACTTGCACAGCTCCCTTTCTAAGCCGCTCGGAAAGACCTGCGCCCCAGGCGGTCAGCGAGGATTTCCCATGCCTGAGATGCTGCTGAGCTGCCGTTGTGAGGTACGTTCTGGTCATCCTGTCACCCATTTTGCTGATGTGAAGCCTGGCGACGTTTTGGCCTGACTGTCGAACCATCGGAACGAGGCCTAAAAAGGCGCCGACATCGGCATTGCGGCGAAATCGGGCGGGGTCTTCGACCGCGCAATAAAAGCTTAGTGCGGTGATCGGGCCAACTCCGGGTATCTCAAGGAATCGACGGCAAACAGGGTCGTCCTCAGCCCTTTTGCCCAGCTTCTTATCCAGAGATTCCACATATGTGCGCGTCGCGACGCTTAGTGCGAGGAGCGGCTCGATATCTTCGGTAAGGTCAATCTTTTCAAACCTACGGAGACGCTTGATCTCCTCGGCCGCATTCCTCCGGAGAGTGGCAACTGAAGAAGCACTTTTTAGTTTGCCTCCGTTCAGGCGGAAAAGCGAACGCATCGTTCCTTCTACCGTGGTTCGAATCTGCACGATCTTCTGACGAGTGACCAACATCGAGCGAAGACGCTGGCATTCGGGGCTTTTGACGCGAATCTCCGACACGGAGTCCCGCCCAAGGCGTGCGATGTCGGCTAAGCCTCGGGCATCATTCTTGTCCGTCTTGTTCTGACGGATCGCGAGGAACTTGCTCGCTTGTCTGGCTTCGAACACTGCCACTGGATACCGAAGTTTCCGGAGCGATCGGGCGAGCGCTATTCCAAAGGTGCCGCTTTCCAGCCCGATTAGTTTTATCCGGCGCCTCTCTCGTTTTAGAAGTGCGTGAAGTGCGGTCGCCTTCGTCGGGATCGATTGCTCGACGATCACCTTACCTTGATCGTCCGTTTCGCAGACCGTCATCTCGTCGGCACCCACATCGAGGCCAACCCATAAGGAACTTCGCGACATCGTATCATCGCCCATCTGCGGAGCCCGGCATCATAATAACTCGCAAGGTCTCGCTGAGCCTTGACTACGACGCCGATGTCCGAGCCCCAGGGCACCTCTAGACCTGGTCGTTACCTGATACGAGTCGTGCGAGCTTACGTCCGCTTTCCAATCTTGCGGGCACGATCGACCCATTGCGGACAATAGCGGTTCGCTTATCCATAGGCTGCCATGCGGTTTGTCGAACGTGAAAGATGCCCGGGTTGCGGGACAGCCGGACCGTCGAACGCAGTCACTCTCCTGAGAAGTCGCTTCTCAGAGGGAGCGGTGGGTGACTTCATCCGGCAGTTCTACAAATTCGACCCCAGTGGCCTGGACGGTTTTTACCAAGCCGATTGCTGCCTCCGTTGCGGTCTAATTTTTCAGCGACACATCGGCGACGCGGAAATGATGCGCTTCATCTACAACGACGTCGTAGCAGACGATCCACCTGACAAGATCCCGACTTTCCAGGCCGACATCAAGGACTGGAAGGGATCCCGCGACGCCCACGAACTGATGGCCCTGTCATCGTTCCTCAAGAAGCCGAAACTCAAGGTGCTCGATTACGGCACCGGATGGGGCCTTTGGTCCACCATCGCGTCGAAACTCGGTCATGATGCCTACGCGACCGAGCTCGCGCAGGACCGCGCGGCGTGGGTTGCAACGCAAGGCGTGACCATGATTTCGGATGACGAGATTTCAAATCACCGCTTCGATGTCATCAACCTTGAGCAGGTATTGGAACATGTCCCCGAGCCGGCGAGGCTTCTGAAGCGGCTTATCCGGTCGCTTGACGGGATTTTGAAACTGTCTCTCCCCGATGCCGGGCGCGCACGGACGATCCTTGCGAGCATGATGTCCGGCGAAAGTCGCTACGAGAAAATCATGCCGGTGCAGCCGCTGGAACATATCAATAGTTTTAGCCGCGGCTCCCTTCTGGATCTCGCTTCTCGGCTGGGCCTCGAGGAAGTGAAGCCATCGCTCCTTGATCTTTATTCGTTCATCCCGGGCGGAATCCCCTCGGGGCCGCGGCGAATTGCGAAAGAATTCATCCGTCCGTTTTGGACGTGGCGCAACCCATCGAACCTCTATGTTTGGCTGATCCGTGACGGTCGCTCGTCCGATTCGGGCTAATGTCCGCTTTCCACCCATTGCGGACATCAGGGATTCACGCTCTGCCACGCGATCGAACCGTGCCGCTGAGCTCAGACCACCCGGCATCGGAACAAATGAGGGGCCTTTGCAAGCCCTGCTGCCGTGAGCGCTTCGCCAAGCGGGCCGCTTACGAAAACCGATTTAAACAACGTCGGGTCTACCCACACATCTGGCCCAGCGAGCGCCTTAGCCGAGACCGCGAGCTGATCGTCCTGATGAACAAAGGGCATATGCCACCAGTTGCGCGGCCCGCCGGGAGCATTTGGCGCGAACGGCCGCATTCCCGTCGAATGCTCCGCTGAAAACGACGACTTGCTGTTGCCGAAGATCCAACAAAAGAAAATGCCTGGAAATCGGCTTGTCCGATCTTTTTCAAAGACCGCGTCGAGCGGATAAAGCGCGCCCTCGCCAAGATCGAAGTTACTTATGATCGCCGCGGCTCGTTCGGAAACTATGGGATATGCGTTGGCGACGAAGAGATCCGGGAGCCGCCCAATGGTCTCCGAACGCTCGCCTGCCCAAACCGTCTTCGGGCACATATCTTGCGGGACCGGCTTTCCTGCCTTGAGCAGCTTGATCGCTTCGATCGCGCGCTGCTCATCGTTAGCGACGATGTCAGTTTCCATCATCAGAATCAGGTCCGGGTGAGCGAGAACATCGCTGATCCAGGCGATCGCAGTCATGATCGCATCCCAATGTGAAAACGTCTGCTTTCCACCCATTGCGGACATTTGAATGGGTGGCCGGACCGCCGGCCACCCCGTCGAATTCAGGCGTGTTCGAGCTCGGCTGAAGCTGTGGCCGCCTGCTCGATCAGGCGGGCGACTTCGGCCGGCTTCGACACGTAGAAAGCGTGACTGCCGCTCGTCTCGGCGACCGTGGCACCAGCTCGTGTTGCCATCGCGCGCTGCGCCGGCGGCGGGATCATATGGTCGTCCGACGCGACGAGGTAGAAGGTCGGCTTCGACTTCCACGCCGGCTGGGTGACCTTGCCGGCGAGAGCCTCGACGCCCCACGGCACCTGTGAGTCGGCCATGAACTGCGCGAGCCCCGGCTCGACGTCGGCCGCGAACGAAGCCGCGAACTTGGCGCGATCGAGGAACAGGAAACCGTCCTGCGGCGGAAGGATCGGAGGGACCGGCGCGCCCGGGGGCGGGTTGGCGATCAACGTATCGACCGACTCGCCAGCGTCCGGAGCGAACGCCGCGACATAGGCAAGGCTGGCGACTTTCGGATCGTTGCCGGCCTCGGTGATCACGACACCGCCATAGGAATGGCCGACGAGGACCACAGGGTGCTTCGCGGCTGCGATCGCGTGCTTTGTGACTGCCACGTCGTCAGCGAGCGACAATGTCGGATTCTGGACGACGATCACTTCATAGCCATCGTTGGTCAGGATCTGATGCACCCCCTGCCAGCCGGAGCCGTCGACGAAACCGCCGTGGACGAGGACGATGCTGATGGGCTTGTCGGTCATTTCGGGTCCCTCCTGTTCTGACCGCCGCACCTATGTCCGGGCGGTAGTCTGGAGAAACGATAAACATCGTTCAGTGAGAACGAGCGCTTCGATTAGACAGCGCGTTTCGAGAGAGAAACGGCGACTAGGGACCGAGAGCCGCTCGGATGAATATGAATGCGGGTAGGTCAGGCGTCGGCGAGGAGAGACTTAAGCAGGCCAGCCGGGTCCGCTTTCCACCCATCGCGGACATTGGCGCGAACCCAACTAATGCTGGCTCATCCTTTTGCGGACGTCGTCGAGGGGCACTGGCTGGGCCGGCAGCACGAACTCATCTCGCGCAATCGGATCGAAGCTAACGGACTGCAAATCCGCCCCAGCAAAAGATATTGGCGCCCCTGAACCCAGTACCTGGTCCATGTTCGAAGAGGGTAGGTGGCCGGCCATCACTTGACCCATCATCATCTCTGATTTCGCGTACTGACGCGCCATGGCTCTTCCGAGCTCAGCGAGAGACGGGTCATGGCTGATCACAGCTACTGGTCGGGGTGAAACCTGACCGTTTGGCGCTTGCATGAAATACGCGTCACCGGACCATTTGCTGATCGCGACCGTGCCTTTCTGCACGAGAGTCATGGGTGGCGGACTGAAAGAAGGCATGCCCATCTTTGCAGACATCTCGGCAAACTTTTCGGCCATGATCTTAGCCATGTCATCCAGTCTCATGACGATGACGCCCGTATCTGTCCGATCGGCGAAATAGTCATTGCCACCAACGAAATAATAAGTCCGGCCGGGGACCTCTCCTCGAATGTCGCCATTCGATGCGATCTTGATCGTCATGGAGAATTTGGCAGCCGGATTCGCGTAGGTGGCCGTCGTGTCAGCTTGAGCTGCGCTTGCAAGCGCCAAGGGGACGAGGAAAACAATTCGTCTCATCGGGAGCTACAGCTACGGGCCGTGCTGGAAGGGTCAAGTTGTCCGCTGTCGACCCAAAACGGGCATTCGCATCATGCAAACATTAGTGCTCCGATAAGGCCCGATCCGGGCACGGCAACGGGTACGTTGAGCTTCGAGCGCACGCGGCCTGTCCCCGCCCTCAGGCGTGATCCCGGTTCAAGCATCATTGTACTGACCGCAAGTTGACCATAGCCTGGCCGAATGCGGTGGCACCTCGCAGCAGTGGCAGCCCTGATGGCCCAACAAGCGGCCGCGGGGCACGGCATGGCTTGGCCGAACGGAGCACGTGCGGCGATCGTCCTCACTTACGACGATGCAATCCCGTCTCAACTCGACCACGCCATTCCCGCTCTCGATTCTGCGGGATTGAAAGGCACTTTCTTCCTCAGCAATGTGCGACAGGCGGACGTTGGACGATGGAAAGCCGCTGCGGCGTCCGGCCATGAATTGGCAAATCACACGCTGAACCATCCTTGTCTGGCGGGCACCTTTGAAATGCCCCCGCGCCAGCAATTGGAGCAATACACGCCCGAGTCCGTGTTGCGGGAAATCGGCCAGCAAAATGTACTGCTGACAGCCCTGGATGGGAGGCAAGAACATGGCTTTGCCGTGCCCTGCGGCCAAACGCTCGCCGGCGGCCGAGATTATCTGGAGCCGCTCCGCCGATCGAAACTCGTGACCTATTCCCGTAACGTCGAGGAAACCGACGACGACCTGCAACGGGACCCGTCTACCTTCGATCTGATGCGGTTGCCGGGGCGGGCGTTCCAAAGCCCCGCTGGTGCCGCGCAGTTGGTCGAGTTCGCCGAAAAGGCGGCAAGAGGCGGTGGGCTGGCGGTCTATGTCTTCCATGGGGTTGGCGGCGATTATCTTTCCGTCACCGCGGGCGATCATAGCCGTTTCGCCGAATGGCTGGCCGCTCACCGCAAGACATATTGGGTCGCGACGATGCGCGATGTCGTTGAATGGATTGCCAAAAAAAAGGACGACAGGGTCGCGGGCGACGCGATCGTCAGGGTCGACAGCGGCAAGCTCCAAGGTGTGACCGAGGCCGGTGCATCGCCCGTCCGAATCTTCCGAGGAATTCCCTTTGCGGCCCCGCCCGTGGCCGACCTGCGCTGGCGTGAGCCGCAACCCGTCGCGCACTGGTCAGGCATCCGCCAAGCGACGGAATTCGGTCCTCGCTGCATGCAGCAGCCGCTCTTCTCCGACATGATGTTCAGATCGCCAGCAACGAGCGAAGACTGTCTCTATCTGAACGTCTGGACGCCGGCCAAGCTCGACCGGTCGCCGCCTCACAAGCTGCCGGTGCTGCTCTATGTCTATGGCGGCGGTTTCGTGGCGGGCGACAGTTCAGAGAAAAGATATGACGGCGCAGCGCTGGCAAGGCGCGGCATAGTCGTCGTAACGATGAACTATCGGCTCGGCGCCTTCGGCTTCTTCGCACATCCCGGACTGACAGCGGAGTCGCCCCATCACGCGTCTGGCAATTACGGCCTGCTCGATCAGGTGGCGGCACTTGCCTGGGTGAAGCGCAACATAGGGGCTTTCGGCGGGAACCCGAACCATATCACCATCGGCGGGGAATCCGCCGGATCGATGTCCGTCAGCGCGCTGATGGCCTCGCCTTTGTCTCGCGGAAAGATTGCCGGAGCGGTCGGGGAAAGCGGGGCGATGATGCAGAAGCTGACACCACGCCCACTCGCCGAAGCCGAGCGGAAAGGCGCGGCCTTTGCGCAAAGCATCGCCGCACCCACGCTTGCCGGGCTTCGCGCCGTGCCTGCGGACAAGCTCCTCGCAGCGCAGGGTGCCGCCAAGGACATGCCGTTCGATGCAGTGATCGACAGCTATTTCCTGACCGAACCGCCAGCGCTGACGTTTCGCGCTGGGAAGGCGGCGCGCGTTCCCCTTCTGGTCGGCTCGAATTCACAGGAGGCTCCAGGATCGGTCGTATTCGGCGACGGCGCTCCAACCGTTGTCAATTATCGCGCCGCCCT
>Ga0105249_10004940_pt1 | contig 11508 bp, 11 predicted proteins | sample KBSS44metaG_FD_81522 | JGI IMG/M metagenome (GOLD analysis project Ga0105249, IMG submission 81522) | Switchgrass rhizosphere microbial communities from Kellogg Biological Station, Michigan, USA - KBS S4-4 metaG | ecosystem: Host-associated > Plants > Roots > Rhizosphere > Soil | place... | reverse complement strand
GTCGTTCGCATCACAATAAATTATGTATCTCTATATAATTCGAGCTTGATGCAGTATGTCCATCTTCTACAGCCGGCTTAGGTAAATTGAATCCTTCCTTTTACCCCTGAAGTATTTGTGCATCACTATCTTGTGGTCTTCGATATAAGCGGCACAGCTTACAAACTCCGTCATACTGTTTTCGTTTCAATACGGTAGTTGACATTTCCAAAACGATTATCTTTATTTATGCCAATCACAACCGCTACGAAGCAGGATATTGCTTCACTCGTTGCATTAATGGACGACGCCTATCGTGGTGAACCCTCAACGAAAGGCTGGGCTAATGAAGGCCATTTATTTGTCGGTAATAAAAGAACGGATGAAGAGACTGTTACCGAACTTATGGAGATACCCGGCGCTGTTTTTCTTAAATATATCAATAATGAAGGAGCAATTGAAGGATGTGTTTTTCTTCAGAAAAAATTAAGCAGGCTTTACCTTGGTATGCTTTCGGTATCGCCGGGTGCACAGGCTAAGGGTATCGGCAAGCAATTGCTAAAAGCGGCCGAAGAGCAGGCACGTATCCAAAATTGTTCTTCAATCTATATGACGGTAATAACTGTACGGGATAATTTAATTGCCTGGTATGAACGGCATGGTTATATAAAAACAGGTGAAGTACTTCCCTTTCCTGTTGAAGAAAAATTTGGCATACCTACACAGCCTTTAGAGTTATTTATTCTCGAAAAGAACATTTGATTATTCGAATCCCAAATCACTCGTTTAGCTTCGATATTTTTGCCGTTTATGATCAGGGCCACCGCTCAAACATATCGCAACGCCTTTACCGGTCTGTCAAAAGAAACCTGGTTACTATCTATTGTGATGCTGATCAACCGCAGCGGTACGATGGTAGTTCCTTTTCTTACACTTTATCTTACCAGCGCTGAAATGGGTTACAGTATCAGCCAGGCAGGTATTGTATTTGGCTTATTTGGATTCGGTGCATTTACAGGTGCTTATTTTGGTGGAAAGCTTACTGATAAAATTGGATTTTACCCGGTTCAATTAGCAACGCTGATTATTGGCGGATTGTTATTTTTTGTATTGGGACAAATGAAAACCTATCCGCTGATCTGCCTGTTCACTTACCTGCTCAGTTTTTTCAATGAAGCATTTCGTCCTGCTAATTCAACGGCAATTGCTTTTTATAGTAAGGAAGAAAACCGGACAAGATCCTATGCTTTGAACAGGCTTGCTATTAATATCGGCTGGGCAGTAGGTAGTAGCATTGGCGGAGTGTTATCGCATATTAACTATGAACTTCTATTTTGGGTAGATGGGACGACAAATATCCTTGCAGCGATTATAATGTGGATCTTTCTAAAACCTGTAAATTATAAGCCGGTTATTCATGAACAAAAACAAAGCCTTTCGGTTTCTGCCTATAAAGACAAAACATATATCTTATTCATTATTCTTACTGTATTTTTTGCATCTTGTTTTTTCCAGTTGTTCACAAACCTCCCGGTTTTCTTTAGAAAGGAATTACATTTTTCAGAGCCTGTAATTGGGTTCTTAAATGCGATCAATGGGATTATTATTGCGATTATTGAAATGGCATTGATCTACCGGCTGGAAGGAAAACAAAAAAATCTATCTTATATCACGGTTGGCATTCTTATCATCGGGCTTTCCTTTATGATGCTTAATATTCCGGGCATTGGCCTACCGGTTGCATTTTGCATGATAATAGGTGTTACGATCGGTGAAATGCTGGCAATGCCTTTTATGAATTCCTTTTGGATCAGCCGGACACAACATAGTAACCGGGGACAATATGCTGCCTTATATACCATGGCCTGGTCAGCGGCTCAAACATTGGGACCGATGAGCGCTGCACAGCTGGCTGACCGGTATGGATTTGGAATATTATGGTGGCTGATCGGGGGAACCTGTGTTATCACTTCTTTTTTCTTTTACAGAATGCTGCAAAAAAATTCATGATAAAACACCAGCCTTTTCTATAGAATAGTTTTTTTTAACTTTGAATTATAAACGCAGTGATGAAAAGGATTGTTGATATTGTATTTGCGTTCTTCCTGTTAATAACTTCGGCGAACGGCCAGGTTCAGTCATCTCCAGGCAAAAAATCCCGGAACAATCATTCAGTTTATTTCAATTTTGGATGGCACCGGATCTTTTATACCAATAGTACGATTCATTTCCGGGATCATCAAATTGCCAATTATAATTTCAAACTCATTAAAGCAAAAGCTATTGATGATAATGATCTTCAGATAGGAAAACATGTTGATGCACCGCAGTTTACCGTCAAACTGGGATGGTTTTTTAAAAAGAACCCCAGCAATGGAATAGAAATTAGTTTTGATCATGCAAAATATATTTTAAAACAATGGCAACAGGTGCGCTTGAAAGGCACTATTGATGATGTCTATTATGATAAGGACACTGTACTGGCTCCTTCTTTTATAAAATATGAACATACCGACGGCGCCAATTATTATATGGTGAATTTTGTGAAAAGAAAACAACTGGTTCAATCCGGGAACGGAAAACATGAATTAGATCTTTTAATAAAACCCGGTGCCGGTATTGTAAGACCACGAACAGAGAGCACCATTATGGGAGATCATGCTAATAAAAGATATCATATCTCCGGCTATGTGGCAGGAATTGAAAGCGGATTGCGTGCGGTGCTGTTTAAAAATATCTTAGCAGAAATAACATGCAAAGGGGCTTATGCAAATTATTTTGATGTGCTGCTGGCAGGAAGTGGAAAAGCAAGCCAGCAGTGGTGGTCGTTTCAATATCTTTTTCTTATCGGTTATCAATTTGGTAAACCCGGTAGAACAAAAGATTCATGGCAAGGTTATTAATGCAAACCAGGATGCAGAAATGATAAAGGCCTTTGTTAAAGGCCTTTATTGTTATTATTTAAGATCGATTTTTATTTTTCAACCATTCCATCCGCTTTCCATTGCTTAAAAACATTGATAGTATCCTGTGAAAGTTTTGGATGTTTAAAAGGCATAAATCCCCTGTCAGTGGGATTTAATTCAATTCTCCTGATAATATCATCAATATTATCTCTTACAGCTGCATACGAATTAAGCGGTTTTTTATTTCCACCCGGAGGAAAATGACATGGTGTACAAGCTTTCTGAACAACTGCTTCAACATTACCTGTATATAAAGTAGTTGTTTTAGTTTCAGCTGTTGAGCTTGTCGCTTTCTTGGAAGGACCACAATAAGATAATACCAGTGCTATTAATGCAAATAGTGAAAATGTCAAAAGTTTTTTCATTTCGTAAAGTTTAGTTTAGTTGGCTAATTTATTTAAATCTTTCAACAAATAAAACTTAATCGTTCAACCGGCTTATTATATCGATGGATGGCCGGCATTTAATTCGTTATTCAGCGTGCAAAAAACGCAACTTTTCCATCCATCGTTGCCGCTATAATATTTTTTCTATCTATAACCCGAACCGTATTTACCATTGAATTGTCGATCTTATAAGCCCACACTATTGTTTGTTTTCGCGGATCAATACAATAAACTACCCCGCTCCTTGTGCCGAAGAATAAGAGTCCATCTTTCTCAATCAGCATACTGGGGACGTGCTCATATCCAAAACCGCAATTCATCTTCCATGCAGCATTCTGTTTATCGCGACTTGCTGCATAGGCTACAATGGTATCCTGCATTGTTTTCCCATAGATCCACTTGCCATCCAGGGAAATGCCAATTGATTCCCGGACAGTCGCATCATTATTACGCCACAAGGTCTGACCTGTTTCAATATCGATCGCCGTAATATAACGGTCAGGAGCTACGATATAAACCTCATTACCGGATACAACAGGTACACAGGCTGCGGGGGAATAATTACGAATAGCAGAGCCGTTATTCCATTTCCAAATAAGCTTACCCGAGTTTTTAGCTAGTGCATACAAATACCTGTCCCATGCGCCAAAAATGATCTTGTCTTTGTATAAAACAGGCTTACTGACCACGGGTCCTGTTAACTCATTAAAGCTCCATATTTCCATTCCTGTGTTCGCATCCAAAGCCCTGAAACGATGATCACTTGCACCGATATAAACTTTATTTTCTGCAACAAGCGGCGAGCCTAATACGGCTGCATCAGCATGGAATGTCCAAACAGGTTTCCCGGTTTTAATACTAAAACAATATACCGAGCCATCTGCCGAACCAATAATAAAATTATCCTTTGAAGTTTCAGGCGATGAAAAAATCGCACCTGTTGTATTTGTCGCCCAAACTTTTTTACCTGATCTTAAGGAAAGCGCTTCGATCTTGCCGCGCTGGTTACCGAATATTACAAGATCATTCGCAACCAAAGGAGTGGAGATAACATTTGCATCAGAACTAAATATCCATTTTGGTTGTATATCTGGATATTTATCATTCATACTAAAATCAGGTTTCTTAGACACTGAGATCGCATTTCCTTTTTTAATATCTATGCTTGCCCATGTTTTAAAATAGCCGGTGCCGGGCCGGTGCTCAGTATAAATGATAGAGTCGTTTCTTATATCAACAATATTATAACCGCCCGTATCTGCTTTTGCACGCAAATTTGAACGACCCATAACAGCAGGAATACTGTCAAAATTCATAAGCCTGTTTGCATGACCATGCCCGCACAGAACAGCCAATGTATGGTGGCGATTTAAACGATCCGTTATTTCATACCAATTATCAAGACCCGGATCGAGCGGATAGTGGTTGAGAAAAATCAAGGGTTGGGTTAAAGAAGTTTTTACAAGGATCGAATCCATCCACAGTAAAGCGCTCCGGGGTACATGTCCATCACTCATGCGAACATAAGGACCCGATGCACAACCAATAAACCGGATGCCTGCCTGGTCAAATACAAACTTATCATTGCCAAATGTCTTGATAAAGCTTTCTCCACCGCTTTCACTCCACCCTGCATCATGATTACCGGGAATAATATACCAGGGAAGTTTGAATTCGTCCAGGATTTTCTTTGCTGACTGCAATTCTTCATCGGCACCTAACTCTGTGATATCTCCTGTAATCACCACAAAAGCAATATCACTCCTGCTATTTATATCCTTTACAGTTCGCCGGAGATCTTCTTCAGCGCCACCATTTGGCGAACCAATATGCGTATCGGAAATATGAACAAACCGCAAAGGTCCTGTTTGCCCGGAACTAATAAAGCCACTTACAATTAATAAAATAAAAAAGAATGAACATTTCATGCCCTTAAGATAAGAGTTTACAGGTAATCATATCCTTTTCTATTTTTACAAAATGGAAAACAAGATAACTATTCGAAATATTAAGCCAACGGATAATATATCACTTGCAAAAATTGTCAAGGGAACGCTTGCCGAGTTTGGCGCCAATCATCCCAATACAGTCTACTATGACCCTACCACCGACGCCTTATTTGAATTATTTCAAAAAGACAAAGCTGTTTATAATGTTGCAGAAGTAAATGGTGAAATCGTTGGTGGTGGCGGCATCTACCCGACCGACGGATTGCCGGAAGGTACTTGTGAACTGGTAAAGATGTATTTATTACCGCAGGCAAGAGGATTAGGTCTTGGAAAATTATTAATTAACAAGTGCATAGAACAGGCGAGAGAAAAAGGATTTAAAAAGATCTACCTGGAGACAATGCCCGAGTTAAAACAAGCTTTAGATGTATATGCCAAATTTGGTTTTGAATATTTGAAAGGGCCGATGGGTAATAGCGGACATACGGGTTGTAGTTTGTGGATGCTGAAAGAATTGTAGTTGCTTGTTGTTGGTTACTGGCTGCTGGTTACTGGTTCCAGATAAAATGTTTTATGGAAAATGATCACAATTGAATCATTTTTATCATGAAATTTTTTTTTCTGCTACTGTTTGCACCTTTTATATCCTGCACAAATCCTTTTGTAAATCCAATTAGGTCCGAACCTCCTGCTTCAGCACCTTCTGTATTTAAGTGTGATTATGAAAAACAAAAAATCGCCTGCAAAAAAATAATCGATTCTTCCTGGCCCCAAAAGATTAAACAGCTTACCAATAGCATTTGTGACTCTCTTATTCCGTGCTGGTATGGTACTGCCTGGAATTTTTATGGTACTTCTGAAACACCCGGCAAAGGGAATATAGCTTGTGGTTATTTTGTAACAACGATTATACGGGATGCTGGTCTTCCGGTCAAACGAGTTAAAATGGCCCAATGTGCCAGCGAAGAAATGATCAGGAATTTATGTGAAAAGACTTCAATTAAAAGATATAGGAATAAAAACTTAAATGAGTTTGTAGCAGCGATTAAATTGATGGGGTACGGTTTATATATAATCGGCCTCGATAATCACACTGGTTTTATATACAATGATGGTAAAGAAATTTATTTTATTCATTCAAGCTATGCAACACCAAAATGCGTAATAAAAGAAATTGCAAATTCTTCTTCAGTTTTAGCCTCTTCAAAGTATCGGGTAATTGGAAAATTAAAAATCTAAATCACACTGCTGCTATTATTTCCTCCACTTCGTAAACGGGGCTGAATAAATAAATCCTTCCAGTACCCACTTCCTCACAATGAAATCGCTTTCGCAATCTTTCTCCTTTTTTGAAGGTTCTGCCATCAGCTGTACGAAACAATGATCCCGGCGGTATTTCTTCGATCAATTTTAAATGTGTTTGCTTGTCATCATACTTTCTCAACACTCTCAGTAATCCATCTTCGGCACAACTGGTAGCCGATGGGCTTTTAAAAGTGATCTTCAGCTCCTCCTCTATGTCAGCGGGGAAAACCTTATGCTCGATAAACTGCTTTAGCATGAGTGCATAATTTTTTTTCCATTCTGCTCCATGTGCCGCTACTCTGTTTCCAAATTGATCGAAGGTCAGCAGGTGAGCTAATTCATGCAATAGTGTTATAAGAAATGAAAATTTGTTCAGGTTGCCATTTACACTTATCCGGTGATTTTTATGTTGTGTTGTATGACGGTAATCGCCTAAAATGCTTTTCCGCTCTTTTGAAACAGTAAGATGCACTTTATAATGACGGAGATACTCTAACACGGGAAGATAGGTTCCTTCGGGCAGGTAATTCTTTAAGCTGTCAAGCGGAGCTTCTTGTTTAGGCATTTTTTTGCACAGAGGAAAGTTTCATCAGGGCTTTCACTTCAACAAAGGTATAGATGATATACAATCCCATACAGAAAAACAAAGCAGGTTTGTTTACATTTTTTTTATAGGTCATGATGTAAATAAAAGCCCCGATAACGCAGCCAAACAATTTGAGCATGATGCCTCCATATACTCCCCTTAAAAATACAGCGGTGCTTTTTGTTTTTAAGCCGCTTGACATTAACAAAAAAGAAATAGCCGTTATGACAAATAGAAAAAGATTACCGATGATCAGCACATCCTGGTCAAACCCTTTTCTGATGAGAAAATTTCTGCCTGAAATAAAAAGTCCGGTCAATAAGATAAAAACAATGACAGCCGGCCTGAAATGTTTAAACGTTTCCCGGTTCATGAAATAGATTTGCAACGAAAGTAAGATTATTTGGCTGTCGCCATTACCTCGCTAAGCTCTTTCATCTCTACAACATTTGCGCCCCCCATATGGCATTCACCGTTGAATGTAGCAGTTGGTTCTACCTGCAGTTTAGCTGCATACACATTCCCGTTTACAATACTGCTGCCTCTCAATTGTAAAATATCCGAGACTTTGATATTGCCATTCACTTTACCCAAAATATCAGCTTGCTTCCCGGTAATATTACCTTCTACTAATCCATTGCTGCCAATGATCACTTTTGAAGTTCCCAAAATATTTCCTTCGACCTTTCCATCAATGCGCAGATCATGATCAGAATGAATATCGCCTTTGACTGTAGTTCCCGAGCCGATCAGTGTGGCTCCATTGCCGTTAGTTTTTTCCTTTTCTTTTTCCGGCTCGGTGCCGTTCTTTGGTTTGTTGGTAAACATAGGTTATATATTTTAGTCGTTGATAAACTCATCTTTGGGCAACTCGATCTTAGTTGTGTCGAGCACCATTTTATTCTGCCCGCTCAACACATTTTTTATGCTTTCAATGTATTGAGCGTTTAAAACTACTTGTTTTTCTAAAGAATCGGTACGGTATTTTAACTGCCTGTATTCCCTGCCAATTTTTACCTCGTCGTTGCCGGGTAGATAATACTTCAAATCCGTAAAAACCATCAATGCCACCGTAAGCCCAACCAACAAGACAAAGACAGAACACAGCATCACGTAAACACTTAACCTTGACAGCTTGAATGTTACGACTTCTTCATAGGTGTCATCGTTCATTACCACTAATCTATAACGGTTGCGAAGCCGTTTTAATGTGGTACCCGCTTCCAATTTTGCCATGGCTTCAATTTTAAGCAGCTAAAGGTAAGGAATGGGCCCTTTGTTTGACAGCATTTTTCAGGTAAAAAATAGGGTCAATTTTATAATAAATTATTTGAAATTCAGTTATTAAGACTTTAGATTGCGCCGAAATGCGAGCTTACAGAAACCTGTTTTTTTTCTTGTTTCTATCCTGTATCTGCCAGGCAAACCAAACTGCTTCCGGACAGATGGGCATTTCATTTAACCTTAAAAAGCCAAAAGAGTATGAAGAACGGGTGCTCAGGAGTGAGAAATCAGATCAAAAAAAATTCACCCTTCCCCGCCGGCTCGTTCAAAATACCGTTACCCATTACAACTATTTTTTTAATGCCAATCAAAAGCTGAATGAGATCCTCGAAAGAGCAAAAGCTGCTCACCGGGATGATTACTCAAAACTCCTGCCCTTTTATAATTACACACTTGATGTGACCAGCCAGGACTCTGTTTCATTAGACAGTATCATTGATAAATCACAAACCGGGATAGCGTTGCATGACCTGCGCAATGACTGGGCTGACAATCTTTATCTTTTATGGGGTATTGCGTATTATTTGCGCCAGGATTTTGATAGCGCCTATCTCATGTTCCAATTCATTAATTATGCCTTTGTGCCGAAAGATAAAGATGGAAGAGGCGGCACGATCGGCAGCAATAAGGATGGTAACAGTGCATTCAGCATTTCAACTAAGGAAAAAAATAGCCTGCCAAGAAAAGTATTTTCTGAGCCACCCAGCCGTAACGAGGCTTTTATCTGGCAAATCAGGAATTTCCTGGCCAGGGATGAATATGCAGAAGCAGCCAGTCTTATCATTACATTAAAAAGCGATCCTCTTTTTCCATCGCGGCTGAAAAATGAATTGAATGAAGTGCAGGCTTTATGGTTTTACAAACAAAATAATTGGGATAGTGCAGCATTGTACTTGACCAATGCGCTGGATGTTGCTACCAATAAGCAGGAAAAAGCAAGATGGGAATATTTGATCGGTCAATTGTACGAAACCGCCGGAAATTATAAGGAAGCAGAAAGATTTTATGCAAAAACGATTGGACACACAACCGACCTGATACTGGATGTATATGCGAGACTGGCAACCATACGTGTTAATAAAGATGGCGGCGAAAATTATATTGATAAAAACATCGCGGAGCTGCTGAAAATGGCTAAACGGGATAAATATGTCGACTATCGTGATATTATTTATTATATGGCTGCTCAAATGGAGCTGGAGCGAAACAATACAGATGGCGCACTTGCACTTTTGCAAAAAAGCGCCCTGATGCCAAGTAAAGATCCCTCCATTCGCACTAAAGCGTTCCTGCAATTAGCCGAACTTACTTTATCAAAAAAGCAGTACCGGCTTTCATCCAATTTTCATGATAGTCTGGACATGAATGACCCTGTTCTCGCTGATAAAAAGGAATTGCTTGAAACAAGAAAAACATGGCTGAAAAGAATAGCGGATAACCTTGATGTGATTGAACATGAAGATAGTTTGCAGCGAATAGCTGCAATGCCGGAAAGCGAACGCAGATCATTTGTAAAAAATATTGTTAGGGACCTGAGAAGAAAACAGGGTTTAAAAGATGAGCCGCTGACCACCGGTTCTATTGCGGGTATGCCTTCAAGCGCACCCTCTCTTTTTGATAACGGCAATTCCGGTAAAGGTGAATGGTACTTTTATAACGGTGCAAGCAAACAAAAAGGACAGGCAGATTTTAAAGCCCGTTGGGGAAACCGCCCAAATATCGATAACTGGCGACGCGGCTCCTCTATTGGCGCTTTGGTGCAGGCAAAAAATAATGCAAAGACCCCCGTCACATCTCCGGGTGATAAATCATCATCATTAACACCCACCATCAATCAACCGCAGGAAATTACTTTTGATGCCTTGTATGGTAACCTTCCCTTAACTCCGGAAGCAAAACAAAGCTCTGACAGCCTGATCAGCCTTGCCTTATTTGATGCAGGCAAAACTTTTATACAGGATGCAGAAGACTGTAACGAAGGTACTGCTGATCTTGAAAGACTGCGTTTACTCACCCCGGACTTTGAAAAAATGAACGAGGTTTATTTTAATCTTTATTACTGTTATACCAGGAACGGAGAACCTTCAAAAGCGGACGCCATTAAAAAATTGATGAATGAAAAATATGCTGATGACCGCTTCACTAAAATTGTAACAACAGGAAAAGACCCGCAAGCCAATACTGCCAATAATGAAGCAACCAAAACGTATGAGCAGATATATGACCTGTTCATAGAAGGAAGATTTGAAGATGCCATTGCTCAGAAAAAGATTGCAGACAGCATCTATGGTAAGAACTATTGGACACCACAGTTGCTTTATATCGAAGCGGTTTATTATACAAAACAAAGAGACGATAGCACGGCGACAAAAGTTTTAAATGAGATCGTTGGCAAGTTCCCCAACACGCCAATGGCAAATAAAGCGACAAACCTTATCAATGTATTAGGCCGTCGTAAAGAAATTGAAGATGAATTGACCCGGCTTAACATCGAAAAACCTGTTGAACAACCCCGGCCAATATTACAACAGGATACAACAAGGCTTGTAAAGATCCCCGATCGTGTATTGATTGATACAACATCAAAAAATATACCTCCGCAAGCAGTAACTAATAAGCCCGCTGTAGATTCAGCGAATATTAAAACTGTTACATTACCAAAAGCGCCTACCGCTTTTGCCTTAGATACAAATGCGACTCATTATGTCGTCCTGGTATTAAATAAAGTCGATCCTGTTTTTTGTAATGAGGCTAAAAATGCATTTTTCCGGTATAATAGGGAAGCTTATTACAATAAACAAATTGCTGCTGAACTGACCGATTATGATGCCGATAATAAATTATTATTGATGAGCCCGTTTAAAAATGCAAACGAGGCTATTGAGTATATTTCAAGAGCCAAGCCAAAAACGGCCACCGAAATTATTCCCTGGCTAAGAGGCGGGAAATACGAATTCATCATTATTTCGGAAAATAACCTGCATATTGTAAATACCAACAAAAATTTAACGGACTATAAAACTTTCATCAACGCAAAGTTTCCCGGAAAATTT
>Ga0105249_10004938_pt1 | contig 11512 bp, 17 predicted proteins | sample KBSS44metaG_FD_81522 | JGI IMG/M metagenome (GOLD analysis project Ga0105249, IMG submission 81522) | Switchgrass rhizosphere microbial communities from Kellogg Biological Station, Michigan, USA - KBS S4-4 metaG | ecosystem: Host-associated > Plants > Roots > Rhizosphere > Soil | place... | reverse complement strand
GTCATGCACTACGGGGAACGTATCTTCCCTGACCCATACGTAGTCGGGAGCCCTCACCCTCAGCACCGCCTCCCACGCCGCACACGCCGAGGACGTGCATATCACCGCCCCCGCCCCCGTCCTCTCGCGCAGGCGTCTCTCCAGCTCCTCCACCATAGGCCCTGCCGTCAGGTGCCCGCTGGCAAGCACCTTGTCGAGGTACTTCCCTCTGAGCTTCGGCGTATTAAATAGCGGCAGCTTCCCTGACATTACGACTGCACCATTCGCAAGATAGGTCGCGCAGGCAGCCCAAACCTATCGTCCAGGGTCGACCCCGCAGGACGTTCCCGAGGCTCAAGTAGATGCCCAGAAATCTGCAGAAACCATTCTCCCGGTCGAGGCTCTCTAAACTCCCCGGTCAGCGCAAAGTGGACCAGAGGTTCCGGCTTCGGCGCGTCGGCAGGCACAATCTTCCAGTTCACTTCCCGATCTCCTTGTATCTTTTCACCTTCACCTGGTCCTTATTCTCAAGCGACCAGTAGAGGAGCTGCTTCAACTCCCTCGTCGGAGCAATCTCGAACGTCGTCCCATAGCTCCGTGTATCCTTCGCCTCCTCCGTCTCGATCTCCGGCACCTTCACCGGCCAATCCAAGTCCCCGCAGAGCTCCTGTATCTCCCGCGCAAACGCTCCCACCGACTTGCACTCTCCGTACTGGTTAGAGATACGCCCCTGCAGCCAGATCTCCCCCAGCTTCAAATGCTCCGCCACCTTCACCACCTCACCCGCCGCACTCTCAACCGGCAACACCGGCCGCACCAGGTCATGCCCCCTCACCTTAATCGCCTCCCCTCTGGCCGCCGCCAAGCACATGCTATTCAGCAGCAAATGCTCCCTGTAACTGTCGAGCCCCCTGGGCGGCCCATAGAGCGTCCCGAAGCGCAGGACAGATACCTTCGGCCAGGCCCCGCACATAACCTCCGGCTCTGCCTGCGCCTTCAGCACGGGATAGGTTCTCTCCTGCTGCGGTCCTCCCCACTCCTTCACCGACTTATCCAGCACCGACAGCGAGCTCACAAACACCAGCGGCACATAGCTCCGCCCGCACTCATACGCCATTCGCATTGGCGCGTCGTACGTATGCATTGCCCCCGCCTGCGCCCCCAGCCTCCCCTCCGGATCATGCGCCACCGCCCCCAGATAGATAACCACGTCCCAAAGGCCCTGCCTCACCAGCTTCAGCGCTTCGTCACTGCCACCAGACATTACCAACGTCTCGGGCGCCAGCTGCTGCCCCTCCCACAGCCCCAGGTCCATGCCCGTAACCATGTGCTGCCTCTCTCGCAGCATATGCACCACATGCCTGCCCAGATACCCTTCGCTGCCAACAACAAGCGTTCTCATACGTCTCCATTGCTCTCAGGTCGATCGCCTTTGATACAAGCGCCGATTAGGCTCAGCATCAGCAGTCCCAGCAGCGCAGCAAAAGGAGCAATGACGAGCCACATCAGCAGTGTCATAGGCCACGCGTACCAGGCCTCGAGGTCTGGCACGCCACCAGTGCATACCAGCACGCCTACCGACCAAGCCATGCACGCTGCGAACAAGGCTCTAAAAACTCTCTGTATAACGTATAGATCTCCATAACTGCCGACTTAAAAACCTACGGTCCCCGCGAGTAGGCCAGTTTGTATAGTGCTACTCGCCACAGCACCCCGCACAGCGCCCGACAGGACCGTACCACCAAGTTCGCGGGACTATATGCTAAGCCACCGGGGCACACCGGTTGTTGTCGGCTCAGCAAGCTCCTTATTGGGTCTTTCTGAGTATCCGTTTACACCACGTCGTCCCACGTGTCAAGCGCGCTGAAGAAATCCCTCAGCTTCCGCGCCGTCCAGCAGCGCTCTTCCCTCGCATACTTGAGCGCCTTCGAGAAATACCCCCACCCCGTATCCATATCCACCACCTCGTCCCCCTTCGTCTTCAGCTCATTCTTCAGCGTCGGCGGCCATGCCAGCTCCCTCACCTCCCACCTGTTCTCTGCTGCGAATCTCACAAAGCGCTTCTGTCCTCGTCTGGTTGCGAAGACATTCCACTCAGACGTTTTCATGCTTCACCTCTTTCTATTTCGTCGATCGCAATACACAGCTGTCGTCGACAGGTATACACGTCCTCCACGGCCGGGAAGCCTCGCAGGCCCTCATAGCCCGGCAGCATTAAAATCGGAGCGTCAACCTCCGCGTCCAGCTCCCACGCCAGCCACTTCCCCGTCACCTCATTCTCCACTTCTTAGCCCTCCTCAAATGAAAGGACCCGGTGCCGCTCCTTAGTTGGAGGGGCCCGGGTCCAGAGGTGGTTGTGGGCTCAGTCAGCGACCCTGCGTGCCTCTTCGGCAGCATGGTCCATTTCCATTACACGGCCCACGTCATAGCGCTCGACCGGCAGCTCGACCGTCTTGTGCTCTTGGTGGGTGAGCTGAGCACCCTCCTCGAGCACGTCCAGTACCCGCTGCCCGCCGTCTCCTTCGTACAAGACAGCCGCGCCGCCAACAGCCTCGTGATAGTGGCCGGTGACCTCCCCCTCAGCAAGGATCGTGTGGGGAAGTTGCGTGAGCTTCTTTGCATTTGCTCTATCTTCTGCCAAGTTCATGACCTTTCCGGGCTACTGCCCCTTCGTGACTCCAAAACAACTGCCGTCTGGGCTATCTTTTACCAGCAAAATCGTCCTCAAGCAACCATGCTCTCACCCGTCTTGCAGGCTCGCTCGCCTCTTCCTGCACCCACCCTGCGCACACGCCAGCAACCGCACTGATCAGCACAAGAATCCCAACAATCACCATGTGAATCTCCTGGCCTCACGGCCTCAGGTACACGACTTTAACACCCGCGCTTCGCAGGAGCTCCAGCCCCTGCTCCTCTCCGTAGTGACTCCCGTATACCACCTTCGTGATACCAGCATTCACTATCAGTTTAGCGCACTGCCTGCACGGCTGCGTCGTCGAGTACATATATGCCTTATCAGTGCATACTCCGTGCCGGGCAGCCTGAATCAGCGCATTTGCCTCAGCATGCACGGCTCTCACACAATGCTCATGTTCCAGTAAACATCCGGATTCTATACAATGTGTCGCCCCCCTTACCGCCCCATTGTATCCCGTCGACAGTATGTTCCCGTCGCGTACCACCACTGCACCGACTTGGCGGCGAGGGCAGGTTGCTCTCGAAGCAACCACGACTGCCACTTTCATAAAGTATTCGTCAGCGGATGGTCTCACTTCCTCCCCACGCTCCACGCCGAGTACACCATAACCACCACAGCCACAGCCCACGCCAGCAGCCACCATAGCATGTGTTACTCCTTTAACGTCAAGATTACGATAGCATGCTCCAGCTCTATCCCCATTCCATAAACGTCGTTGATAAAGGGCATAGAACCCGGAGCCCACTCGACAATAGGCCCCATTGCCGTTAGTAGCCTGAGATCCTGGCTAAGTCGCTCCCCGTAATCCCCGAACTCCTGCATGATTCCGCTCCTCAAAAGTGTCACCTGTCAAGCGCAGCACGACGTCCATGCCCAGCCTGAAAATCTCGTTGTCGTACAAAACGACGTCGAAGTCGATATCAACGCCAGGGAGGTCATGCACCCTGCCCGTGCCCAGTCCCTTGTCTATCCACTTCCCATAGTCGCGGGGCTCACTCACCACAGCACCTTCGGGAACAGCTTAAACTTCTTGGCCCCCTTCGGCCTCAGTATCACGTCTCCCTGTTGCAGCCACTCCGCTCCATTCTCCTCGTCCACCTGGTTCACACTCAGCCCATTGCGAAAGCACAGCGCCTCCTTCACCGTCTCCAACTCATTCGGCACGCCTTCAAGGTGGTACGTCCCCGGCAGCGAAGGGTTCTCCATTTTCAAGAACTTCCACGGCTGCACTCCGCCAGCGTCCAGCACCAGCAGCTCGTAGGAATGCGTGCCCGATTCGTTTTTGAACGCCGCCTTGTTCAAAGTCTTCGCATTCAGTTTCTGCGCAATGCGTTCGATCCCAACCTTCCTCACAAATTCCCGCCTGACCTCCGCATTGTCTATCGTCGCCACCTTGGCCGGGTCAAGCTGCGAGTCCGGCGTAACGGCCAGCCATTTGGGTACGGCCACGCCGTTCAGGCGGTAGATCCCCCACCCGTCCCGGTAGCTTGCAGCCATGGCTCCGTCCTTGTGCAGCACCCGCTGCGTCGGTGGGCCCTTCCAATGGCACGTAGCCAGGCGCTCTACCACAATGCAGACCTTACTCCATGGGTAGATCCAGCCGCAAGACTGAACGATCCGTGACTGGATATCGAGGCGCGCCTTGGCGGAGGGCTCGTACTTCACGCCCAAGACTTCCTCGCAGAAGCGGTAGAGAGCCACCCAATAGGCGTCCATGCTTCCCCAGTGAGGCGTTGAAATGAGCTCTTTCTTACCCAAGTCCTTGGAGTAGATTTTGTACGCGTCCAGCGGAGATTGCGCCCAGACGAACTCGGGCTTTTTGCGCTTGATCGTAGCGTAGGCCTCGGTAATCGCCTCCTCGGCCATAGGGCGGTTCGCGGGTTCGCAGGAGCACCCGATTTGAAACCATTTTTCTCTCCACTCGTCTCGCAGGGCCTTTTGTTCTGGCGTCAGTTTCTTAATCAAGCGTCACCTCGTGAGTGTCTGTCCATGTAGCTTAAAACCTTCCAGGCTCGTTCAACGGTTTTCAGATAGCCCTCTGCCAGGTTGCAGTCGCGGCAAAGCATGCCTCTGAATTTTCCTGTGGCGTGGCAGTGGTCAGTGTGCCGGTCATTTGAATTCTTAAACGCGGCTCCGCAGCATTCGCACAGAGTGGTGTGCAGTTTTGGGGCCAGGCTCTCTGGGGTCTCCCGTATCGGAGCAAATCCCCTGACCTTGGCCTTCTTCCTGTCTTCGCGAAGAATGCGTTTCGCTTCAGACACAAGCGCCTTGGGGTCCCCTGCGAGCGTTCTTTCCTTGAGGCGCGCGAGAGAGATCTTGTTTTTCCGCGCAGCCTCTTCAGGCCAGAGGCGCGCCGCCTCTACCAGCCCGTAAATTTGCGCTTCTTTGCTCTGCATGCCACAAAACCTGCCCGCGGCAACGAATACTCTCTGGGTCTTGTTGAAGGCCTCGCGGACAGTCATTCGTCTGTCTCCTTGTTCTCTCTCGACGCCCTCGGCGCACACAACGCCAGTCCGGCCGCTACCAAGAAGCCGAAGAAGGCGAAGAGGTCGAGGAGGATTGTGGTTTCGGGGGATTCGGGGGAGTTCATGCTCCTGGCTCCTTAAATGCCAAAATGTCCTTCGCCAGCTCCCGCAGCTGCTCATCTGTTCTGTCTTTTCTGGCCCAGTTCACTTGGCTCGTAACAAGCCTCACGTTCCCCAGCAAATATCCCTTGCTATTATCTATCCTGTCGGGCGACGCCGAGTCCGCCCCGGATATAAGCGACATGAGCCGGCCAGTCAACGCACACTTGCCGGCCTGCGCTTTGTACAATTCGATAAGATCCCTCGGCAGAATGTTGACCGAAAAGCCCTTCTTCTTGGCCCGTGGCAGCAGCGTGCGCATGCGACCGGTAGCCCATTCCCACTCTTCTGGGTCGAATCCGTGTGCTGGCGCCTCTTCTTTAAGAGCTTCGTGCCCCCACGCGTCCCAACCTTCCACATTGTCGCGAGCAAACATTTCAAGGTAAGGGCCCGGTGTCAGGCTCTCTATGATCCCTCGCATTTCAGCCGGCTTGGCCGAATGCTTGGAGGTCTTTTTAACCCTCAACACGTCCCTGCAATCATTCCGCTTCAGCAGCTTCTTCATACCCGGCTGCGAGACCGCCAGCAGGCATACTTCCGTTTGTTTCCTCAACCAGTGGCCCGTGCCCATGTTCTCTTTGTCCCACAGAAGCTCTGACGTCCACTTCAGATCCCAAGCGTCAAAGATCCGTTCATGGAACCGGTCTCGCAGCTTGGGCCACGTGATCCACATGAAGGCGAAGAAGCCGTCTGGGTCTCCAAGCTCCCTAATGGGCAGCTTCTCTATCTGATCCAGGCTCATTGTTCCGCCTTGGTAGATCTGATCCAGGCCCTTTCTCTGCGGAGGGGCCCGGTCGTACTCCCATGGAGGATCGAGGTATATGGTCTTGTACCTCTTGGCCCCTTTGAGAGTGTCAATCTTGGTCATGCTCTGGCTCCACAATCAAGGGCTTTTGCGTGTTGCTCGAGCAAGGCCGCCCACAATGCCACGCTCGGGTCGGTATCTTCACGGTTTGTGTAGCGGTCCGTGCTTTCGACCAGAATCTTGATCAACAGTTCGATCTCTGCGCTCACAACTTCACCTCTTTCTTTGGCGTTAGACGCCGCACACAACCGTTAGATAGTAGATTCCGTACGCCGCAAATCCTGCGTAGGCTGCAAGAAGTCCACAACGTGCAAGAGCGATCATGCTTCACCTCTTTCGTTGCCTGGCCTTCTGGGTCAGGCTTCGAAGTTAGAGATCAGCAAGAGCTGCGCCCGATTATCGGACTATCATAAATTGAGGTGGCGCCTCAATGAGTCCGAAAGCGACACTTCAATAGTGACGCGATTGAGCGCTTCGAAGTGACAAGGTTGCGCTCAATGTGACAAATGTGGGTCGATAACGCGGGGGAAAATTCTTAGTATTAACAGTATCGCTTTTCATAGCCAGGGCCGATCGCAGACTGTTTATCGCCTACGTTCCTCGAATGCAAGAGAGATACGTAACAGATACCGGCCCGACGCTATGAAATGCGTGTTCCGCTTGCGTTACCAACACACAAGGAGTGTTTCGCAAGCCCTTGTTCGAGCGTACGTTATGCGACAAGTATGCCCGCTGCACCCGACCCAGGCGCTTGACCACCCGGTTTTCGACCCCCACCCCCGGGGTCCCGCTGTGTGAATATTATGGTAAGTCGGAGTACAGGAGGGAGTTAGGATTTTCCCCCGGGACACAGCGCTCTAAGAAGGGAAGGAGGAAGGACTTAAAGTTCCCCCGCGTGTCTCCGGGGAGGTCAGAGGGAGGAGGGGAGGTCAAAATTGGCAGGTTAGGGCCGACTTCACCCTTCAGAAGATAGGGTAGGAGAGAGAGATAGAAGAAGAGGATAAAGTACAACCCCCTAGAGAGAGAGAGAGAGAAAAATATACATAGAGGCTAGGCTTCTTACTGCTCAGCTCCTACCTCCTTTACAGACCTTTTTATCACCGCTTGAATTATAGGCCTTTCGCGAGGTTGCGTCCTTTCGGCAACTCCTCATTGACTTCCTCGAGTGGATGTGCGAAAATACCGTCTTTTCGATCGCTCGAGTTTAACCCTTTAGGAGGCAGTTGATTGTGAGTGACCCGGTAGCGTTTAGTAAGCGTTCCGACGAGGATGCCGGCGAGTTTTGCCGTCGGTTTTATGGCGTAGCTCGGCAATCTGGAAGGTTTTACAGATCCGTCGGCCCCTCCAGCGAGCTCCTCTTCGTCTACGGCGAGTCCGGCCCGCGCCCTGTCCGTACTATAGAGGCCCTTATCGGCGTCCTCCCCGAGGTAATCAGCGTCACCAAGCCCAAGCAAGTGGCCGGGACCTGGATGGACGTCCCCTCCCGCCTCAGCCGCGAGGACCTGGCCTACCTCTTCCACAGTGAGGAGAAGCGCCTTCTCCCAGTCATCCGGGCTACGGTCCACGAACCCGTAGTCTACCAGAAGGCCTCTGGAACGCTCCACGTGACCTCCCAGGGCTACAACGAGGGTCCCGAGATCTACTACTGGCAAGACCCCTCCTCGCGCCCTATAGAGCCCGCCAGGGGTCTTGCGCGGCTCTCTGAGTGCCTGTCTGGCGTTCCCTTCACCTCTCCCGGCCACAAGGCCAACGCCGTCGCCTACCTCCTGGGGTCGGTCCTCCTTGAGCGCCAGGTCGAGTCCCCCCTTCTGTCCATTACCGGGAACCTCCAGAACATTGGCAAATCGTCCTTGGCTCAGGCCATTGGCCATATCTTGACAGGTTCCCTTCCGTCGCCCGTTGACAGCACCAAAGGGGAGGAATTCGGAAAGCAGATCAGCACCCGGATTAATGAAGGGAACCGCTTCGTCTTTATTGACAACATTGTCCGCCGGGACGGCCGCTCCTTCAATAGCCCCCAGCTGGCTAAATTGTTGACAGAGGGATATAGCAAGCGGGTCCGCGTTCTCGGACAATCCAGGACCGTGAGCCAAGAAGGTGTACTGTTTTGCTTAACAATGAATGACGGAAAGCTCGATACAGATCTTAGCACCAGGAGCCTGTCCGTCCAGCTTTACGCTGAGAAGTCTCAGCCCATGAAGCCCTACGTCCGGGACTACGCCATGAAATATCGTTCGGAGATCTACGCAGAGCTCCTCGGTCTGGCGTTGTCAGTGTCAAGTGTCCAGGAATCTGGCGAACACCTCCATTTCCGCTTCCGCCGCTGGTTAGACTTTGTCCTACCTCGGGTTAGGCCCTACTTCGGCGATCTTGCCATTGCCCCGGTTGACAGCCTGAATGAGATCTCCCAGGAGGTCTACGCCTATGGGGTCGACCGCCTCAATACCGAGTTCACCGCCCAGGAGTTCGTCCAGGCAATTTTGAATAGCGGCTCTAACGGCGACTGCCGCTTCCCCGCCCTCCAAGAACGACTCCTCGCCTGCGGCAGCAACGTCGGCCGCAATATCTCCGGCGGCCGTATCCTCAGCACATATGTTGATCAGCCCGGGTCGCCGGCCCACGGCTGTGTTATTGTGCTGCGGCAGATCAAGCCGTCTATGCGCAACCAGGGCGCGGTGTATTCGTTTGAGGGCGTGTCGGGGATACAGAGCTCGGAGGGTGATTGAACCTCTGGGCTGTCGATACCGAGACTTTGCCTTTCGAAGAGCCCCAGTACGCGCTCGGCAACAAGACCCGCATTACTCCCTTCAAGCACCCCGAGCTCGTCCTGGTCACCGCTTACGACGGGAAACAAGATCACCTTTGGCGCCGAGACACGGCGGAGGCCGAGCTCCTCCGCCTTCTCTCTGTCCCCGACGCCCACTTCGTCTTCCACAATGTCTCGTTCGATTTCGGCGTCCTCGACCGCTTCTCACCTAAGATCGGAGACCTTCTTCTTGACCTCGCCGAACAAAACCGACTTCACGACACCGGGATCATGGAGCTCCTTCTCCAGATTGCCCGGGGAGACGTGGCTAAGCTTCGTACGCCTAAACTCTCTGTCCTCGCCTCACTCCGTGTGGGGTTGCGCCTTGAGAAGGATAGCGGTGTCCGATGCACCTTCGACCGCTATCTGGATCCTCAAATCCCACTGCCGGCGGGACACGACTACTATGCCCGCCAAGACGCAATTGCCACGTACAAAGTATTCCGTAGTCAATTTGCCGAAGCCTCCCAATACGCCTCCGACCTGAACGGCGCCCTCCTCCCTCACGCCCCCACCCGCTTCGGCCTCCTCACCGAGGGCGTGCAAGTGAAAGGCGCCCTCTCCCTCTCCTGGCTCGAGAGCTTCCCCCTACGGGTAGACCAGGCCGAGGCTATCCGCCTCCGGAACGAGCTCTCCACCGAAGCCAAGCGCCTGGAGGAAGCCCTCATTCTCTACGGCTGGGCCAAGCGCGGCCCCAAAACCGGTCGTTTCCACCTATCAAATAAGGCCATTACGAGCGTTCTCGCTTCTTATTCTAAGGAGCATGACATTGTCCCAGACCTCACTCCCACCGGCAAGATCTCCCTCTCCGACAAGTTCTGGAACGACCACGTCCCACGCATACCCTCTGCTTCACTCGCTGCTCCTGAGTTTGTTTTCTCTCCTCGTGGACGTCTTCAAGTTTGGCTTCGCTATCTTCGAGTTAGGAAGCTCAAGGGCACCTTCCTCGATATGTACTCCACCAGCCCAGTCCACTACCCCTCCTACTACAACCTCGGAGCCCGCACCGGCCGCCTCTCCTGCACCCGACCCAACTCCCAGCAAATCCCCAAGCATAGGGACGGGATCCGCTCCATTTTCGTTCCTATGGCGGGACGGCTACTTATCGAAGCCGACTACAAAGCCGCTGAGTTGGTCGGACTTGCCCAGATCTACCACCTTCGTTATGGCGGGAGTCTACTGGGAAAGCAGCTCAACGCTGGATCTGACCCCCATATCACTACAGCTAAACGTGTGTTTGGCGAAGCTGAATTCAACAAAGCAACGGCTCCAGAGCAAGCGAAACTAAGGCAGGGCGCCAAAGCCCTCAATTTCGGCGTCCCCGGCGGCCTCGGCTACCGCAAGTTCGTCAGCTACGCGAAGCGCACCTGGGGCTTTGCCTGCACCCCCGACGAGGCCCGCTCTCTTATCCAGGCATTCCGTTCCTCCGACCCCGAACTCTACAGGTACCTGAATGAAGGCCAAGACCCCAAGACCCGCCTCGAGACCGCTGCACGCAACCTGGGCATTTCTTTCAGCGCGCTTATCACCGCTCTCGACGCTTGGCGCGACCCTGATTCGGAAGCTTGGATTCCTCATGTTGCTAACAGTCGCCTCGGCATGTTTGTGCGTGGCTCTTATAAGCTACCTATTCGCCTACGGCCCGGCTTTGATCCTCGGTTCGATTTGTTTAGAGTTTCTGCAACCGTACCTACAGGTCGGATCCGAGGCCGCTGTTCATACACCGAAGCCCACAACTCCCCCTTCCAAGGCCTTATTTCAGATGCTTTCAAACTCTCCCTATGGGCGCTGTTTAGGGTCCACCGGCTGGACCGAGCATTATTTAGTCCGGTCGCAGGCATCCACGACAGTATCCTTATCGACGCTGAACCCGACCGAGCAGAACAGGCAAAACTAACTCTTGAAGAGTGCATGCTTTCTGGACTCAGGGCCGTCTGCCCAGATATCAAGGGTGAAGTCGACCTAATTGGCCCTCTGGAGCGCTGGGGCACGTCTACCACAGCCTTCGGACTTGCCAAATAGAGCATAACTTATACATTGCTTTCCTGATCTAAACCTGCTATAATACGTCCTTCGAGCCAAACTTAGGCTTATGGGACTTGTGTGGGACTGTACAGCAGGCAGAAGGGTGTCGGCTTCGAGCGCCGTACTGCGCGCAAACTTCGCGACGCAGGCTACGAATGCTCCCGCGTCCTCGAATATGACGGCCATTCGCATGGCGTCGATCTTCAGGTCGGAGTCAAGTTCCGACCTTTCAGTGAGGACCACCCGCCAGTAACTCACTGGCTTCCCGTCGCCATCCAGTGCAAATGCACTAAACGGATCGGCGACGGCCCCCTCGGCCTGGAACAGGCCCGGCTTGGCGCTCCCGAAGCCAAGCTCTGGGTATGCATTCACTCCTGCGATAGGAATCTTTGCATTTGGTGGCAAACACCGACGGGCCAATTCGGAGCAACGAAGATCTGGGCGGAGTTCTTGAAACTCCTAAAAGCCCAGGAACCCTTCCACTCCCAGCAGCCCGCTTCGTTGCCGTCGCAAACAGCGATCCCTCCCCTATCGCCGACGACTTCGAGCCCACCGCTGCCCACCGCGCCCTCTCC
>Ga0105249_10004937_pt1 | contig 11514 bp, 10 predicted proteins | sample KBSS44metaG_FD_81522 | JGI IMG/M metagenome (GOLD analysis project Ga0105249, IMG submission 81522) | Switchgrass rhizosphere microbial communities from Kellogg Biological Station, Michigan, USA - KBS S4-4 metaG | ecosystem: Host-associated > Plants > Roots > Rhizosphere > Soil | place... | reverse complement strand
GCCCAGACAGATCGGCGACGTCATCCTGGAGGTCGAGGATCTTCGCACGTACTGCTTCACTCGCAGGGGCGTCGTCAAGGCGGTGGACGGCGTGAGCTTCTCCCTGCGCGAGGGCGAGAATCTCCTCGAGAAGAGCGAGCGCGAGATGCGCGACATCCGCGGGCGCCGTATCTCGATGATCCTCCAGGATCCCCAGACCTCCCTCAACCCCGTGTTCTCCATCGGCAACCAGCTCATCGAGGCGATCCAGATCCACCACCACCAGGACGGCCGCCGATCGCTGCTGCGCCGGGCCATCGACGGCCTGAAGCAGGTGAGGGTGGCGGCCGCCGAGCGCCGGGTTCAGGACTACCCCCACCAGATGAGCGGGGGCATGAAGCAGCGCGTGGTCGGCGCGATCGCGATCTCCTGCGAGCCGCACGTCATCATCGCGGACGAGCCGACCACCTCGCTCGACGTGACCATCCAGGCCCAGTACTTGCGCCTGCTGCGCGAGATCCAGGAGGAGACGAACCTCGCGCTGATCTTCATCACGCACGACTTCGGCATCGTCGCGAAGATGTGCGACCGGGTGATGGTGATGTACGCGGGGCGCGTCGTGGAGAGCGGCCCCGTGCGGGACATCTTCGACCGGCCGTCCCATCCGTACACCCAGGCCCTGCTGAGCTCCGTGCCCAGGATGGACGAGGACGTCGAGCGGCTCTACTCGATCACCGGGCAGCCGCCCGCGCTGTGGGATCTTCCGCCCGGCTGCCGCTTCGCCCCCCGGTGCCCCTACGCCGACGAGCGGTGCGGGCGGGAATATCCGCCGTCGTTCCCGGTCGGCGAGGGCCATCACGCCGACTGCTGGAGGCTCGCGCCCGCATGACCACCGAGACGATCCTCCAGGCGCAGGGGCTGAAGAAGCACTTCCCCGTCACCGAGGGCATGCTCTGGACGAAGGTCGTCGGCTGGGTGAAGGCGGTGGACGGCATCAGCTTCTCGATCCGCCAGGGGGAAACGCTCGCCCTCGTCGGCGAGTCGGGCTGCGGCAAGACGACGACGGCCAAGCTCATCCTGCGGCTCGAGCCGCCGACCGCGGGCCAGGTGTTCGTGGACGGCAAGGACGTGCACGCCCTCGAGGGCGACGCGCTCAAGGAGTACCGGACGACGGTGCAGGCCGTCTTCCAGGATCCCTGGTCCTCGCTGAGCCCCCGCATGCGGGTGCGGGACATCGTTGCGGAGCCGCTCGTCATCAACCGGCAGCAGTCGGCGCACGAGGTGAAGGACCGGGTCGCGGCGATCCTGGAGCGGGTCGGCCTCCGGCCCGAGCAGGCCGAGCTCTACCCCCACGAGTTCAGCGGCGGGCAGCGCCAGCGCATCGCGGTGGCGAGCGCCCTCGTGTCGAACCCGAAGCTCATCGTCCTGGACGAGCCGGTCTCGGCCCTCGACGTGTCCATCCGGGCGCAGATCATGAACCTGCTCGCCGATCTCCAGCGCGAGTACCGGGTGAGCTACCTCCTCATCGCGCATCACCTGGCCACGACCCGCTATCTGGCCCACGAGGTCGCGGTCATGTACCTGGGGAAGATCGTCGAGCGGGCGCGCACGAAGGATCTCTTCCGGAACCCGCTCCACCCCTACACCAAGGCGCTCTTCTCGGCCGCCCTGCCCGCCCACCCGGACAGCGTCCGCGAGGAGATCATCCTGCCCGGCGAGGTCCCTTCGCCGATCAACCCCCCGTCGGGCTGCCACTTCCACCCGCGCTGTCCGTCCGCCATGGAGCACTGTCGCGAGGTGGAGCCGAAGGAGACGTTCCCCGCCACCGGTCACATGGTGGCCTGTCATCTCTACGGCTGAAGGTCTCGTGGCGAGGAGCCACACAGCGCCCTGTGCTATCCTCACGCAGAGCCATGGGAGTGTGACTCAAGCACCTCCGAATCGCAGACGCATCTTGAGGGCTGCGCGGGCAGGCCGTCTCGATGCTTTTCTGCTCGGCCAGTCCCCCCTCGGCGGGCTCGTGCGGTGGGTGGCACGCATCAGGACCTCGGTTCACACCAAGCTCCTGTGCGGGTTCCTGCTCATTGCGCTCCTGATCATCGCTGTCAGTGCGATCAGCCTGCAGATCATGGGGGCGATGGGACGCCACAGCCGCTCGCTCGATGAGGCGCACGAGCGCGTGCACTGGTCACAGCAGATCGAGCACGCGCTCGCGCTCCAGATGCACTTCACGGCGATGGCGCTCGTGCGCCAAGACGAAGCGGCGGTGGCGCAGATCCTTCGCGAGAACAACCGCTTCAACGACACGCTCGGCCGCATCGAGGCGGCGGCGCCGTCCGACGAGCGCGCGCTGATCGAGCAGATCCGAGCGGCGCAGGACGACGCGATGGCGGTGGTGGCGGACATCGCGAACTCCATCCGCGAGGGCAAGATCGACGACGCCAGGCACGCGCTGACCACCCGAGAGGAGCCGCTCTACCGGACGATCGATGGACTCGTTCGACAGGTGGTCGCCACGGAGCAGGCGCGCATGGCCAGCCTCCGCGCCAGCGCCGTTGCTGCCGACCGGCGCTCCCGCTCCTTGATGGGGGGCTTCGCCATTCTGACGATCGGGCTGGCGATGTTCTTCGGGTTCGTCATCTCCTGGTCGTTCATCCTTCCCGTTCGGCGGGCTGACGAGTTCCTCGCCGAGGTTGCGGCGGGGAATTTCGGCGTCACCGTGAGAATTCCCAACCGCGATGAGTTCGGCACGCTCGCCGAGAACATGAACCGGATGAGCAGAGAGCTCCAGCGCCTCGACGAGCACCAGCGCGCGGCGGCCGCCGAGCTGCGCAGCCTCAACGAGCGTCTCGCGCAGGCCAGCCGGGCCAAATCGGAGTTTCTGGCCAGCATGAGCCACGAGCTCAGAACCCCGCTCAACGCCATCCTCGGATTCACAGAACTAATACTCGAGGGTCTCTACGGCGAGGTGCCCCCCTCGCTGCGGGAACCCCTCGTCGATGTCAACACCAACGGCAAGCACCTGCTGCGTCTGATCAACGACGTTCTCGACCTTTCCAAGATCGAGGCGGGCCGGATGGACCTGGCTCCCGGCGACTACTTGGTGAACGACGTGCTGGAGACTGTCCACGCCTCGCTCCGCTCGCTCGCTTCCGGGAAGGGCCTCGACTTCGTCGTCTCGGCGCCGGCAGACCTCCCCGTCGCCTACGGGGACGGCAAACGTATCGCCCAGTGCCTCGTGAACCTGGCCGGGAACGCGATCAAATTCACGAAGGAGGGGTGCGTGGAGATCGCCGCCGAGCGACGTGGCGACACCCTCGTCTACCGCGTGACCGACACCGGGATCGGCATCCCCCAGGACCAGATCGAAAACGTCTTCTCGGAGTTCCGGCAGGTGGACGCCACCATCAGCCGCGAATACGGCGGCACCGGCCTCGGGCTCAGCATCACCAAGAAGTTCGTCGAGCTGCATGGGGGCCGCATTTGGGTGGAGAGCACACTGGGCAAGGGATCGACGTTTTCGTTCGAAGTCCCGGTGCGGCTCCCAGACGGGAGGGTCGCGTGAGTCAGAAAACCGTGCTCTACGTCGAGGACAACGAGTTCAACCGGAAAATCGTCCGTCAGCTTCTCAGCTCGACGACATATCGGCTCCTAGAAGCCACCGACGGTGAGCAGGGCGTGGCGGCAGCGATCGAAACGCAACCCGACGTCATCCTCATGGACGTCCAGCTTCCCAACCTGTCGGGCCTCGACGCCACGCGCCGGATTCGCCAGGATCCGACGACCGCCCGCATCCCGATCATCGTGGTGACGTCCTTCGCCCTGAGCGGCGACGAACAGAAGGCGCAGGAGGCGGGGGCATCCGCGTATCTCGCCAAACCCTACAGCCCGCGCGAGCTCCTGGCGCTGATCCGGAAGCTGGTGCCCGAAGCCTGAGTGGCGACGCGCGACGGCCGTCCCCATCTCGACGACGACACTGGCGTCGTCCTCACCCACCGTCACCTCCTCCGTCACCGTCGCCAGGCTCTCTTGCCAGACGCTGGGGGCTGCACATGCCGGCCGGGCTGCTGCCCAGCACGAACCCGTCGACCTTTCGGCATGCCTCGTCGGTCTCAGGCGGAGCCTCGTTAGGGATTACTTCTGGCCCATCTCTACCGTCAACGTCGTGATGCCCCGGTCGCTGACGGTCACGTCCTTCGTCGTGCTCCCCACGGTTTCCTGCCAGACCTGCAGGGTGTACTTGCCTGGAGGCACGTTGTCGAGCGTGAACTCACCCTGTCCGTCGGTGATGACATAGAAAGGATGCTCGATCACCACGACCCAGGCGCGCATCCAGGGGTGCAGGTCGCAGCCCACGCGCACGGTCTCGGCTTTCGCGAAGACGATGGGGATCGTCCGTCCCGTCGGTTGCGTCCGGTTGAACGCGTGGTTCTCGCTGCTCTGGCTGTGCAGGTTGTGCAATACACGGTCGCTGTTCAAGAACTCCACGGTGCCGCCGACCGGCACCAGGACGACGTGCGGAACGTAGACGCAATCCTTGTAATCCATCTGGACGGGTCGGACAGGCCCGGGCCAATTCACGCCCGCGGGCGGGTTCCGGAGTGACACCACGGCATACCGGATACCCTTGTCGGCGGAGAGCAGCAGCGCCTCTGACGTCTTCTCCTTCCCGCAGACGAAGTGATCTGTTGTCACCGCGAGCATCTCCTGCTTGATCGGCGCCCCCGTGAACTTGACGGTGCCCTTGATCGCACCCCCCGACGCCCAGCCAGGGGCGATGGCGGCCCACACCAAGGTGCAGGCGACGAGGGTGGCCGTCGGAGGGGGGAGGCGGCATAAACGGTGTCCGGCGTGGCCCAGCGCGGGCTGCCGCGCGCTCTTCACCGCGCCCTCTCGCGGGCGCGTGGTCGCGCCTTCACCGCCGCCCCACGTCGGGCCGCGGGTCGGGCACGAATCCGCCCCGGTTCGGCATCTTGACCAGCGGCAACGTCTTCGCGTCCATGACGTCCTGCTCGCCGATGATGCCGTTGAGGTGGAGGAGGTAGGCGCTGACCGCGTATACCTGGTCGGCCGTGAGGGAGCCGGGCTCGTCGAAAGGCTGCGCCCGGCGGATGTAGCTCCAGAGCGTGGTGGCGTATTGCCAGAAGCTCCCGATCGTCCTGATGGGCTCGGCCGTGGCAAGCGAGCCGTGACCGCCGACGAGGCGGCTGTATTTCGCGTCCTCGCCCGTCTCACCATGGCACGAGGCGCACCGCTCCGCGTAGATCGCCTTGCCGAGCGCAGCGGTTCCGCTGCCCGGCGGCAAGCCCTGACCATCGGCGGGGATGGTGAGATCCCAGTCCTTGACCTCCTCGGCGGTGGGCGCGCGGCCCACGCCGTACGTCGGCAGCTGGGCCGCCACCGGCCAGGCGCCGGCCAGGATGATGAGCGCACCGATCCTCGTCCCCCGTCGCAGCCTACGCGTGGATATTGTGGACGCTCCCGTCGGCCGCGACCTTCCAGCTCTGGATGGCGTTGTTGAAGTAGAGCGAGTTCAGGCCGCGGACCCCGACCAGCTCGGCCAGCGTCGGCTGGAGATAGCCGGTCTCGTCGGTGCATCGCGATTGGAGGACGGCCTCGCGTCCGTCCCATCGCCAGTCGAGCCTGAACCGGGTGTGAGCGAAGCGGAGGACGGGCGCCTGGAGCCCCGCGTCCCGCCAGGTCTTTCCACCATCCGTCGATACCTCGACCCGACGCACCAGCCCGCGGCCTGACCACGCCAGTCCCCGGATCTCATAGAACCCCGGAGCGGGCAGCTGCTGGCGGCCCGAGGGGAAGGTGATCACCGACTTTGCCTCCATGACGAACTGGAGCTGGCGGGCCTTGCCGTCCGGCGTGAGGGTGGGCTGCCCCACGCCGTCCATTCGGGTCAGATACGGCCGGTCCACCACCGCGATGCGGCGCAGCCACTTGACGTTGCTGTTGCCCGTCCACCCCGGGACGATGAGACGCAGCGGGTAGCCATTCTCCGGACGCATTGCCTCGCCATTCTGGCCGTATGCGACCAAGACGTCGTCCATCGCCTTCGCCATGGGGATGCTGCGCTCGTTGCCGGTGGCGTCGGCGCCTTCGGCGAGGATCCAAGTAGCGTTCTTCTGGACGCCCGCCTCGCGCAGCAGCAGTGAGAGCGGCACTCCGGTCCACTCGCTGCAGCTCGTCTGGCCGTGTGTGGCCTCGACGCTCTTTCCGGTGGGCGCGCGCCATTCCGTCAGCGAGTTGCCCTGACATTCGAGGAAGAGGATGCGGGAGGCGGAGGGCAGGCGCCTGATCTCCTCCATGGTCAGGATCACTGGACGATCGACCATGCCATGGATCAGGAGTCGGTGCTTGCGCGGGTCGATGTCGGGAAGGCCGCCGCGCTGAACTACGTAGTGGAGCGCGGATGGCGTGATGATCCCCAGCGTCTCGTCCAGCGGCGTCAGGACGCTGCCGAACTCGTCCGTCTTCGACGGAGGCCACTTCTCCCTGACGGTCTGCTCGAAGCGGGAGCGCTCGCCGTAAGGTCGCACGGGGCCACCGAGGACCTTCGACGGATCGTCGGCCGCCGGCTGGCCCGCGACCGATCGGGCGGCACCGGCCGCCAGCGCCGCCCCGAGCGCCACGCCGCCCTTCAGGAAACGGCGCCGGGCGGCGTCTCGTGAACTGGGTTCAGGAGCCGAGACTGGGTTCATGAGGTCCTCCCCTGTTCTGATCGGCGCTGACCGTCCATCAGGCACGGCGCGGTGACGGTCTTGCCATCACATCTGCTAGGAGCCTGTCGGAGAAACCCGGCTAGAGCGATGAGAAGGGTCCAGCTGCGAGGCGGCGCCCGATGGCCGCACGCGAGGCGTACTCTCTCTGGCTCGCTCGCGCTCGCCCGGATCTTCGGATTCGCTCGCCTCGCCTTCGGCTCCAGCTCGCCCACCACGAGCGTGCGGTCGAGGGTGCCAACGAAGCAGATGGGCCCTTATCATCGCTCTAGCGCCGTCCCATCTCGATGACGACGCTGGCATCGGCCTCCCCCAGCGTCACCTCCTTCGTCACCATCCCGAGGGTCTCCTGCCAGACGGTGAGGGTATACGGCCCGGGCGGGAGGCTGCCAAGCGCGAACTCGCCGCTGGCGCCGGTGACGGCGTAGAAGGGATGCTCGGCGACCACCACCCACGAGCGCATCCAGGGGTGGAGGTCGCAATCGATCCGGATGATCTCGGGCTTGCTGAAGGTGATCGGAATCGCTCGCCCCTTCGGTTGCGTCCGGTTGAAGGTGGGATTGCCCTTGCTCTGGCTGTGGATGTTGTGGAGGAGACGATCGTTGTTCAGGAAGTCCACGGTGCCGCCGACCGGAACCACGATCACGCGTGGCGTGAAGGCGCACTGCTTCTGATCGAGGGGGACCGGCGCCGACGAGGTTTGCCGCGTCGCGCCGGGCGGCACCGATTTGAGCCACACGACGGCATTGCGAATGCCCTTGTCCGCGGAGAGGACCAGATCCTCGGCGTCCTTCTCCTTTCCGCAGACGTACTGATCGGTGGTGACGGGCAGCGTCTTCTGCTCGGTCGCTGGCCCCGTGAACCGCACATGGCCCTTGATCGTGCCCGCCCATGCTGGGCCGGTCACGAGGACCGCCCATGCCGCCGCGCCGACGATCATGGTCATCGCCACCGCTCGGTGTGCGCCTGGCCCTTGACGTGCCACCGGCCGCCGGGCGCTCATCACTGCGCCTTCTCGGGCGAGCGCGGTCGCGCCTTCGCCGCCTTCCCGACGTCGGGCCGGGCGTCGGGCACGAACCCGTCGCGGTTCGGCATCCTGATCTGCGGCAAGCTCCGAGCGTCGAGGACGTCCTGCTCCCCGATGATGCCGTTCACGTGGAGGAGATAGGCGGTGACCGCATAGACCTGGTCGGCGGTGAGGGAGCCGGGCGCGTCGAAGGGCTGAGACCGCCGAATGTAGCTCCAAAGCGTGGTGGCATACTGCCAGTAGCTTCCGATGGTCAGGAGCGGTTGGCCACCAAGGACCCAGTCGACGCTCTCGCTCACGTGGGCTGCGGTCAGCGGACGGGGGCGGCCCGCGAGGAGCCTGTACTTCGGGTCTTCTCCCTTGTCGCCGTGGCACGAGGCGCACCGCTCGGCAAAGATGGGCTTGCCGAGCGCCGCTGTTCCGCTGCCTGGCGGCAACCCCCTTCCGTCCGGCGGAATGGTGAGGTCCCAGTCCTTGACCTCCTCGGCGGTGGGCGCGCGGCCCACCCCGTACGTCGGCATCTGGGCCGCCACCGGCGAGGCGCCGGCCGCGGCGAGAAGCATCCCGAGTGCCGTCACGAGCCGCAGCCTATATGTGGACATTGTGGACGCTGCCATCGGCCGCCACCTTCCAGCTCTGGATGGCATTGTTGTGGTAGACCGAGTTCAGGCCGCGGACCTTGGCCAGTTCGGCGAGCGTCGGCTGGACATAGCCGGTTTCATCGATGCACCGCGACTGGAGAATGACCGGGCGCCCATCCCAGCGCCAGTCGAGTCGGAAGCGAGTGTGGGCGAAGCGGAGGACAGGTTCCTGGAGCTTGGCGTTCTGCCAGGTCTTTCCGGCATCCTTCGAGACCTCGACCCGGCGGACCAGCCCGCGACCCGACCACGCCAGGCCCCTGATCTCGTGGAATCCTGGCCCCGGCAGCCGCTGGCCACCCGAGGGGAAAGTGATCACCGACTTCGCCTCCATGACGAACATGAACTGTCGGGCCTTGCCGTCCGGCATGAGGCTGGTGTGGTCCGGGCTTTCCATGCGTGTCATGTAGGGTTTGTCCACCACCTTGATGCGACGCAGCCACTTGACATTGACGTTGCCTTCCCAGCCCGGAACGATGAGCCGCAACGGGTAGCCATTTCCCGGGCGGGGCGCCTCGCCGTTCTGGCCGTAGGCGACCAGGACGTCGTCCATCGCCTTCGCCATGGGGATGCTGCGCTCGTTTCCCGTGGCATCCCCGCCCTCGGCGACGATCCAGGTGGCGCCCTTGTGGGCCCCGGCTTCGCGCAGCAGGAGGGAGAGGGCCACACCAGTCCACTCGCTGCAGCTTGTACAGCCGTGCGTGAACTGGACACTCGGCGCCGCCTGGGGCGCACGCCACTCCGATCGCGAGTTGCCCGAACACTCAAGGAACAAGATGCGCGAGGTCGAAGGCAGGCGCTTGATCTCGTCCATCGTGAGGATCAGGGGACGATCGACCATGCCGTGGATCAGGAGCCGATGCTTACGGGGGTCAATCTCGGGCACGCCGCCGCGGCAGACCTCGTAGTGGAGCGCCGACGGCGTGATGATCCCGAGCGTTTCGTCCAGGGGCGTGAAGTTCCCGCCCCACTCGTCCGGCAACTGGGGGGGCCCTTTCTGCCTCAGACCTTCCTCAAAACGGGAGCGGTTGCCGTAGGGCAGCATGGGACTGCCGACGACCCGGGACGGATCGTCCGACGCCGGCTGACCCACGGCCGATTGGGCGGCGCCGGCCGCCAGCGCCGCCCCGAGCGCGACGCCGCCCTTCAGGAATCGGCGCCGGGCCACCTTTGGTGAACTGGGTTCAGGAGCCGGAACTGGATTCATGAGGTCCTCCCCTGGAGCGTCCGCCACGGCACAGGGACGGTCGACTCAACCCAAGCCGCGCAGGGTTGTCAATTGGATTCGAGCAGTGGGTCCGAGCGCTGTGCCAATTCACATCTCCTCGCTGCTGCACGAGCGCCGAGGGCGGCTCGACGACCGTCGAACCGACAGGAGGACCAGCGGACCCTACGGCTCGGCGGTCGTCGGATCAATGACCGACTTCACCTCGGAGACCCGGTTCGCGGGAAAGCCACCCTGGCCGGCGTGCTCGCGAACCATCTCCTCGTCCGGCGCGATGTACACACAGTAGATCTTGTCGCCGGTCACGTAGCTGGTCATCCACTGAATCTGTGGGCCGAGCTTGGTGAGGACCCCGCACGACTTTTGGGAGATCCCTTGAAGCTCTCCGGGGGACAGTTTCCCCGCTCCTGGGATGTCACGCTCAATCACGTGCTTTGGCATGGTCTCTCCTCCCTGTGGCCTAAGATCAAGCGCCGCGTCGGCGGTGACCCGATAGTCATCGGGCCCCGAGTCATCCTGCCCCGGTGGGAGGGTTGACGTCAAGCAGCCCTTCCCTCAATGGTCAGAGGATCGTGCCAACTTGAAGCCACCGGCGGTGCGTAGGATCGCATGGGACCGCGACGATGGATGGTCCTCCTGAGACCTCGAGCAACCCAAGGCGACGACGCAACAGCGCGTGCGAGAATGGTCCGGGTCACCGAACACGGATGGCCGGCCGGCTTCGTGGACGTGTCACATGATCCGCTCAGCATGCCGAGAGGGGAGCGACATAGGAGGCCCACGATGGACGAATCCAAGCGTCGCTTCATCAAGCAGAGTGTCGGCTTGCTCGCGGCGAGCGGTCTGGTGGCAGGCAGAGCGAAACACGCCGACGCGGTCGAGCCGCCGGACGTCCCGCCGTCGATGAAAGTCCCCGGCGCTGGGATGGGGGAGTACGGCAGCCCCGCCAAGTACGAAAGCAAGGTGACCCGTACGCTCATCCGCTCGCAGCCCGGCACGACGGGCAGCGGCGCCTCGCGCACGCCGCTGGAGTCGCTCGAGGGCATGATCACGCCCAGCGGGCTGCACTTCGAGCGGCACCACGGCGGCGTGCCCGACATCGACCCCGACACACATCGGCTACTCATCCACGGCTTGGTGAAGCGCCCGCTGATCTTCACCGTGGACGCGCTCCTGCGCTATCCGATGATCTCCCGGATCCACTTCCTCGAGTGCTCCGGTAACAGCCAGGTGCTCTACCAGCCGGCCCCGCCGAATCTCACCGCCGGTCAGACACACGGGCTCGTGTCGTGCAGCGAGTGGACCGGTGTGCCGCTGCGCTTGCTGCTCGAGGAGGCCGGCGTCGACCCGAGCGCGCAGTGGATTCTCGCCGAGGGCGCGGACTCCGCCGCCATGAGCCGCAGCGTTCCGATGGCCAAGGCGATGGACGACGCGATCCTCGCACTGTTCCAGAACGGCGAGCGGCTGCGGCCGGAGAACGGCTATCCCGTGCGGTTGTTCCTGCCCGGGTGGGAAGGCAACATGAGCGTGAAGTGGCTCCGGCGCCTCAAGATCGTGTCCGCGCCGATCATGACCAAGGATGAGACGTCGCGCTACACAGACCTGCAGGGCGACGGCAAGTCGCTGATGTTCACGTACCCGATGGAGGTGAAGTCCGTCATCACGCGTCCCTCGCACGGGATGGCGCTGCGAGGCGCTGGGCTCCATCAGATCTCCGGCATCGCATGGTCGGGCAACGGGACGATCAGGAAGGTCGAGGTGTCGACCGACGGCGGCAGGACGTGGACGCAGGCGCCACTCGTGGCGCCCGTGCTGTCGCGCGCGCTCACGCGGTTCCGGCTGCCGTGGAAGTGGGACGGCACCGCGTCCGTGCTCAAGTCGCGCGCCACCGACGATACCGGGGCCGTGCAGCCGGAG
>Ga0105249_10004936_pt1 | contig 11514 bp, 5 predicted proteins | sample KBSS44metaG_FD_81522 | JGI IMG/M metagenome (GOLD analysis project Ga0105249, IMG submission 81522) | Switchgrass rhizosphere microbial communities from Kellogg Biological Station, Michigan, USA - KBS S4-4 metaG | ecosystem: Host-associated > Plants > Roots > Rhizosphere > Soil | place... | reverse complement strand
GCCTCAACCTGCGATCTTCCGACAGGCCGAGCCCGTCCAGTTCGAAAACGGAGCGGTGCAGCGTCACGCCATCGGCCTGCGCAGCCGCGGTCCGCCGCGGGCGCCTCCGGTCATTCAAGCGCTCGTCAACCGCAGCATCCAGCGCGGCTGGCTCGGCGACGCGTGGGACGCCGTCAGCGGCGCCATCAGCGAAGCCGCCGCCTGGGTGGAACGCGGACTCGACGCGGCCAAGGAATGGCTGCTCGGCAAGGTACGCGATTTCGTCAGCAACATCCCGGGCTACCGGATGTTGTGCCTCATTCTTGGCGAAGATCCCATCACCGGCGCGCCCACACCACTGACCGGAGCCACCCTGCTCGAAGCGGGGCTGGACCTCCTTCCCCTCGGCCACATGTTCCGGGCGCTCATGACGCGCCTGGGCATCTACAACGACGTCGCGCTGTGGCTGGAGGGCCGCATCGACGACCTCAGCTCCATGGCGTCAGGCATCGGCGCCCGCTTCATCCGCTTCTGGGACGGCCTCTCGCTCAGCGACGTCGGCGATCCCGACGGGGTGATGAACCGCGTCGCCGAGCTCCTCCGCAGCACGGTCGAGGACATCGTCGGGTTCATCACCCGGTCGGCCTCGGAATTCCTGGCAATGATCAAGCGGGTGATGATCCGCGAGATCGGCGCCTTCGTGCAGGCGCGCATCCCCAATTTGTATCCGCTGCTCACAGTGGCGCTCGGATTCGATCCCGCCACCAATCAGACCATCGAGCGGAACGGCACCACTATCCTGTCGGCGTTCCTGGAAGTCTCGGAGGCGGGCCGCGAGCAGCGGACCCAGATGCAGGACACGGGGACCTTCCAGAAGATTGCGGCGTGGATCGATCGGGGCATCGCCGTCTTCAGCCGGGCCTATGCGCTCCTCAAGGCGGCGATCGCCGGCATCTGGGACTTCGTCACCGTGGAGAACCTCTTCTCACCGGTGGAGACGTTCACCCGCATCTGGGATCAGTTCTCGGAACCGGTCCGGCTCGTCGGGCAGTTCCTGATCGACGCGGCGATCGAAATCCTCAAGGTCATCAAAGACGCGTTGATGCGGCGGCTGAGCGAGTACGCCAGGCGCACCCGAGGCTTCACCCTCATCTGCGTGATCATCGGGAAGGATCCCTTCACCGGCGTCGCGGTGCCGCGGACGACCGAGAACCTCGTCAAGGGCTTCATGAGCCTGATGGACGGGGGCGAGGAGCAATACGAGCAACTGAAGCAGTCGGGGGCGATCGACAGGATCGTCAACAAGATAGACGCCGCCGTGGCCAGGCTGAACATGACGCCGCGGGCGATCATCCAGCTGTTCATCGATCTGTGGAATGCGTTCAGCATCCACGACCTGGTCCATCCGATCGACTGCTTCCTGAGGATTGTGGCCACCTTCGGGCGGCCGATCCTCCGGCTAATCGCGTTCGTGATCGAGATCCTCATGATCGTCGTGGAAGCCGTCCTGATCCTGATGAACTTCCCGTTCGATCTGATCGCCAACATCATCGCCAAGGCGAAATTGGCCTTCGACATGATCAAGCGGGATCCGGTCGGGTTCCTCAAGAACCTGTTGAATGCCATCAAGCAGGGATTCATTCAGTTCTTCGACAACATCCTGACGCACCTCTGGAACGGGCTGAAGGCATGGTTCCTGGGAGAAGTGCAGGCGGCAGGCATTCCCATCCCCACCGATTTCACGCTGATGGGAATCATCAAGTGGCTGCTCGTGGTGCTGGACATCACGATGGAAAAAATCTGGAAGAAGCTGGAGGAGCGGATCGGGAAGGAGAAAGTCGACAAGATCAAGAAAATGATTGCGATGGCCGAGCGGGTCGCCGGCGCCGCGGCCGAAGCCGTAAAGTTCGTCGAGGACGTGCGGGAGCGCGGGTTCATCACCGTGATCGGCGAAAAAATCATGGAGCAGCTCTCCAACGCCTGGGACATGGTGCTGGAAGCGGTGCAAAGCTTCGTGATGGACCAGATCATCAAGAAGATCACGGTGAAGCTGCTCAGCATGCTGGATCCGACCGGGATCATGGCGGTGGTGAACAGCGCGATCGCCTTGTACAAGGCGATTCAGTCCTTCATCAAATACCTGAGGCAGATGCTCGAGATCGTGAATTCCTTCGTGGAAGGCACGGTCGACATCGCGTCGGGCGCGATCGCCAAGGGCGCCAACTTCCTCGAAGGGGCCCTCGCGAAAGGGATCCCCATCGCGATCGGGTTCTTCGCCAACCAGGTCGGGCTCAACCTGAGCGAACGGCTGAAGGATGCGCTGGAATTGGTGAGGGCCAAGGTCGACGCCGGCTTGACATGGGTGATCGACAAATTAGTGACGGTCGTGGAGAAACTCGTGGCGCTTGGAAAGAGCGCAATCGCCAAGGTCAAGAGCTGGCTGGGCCTGGAGACGAAATTCGACGCCAAGGACGGCAAGCCACATCGGCTGTTCATGTCCGGAAGCGAGGACAACCCGGTGCTGATGGTCGCGAGCAATCCCGTGGCGTATTTCACGTTCCTGTCGAGTGTGCAGGTCGATGCCACCGACGCCAAGAAGACGAACGCGAAGACCAAGGCCGTGGAAATCGCCAAGGAGATCGACAAGAGGAAAGCCAAGAAGGAAGCCGGTGAAACCGACGAAGAGAAACTCGCCGCGGTCCAGAAACTATTGGATTCCCTGGCCCCGCACACCATGGAGTTGTTCGGAGACCCGTCCGAAGCGGGAGAACCCGAGGTCGCATGGCCCGCGAAGCATGGGCCCTATGGAGCGACGATGACGTCGGTCAGGCTGAACAAGACCCAGACGTTGAAAGGCTCTGGGCCCACGAGCAGCGCGAATGCCTCCTATGCGATCTTGAATCAACGGAGAGACAAGGGCAATCCCACGGCGAGCTATTACGTCAAAGGCCATTTGCTCAACGAGAGCATCGGAGGGCCAGGCGACTGGGACAACCTCACGCCGCTGTCAAGAACGGGCAACTCGGACCATGAAAGCCAGGTGGAGTCGCTGGTCAAGGCCGCGTGGAATTCCGGCGCAGTGGTCGAATACCACGTCACCGCGAATTACGGGCGCGCCGGCAATGCCAGCGCCATCCCCGACACCGACCCAGACGCTGCGACGAAGAAAGCCATTATCGAGGAGGAAAAGAATGTGCCCCAGAGCTTGAAATGCGAGGCGCACATCATGGAAAAGACCAGCGATAAATTCGCCAAGACGGACAAGAAGATTGTCGTCACGACTGTCACGAATCCGGTCGAACAGGAGCCGGATAGCTATGTCGTCAGCGGTGCGTCGACAGTCAAGTCTTATGCCGAGTTGGTGACCGAAGCCACGGCCTTGTTCAAGACGGCATCGCCGCCGACCTGGGCCGTATTCAAGAGCAAGGATGCCGTCCACAAGGGCAGCGTCGCTGCATTGACAGACGTCGACAGAGCGAGTCTCGAAAAACTGTTCACCGACCATTTCAGGGTCAGCGAGAAGAATGACGAGTTGAGCAAGATCACGGCGATGGGCACGGCGATGGACATCCAGACGTGGACGGCATTCAAGGCCGGCAGAACGTTTTATACCGTCGCGGATGCGTTGTCGACCGAAGTGGAAACAGCGTTCAATGCGAAACAGGCGGCTTTGAGGAGCGCCGCGTTCACGTCGGCAACAGCCGCGATTCCGACCGTTGCCGCCGGCGTTCTGTGGCGGGATTTCAAGAGCGCCAACAACATCAACTTCGAAATCGTGACCGCTGAGGACAGCGCCAAGCTGAGTGCCGTGCAAAAGGCTTTTGAAGCCCATAAGAAGACCGTTGGGTAACACTTTCAATCGTTCAGAAGGTTGTCAGTATGAGAAAAACTAACACCCGCCGCATGCGACTCCGTCCGGCGTCCAGCCACGAAGCCGCCAGTCCCAGGAAAGAAACCAAGGAAAGGACGTTCTTCGGCGCCGAACATCATGAGCCGTTCTTTCAGCCCTCTCCGCTCGTGCAGCGGGCCACGGAAGCGAAGCAGGAAGAGGAAAAGGTCAAGCGAGCCCCTGACGAAAAGGAGGAGAAGGAGAAAGTCCATCGGGCCGCGGAGGAGAAGAAGGAAGAGGACAAGCTCCAGCGTGCTCCGGAAGAGAAGAAGGACGAGGACAAGGTCCGCCGCGCCCCGGAGGAAGAGAAAGACAAAGTCCAGCGGGCCTCAGAAGAGAAGAAAGAAGAGGAGAAAGTCCAGAGGAAGGAAGCGGGGAGCGGCGGCGCGGGAGAGAAGACCGCCCAATACGTCCAGAACATCGGAAGCCGCGGCCAACCCATGGCGGAAAAGGATCAGGCCTTCTACGGCGCGAGGATGGGTTACGACTTCAGCAAGGTGCGAATCCATACCGGAGCGGATGCCGCGGACTCGGCCAGGGACGCTGCGGCCAAGGCCTATACCTATGGGAATCACGTCGTGTTCAACGACGGCCGGTACGATGCGGATTCAAATCAAGGAAGGACGCTCATCGCGCACGAGCTCGCCCACGTGGTGCAGCAGGGGAAAGCCGAACGCCGGGATCGCGCTCCAGCGACAGTGGGAAGGCGCGTCAATCACCGGGTGCAGCGCGGCATCCTGGGAGACATCTGGCACGGGGTGACCCGGGGCGCGGCCGCGGTCTGGGAGGGATTGACCTCAGTCGCCGGATGGAGTTGGGACGTGCTGAAGAGCGCCGGCGCCTGGGTGTGGGACCTGGTGACCTGGCTGCCTTCCCGAGTGTGGAGCCTGCTCACTCACATCGGCAGCGGCATCGTCGGCATCGTCTCGTGGCTGTGGAACGGACTGGTGGCGGGCCTGAGTCATGTCTGGGACGGCTTGACCGGACTCTTCTCGTGGATCGGCGACGGTGTGGTCGGGCTCTTCGGCTGGATTTGGCGCGGACTGCGCGGCGGAGCCCAATGGGCCTGGCGCGTGCTGCACGGTGACGTCAGCGCGTTCTGGACGGGAATCGGCGACGCCTTTTCGTGGTTGGGATCGGGCGTTGTCGGCCTGCTCGAATGGGGCTGGCAAGGCCTGGAAGGATTGGTCATCTGGGGCGCTCGGGGAATCCGTGGCTTGGCGAGGTGGCTTTGGGAAGGGTTATTGGGCGGCCTGGCCTGGGTCGGCAGGTTCATCGCCAAGCTCTTCGACATCATCGGGGCGGGAGAGTTGTGGACCTTGTTCTGGAACATCTTCAAGGGCTTCTCGACGCGGACCATGACCGGCGTGGAGCAAACCGAGGCAAGGAAGGTCTTCGCCGCCAGCATCGCCTATTGGCAGGTCCGCATCGACGAGATGTCTCTCATCGCGTCGATCGGCTCGTGGTTCCGTGGCGGCGGCGGAATGGGTGTGACCACTGCGCACACCATCAACTTCAACCAGAGCATCAGCGCAAGCCCGGGCAACAACGACATGGCGTGGCTGGTTCACGAGCTGGGACATGTGGCTCAGTACACCCAGCTGGGTTTGCAGTACATGGGCGAAGCGATCCATTCCCAGGCCACGGTCGGATACAACTACGGAGGAGGCGCGGCACTGGCAGGCAAGCGCCTGAGTGACTTCAATCGGGAGCAGCAGGCGGACATTCTCAAGGATTATTACCGGCTCGTGCTGTACGGAAGCTCGTCTCATGCGGCCGACTACACGCGCATGCGGAACGAAGCTGTCAGCGGAAACTTTTGACTATACTTCACGCCATGGCGCAGCAAACGCACGTGCAAAATACTCTGGACGGCCCGATCGACGAGTTGGCCCGTATCGTCTCGAACCGGATCAAATCCTACGTGGACAAGACGTCCAAGGGATTCACGATCGATCAAAAGGCCGTGTCCCCTCCGAACCTGTTCGGTAATTTGAAGGAGGTCGATGTCCAGGAGCGTTTGATTCTCCTGATCGCACTGGTGCCGCACCTGCGCCCGAATTTTTTCGAGTCCATCATCATGGCGAACATGCCTGCCGCCGGCGACTTTCCCGAGTTCGGCGGCGTGAAGGGGGCCAATCACCGCAGCATGCTGCCGACGGGCGAAACCGTCCAATTCATCCTGGCCGGGCTCGATTTGCGCAAGCGGCTCGAGATCCACCGTTACTTCTCCGAGGAACATTTCTTCTCGCGCCTGGGCATCCTCTGGCTGGAGCCTGTCAGGGAAGGCGAACCGGTGATGAGCGGCCGCATCGTGCTGGCCCAGGACTGGGTGGACAAGCTGCTGTTCGATCGGGAAAGCACGCCGCGCTTCGGCCTGGATTTTCCCGCCAAGCGGATCACCACGAACATGGTCTGGGACGACGTGGTGCTCCACCCCCATACGTTGCAGCAGGTCAACGATCTCTCCATCTGGCTGGAGCACCATCACCAGTTGGACCGGGACGAGAACCTGAAGCGCAAAGTCAAGCCGGGCTACCGGGTCCTGTTCTACGGACCCTCCGGTACGGGCAAGACCCTCACCGCCGCCCTGTTGGGCAAGCAATACGGGAAAGATCTCTATCGCATCGACCTTTCCCAGATCGTCTCCAAGTTCATCGGCGAAACGGAGAAGAACCTCGAGAGCGTCTTCAAGCGGGCGGAGACGAAGAACTGGATCCTGTTCTTCGACGAGGCCGATGCGCTCTTCGGAAAGCGCACCAATGTGCAGAGCGCCCATGACAAGTATGCCAACCAGGAAGTGAGCTACCTGCTGCAGCGTGTCGAAGACTATCCCGGTCTCCTCATCCTGGCTTCCAACTTCAAGAACAACCTGGACGACGCCTTCATCCGCCGGTTCCATTCACTGGTCCATTTCCCCGTGCCCAATGCCGGCGATCGCCACCTGCTCTGGAAGAAGACCATGCCTTCCAGCCTGAAGCACGATGCGTCGGTGAACCTTCAGGAACTGGCCAAGCAATACGAGATGACGGGCGCAGCCATCCTCAATGCCGTGCAGTTTTCCACCTTGCAAGTCTTCGCCAGGAAAGACGAGGTCATTACTCAGGCGGACCTGCTGGACGGAATCCGGAAAGAGTATTTGAAAGAGGAAAAGTCCGTATAGCTCGAATCGGGGGAGTGCGTGGCAGACTTCGCATCGCTTGAATGGTACGCAATGGTCGCCAACACCATCAGCCAGATCTATCTCGAGGAACTGGGACGGCCCGCCGATGTCGGCGGCGCGGCGAACTGGCTGTTCCACGCCAGGGAGGGCGGAAGGGATGCCGACTGGATTCGAGCCAGGATCAGGGAGCTGGAAGAGTGGCATCATCGTCACGACAGACCAGCGGCGGTGAATCTCCCCCGCCTCGTCCCGGCCGGCGGAGTCTTCAGAACTGACGCCGGCGGCAGGTTTACCGCGATCGAAGCCTCGGACTTCAACCTCTTCGGCCGCTTCATCAAGGAAGGTCCGGATGCGATCGAGCCGATCCTGCAGGAACGCGCGGCGGTAGGGTTCAACATGCTCAGGGTCTGGGGCGTGTACTCGGGGAACCCGACGTTCGAACTGGAAATCGGCAGGCTGCTTCCAAGTGAACATGCTGACTACTACGACAAGCTTCCACAGTTTCTCAGCCTGTGTGCAGCGCACGGGCTGTACGTGGAATTCACCGCCTTTACTGCCGGTCCCGTCCCAGGCCATTGGGAAAAATGCGGAGAAGCGTTACGAGACGTTTCCAATGTGATCGTGGAGCTCGCGAACGAGAACGACGCCCATCCGTCAGCGAACCTGCCGAACATTCAAGACTACCGGCCGCTGCCGGGCATCATCTGTTCGCATGGTTCGAATGGGTCTCAGGCTGTCCCCCCGCGTCCGGCGTGGGACTATGAAGTCTTCCACACCAACGACGCGTTTGAGTGGTGGAGGAAGGGGGGCCACAATGGCATGGAGCTCTCGCAGGGCGCTGAAGGGATCGCCGCCTCACATAAGCCAGTCATCGCCAACGAGAACACTCGGCCGGACCGCGACGGCAATGCCGGCCATCATGAAGACGCGGCGGCGGCATGTGCGCTCCTGATTGCCGGGTCATGTTTTCATTCACAGAGCGGTAAGAAGTCTGCGCTCTTCAGTCCGAACGACAGGCGTTTTGCCGAGGCCCACGTCCGAGGAGCCAGGTCGGTGAACCTGGAATGCCAGGAAGGCCGCTACGAGCACCCGGCTGCCCTCGAGACCCCTGATCTTCTGCGCGTCTACCAGAAGGTCCTTCCGGACGGCAGGAGAGAAACAGTCAGAATACGCAAGTAAGCCGGCGACCCGGGGTCGCGCGCTAGCGTTCGCGGACGGTCAGGGTGCCCGTCATGTTGGGGTGAATCGCACAGTGGATTCTGGTCGTCCCCAGCCTGGTCATGATGAACGACTGTTCGCCGCCGTTGCCCCGTAATTCGTCGGTCTTGCGGAAATCGGTGGCATCTGGCGAATCGGCGACGACGACGTGCGTGAGCGTATCCGCGTTGACCCAGCGCAGGCGCTCGTTCTTGTAGATGACGATCGGCTCGTCACCGAACGCCCATTCGCCCTGCGACACGGCGCCAGGCAGGATGTAGGCGCTCGCGGTCGCGGGCGTCGGCGACGGGGTTGGTCCGGCCGGCGGCATCGGCATGGCGCTGTTTCCACCGCAGCCGGCCATCGACAACACGGCCAACGCGGTGACTGCATGCAGCAAGTGGCGTGGAATCGGCATCCTGCGCTCTAGGGTGCCACAGCGGCGAAAACACTTCAATCGCGCAGCCGTCCACGTTCGAACGCACGAAGTGTTTCACGACGTCAGCATCCTCAGCGGCGGCATCGATCCGGTGCGGGTCCCCGTGCACTGGTACGTGGCGGCCGACGACCGCATGCGCCACGTCGTGCGCCGCGGCGTCACCTTCGCGGATCCCGACTTCGCCCACTCGGTGCACGTCGACGTCGACCGCCTGGCGCCCGGCCGCTGGTACTGGTACCAGTTCCAGGTCAGGGGCGAGTGGAGCCCGATCGGGCGCACGCGCACGCTCGTGCCTCACGGGGACTCGCCGCACCGGATCCGCTTCGCGTTCGCCTCGTGCCAGCACTTCGAGATGGGCTTCTACAACGCCTACCAGCACATGGCGCAGGAGAACCTCGACCTGGTGCTGTTCCTCGGCGACTACATCTACGAGGACGGCGTGTCGCCGACGCTGCCGCGGCAGCACGACGGCCCCGAGCCGACGACCGTCGGCGCCTACCGCAACCGCCACGCGGTTTACAAGAGCGACGCGAACCTCCAGGCCACGCACGCCGCCTTCCCGTGGCTGGTGGTGTTCGACGATCACGAGGTGGAGAACAACTGGGCCGGGCCGTTCGACGAGAACGGATCGGCGCCCGAGCTTTTCCTGCCGCGCCGCGCGTCCGCGTTCCAGGCCTACTACGAGCACATGCCGTTGCGCGCCCGATCGATCCCCCGCGGCTCGGACATCCAGCTGTTCCGCCGTTTCACGTTCGGCGACCTGGCGGAATTCAACATGCTCGACACGCGGCAGTATCGCGACAACCAGGCCTGCGGCGACGGCACCGACATCGGCTGCGCCGAGGCGCTCGATCCGAACCGGACGATCACCGGGGCCGAACAGGAGCAGTGGCTGCTCAGGGGCCTGCGGCGCTCGCAGGCACGCTGGAATGTGCTCGGGCAACAGGTCTTCATGGCGCAGCGCGACTTCGAGGCCGGACCGCTCAAGCGATTGAGCATGGACGGCTGGGACGGCTACGCCGCGTCGCGCGATCGCATCCTCGGCACCGTCAACGCCCGCCACATCCGCAACGTCGTCGTGCTGACCGGCGATGTCCATGCCAACTACGCGGCCGAGCTCAAGGCCAACTTCGACGACCCGACGTCGGAGACGATCGGCACCGAGTTCGTCGGCACCTCGATCACGGCCGGCGGCGACGGTGCGGACCTTCCGGCCAACGCCCTGACGCTGCTCGCCGAGAACCCGCACATCAAGTTCGTGAACACGCAGCGCGGCTACGTCGTGTGCGACGTGACCCGCCGCCGCTGGCAATCCGAGTACAAGGTCGTGCCGTTCGTGACCGCGCCGGGCGCGCCGATCGCGACACGGACCAGGTTCACGGTGCTCGACGACGAGCCGGGGCTGCACGAAGAATAGCGTTGCGGAAGCACGGCGCCGGGGGTGAGCCGACGCGCCGTGTCAATGCACGTGCTGCTTGACATCACCTTGGGAGAGGCGCATGTTCTCGGTTGAGGGAACAGGGCGTTCCTTCAAGGAGGAAGAAGCTATAGACAGCGAGATACAGGCGCGGCGACCATCGCAGTGTGACAACTTGCGGACGGCGGCCGTTCGCTTCGAACCGATGGCTGATGAGCCTCGGGCCGCGGGCTCCTGCCCGCCGCGAAGGGACGCTTTCCGGCGCGACCATTGAACGCTGACGCCATGACGGCGCAGCGCGGACTCCTGTCCGACGCGTCGCGGAGTGGTCCACTGCCATGGTCGCACGAGCCACCCCACCTCAGCGATCCGCCACCGAACCGGCGCCGCGCGCAAGCCGCCGTTTATTTGCTACAGTTCTGGTCCCCTAATCATGCACCCACGGGTCGGCCAGGACATCCATCGCTTCATCTTCGAGACGTCCTCCCAGCTCAGGAATGCGGGCGATCCCGAGAAGGTCCTCAGACACTACCTCCGCGCCGCCGTCGATTTCATGCAGGCCGATCGCGGCTACGTCGCGGCGCTCGGCGTTGGTGACGAGACGGCCCGCTGCATCTTCGCGCAGCCGCCGGATGCGGCTGCCAATCTCGCGCTCGTCACCGGCCTTCTTCGCGGCACGCAATCCAGGATTCCCGCCGGCACGCTCTGCGCGCGCATCACGCGCCGGGGTCGTGCCTGGGGAATGATGGTGCTCGAGCGAAATGATCACCGCTTTCCCGACGGGTCGCCCCGCGGGCTCGCACACATCGCCCGCGCCCTGACCGAGAACATCGAGCGGCTGGACCGCGAACGGTTGTCCGAGGTCCGGGGCCGCATCGACGACATGATCCTGCGCGAGCTGCCGCCGAAGGATCTCTACTACCAGATTCTGGACGGCCTTCATCAGCTCACGCGGTACGACCACTCCGCCGCGCTGTGGATTTGGTCGGCGCCGGGATCCCTCGAGCTCGTCGCGGAGCAGATCGCCTGGAAGAAAATGAAGAGCCCCATCATCGGGCGGACCGTCCAGCTCCCGGTGGAGCTTCAGGCGCTGCTTCAGGCCGGAACCGTGTACGGGCTCGATCGGTCGCCGGAGGGCTGGACCGAGTGGACGCCTCGTGGCGTCTCGGCGCTGGCCGGACTACTGGACCTCGATGACGAATCCTCCGCGCGGCCCCGTGAGCACGCGATGCTGTGCGCCTCAGTGGGGGGACGCGATGGCCCGCTCGGCATCCTGAAGTTGTCCGGCTGCGCACCCGGGACGTTCGGAGAGCATGAGCTCGCCGTCGTCCAGCGCTTCACGTCGCTCGCGTCCGTCGCGCTCAAGCGGGCGCAGACCCTCGAAGATCTCCAGGCCCGCATGCTGAAGATCGAGCGGCAGAATGCGCTCG
>Ga0105249_10004934_pt1 | contig 11517 bp, 10 predicted proteins | sample KBSS44metaG_FD_81522 | JGI IMG/M metagenome (GOLD analysis project Ga0105249, IMG submission 81522) | Switchgrass rhizosphere microbial communities from Kellogg Biological Station, Michigan, USA - KBS S4-4 metaG | ecosystem: Host-associated > Plants > Roots > Rhizosphere > Soil | place... | reverse complement strand
GGCGGCGCGAGGGTCGTGGCTATCGGAAGCCCCCCTGGTAGTGCACCCAGCGACGCGACGTCTTGATCAGGATCGCGGTGCAGGCCATGGTGATCAGGAACAGCACCCACGCCATCGCCGATGCGTAGCCCATCCGGAAGTTCGCGAAGCCCTTCACGTACAGGTAGAGCGAGTAGAACAGCAGTGACCCCTGCGGCGAGCCGACGTTCACGGCGGCCGAGCTCTGCGCCGAGCCCGCGACGGCGAAGCTCGCGACGTAGGCCTGGGTGAAGTACTGGAAACCGTAGATCACGCCGATCACCAGCGAGAAGAAGATGACCGGCGACATCATCGGCAGCGTCACGTACCGGAACTTCTGCCAGGGTCCCGCGCCCTCGATCTGGGCGGCCTCGTACAGGTGCGCCGGGACGTCGAGGAGGCCCGCGAGGAAGATGATCATCGTCTGCCCCACGCCCCACAGGCCGAGCAACACGAGGCCCCACTTCGAGGTCGAGGGGTCGAAGAACCAGAGGGGCGGGTGATCCACACCGAGCCCCTTCAGGATCTGGTTCACGGGCCCGAACGACGGGTTGAGGATGAACACGAACGCGAGCGCTGCTGCGACGGCCGGCGCAAGCGTGGGCAGGAAGTAGACGGTCCGGTACACGCGGTGGCCCCGGCGCGGCCGCATGAGCAGCATCGCCGTCAGCATCGCGAACGCGATCTCGAGGGGGAGCCCGACCGCGATGATCCACAGCGTGTTGCGCATCGCCTGCCAGAACTGCGGGTCCTTCGTGAACATGAACGTGTAGTTCTCCAGGCCGACGAACCTGGGCGCGGAGAGCAGGTCGTAGTTCGTGAAGCTGTAGTACAGGCTCGCGAACATCGGGTACACGATGAACGCGAGGAACCCGATGATCCACGGCGCGAGGAACATCGCGACGACCCCGTACCGGCGCAGGGTACGACGTCGTGCCGGGCGCCGCGGAACGATCACCCGCTCCGCGGCGCCCGTCGCGACCGAAGCCGCCGGCACCTGCTCAGCCGCCGCCGGCCGCGAGCTCGTTGTCGATCTGTTCCGCGGTCGACTGCAGCCCCGCCTGCAGGTCGGAGACGTCCCCCGCCTGCCAGTCCTCGCCGAAGTTCGACACGAGATCCTGGTCCGCGGTCCCGATCTCGCTCGTCTGCTTGTAGTGCGAGCCCTGATCGGCGAACACGTCGAGGAACGTCTGGAACTGCGGCGTGATGTCGAGCCCGGGCGATTCGAGAGCCGGGAACGTGGTCGGGACGTTGCGGATGATGTTCGTCATTTCTACGAGGGCGTCCGTGTTGGTGGCCAAGTACTGGACCAGGAGCCACGCCTCCGCCGGGTGCGCGGAACCGCGCGGGATGCCGACGATCGTGCCGCCGACCCTGCCGATGCCGTACTGGTCTTCCTGCCCGTCCGGCGTCGGGTACGGGGCGGTGCCGTAGTTCAGGTCGGGCGCGTAGTCCTCGATCATCGCGACGCGCCACTCCCCGTCGAACATCATCGCGACGCGTCCGCGGTGGAAGTCGTTCGGCTCGGACCACTCGTCACCCTGCCCCGCCACGAACTCCTTGAGGTTGTCGGCGCCGTAGAAGTCCACCAGGTCCTTCTGCCACTGGAACAGTCGCTGCCAGTCCGGGTCCGACGCCACGGCGGACGCGGTGCCGTCCTCGTTGTAGTAGTCGGCGCCGAAGATGATCGACAGCTCCAGCGGCGTGAACTCGTAATAGCCGAACCACGGGATGAACCCGGCCACCTTGATCGAGCCGTCCGGGTTGAACTCCGTGAGCTCCTTGGCCATCGCGGTGAGCTCGGACATCGTCTTCGGCGGCTCGGTGTACCCGTGCTTCGCGAGCAGGTCCTTGTTGTAGTACAGGCCCATCGCGTCGGTGAGGAACGGCAGCGCGCACTGGCTCCCGCCGTAGCTCGTGTACCGCGTGACGGAGTCCGGGAAGATGCTGGTGTCCAACTCGGACTGCTGGATATACGGGGTGAGGTCCTGCCAGGCGTCCGATGCACAGAACTTGCCCACGCTGTCGAGCGACCAGGACATCACCGCATCGGGCGGGTTCCCCGCACGGATGGCCGCGAGGACCTTCTCGTCGTTCTCCCCGATGCCGGGACGAACCTCAACCGTGATCCACGGGTACTCCTGCTCGAACATGTCGAACACGACCGACATCTTCTTGTATTCGGCCCCCCCGAACGGAACCCACATCGAGATCGTGACCGGTTCGTGGGACGCGTCCGGCCCCGTCTCGATCGGCGCTGGCGTCCCCTGATCTTCGGTACCCGCCGTACACGCCGCGGCGATCACGCCGAACACGGCCAGCAGCACGAGCCATCGCTTCATCGCCATCTCGCCCCCTCCATTCCCACCCTTCCTCTCACACCTCGGTCTGTTTCGGCCACCCAACGCCTGGTCAGGTGGCGACCACCCCGTTCGTCCGCGTGAACAGCAGATCCTGAGCCGCCTGCAACGCCATCCACACCGCTCCGAGCACCACGGCCTCCTCGCCGAGCGGCGAGACCTCGAGCCGGACGGTGAACGGCGTCATGGCTCGGAGCGCCTCGGTCACCGGCTCGAGGAGCAGGTCGCCGTTGCGACCGATCCCACCCCCCAACACGACCAGCTCCGGGTCGACGATCGGCACGATCGCGGCGGCCGCGAGCGCGATCCGGTCGGCCTCCAGCTCGACGACCCGTTGGGCTATGCGGTCGCCCCGGCGTGCGGCCGCGAACACTTTCCTCGGAGACAGCGGCGGCTCCATCCCGAGCCTGCGGGCGGTGGCGACCACGCCGGAGGCGCCGGCCTCCGTATCCAGCACGCCGCGCCGGCGCAGGACCTTGTCCCTGGGGTCGCCGCCGATGGGGAGGTAGCCCACCTCGCCGGCGGCGCCCGTGTGCCCGCGGTAGAGCTCGCCCCGCAGGATCAGGCCGGCGCCGACGCCCGTCCCGACGTGCAGGTAGACGAAGTTCTCGACGCCCTTGCCGAGACCGAGCCATTGCTCGCCCAGCGCCGCAAGGTTCACGTCGTTCTCGAACGCAACCTTCGTCCGGAGCTCCTCCTGGACGGCCTGGGCGAGACCGCTCCGCCCCCAACCCGGGAGCGCGTGCGCGAGGGCCACGTGTCCGGTGACCGGATCGAAGACCCCGGGGCTTCCGACCGCGGCGAACGTGACCTGCCTCCACTTCACGCCGGCCTCGGCGGCGAGCGCGTGCGAGATCTCGCCGATCTGCGAGATCAACGTGCGTTGGCTCCGGACCCGAGCCCGCTCGTCGCGACGGGCCACGATCTCGCCCGCCAGGTTGGCGATCGCGGCTCGGACGAAGTCCCGGCCGACGTCCAGCCCCACGACCCACCCCGCCCGCGGGTTCAGCTCGTACAGGACGGCGGCGGGTCCCCTCCCGCCGCTCGAACGCCCCGCCTCGCGAACCAGACCCGCACCCAGGAGTGCGGCGAGGGCCTGGGACACCGTCGGCTTCGACAGGTCGCTGTCGCGGGCGATCTGTGCACGGGAGACGGGGCCCATCTGACGGACGAACTCGAGGACCGAGCGCTCGTTGATCGCCTTCAGCAGGCTCGGCGTCCCCGCGGCGAACGTGTGATCGGCCGTGCCGCCCCCTCGGGTCGGAAAGAGTTTGGAAACTTTCCTAACTATTCGGCCAGGATGCTACGCTCGGCCCGGCTCCCCAGTCAAGACAAGCGAGGGCACGTGTTCCCGTTCGAAGACGACCAAGTGCTCGCGATCCTCCGCTACCGTGAACCCTGCGACCTGGAAGCCGTCGTCGACGCGCTTCGGGCCGGCGGGATCGACGCGATCGAGATCACCGCCGACACACCGGGAGCGCTGGAGGCCGTCGCGACGGCTCGCGAGGCGGGAGCGCCGGTCGGAGCGGGGACGATCCGTACCGTCGAGGAGGCACGTACGTTCGCGGGCGCCGGCGCCTCCTTCCTGGTGAGCCCGGGGCTCGACCCGCAGATCGTGCGGGAGGGATGGGAGCTCGGCGTGCCGGCGGTCCCCGGCGTGCTCAGCCCGACGGAGGTGCTGGGAGCGGTCGCGGCTGGCGCGAGCACCGTGAAGCTGTTCCCCGCGAGGCTGGGAGGGATCGGGTATCTCGCCGCCTTGCGTGGACCGTTCCCCGACGTCCGCTTCATCCCGACGGGCGGGATCGCGATCGGCGACGTGGCTCGCTGGTTGGAGGCGGGCGCCGCGTGCGTCGGCCTCGGGAGCGCGCTCGCCGGCGACGCGGCGCCGCGGACGCGATCCGATCTCGAACGGATCTCGGACGACGCCCGGCGGGCCGTCGACCTCGCGGGAGGAGGCGTGTGATGCCGGCCCCCGACGTGATCGCGCTCGGCGAGACGATGCGTTCGGTCATCACGGTGAACGGGAAGAACCGGGAACACTCGGTCCCGTTCGTCACCCACGGCGGGGCCGAGAGCAACGCGTGCGTCGCGCTTGTATGGCTCGGGTTCGGCGCGGCGTGGGTGAGCCGGCTCGGCACGGACGCCGCCGGCGACCTCGTGATGGAGGAGCTGCGCGCGCACGGCGTCGACCTCCGTTGGGTCCGCCGCGACCCGGAGCGTCCGACCGGATCGATGTTCCGCGAGACGATGGGCGGCCCGCCGATCTACGAGCGCGCGGGTTCGGCCGCGAGCGCACTCGAGGCGGCGGACCTCGACGGGGTGCCGGTGGAACGAGCCTCGGCCGTCCTCGTCACCGGCATCACGGCCATGCTGGGCGAGGGCCCGCAGCGGGCGGCGATCGCGCTGCTCGAACGCGCGCGCGGCCTGCGGGTGGTCGACCCCAACCTCCGCCGGGGCCTGTGGGGATCCGACCGTGCGTCGGAGCTCATCCGACCGCTCGTGGAGCGGGCCGACATCCTGATCGGCGGCGAGGCCGAGCTCGCCGAGCTGGTCGGCGGACCCGGGGGCCGCGCGCTCGCCGAACGCTGCCGGGATCTGGGTCCGCGCGAGGTGGTGCTCAAGCGCGGCGCCGACGGCGCCGCGGCGCTGACGACCGGGTGGGCCGAGCATCGACCCACTCCCCGCCGGGACCTCGATCCCGTCGGCGCGGGGGACGCGTTCAACGCCGGGTATCTGGCCGCACGGCTCTCGGGAGGATCGGTCGAGGAGGCGCTCGAGCAGGCGGCGCGCTGCGGAGCCGAGGTGGCCTCGACGATCGGTGACACGCGATCTCCCGATGAACCGATGCGGATCCGGCGTCAGATCGAGAGTCCGTCGAAAAGGAGGCCTCCGTGACCAGGGATGCACGACAGCCGCGCGACGTTCCCGAACCGAAGGCGCCGTACAGTCCGGTCGTCGTCGGCGGTCCCTTCGCCTACACGTCCGGGCAGGTGGCGTTCGGGCCCGATGGCACGCTCGTGGCGGGCGGGGTCGAGGAGCAGACCCGGCAGGTCCTCGACAACGTCGAACGATGCCTGGCGACGGCCGGGTGTTCGATGGACGACGTCGTGAAGGTCACCGCGTTCCTCTGCGACCTCGAGGACTTCCCCGCGTTCAACCGCGTCTATGAGCAGCGGTTCGCGGCGCCGTACCCCGCGCGCTCCACCGTCGGAGCGCGGCTCGCGGACGGGCTCCTCGTCGAGATCGAGGCCGTCGCGTTGCTGCCGCAGCCCGGCTGACCGTCGAGAGTCGGCGCTGGCTCAGAAGAACGTGGCCACGACCTCCACCACGGCATCGTCGTCGTCCACCACCGGGATCAGCCGCCAGCGGTCGAACATCGAGCACGGGTGCGAGATGCCGAGCGCGACCAGGTCGCCGACGCGCAGCGTCCCCGATCGGACGCGGCAGTACAGGTGTTGGTCATCGAGCCCGCTCGCCTCGACGGCGCCGTCGAGGTACTCGACGGGTCCACCGTCGCGCCGAACCGCGAGCGGGCGCGGCAGTCCCTGGTCGAACGACACGTCCCGGCGCCCGATCCCGAGGATCGCGAGGCCGTCTTCCGGTGTCGAGAGCACTGCGCCCCACACCTCGAACGCGTTGCGGAATCGACGCTCGGCCGGCCAGTGCGCGAACGGCGACGACCGCTCGTACATCCCGACGTCGTGCACCACGTACGCCCCGGCCCGCAGCAGCAGAGCCATCGCCACATCCGATCGCATCGTCCCCAACTCCTCGACCACGAGATCGAAGTAGACGCTGCCCCCCACGCTCATCAGCGCCGCGCCGGACAGGAGCCCCTCATCTTGGAGCCGGATCCCGAGCGCGCGGAGGTCGACGAGGTACCCCCGGACCGCTCCGAGCGCCGTCGCTCCCCGATCGTGCGCGATCGTCCCCTCGTAGCCCGCGAGACCGGCGAGCAGCAGGTTCGGGGACGTCGCGACGCGCCGCGCGACGGCGATGGCCTCCTCGGCACCCCGGCATCCGGTGCGACCGCCAGCGTGGCCGAGTTCGAGCAGCACCGCCAGGGGACGAGCGGGAGCCTCCTCCCGCAGGACCGCCTCGAGCAGCTCGACCCCTCGCTCCGAATCCACGTAGCACGCGAGCTCGTTCGCGTCCTCGCTGAGGTCGTGCGCCGCCCACCGGATCGCCGCGACGTCGGTGAGCGGGTTCGCGACGAGGATCCGCGGGACGCCGGCCGCCCGCATCACGCGGGCCTGCGCAGCCGTCGCCGCGGAGATCCCCCAGGCCCCCGCGTCGAGCTGTCGCCGCCAGAGCTGCGGCGCCATCGTCGTCTTGCCGTGCGGGGCGATCGACACCCGGTGGTCGTCGCAGTACGCGGCCATGAGGGACACGTTGTGTTCGAGCGCCGAGCGCCGGAGCACGACGAACGGCGGCTCCAGGTCGTCCACCGTCCAGCCCTGGGCGCCCGCCTCGAGCAGCGGCACCGGGTCGGAGACCCGGGGCATCCCCTTGCTCGTCCCCTCGATCCGGACGTCGCGGAGAAGCTCGGGCGCCTCGGCGTTCATCGCGCGAAGCGCGGCAGGTGCTCGCGGTTCGCGTCGAGGATCGCGTCGAGCAATCCGATCGCGGCGTCGGCGTCGGGTACCAGCGGGTTCGCGAGCAGCGCCCTGAGCGCGAGCGATCGATCACCGGTCACCGCGGCCTCGATCGTCAACCGCTCGTAGGCCTTCGCGTGCTGGACGAGCCCGAGCATGTCCGGATCGAGCGACGCAACGGGGATCGGACGCGCCCCCTCGGCGTCGATCCTCGCGGCGACCTCCACGACGTCGTCGGCGGCGAGGTTCGGGATCGCTCCGGCGTTGCGGGCGTTCACGACCTGCACGTCGCCGGTCCCGGACGCGAGCGACGCGACGAGCTGGGCCGCCGCCTCACTGTAGAACGCCCCGCCACGGCGCTCCAGGAGCGAGGGCTTCTCGGCGAGCCCGGGGTCGCGGTACAGCTCGAGCAGTTCCTGCTCGATCCGCATGACCTCCTCGGCACGGGTGGTCCCTCGGGCCTGACGTTCGAGCATCTCCCGGGTGCGGTAGTAGTAGCGCAGGTAGTAGGAGGGGACGGCCCCGAGCGCTCGCACGAGCTCGGGAGGGGTCTCCGCGTCCGCGCTCAACCCCTCCAGGTCGGTCTGGAGGAGCTCGGGCAGGCGGTCGATCCCGTCGACCTTCACCGCCCGAACCCAGGACAGGTGGTTCAGCCCCACGTGTTCCAGCTCCACCCGCTCGGGATCGACCCCGAAGCGCTCGGCGAAACGGCGCTGGAACCCGATCGCGACGTTGCACAGGCCGATCGCGCGGACGTCACGGTCGAGCAGCGCCTGGGTCACCAGGCCGGTTGGGTTCGTGAAGTCGATGAACCAGCACCCGGGCGCGCCCCGGCGCGCGGCGAGCTCGGCGAGCTCGAGCACGACCGGGACCGTGCGAAGCGCCTTGGCGAACCCGCCCGCCCCGGTGGTCTCCTGCCCGATGCACCCGAAGCGAGGCGGGATCGTCTCGTCGAGCAGCCGAGCCGCCTGGCCGCCGACGCGGAGCTGCACGATCACGAACGCGGCGCCGTCGATGGCCTCGTCGCGATCGCCGGTCAGGACCGTGCGGCCGCCGAACCCCGCTCGGTCGAGCATCCGGCGCGCGAGGCCGCCCACGACCTCCAGCCGCGATGCATCGACGTCCAACAGCGCAAGCTCGTCGACGGGGAACCGGTCGGCCCGCCGGATGAAGCCTTCGACCAGTTCGGGCGTGTAGGTGCTCCCGGCCCCGACGATCGCCACCTTCACACCCATCGTTCGGCATCGTACACTCCGGGCGATGAAATGGTTAGGAAAGTTTCCTGACTCATTCTTCGCCGAGATCGCCGGCCAGCCCGACGCGCTGCGGCGTGCCGCTCGGGCGCTCACGGAGCAGCTGGACACGATCGAAGCCGTGCGTGACGCCGGCCGCCGAACCGGGGGCGGGGTCGTCTTCACCGGCATGGGGGCCTCGTACGACGCCTGCTATCCCCCGGTGAACGAGCTCGCGGTCCACGGGGTCCTCGCGCTGCAGATCGATACGGCGGAGCTCCTGCACTTCCGGACCCACGTCCTGTCGTCCGCCACCGTGCTGGTAATCGTGAGCCAGTCGGGCCGGAGCGCGGAGGTGGTTCGCCTGCTCGACGCGTTCGAGGATCGCGCCGAGCGGCCCGTGGTGCTCTCGGTCACGAACGGGCTCGCGAACCCGCTCGCCGAACGAGCCGACCTGCGACTGGACACGCGAGCGGGGACGGAGCAGGGTCCCTCCACGATGACGTTCGCGGCCTCGCTCGTGCAGCTGGCGGCGGTCGGCGGCGCGTTGACCGGGCGGTCGGACGTGGATCCCGTCGGGCGTGCGAGGACGGCGGCCCGCGTGGCCTCCGACGCCGTGGAGACCGTGCTGGACGACGAGAACCTCGCTGCCCGGATCGCCGACGTCGCGGACCGAGGCACGCTCGTCCTGTTGGCGCGCGGTCCGGCTCGGGCGGCGGCCGAGATGGGTGCGCTCACGCTGAAGGAATGCGGCGTCACGGCCGAGTCCTACGAGACCGCCGCGTTCCGGCACGGACCGTTCGAGCTCGCCGGTCCCTCGCTCGGCGCCATCGTCGTCGCGACCGAGCCCGAGACCCTCGCGCTCGACCTGGGGCTCGCCGCCGACCTCGTCGAGACGGGCGCCTCGGCCGTGGTCCTGTCGTCCCGAGGTGACGTGCCCGATGGGGCGCTCGGGGTGCGGATCCCGTCGGTGGACCGCCTGCTCTCGTCCGCGGTCTCCATCGTCCCGATCCAGCTGCTCGCGTGGCGGCTCGCGAACGCGCGGGGGCGCGTCCCCGGCGCCTACACCAGGGCCTCGAAGGTGACGACCCGTGAATGACGGTCCACGGGTCGCGCTGACGTTCGACGCGGAGCATCCGGATCGTCCATCCGCCGCGCCGGGCGGCGCCGAGCGCATCCTGGATGCGCTCGGACGATCACAGGCTCGGGCGACGTTCTTCGTGCAGGCTCGATGGGCCATGGCGAACCCGAGCCTCGTCCGGCGGATCGCCGATGAGGGACACCTGATCGGCAACCACTCCACGTACCACGCTCGCATGACGCTGCTGTCGGACGACGGTCTGCGCGCCGACGTCCAACAGGCGGGCGAGACGATCGCCGAGCTCGCGGGCGTCGATCCGAGGCCGTGGTTCCGCTGCCCGTTCGGTGACGGGCACGACGACGAGCGGGTGGTGCGCGCGCTCGAGGAGCTCGGCTACGTGAACGTGCACTGGCACGTCGAGACCCAGGACTGGGAACCCTGGCGGACCGCGCAGGAGATCGGCAACGAAACCGTGTCGGGCGCGATGCAGCACGGTGACGGCGCGGTGGTCCTCCTGCACACGTGGCCGATCGCGACCGCCGACGCCGTGCCGGTCGCACTCGCGGGGTTCGAGCGAGCAGGTGCCCGCTTCGCTGCGATCGACGAGCTGGAGGCGCTCCCGTGAGCCGGGCGGCCCTGGTCGCGGTCGACGGGGGTGGCTCGAAGGTGGACGCCGTCGTCGTGGCCCGGGACGGCGCGCTGCTCGGCACCGCCAGGGTGGGGCCGTCCGACGGCGCTCGCGCGAAGGGTGAGCTCGCACCCGTCGTGTCGGCCGTCGAGGCAGCCTCTCGGAGCGCGGGCGCCCATCCGGGGCAACAGCCCGTCGCCTCCCTCGGCGTCTTCTGCCTCGCCGGCGCGGACCTGCCGTCGGACGAACGCTCGATCCTGCGCCGGGTTCAACAGCACGGTTGGACCAGCGAGACGGTGCTCCGCAACGACACGTTCGCCGTGCTGCGTGCGGGGACCGACCGGACCTGGGGGGTCGGTGTCGTCTGCGGCTTCGGCACCAACTGCTCGGCCGTCGCGCCGGACGGCAGGACGTACCGCTTCCCGGCGCTCGGCTGGATCGCCGGCGACTGGGGCGGCGGTTCCGACATCGGCGAGGCGGCGCTGTGGCATGCCGTCAGGTCCGAGGACGGACGAGGGCGCCGCACGGCCCTGGCGTCGCGCGTGGCCGCCCACTTCGGCTTCCGACGACCCCGGCAGGTGATGCAGTCGATGTATTTCGGCCGCTTGGCCGAGAGCCGCGTCGCCGAGCTGCCGCCGCTCGTGTTCGCCGCGGCGGCCGAGGGGGATGCGGTCGCGACGTCGATCGTCGACCGTCAGGCGGACGAGATCGTCGCGATGGCGGGGACGGCCATCCGGCGCCTCCGGATGACCAAGCTCGACGTCCACGTCGTCCTGGGTGGCGGGATCTTCCGCAATCGGTTCGCGCCGTTCTTCGACCGGATCGACGACGGGATCCGGGAGATCGCGCCCACCGCCTCCCTGAACGTCCTCGAGGCGCCCCCCGTCCTGGGCGCGGCGCTGCTGGGGCTCGACCGCCTGGGGGCGAACGGCCGAGCGAAGGCTCGCCTGCAGGCTGCCTTGACCGACGCTTCCCTCGACCACAGACTCGAACGCGGGGAGCGAGGGTAGCTATGGCGAGGATCGTGCTCGACGGGGTAACGAAGGTGTTCGGCGCCGACGTCGTGGCCGTCGACGATGTGTCGCTCGAGATCGGCGACGGCGAGTTCATGGTCCTCGTCGGTCCGTCGGGGTGCGGCAAGTCCACGATCCTTCGGATCCTCGCCGGTCTCGAGGAGGTGACGGCAGGCGAGGTGTTCATCGGCGATCGGCAGGTCACGGACCTTCCTCCCAAGGGCCGCGACATCGCGATGGTGTTCCAGAACTACGCGCTCTATCCGCACATGACCGTCGAGCAGAACATCGGGTTCGGTCTCAAGTTGCGGAAGACGCCGGCGGACGAACGCGAGCGTCGCGTGGAGGACGTCGCCCACATCCTCGGTCTCGACGGCCTGCTGCAACGCAAACCGGCCGAACTCTCGGGGGGTCAGCGCCAGCGCGTCGCGATGGGCCGCGCGATGGTCCGGGAGCCGGTGGCGTTCCTGATGGACGAGCCGTTGTCGAACCTCGACGCCAAGCTCCGGGTCCAGATGCGGGGACAGTTCGCGAAGCTGCACGAACGCCTCCGAACGACCACGGTGTACGTGACGCACGATCAGGTGGAG
>Ga0105249_10004930_pt1 | contig 11519 bp, 7 predicted proteins | sample KBSS44metaG_FD_81522 | JGI IMG/M metagenome (GOLD analysis project Ga0105249, IMG submission 81522) | Switchgrass rhizosphere microbial communities from Kellogg Biological Station, Michigan, USA - KBS S4-4 metaG | ecosystem: Host-associated > Plants > Roots > Rhizosphere > Soil | place... | reverse complement strand
GAAATCTTTTGTCGGAGAACCAGGCGTACTTCACCGGATTGCCGACCGGCTTTCCATCCGACGTCGTCTTATTCAAGTTGAACCAAATGTAGTCGACACCCAATCCCGGACCGAGATCGAAAGCCTTCACAGAGCCCGGCGAATTCAACAGCGATGCATAATCGGCAGGGCGAATGCGATCGACGATATCGAGCGCGTTTTGATTGAGCTGCACCAAGGCCTGATTTGCATCAGGGATAACTTCGAGCGCAAGTTGATCGATGTACGGAAGCTGAGTGCCTTTTTCATCCTTGCGCCAGTAATTCGGATTTCGTTTGAACACGATCCGCTCGCCGGCGACGGCCGATTCAACGGTGAATGGACCGCTCGTCACAATCGACTCAGGCGCCGCAGTTATCTTCCACGATTCCGCGAGCTTCCCCGCTTCGAAATCTGCATTGAGCACGTGCTTCGGCAAGACGGCGAGATTGTCGAGATAATTTTCGACAGCGGCCACCGGCTCGGGAAATATGAACTGCATGTTGCGCTCGTCGATGATCTTCGTCGTGATCGGTTTATCGTTCACGCTCATCGAATCTTTCCACGAACCTGCGAGCGTCCGCTCGTCATACATCGCGGCGAGTGAGAATGCGAGATCTTCAGTCGTGATCGGATGGCCGTCGGAGAATTTCAGCCCTTCGCGCAGCTTCACATCTACCGTCTTTCGGTCGGCACCGAACGTCCAGCTCTCGGCCAGCGCGGCTCGATACTTTAGTGTTGCGTGATCGAATTCCATCGGGCGGCTGTTCATTAGATAGAACGCGGCGAGGAGCGACGGCTCGTCATCGGCGACGAGATAATTGAAAGTTTTCGGCGGTGCCGTAATTCGATATGTAAGTTTTCCGCCGCGTGTGCCCGCAACTATCGGAGCGAATTTCGAATTAGCAGGCGCTGTATTCGATGCCGGCGGCTGACCGCAGGACAACACGCAGAGAGCGAATACAACGAGAACCAGGACGCGTCGAAGCGATGTGAAGTTTGACATAAAAATTTAAAGTCTCCGGTACAAACTTTCGCTGGATGCTATGAGGAACGAAACAAAGTGAGTTTAAGAGTTTCTATTTTGCAAATCAATTTACAATCGTCAAGAATAGCCGCAGCCGTTTTGATGGCTCCCCTCCTAGGTTAGGAGGGGTGGCAGCCGCTTCGGCTGACGGGGTGGTAGCTAAATAAGAATCAGATTTTTCCAAACTGCTACGCCGCCTCGCTAAGCCGGTACTCAAAACTGGTTCATGCTCAAACTCATCGCACGCAAACTCATCCAGGGAGTCATGATGATCTTCATCGTCTCGGCTGTGACGTTTGCTCTCCTCAGTTTCGCCGGCGGTGATGCGTTAACAAGCCTGCGCGACAACCCGCAGATCTCGGATGAGACGATCGAAAACCTCCGCCGGGTTTACGGCCTCGATCAGCCCGTCACGGTGCGATACGGAAACTGGCTCAAGGACGCAGTAGTCGGTGAAATGGGCGAATCGATGTACTTCCGCGTTCCGGTCAGTTCGATCGTCGCCTCGCGCTTCATGAGTACTTTCTTTCTCGGCATCGCCGCACTCGGGATTGCCGTTCTCATCTCTTCCGTGCTGAGCATCGCTGCCGCCAGATATCGAACCAGAGCGTTGTCGCGCGTGATCGAGTTCATCGTCTTCCTTACCGCATCGACTCCGCGAATCGTGCTCGCGCTATTCTCGCTTGCGATCGTCGCGCAAATCACGGCGGCGAATGTCGATGCTGCATCGGCTGCCGGATTCTGGCTCGCCGCACTCGCGCTCGCGGCGCCGCTGATCTCGATCTTCCTCGCGCAATTTCATGACGCGCTGAGCAGCACGATGAACGAAGATTTCATCCAGCTCGCGCGTGCGAAGGGATTGAGTGAAACAGCCATCGTCGTTCGCCACGCGATCCGGGCGGCTCTGAATCCCGTGCTTACGGTTTTTGGATTATCGCTCGGCGGTATTCTCGGCGGATCTGTCATCGTCGAGTCGGTCCTCGGACGACAAGGGCTGGGCACGCTCATGGTATCCGCTGTCCGTGGACGCGATCTTCCACTCGTGATGGGGATCGTCCTCGTGACGAGTGCGGCGGTGTGGATCGGCAACACGCTCGCGGAAATATTGCAGGCGGTGAATGATAGGCGGGTGAGGGAATGAAGGGAAAAGTTTTGAGTCCCGCCTTTAGGCGGCACGCTGCCCGATGATGACGCAAGTTTTGAGTCCCGCCTTTAGGCGGCAGCGGCTTCGCCGCCCAATAAGCGGAAAGGCTTTGCCTTTCCGTCGTGCTCGTTAAATTGATATCGAGGCTACACCTCGAACAGGGCGGCGGAGCCGCCTGAGAATATTTGATGCCTGTCGGAAAGGCAAAGCCTTTCCGCTCATCGGCGGGCTAAGCCCGAAGAATTGTCACAGCCCGTCGCTCATCGGGCGGCAAAGCCGCTGCCGTCTAGGCGCGACTCAAAACTATTTCGGAAGTGATTAGAATCTCGACAAACTCGATCAGGAAAAACGCGCGGCGGATCATCGGCTGGATCATCGTCGCGAAGTTTGTCGCGATCATCGTCCTCGCAGATTTTTTCTCACCGTACGATTACCGGCAACAGTCGAGATCCGAGCCATCGGCTCCCGCAAGCGCCGTGCATTTTCACGGTGCCCGTCCGGTGGTATTTCCTAAGACGCTCAGCGATCCGCTTCGATTGATTTATGAAGAAGATCGCACACGGCCATATTCCATCGAGCTGTTCGTTCACGGCTATCAGTACAAGCTGCTCGGAATTATTCCGACCGACATTCATCTCTTCGGAGTTTCGAGTGAGAATGCGCGCATTAATCTGCTCGGGACGGACAACCTCGGCCGCGATCGATTTTCGCGTCTGATGCACGCCGTTAGATTCTCACTTATCGTTTGCTCACTTGGTGTCGTGCTCGCATGTTTGATCGGTATTGCCATCGGTATCGTCAGCGGTTATTCGACAAAGTTTGCCGACACCATTTTGATGGGTGCGACCGACGCGATGCTTTCGCTCCCGACGCTGATCCTTATCCTCGCAGCTCGTGCGGCATTTCCTCTCGAACTTCCTCCGATGCGTGCCGCGTTTCTGCTTCTGCTGATCTTCGCACTCACGGGCTGGGCGGAAATGGCGAGACTCGCTCGTGGACTCGTCGTCGCTACACGCGAACGTGAATTCGTAGCCGCCGCCGTCGCTACAGGTGTGACTCAGGCGCGGATCCTGTTCCGCCACATCCTTCCGAACATCTCGGCGCCGCTCGTCACGCAGGCGATGCTGATGCTGCCATCGTTTCTGATCGCCGAGATCGCGCTGTCGTATCTCGGTGTCGGACTTCAGGAGCCTGAAGCGAGTCTTGGAAATATGCTCACCGCGGCAAGCGATCTCAATCAGCTCCGTCAGCAACCCTTCAGCATACTTTCGCCGGCCATCCTCATCTTCATTTTCGTGGTTGGCATCAGACTTCTAAGCGAAAACAAAAAACGCGACCGCGATATTCTTCTGCGAAGTGAAAAAATTGCGAATCCTGAAACGATGCCATCTCTTTCCATTAAGTAATTACTTAGTTAATTAATTACGTAATTATTTAATGAAATCCGAGCGCTTCGGTTCGTTGTTCCCTCTTTCCATTAATTAATTACATAATTACGTAATTAAGTAATTAATTAATGAAGACCTCTTCGTTGATCGCTTATGAACGCCGAACAAAAACGATTGGAGGAATCGAAAGATCGCACGAACCACTGGAAACGGTGGGGGCCTTATCTGAGCGAGCGTGCCTGGGGAACCGTGCGGGAAGATTACAGTCGTGACGGTTCGGCGTGGGAGTATTTTCCGCACGATCATGCACGGTCGCGCGCCTACCGATGGAACGAGGACGGCATCGCCGGCATATCCGATCGCCATCAGCGGATCTGTTTCTCGATCGCACTTTGGAACGGACGCGATCCGATTCTGAAAGAGCGGCTCTTCGGTCTGACCGGCAACGAAGGAAATCATGGCGAGGATGTGAAAGAGATCTATTACTATCTCGACTCGACGCCGACGCACTCGTACATGAAGTTTCTGTACAAATATCCGCAAGCAGAATTTCCTTACACCCGACTCGTCCAGGAGAATCGGAATCGAAGCAAGGATGAACGCGAGTTCGAGATCCTGGACACGGGCGTCTTCGACGACGATCGCTATTTCGATGTTGTCGTCGAGTACGCGAAGGCGGATGTCGAAGACATTCGTATCAAGATCACCGTCGCGAACCGCGGACCGGAAGAGGCAACGGTCAATCTGCTGCCGACCGTTTGGTTCAGGAATACGTGGACCTGGGACGGAGCGATTGCGGATTGCGGATTGCGGATCGCGGATTCTAGCTCGGTCGAATTACAGTGTGCGGATTACCCCACTCGTTGGTTATATGCCGAGGGCGATCCCGAACTCCTCTTCACTGAGAACGAGACGAATAACGAGAGACTGTTCGGGTCGGAGAATCGCACATCGTTTGTGAAGGACGGCATCGGCGAGTTCGTCATTCACGGGAAGACCGGTGCTGTGAACCCAGCGAAGACGGGAACTAAGGCTTCCGCAAATTACAAACTGACGATTCCTGCGAGGTCTGAGACCGTCGTGCGACTTCGCTTGACGGACAAAAAGGCGTCCGGCAAAGTCGCGAAAGACAATGACGTGTTCGAGGATTTCGACTTTGAATTTGCGCAGCGTATTAAAGAAGCCGACGAATTCTATCGCGATCTCGCTCCAGAAGATCTTTCGGACGATGCGCGCTCGGTGCAGCGACAGGCTTTTGCGGGCATGCTCTTGTCGAAGCAGTTCTATCACTACGTCGTGAAGGAATGGCTGGATGGCGATCCGGCGATGCCGGCGCCGCCCGCTGAGCGCAAGCAAGGACGGAATCACGAATGGAAGCTCCTCTATAACTCGGATGTCATCTCCATGCCCGACAAGTGGGAGTACCCATGGTACGCGGCGTGGGACCTTGCGTTTCACTGCGTGCCGCTCGCGTTGGTCGATTCCGAATTTGCAAAAGAACAACTGCTCCTGATGCTTCGCGAATGGTACATGCATCCGAACGGACAGATACCGGCATACGAGTGGGCGTTCGGCGATGTGAATCCACCGGTCCACGCCTGGGGCGCGATGCGCGTTTACCAGATCGAAAAGAAAGCTACCGGCCGCGGCGATCGAAAATTTCTCGCACGCGTTTTCCAAAAGTTACTTTTGAATTTCACATGGTGGGTGAATCGTAAAGATGCCGAAGGCAACAACGTCTTCGAAGGCGGTTTTCTCGGTCTCGACAACATCGGCGTGTTCGATCGTTCGAAGCCTCTGCCGACAGGCGGCACGCTTGCGCAGTCGGACGGCACGAGCTGGATGGCGATGTATTGTCTGAACATGCTAGCGATCGCTCTTGAGCTCGCGGCAGAGGACAAGAGCTACGAAGATCTCGCGAGCAAGTTCTGGGAGCACTTCCTGTACATCTCCGATGCGATGAACGATCTTGGCGATTCGAGTCTCGCGCTTTGGGATGATGACGACGGGTTCTACTATGACGTGCTTCATCTGAACGAAAAAAATTACAGCATGCCGATCCGGATTCGCTCGATCGTCGGTCTTATCCCGCTTTTCGCCGTCGCGACGGTCGGTCAGGAAATTCTCGATTCATTGCCCGCGTTTAAACGTCGAGTGGAATGGTTCATCAGGAATCGTCCGGATCTTACGGATAACATCAATTGCGGACGGAGGCCGGGCGTGGGAGATCGACGGCTTCTCGCGGTGGCTTACCGAGACCGTCTCGTGCGCGTGCTGAAGTACATGCTCGATGAAAACGAGTTTCTTTCCCCGCACGGAATCAGAGCTCTGTCTCTCTATCACAAGGATATTCCCTACGTTCTGCATCTGGACGGAACCGATCATCGCGTCGATTACGAGCCAGCTGAGTCGTCGACCGGTCTCTTCGGCGGGAATTCGAATTGGCGGGGACCGGTTTGGTTTCCGTGCAACTACCTGCTCATCGAATCGCTTCAGAAATTTCATCATTATTATGGCGACGATCTAAAAGTCGAGTGTCCGACCGGTTCCGGGAATATGATGAATCTGTGGCAGGTGGCCGAAGAATTATCGCGCCGGCTATCAGGGATCTTTCTGAAGGACAAAGACGGACGGCGTCCGGTTTTCGGCGATGCGGAAAAGTTTCAGAGTGACGAAAACTTTCGTGATCATCTTTTGTTCTTTGAATATTTTCACGGCGACAACGGATGCGGTCTCGGAGCGAATCATCAAACCGGCTGGACCGGGTTGGTGGCGAAACTTTTGCAGCAAAGTGGGGAGTAGAGGGAGAGTGCGCGATTTATCGCGTACGATCCGAGGTGAAGACAACGCGATAAATCGCGAGGTTAACTACGCAATAAATCGCGCACTCTGAACGAATATGAAAGCAGTTGCGGTGACACCCGGAGTAAAAAACTCCGCGCATTTGGTCGAGATGCCGAAACCGTCGATCGATGAGATCGCGAATGGACGAGGTGTGCTTGTAAAAGTCCTTCGTGTCGGTGTCGATGGAACGGACAAAGAGATCAACAACGCAGAGTACGGCGCGGCCCCGGAGGGTTTCGATTTCCTCGTCACCGGTCACGAAGGATTCGGTGTCGTCGAAGAAGTCGGTCCGAACGTGCGCGAGTTCAAGGCGGGCGATTATGTTGTCGCGACTGTTCGACGTCCGGGTCACAGCATCTACGATCTGATCGGCACGAACGACATGACGACCGACGATACCTACTATGAGCGCGGCATCAATCTGCTCCACGGATATCTGGCGGAATTCTATGTCGACGACGCGGAGTTCATCGTAAAGATCCCGCGTGGCTTGAAAGAAGTCGGCGTGCTTCTCGAGCCGATGACCGTCGTGCAGAAGGGAATCACACAAGCTTACGAGATCCAGCGACGCTTGAGAGTTTGGAAGCCGAAGCGTGCTGCCGTCCTGGGCGCTGGGACGATCGGACTTCTCGCGATGCTCACGCTCAGGCTTCGCGGGATCGAAGTCGTTACATTCGGTAAGACTCCAAAGCCGTATCTGAATTCGGATCTTGTTGAAGATCTCGGCGCGATTTATATCACGACGGACGAAACGTCAGTCGCGGATTACGCGAAGCAAAACGGCGCGTTCGATCTTATCTTCGAAGCGACCGGGTACTCGCCGATCGTGTTCGATGCGATGCAGGCGCTTGCGAAGAACGGCGTGCTTGTTCTATCGAGCGTGACCGGCGGAGATCGCAAGGTCGAGGTCCCGGCGGACAAACTTAATCTCGAGTTCGTACTCGGCAACAAGGTCATGGTCGGGACCGTGAACGCGAATCGCGAGTACTTCGAATCTGGCGTGCAGGACATGGCGGCGGCCGTTCTCGAATACGGGGATTGGCTCTCGCGTCTGCTGACGCATCAAGTCAAGGGATTGGAGAACTACGCGCAGATCTTCGAATTGCTGACAAACGGAAAGGACACGATTAAAGTTTATTGTCAGGTCGCCACCGAGGCTGGAGCGGCGGTCAATAGCTGATGGCGGATGCGACTGGACCGCAGGCGTCCCCGCCTGCAACGTCGCGTTTTTCAGCGACGTCAAACTTCGCAGGTCTCAGGTCGTGAGAGCCTTTTCGTGCTTCGCACTCATGCAGGCAGAGGGATGCCTGCGGTCCAGTCCGTTGCCGTCGTCAGACGATCTGTTTCAACTATATTGCGTTTCGTGCTATCGTTCGGCGTTCACACCACCCACGGAAATTAAGGAAGGAAAAAATAGATGGCAATCAACAATGCCGCGGACAGGCGAGCGTTCGAGCGAAACTTCTTTCTCGCTGTCGCGATACTTTTCCCGATCACCGTTTTGATCGGATTTGGTCCGACGTATTATCTGAAAGGATTTTTTAACTCGCCGCCCGTGTCGCGGATGATCATCCATCTTCACGCACTGCTGATGAGCCTATGGGTCGTGTTGTTTATTGCCCAGGTCTTTTTTATCCGCACCGTGCGGATTAAGACCCATCAACTGCTGGGATTCGCCGCGATCGCACTTGGAATCGGGATCATCCTCACGGGGTGGTTCACAGCGATCGCCGCGGCAAAGTACGGATCGGCGTCGTCACCGGCCGGCGTTGCTCCGCTTGAGTTCCTTATCGTTCCTTTTTTCGATGTCGTCATTTTCGGAATACTCTTTGCCGCCGCAGTTTACTATCGCCGCAACGCGCCGAATCACAAGCGGCTGATGCTGCTGACGGTCATGAATTTTATCCCGCCCGCCATCGCCCGTTTCCCATTCGAGCTGACGAACACCTACGGGCCGCTTTGGTTCTACGGAGTACCCGACGTACTTACGATCATCTTCGTCATTATCGATACGTGGCGAAACAAAAAGCTGAATAAAGTATTTCTCGCCGGTGCAATCCTGCTCATCGCATCTCACTGGCTTCGACTTCCGTTTTCATCAAGCGCCGCGTGGGTGAATTTCGCGACATGGTTAACGACGACCTTCGCGTAACGCACGGGATCGACCTTGCTTCTTAGCTCCGTTAGGAGCGAAATGTTTGTAGAATTGTCAGGCGAAAATATTTGAGCTCCGTAGGTGCGACATATGTGTCGCACCTACGGAGCTCGATTCATTTGTCGCACCATGTCTACAAACATCCCGCTCCTACGGAGCTAAGAACTCATCAGGGATTTTTCGTATTGAAGTCACGGATAAATCCCGGCGTCAGATCGACGTTCTTGTTCGCCAGCAGAACGCCCTCGGGAAATTTGCTTACATCGATCAAGACATCGATGCCGCGCTGCTTCGTATACGCTTCGAGCGCGGTATAGACGCTCGCACGGATCGGATTCGTCAGCGCAGCCGTCCGCTTCGTAAAAGCAACACGTGCGTCTTCCTGCTTTCGCTGAATCTCGATTTGCAACGACTCCGCCTGTTCGCGCCGTGTCGCGATCTGCGCGGCCGGCGTGTTCGGAGCAACTTGCTGTAAGGCGTTGAGACGCCCGACGAGTTGTGTTATTTCATCACGCTTCGGTTTGAATTCGGCGTCGATCGTCCTTAGAGCATTTACCAATCGCTTGATCCCAGTCGCAGGGTCAGCGAACTGGCTCGAATCGATGACGCCGACTTTTGCCGCCGCGGTTGGCGCTGGAGCCTGAGCCGCAGCGAGCGAGGTGAGTGTCGCGATCGACGCGAGCAACAGTAATATTTTGGCGAAAGTCATTCTTATTTTTCTCCGGTTTGGTGGTTTGAATAGTCACAGTATAGATGCGCGATCGTGCCGATTGTGTAGCTTGACTTGCTAAACACAATCACGTAAAACTTTACCTACTTTGGGGTCCAAAAGCTCACGCCCAAACTTCAAAACAGTCGGGGCTTAATGACACAATCGAACGAAAGAAGCTGACCGGAGGTAGATCGGCCACATGGCATCGAACTTGGTTCACATCACGCGGCGCGGTTTCGGCGAAACATCGCGACGAGATCTTTGGTGGCTTCCGTCACTGCTGACATTCCTCGGGTTCTCCGCATTCATAGCTTACTCGACCTGGGCTGCATTTCAGGGCGAGCATTATCGATTCGGCCCGTACCTTTCACCATTTTATTCACCTGAACTTTTAGGCTCGGCGACTGCGTGGTTCGGTCCGAAGCCCGGATGGATACCGAGCTGGATACCGTTCACAGCAGCGTTGCTGATCCTTTGGGCACCCGGCGGATTTCGATTTACGTGCTACTACTATCGCGGCGCATATTACAAAGCATTTTGGGCGGACCCTCCGGGATGTGCGGTCGGTGAACCGCGTCACAACTATCGCGGCGAGCGCAAATTCCCGCTCATCATCCAGAACATCCATCGGTACTTTTTGTATCTTGCGCTTTTGTTCATTCTGATCCTCGCGTACGACGCGTACGAAGCATTTCACTTTGCGAATGGAATCGGCGTCGGTGTCGGGACGATCATTCTTTGTTTGAATGTCGTGCTGCTCGGATCGTACACGCTTGGATGTCATTCGCTGCGACATCTAGTGGGCGGAGGGTGCGACACGCTCTCGGACAAACCGGTGAGACGCACGCTGTGGACTTGGGTGAGCGCATTGAACCGGCGTCACATGATGTTCGCGTGGTTCAGTTTGTTCTGGGTCGGGTTCTCTGACATCTATGTGCGGCTGTGCTCGATGGGGATCTTTACTGACTATCGGATTTTTTAGATGTGCCGATGACTCGAACGACAGTAAATGTAGTTCGTGTCCTTCACGCTCTGCCGGCGACATTTTTTTGGTTCTTTTACTTTCTGCCGTCGGGTAGTGGTGAAAACTGGTTCAGGGTAACGGCGTTATTTATCGCGCCAATTTGCTTGATATGCACCGGGCCTAGTCTCTTCTTCGCAATAAGAGCGAAGCGCGACCAGATTTGGTGGCTTCTCGTCCTATTTTGCTTTTTGCCGGTTGTTCGGACGATAGCTGACTTTGGTGGAGTTCGTTTGTTTTAGACGGCCAAGATCCGAGGTCTTTCGTCGAGTCACTTATCGGAGGTTTCGTGTGTTTCGTGTATTTCGTGGTTCGGTTTCCTTCGGTGCTCGTATCGCCGTCACAAGTGAAGTACAAAACGAAACCACGAAACACACGAAACACACGAAACAAGAAGAAGAGCATCTCTGTCGGTATCTCTTGAATGACTGAATATCAAACATACGAACACGACGTTATCGTCATCGGCGCGGGTGGTGCCGGGTTGCGTGCGGCGATCGAGGCATCAGCCGCGGGCGTTAGCGTCGGTCTGATCTGTAAGTCGCTGCTTGGCAAAGCACACACCGTGATGGCCGAAGGCGGAATGGCTGCGGCGATGGGGAACGTCGACGATCGTGATAACTGGAAAGTTCATTTCTCCGACACGATGCGCGGCGGGCAGTACATCAACAACTGGCGGATGGCCGAGCTTCACGCGAAAGAAGCGCCGGATCGAGTAAGAGAATTGGAAGCGTGGGGAGCAGTTTTCGATCGAACGAAAGACGGCAAGATCCTTCAGCGAAACTTCGGCGGTCATCGTTATCCGCGGCTCGCTCACGTCGGTGATCGCACCGGTCTCGAACTGATTCGAACATTACAAGATCATGGAATCCATCAGGGCATCCAGGTCTACATGGAAGTGACCGTGATCTCGCTGCTCAAAGATGGAGATCGCGTCGTTGGCTGCTTCGCATACGAACGCGAGCACGGACGCTTTCGAGTTTTCAAAGCAAAGGCCGTCGTGCTTGCGACCGGCGGTGTCGGACGTGCGTACAAGATCACATCGAATTCGTGGGAAGGAACAGGTGACGGACACGCACTCGCGTACCACGCCGGAGCCGAGCTCATCGACATGGAGTTCATCCAGTTCCATCCGACCGGAATGGTCTGGCCACCGAGCGTCCGCGGAATTCTCGTCACTGAAGGCGTGCGAGGCGAGGGTGGAATCTTG
>Ga0105249_10004929_pt1 | contig 11520 bp, 8 predicted proteins | sample KBSS44metaG_FD_81522 | JGI IMG/M metagenome (GOLD analysis project Ga0105249, IMG submission 81522) | Switchgrass rhizosphere microbial communities from Kellogg Biological Station, Michigan, USA - KBS S4-4 metaG | ecosystem: Host-associated > Plants > Roots > Rhizosphere > Soil | place... | reverse complement strand
GGCCCGGCACCGAGCTGGCCATCATGAGAAACGGCAAAATTATTTTTAGCAAGGCCTGGGGCATGGCCGATCTTGAACACGACGTGAAGCTGAGTACGATATCTCCCACAGAAGCGGGCTCTGTATCCAAGCAATTTACATCGGCAGCCATTTTGTTGTTGGAGCAACAGGGTAAACTATCGGTGAACGATGATATCCGCAAATACCTGCCCGAAGTTCCCGACTATGGTCATCCTATCCTGATCCGCCATTTAATGGAACACACAAGCGGGTTAAAGGATTGGGGCAGCGTAGCCGAGGTTGCCGGCTGGCCCAGGTCAACGAAAACTTACAGCAATGCTGACGCGCTTTATATTGTAAGTCGCCAAAAAACACTGAACAATATTCCCGGAGCTGAGTATATCTATAGCAATTCTAATTACAACTTGCTCGCCATTATCGTAGATCGCCTGAGCGGCATGACCATGGCAGAATTCACACGCAAATATATTTTCGAGCCCGCAGGCATGAAGCACACCGAGTGGCGCGACGATTTCAAACGAATTGTCCCCAACCGCGCCATTGCATATTCCTGGAACCAGAAAGGATACCAGACCAACATGCCTAATGAATATGTTTATGGAAACGGAGGTCTGCTTACAACTGCAGAAGACCTTTTGTTGTGGAATGATTATTACGGAAACGGCAGACTGGGAAATCCTTCCATTCTTAAATCGCAAACAACACCATACCCATTCAACAATGGCACCCCACATAATTACGCGGCCGGACTGGTGATCGGCAGCTACAAGGGATGGAAGACCATCAGTCATACCGGCGCGACTGCTAGTTACCGGTCAAGTCTTGAATTCTACCCTGAACTGGGTTTGTCCATTGCCTGGCTGAGCAATACCTCACAATTCGACGGCGCGCCGTTGTATGTTCCCGGCGCGGTAGCGGAATTGATGGTTGGTCAAAAAGGTGAGTTGGCAAAGAAGGAAGAAGTGAAGCCTGCAATAACTTCAGAAACAGCCTTAACCAATTTCGCTGGCTGGTACCGCAATGAGCGGTCAGGGGCAGGGATGAATATGATTGTGAAAGATGGAAAGCTATTGATTGCGCCTTCCACCGCAGTTACGGTTACGGGTGACCGAAGTTTCCTGATCGGAGATACCCGGTTTGAATTGAATGGCGACTGGAAGAAAGGGTTAAGAAGAATCAGTGCTTCCAGGGATACCGCGCTGTTCACCAGGGCAACACCTGCGGTGGCCGACTCGGTTGCGCTGCTGGCCTACCTTGGAAAATATTATTCCGCCGAAGCGGACGCCACTTATGAATTGATTCTAAAAGGCGGAAAACTGACCATGCACATGCAACCGGAAGACTGGTACACGCTCGATCCCACCTACAAAGACGCGTTCGACTTCGACCAGGGAAACTTGTATTTCACCAGGAATAAGAAAAATGCGGTGACGGGATTTATGGTGAGTGTTTCGCGGGCGAGGAATATTTGGTTCGAGAAAGTTTCACGCTAAGGCGCAAAGGTTACCAACCAATTTATTCGCCGCCGTGTCTCCGGCTGGCGTGTTACATATCAGAATCATAGATGCTTTGCCGGGACACGGCGTGGGATAAATGAATCGCTACCGCCGTGTCCCGGCAAAGCTGTGTTGATTTTTCTTTTCTAACATCTTAGCCGGAGACACGGCGGCGAATAAGGGCGCAAAGGTTACCAACCAATTCCATAATCATCTCCATGATTGCTGGAGCCACCCCAGAAACTTCCATGTTTCCAGTCAAAATAAATGGCGTTGATAGGGCCCGACGTGCGGGCGCCGAAACTCAGTTTGTATCCCATGCGTTGTAATTCCCTGCGGGTCCATGGTGGCGTGTTGTCGTTTACCAGGATATCACCGGGTTTGGGTTTTCTGTCTTCACCGCCCAGCGACAAATACATTTGATAGGTATTGAAATTAGCGGCCTCGGTGGCTTCCTGCACATTCATTCCAAATTCCACCACGTCTAGGAAAAATTGCAGCAGGTTTTGGTCCTGTGTGTCACCTCCCTGAACGGCAAAGGCCAGGAAGGGTTTGCCATCTTTCATTGCGAGTGTAGGCGTTAACGTTACCCTGGGTCGCTTGCCGGGTTCCACTACATTAAAGGGATCCAGCTTCGGATCGCATACAAAACTTTGCATGCGCTGACTCATACCCACGCCGGTTTTGCCGGCAATACAGGCTGGTACCCAGCCACCGCTGGGCGTAACCGAAACAACCCATCCATCTTTATCGGCGGCTTCAATGGAAGTGGTACCGCGCCAAACTTTTTCAAGATATTGATCTGTGATTGGTGCATCGGAAAAGTTGGAAGCCGTGCTCCATTGATTCAAATAATTTAAATAGGGATTTTGTTTATTCTCGAATGGATAGGGATCGCCGGGCGCCATCTTCGGATCGTTGTGATCGGCATTGATGAGCTTGGCTCTTTCCTTTGCGTATTCTTTTGACAGCAATCCATTCATCGGTTCTTCGGGCGGGAAATAAGGATCTCCATAATAAAAATCGCGATCGGCGAATGCAAGGCTCATGGCCTGGTATACAGTATTTATATATCGCGCAGAATTGTATCCCATTCCTTTCAGGTCGAAATTTTCCAAAATATTCAACGCCTGCAACATGGCCGGCCCCTGCGTCCATTGTGCCAGCTTGTACACGTCAATGCCTTTGTAGCTTACTTTAACCGGCTCTTCAATTTTAACCGTCCATTTCGCCAAGTCTTCTGTTGTAATCAGGCCGCCCTGTTCCTGCACACCCCGGGCGAATTCCTTCGCGATATCACCCTTGTAAAATCGCTCGTAGGCTGCATAGATCGCTTCTTTCCTCGACTTCCCTTTCTTCAACGCCTGTTGTTCGGCATCCACCATTTTGGTGAGCGTTTCCAACAAGTCGGTTTGTTTAAAAATTTCGCCTGCCTCGGGCGCTTCTCTTTTCTCTCCCAGGTGAGGCAGCATCACCGCCTTTGCGTAAGGCCATTGTTTGATTCTTTCTTTGTTACGTTCAATGCTGTTGGCCGTTTCCGACTCAATAGGATAACCCGCCGCGAGCTGCATAGCGGGCGCCAACACATCTTTCAAACTCATGGTACCATATTCTGCAAGCATGGTACACAATCCGCCCGGCGTGCCCGGCGTAACGGCCGCAAGCGGTCCGTATTCGGGCGGATAGTTCATTCCCTTCCCCTTAAAAAATTCGGTAGTCGCGCCGGTTGGTGCAACACCCAGCGCGTTAAGGGCAATCACTTTCCCTGTTTTTGGATTGTAAATCAGTGCTTGTGTTTCTCCGCCCCAGCTCAATACATCCCACATGGTGCAGGTGGCCGCAAGCATGGCACAAGCCGCATCCACTGCATTGCCGCCTTTTTGAAAAACCATGGAGCCTGCAGTGGCGGCAAGGGGTTTGCCGGTGATGGCCACCCAATTTTTACCATAGATGACTGGCTTTTGAGTTTGTTGTGATTTTACCTGAATACAAAAAATGAGGAGAAAGAAGGAGGCGATGAAAGCAGTCCGCATAATAAAGTTTTGATGCTTAAAGATAATGCGCAATACTGGATACTGGATACTGGATACTGGATACTAGATACCTCTCACTCGGCGTAGGCTCCGGCCTGCGCCGGACTTCATCTTCACTCACTCGGCGTGGCTTTGCACCTTCGCGTGAAACCACCTTCATTAAAAAAACACCCCTCTCTTTGCCGAGACGGGGTGTTCAATTCTAATTACCAACTAAAAAAAATTCAGGTTTTAATAACCCCAGCCTTTCATAATGGCCAGGTCTTCCTTCGCGCAGTCGACGGGTTTCATTCCCTGGTAAGATTCCTGCTCAACAATGAACAGGGTGGTGCCGCCCGATGAGCGACCCAGGTCAATTACTTCCTTTACCGGGATAACACCCTTGCCCAGGATGGTGCTTTCAAAGCCTTCTCCCATCGTGGATTTCTTTTCACCCTTAATTTCATCCTTCACGTGCATCGACTCAATGCGTCCGGGATATTTCTTTACAATGTCCAGCGCTTTTGCACCGCCATTATACATGTTACCAATGTCCAGCTGCTGGATCACCAGTTTCGGATCCGTATTCTGTAGCATGATATCATAAACGGTCATGTCGTTCAACTTCTGACTAAATTCAAAATCGTGGTTGTGGTAGCCGAATTTCATACCTGATTTCTGGCACAACTCGCCACACTTGTTAAACACTTCCATGTATTTCCTAAGTCCGTCGTAAGAAGTACGCAGGCTCTGGTCAAGCCATGGACTGATCACATATTTCTGTCCAACAATTGCCGCGTCTTCAACGGTGTATTTCCAGGCATCGGAAAAATCATTTTTGGTAGCATCCCATGCGGTGGGACCCATCACGGTATGGCCGCTCAACATTTTCAATCCGAGGTCATCCAGAATTTTCTTGAACTCAGCCGGCGTGCTGCCATAAAATTTTCTATTCCCATAACTGGCGTGCTCAACTATTTTCCAGCCCTGTCCTGAAATGGCTTTTAAAGTACCGAGCGGATCTACCCGCATCTCATCCCGAACAGTATACAATTGAATACCTGTGTACTCATCTTTGTATACGCCCGCGAACATGGTTTTGGAAAAAAGAGTGGCACCCGCCACTGACAAAGCACTCGTTTTTAGAAATTTTCTTCTGGATGTTTGCATGATGGAGATTTATAATATTTAACAATTATCAGACGATGGTTTGAATGACAATGGTTGCATGGTTGGTTAATCAGTTGACCAGGTGATTAGTTGCCCGGTTAGATAAAACACACTAAATACTATATAACTGTCAACTGATCAACTGATCAACTGGTCAACTGATCAACTGATCAACTGGTCAACTGGTCAACTGGCCACTTGATCAACTGGTCAACCGATCAACCCGATCAACCGATCAACTGGTCAACCCGATCAACCTAATCAACCCAATCAACATAATCAACCAAATTGGCCAGTTATTTGCATAAAACCACCTGAATTTCGTTCTCCAAACAATGAACTTTCGCTTCGAACATATCGAATATCTAATTCCACTGGTGCTTGTACCAGTCATGATCGTGTTGTACTACCTCGTGTTGAAATGGAAAACCACCACGCTCAAAAAAATCGGGAATGAAAAGCTGATCAGGGAACTCATCCTGAATTATTCCAGGCGTAATTTTCTCATCAAGTTTGTCATCATTTGCGTTGCATTTGCTTTGACCTCTTTTGCCGCAGCCAATTTTCAAAGACCCGGTGGCGGTGAAAAAATAAGAAGGCAGGGCCTTGATGTAATGATTGCGCTGGACGTGAGCAAAAGCATGCTGGCAACCGACATTCAGCCGAACCGGTTGGAGAAGGCGAAGTTGCTGGTGAACCGCCTCATCGACAAACTCGAGAATGACCAGATTGGCCTGGTTATTTTTGCCGGTCGCGCTTACCTGCAAATGCCCCTGACATCCGACCATGCGGCAGCCCGGATCTATGTGGGCTCCGCATCGCCCGAAGCCGTGCCCACGCAAGGCACCGTTATTGGCGATGCGCTGGAAATGTGCAATACCGCGTTTTCAAAAAAAGATAAGAAATACAAAGTAGTGATATTGATTTCCGACGGGGAAGACCACGATGCCCGCGCCATCGAACTCAGTAAACAATTGGCTGAAAATGGAGTGCTCGTCAATACCGTAGGCGTTGGTTCGGCCACCGGCAGTACGCTCATTGATCCCACTACCAAAGAAATGAAGCGTGATGACAAGGGTAACCCTGTTATATCGAAATTGAACCAGCAGGAACTGCAACAAATTGCGCAGACGGCAAAGGGACAATACTTATTGTTGACCGATACCGATGAGGTATCCGACCGCATTGTGGCCCAGATCGACGCCATGGAACAGAAATCCATTACAGATCAGAATGAAGCCAACTACCGCAGCTACTTTCAGTGGTTTGTAGCCGCGGCTTTGCTGTTGTTGATGGCTGACATATTGGTCGCCGAACGGAACCAGGTAGATCGAAAAAACCGTAAACTCGCCAAAGCATAATTGAAAAAGATTCTTACCATATTACTCACGTTCTTCTTTTTTTCTTTCGCATTTGCGCAAAAGGAAAACGAATGGATTGCCAAGGGGAATGAAGCCTATCAGCAAAAGCAATATGGCGAAGCGGCCAAATTGTATAAGAAAGCGCTCGACCAATCACCGGGAAATACAACCGCGGCCTTCAACCTTGGCAATGCGCTCTATCGCAGCCAGCAATTGGATGAAGCCGAAAAGGCTTTCGACAATGCCGTGAAAGTTTCGAAGGGAAAAGAGGTAAGGGCCGATGCCTGGTACAACAAGGGTGTTACCCTTACCAATGAAAAGAAATTGCAGGAAAGTATAGACGCCTACAAAGAGGCACTCAGGTTGAATCCTACCGATACCCTGGCGCGCGAAAATTTGCAGCGCGCGCTCAATGAACAAAAGAAACAGCAGCAGCAGGAGCAACAAAAAAACCAGAAGAACAAGGAACAGCAAAAGCAACAACAAAAAAGCAAGCTCACCAAGCAGCAGGTGCAGCAATTGTTGCAGGCCCTGGAACAACAGGAAAAAAACCTGCAGCAAAAAATGCAGGAAACCAAAGTGCCCACTCCCGGCCAGCCTGACAAGGATTGGTAGCTCTTCTTCCCCCATTTGTACAGCCTTTGTTACCTTTGCGCCTGGCATTACTACTCGCGCATGCAGAACTATTGTGAATCATTAACGGAATACAAGCGGCTTAAGACCCTGGAAGTGAAAGTGGGCGACCTGTTGTTGGGCAATTACCATCCCATTCGCGTGCAAACCATGACCACCACCGACACCATGGATACCGATGCCACGGTGGAACAAAGCATTCGCTGCATTGAAGCCGGTGCTGAATTGATTCGTATAACAGCGCCAAGTAAGACTGAAGCCGAAAATTTGCGCGTCATAAAAGACGCCATCCGCAAACGCGGATATTCCACACCTCTGGTTGCCGACATCCACTTCACCCCCAATGCTGCAGAAATTGCCGCCCGCATTGTTGAAAAAGTCAGGGTGAATCCGGGCAATTATGTCGACAAGAAAAAATTTGAATTCATCGATTATACGAATGCGGAATATGAAGAAGAAATTCATCGGATCCGCGACCGGTTTACTCCGCTCGTAAAAATCTGCAAAGAATACGGCACGGCCATGCGCATTGGCACCAACCATGGTTCGCTGAGCGACCGCATCATGAGCAGGTACGGCGATACCCCCATGGGTATGGTTGAGAGCGCAATGGAATTCCTGCGAATTGCGAGGGATGAATCTTATCACCAGATTGTGTTGAGCATGAAGTCGAGCAATCCCCAGGTGATGGTACAAGCCTATCGCTTGCTGGTGCAGCAAATGAATGCAGAGTTCGGTAATTGTTATCCGCTGCACCTTGGCGTTACCGAGGCGGGTGACGGTGAGGACGGAAGAATCAAATCGGCCATTGGCATTGGCACCCTCATGGAAGATGGCATTGGCGATACCATACGGGTATCCCTAACCGAAGATCCCGAATTTGAAATTCCGGTTTGCCTCGACCTGGTGAAACGATACCAGCGGCAGGAATTGCACCAGCCAATTCGTGAAATTGTGCAGGTTCCATACGATCCCTTTCAATACCAGCGCAGGGCCACGCGGGCCGTGGTGAACATCGGCGATAAGCACGTGCCCATTGTGATTGCAGATTTTATGCACTGGCCCACCATCGAGCCTGCCCACCTGTCATCCATCGGATATGGATATGACCCCGTTACCGACAAATGGAACATCGGTGATGCGGCTGCTGATTATATTTATACCGCCACCCGGCAAATTGATTTCGCTTTGCCCGGCACGCTTCGGGTGATATGTAATTTCAACACCTGGCTGGAATCGTCTGACAAGGAAAAATATTACCCCCTGTTCCAGGCGGCGGAATTCCTTTCCTTCAAACAGCGTTCCACCATCATGAATTTTGTTTCTATCAACGCTGACGAAGATTTTGGTTATTCATTGCTGGCATCGGAGTGGGTTGACCCAACCATCGTTTTCTGTGTTTGGTCGTCGAATCCAAGGTCCATGGCTTCTGTGCGCCGTTTCGTGATGGAGTGTATGAACAGAAACATTACCAACCCTGTTATATTGGCTGTGGAAAGTTCACTTGAAAGCATAGACGAACAGCTGATCCATTTCTCCACCGAAAGTGGTGCGTTGCTGCTGGATGGCATGGGTGATGGCGTCTGGTTAATGAACGATCCAAAACGGATCAACAATGTCAGGATGAATGGACGCACCTACCTCGAGAATAAAAACAACCACCAGTTCCTAAACAATACTGCATTCTCCATTTTGCAGGCCAGCAGGAACAGGATCTCAAAAACAGAATATATTTCCTGTCCGAGCTGCGGCAGAACACTTTTCGATTTGCAGGAAACTACCGCGCGCATCCGTTCGGTAACGCATCACCTTAAAGGCGTTAAAATTGCCATCATGGGCTGTATTGTAAACGGTCCGGGTGAGATGGCTGATGCCGATTTCGGCTATGTGGGTTCCGGGCCCGGAAAGATCACGCTTTACCGCGGAAAGGATGTTGTAAAGCGATCTGTAGACAGTGCAGTTGCCGTAGATGAACTCATTCACTTACTGAAAGAAAGTGAAGTGTGGATAGAACCTTCCTAAAATTTCTTCCCTCCGTCTTTTTCGATTGATTATTTTAGAGGCAGTTAAATCCATACCATGTCGCTAAAACAATTTCTCCTTGCCGGTATCGTCATTTGCTTCGGTTGTAAGCAACCGTCCAATCAACCTGGCGCAAGCGCAGCGACGCCATTCGTTACCAATACCGCGTTGACAGAAAAGTTAATCGGCAGTTTTTCGGGAAGCTTTGATAAGGGGCTCATCAGGATAGTCATTAACTATGCCTCGGGAAACCGGGTGTCTGGCTTCGACATTCACAAGGGCCGCCGAAGAAACTTAAACGGAACCCTTCATGAAGAGGGTAATGCGGTGAACCTGTTTTTGAAAGAACCCGGCGACGATCCCTTCGATGGTAGTTTTTCACTCTCGTTTGACACCGCAACGGGTCGGATGAAAGGGCTCTGGACGCCGGCCGATAGCGGGAGACTGAAAGCAAAAAAGCTGGACCTGGCAAAAATGACGGCAGCAGAATTGGCCGGTGGCAACGAAGGATACGATATGTGGACGGGCCTTTCAGGGGCAGACACAATCCTGACTTTCAAACCCGATGGCAGTTGCGGACTCGAATTCTACCAGGATCCCAATGATTCTTTATCACAGCTGATTGAAGTGCGCGGGAACTATACAAAATTAAAAGGCGTTTATACCGTTGAGTGGGAAAAGAATACTTATACACCTGCGCAACTGATGAAACTGAAAGTGGAATCCAGGAAACCATCGCCAGATGACGACTACGTGCAGGAATATTTGAAAGGGAATGGCTGGATTTTTTGGAAAGACCCCATGTATTGACTATGAAAAGAACCCTCTATTTTAGAGCCGTTGCATTGTTGGCCCTGGCATTTTTCTCCTTTTTAATGTTGCGGCTGTCGATTCCCTATCGGGCTATGAACAGCGGTGTGGATTTTCTTCAAACCAAACAAAATATTTATCACATTGATCATTGGCGAATCAGTTTTTACACCCATGTGTTCACCAGCATATTTGTATTGATCGCAGGATTCACCCAATTCAATCCCTGGATATTGAGGAATTACAAAACCCTTCATCGCTGGATGGGCTATACTTATGTATTGATCGTTGTTTTTGTTAGTGGGCCGGCGGCATTGGTGATGGGTTTGTATGCCAATGGCGGATTGCCGGCAAGGGCGAGCTTCACATTGCTCGCATTTTTATGGGTTACGCTAACGGCCATTGCCTGGTATTTTGCCTTGAAAAGAAATTCATCAACCATGGTTCGTTTATGGTGCGCAGTTATGCCCTTACACTGTCGGCCATCATGCTCAGATTGTATACCATCGGGTTTCATTGGGTGGGAATAGATGCAAGTCCAAAAGACATCTACATTACAACGGCATGGTTGAGCTGGGTGCCCAACCTTATTCTTGCAGAGATTCTCATTAGAAATGGTGTAGTAAAAAGATGGTTTGCTGCTTCGGCTATTTCATCGCTAAAGGCGGGTTGATCTTTTCGAAGCGACCACCCGGCGCGATGCGATAATTGGTTGAACCGAGCAACTCTGATTTTACCACATAGTTATTTTCATAGCCTCCTTTTTCAGGATCATTCTTGAAAATGTTCTTGTAGTCTTTTACTTCAAAATTCAGGTTTTCTTTCAGGTTCAATACTTTGAAGGGATCGGTAAAACTACGCTGGCCGGCAACCAGCATTTTATCAATCAGTTTGCCCGTGGGACTATAAGTAGCCAGGAAAAAATAAGTGGGGCGGTTTCCATTCGCGTCTTCCAGCCAGGTATTTTTTCCCGCGTACATGAGCGCAATGGAAGCACTGTCATTTTTTATTTTCGCGAAATAGTAATATTCATTCTCCACTTCTCTTGAAAACTTATTGTCGCGCATTTCAGGCACGTACTTTTCATAATCGTAGCCGATGGCTTCGTCAAGCGGATGCTGCTGTATCCAAACCGTATTAATGACGAGGGGAAGTTGGACAGGAGCAAAGCCGCTTTCGAAATTCTCCCAGAGCATTTTTTGAGGATCCTTGTTGCCGCTCATGGTGTTTTTGTATACTTCCATCAATTCCCAATTGCTGCCTTCACCGGGATTAAAAATGGAGTCTTTTAAAAAATCGGTGGGCCTTGCGTAACCCATTTGCAATGAAATTTGCATGTAGTGAAGTGCGGCGGAATCTTCTCTTGTCCGGGTCACGTCGCTCGATTGAAAGGCCAGTCCCGCATGTGCCATCGCTAATTTGTACATCACATTGGCCATGGGGTTATAGTCCAGTTTTTCAGCCATCAGAAAGGCTTTTAAACTTTCATCATACTGGCGACTATCGAGGAGGGCGTTGCCGAGTTCAAAATATGTTTTTGCGTCGGGACTGAGTAGAAGAGAGGCTTTGAATGCGGTTATGCTTTCCGGTAATTTGTTCTTTTGGTTCCGGTACAGATCGATGGCCGTCAGAAATTTCTTTTTTGCAGCTTCTTTGTCGCCTGAAAAAATACTGACGGAGTCAAAATCATAGATGGCTTGTTCCGATAATTGGACTGTGTTTTTTGATGCCGGTGCAGAACAACTGATGATGAACAGGGTCGCAAAAATATAAGCCAGCTTGTGTTTCATAACGGAGGGTTGATGATCCAAGATAGAAAGATTTTCACGGGCATCAAATCGGGTTTCTACGCTACCTTTATATTTAACAAGGCTTTTATGGAAACAGATTTTTTGGTGATTGGTTCAGGAATAGCCGGCTTAACCTACGCGCTGAAAGTAGCAGACCGTTTTCCCGACAAGAAGGTAACGGTGATGACTAAAACCATTTCAGATG
>Ga0105249_10004928_pt1 | contig 11520 bp, 7 predicted proteins | sample KBSS44metaG_FD_81522 | JGI IMG/M metagenome (GOLD analysis project Ga0105249, IMG submission 81522) | Switchgrass rhizosphere microbial communities from Kellogg Biological Station, Michigan, USA - KBS S4-4 metaG | ecosystem: Host-associated > Plants > Roots > Rhizosphere > Soil | place... | reverse complement strand
TTTGTCAGCTCCCTTGATGTGCACCAACTCTGGCTCGGCCAGTTCCGCCACGTGCTCGACGAGCTGCGCAGTGGACTCGGTCAGCATCACCGCACCGGGGGGCGCCACCGCTTCCATCCGCTGGGCCATCCCGACGTGCTCGCCCGTTGCGGCGTAGCGCAGCGAGCCAGAGCCGATTTCACCGGCGATGACTCGACCCGAGTCGAGGCCTATGCGTAGCCGCAGATCGAGACCGTCGCGTTGTTGTACCTCGGCCGCCAATCGGTTGGCCTCGTTCTGGATGGCGAGCGCAGCCAGGCATGCGCGAAAAGCGTGATCCTCCAGAGCAATTGGCGCGCCGAACAGCGCCATCACCCCGTCGCCGGTGTAGTCCACGGTTCCGCCGTAGCGGCGCGCCACCGTCGCCGAACGCTCGACGACCTCGGTCATAATCTCGCGCAAACGCTCCATGTCCACCGTCGCCGCAATGTCCATCGACCGCACAACATCGGCAAACAACACCGTCACCTGCTTGTACTTCGCCGTATCACGCGACCCCGAAGTCGGGGCACCGCACTCGTCACAGAACTTGGCGTTCTCCCGCAGATCGGTGCCGCATGACCCGCACGCCAGACCGACGGTTGTCATCCCGGTCCGTCCTCGGTCATCGCCGCGGCCCACGCGATATGTCCCTCGAAGCCAAGCGATTCCGCCATCGCACGGTAGCGGGTAACCAGGTCGCGGTACTTGACTTCGTCGCCCCGTGCCAGCAATGCGCGCAGTCGCAGCAGTGTGATCTCGCGAATCGCCGACCCGTCGTCCGGCAGGTTCGCCAACCGGTCGATTGCCTCTTTGGCTTCGGCCAGGTCGCCCTGGGTGCCACGGTCTAGCAGCGTCTCCACCAGAACGCCGATGGCCCAAACGCCAAGCCCGAGCCGTCCTGCCTGGTACATCTCGTCCACGGCTTGGCGCATCACCGGAATGGCAGCATCGCGGTCGCCGCCAACGGCCCTTTCCCGGGCGGTCCACAACTCGATGACCGTGACGATCTGAAGAGCAACCTGCTTGCGCAGGCACGCGTCGTGGAACTGCACCATCAGCTCCAGCCCGCGGTGACGGTCGGCCGCGGCGTCCCGACTCAGCAGCGCAGTACCCAGCGTGTACTCCGCCAAGCCCAGTGCGACATCATGGCCAGCCCTTCGGGCGGTCTGCACTGCCTCCTCGATCGCGCGCACCGCGGAGTCATCGGCCCGGAGCACCCCGAAGTGAATCGCCCAACCGTAGCCCCAGATGACGACACCGGCGAAGGTTGTCGGGTGGTTGCTGCCTCGGGCCATCACGACTGCGTCGTGCAGGTCCTGCCGCCACCCGGGACGGCCCAGCCACCACCGAGCAACGCTGCGCCATGCCAACGCGACCGCCAGCGGTGACTCAAAGCCGAAGCCGGCGCCCTTGGCGGGGTCACCGGCGGCCAGGTCGACGACGGTCTGCGACCACCGCAAGATCTCGCCGAATTCACCGGCGTCCGACCAGTTGGCGAACGCTGCGATCGCCAACCCGATGGTCAAGGTGGGATCGCCGATCGACTCCAGCAGCGCCATCTGTTCGGATGCCAGCCGCGACCCCTCACGCGCACGCCCAGCGTAGAGGAGCTCGGCTGCTGGCCCGCTCATGCCGATGACAAGCGAAACCTTGTCTCCGGCGACGCTGCACAACTCCCGCAGCTCCGCGAAGCGGCCCCGGCCTTCCTGGACTGCTCGGTCTTGGTAGTCGGTAGCGCACAGCATGGTGCGGGGGGCGATGCGCATCGACAGCTGGTCGGGGTCGTCGGCGGGCAGGGTGTCGGCGATGCGGCGGGCCCGCTCCCAGCTGAGCCGGGCAGCGTCGAGATTGCGGTTGGTTGACCAGGCGCCGGCACGCATGTGCCAGCCATAGGCCGCGGGCAGCTCATCCGCAGCCTCCAGATGTTCGGCGATCAGTGCGGCATTTTGATCGACCGATTCCGGGCTACCCGATTCGATGATCGCGGCCAGGCGCCGGTGCCGTTGGGCGCGATCGGATTTCAGTTGCGATTCGTAGGACACCGCGTGGATCAGGGGATGGCAGAACACGTACTCGGGACTCGGGGTGAAGCGCACCTGCTCGATCAGCTCAGCGGTGATCAGCTCGTCGAACACCGCATCGATCCCGAGCGCCGCGAGCAGCTGCGCGCCGAATCGGGCGCCGATCACCGAGGCCGCGTTCAATGTCTGCTTTGCCGGGGCGGTCAGTCGGTCGATGCGCGCCTCAATGGCGGCCTCCACTGTGGCGGGCACGCTCAGCTCGGCGACATCCGCGCGACAGACATAGCTCCCGCGCTCGCCCGTCAGCACCTCGCGCTGGGCCAATTCGCGCACTATTTCTTCGGCGAAAAACGGGTTTCCGGCGGCCCGTTCGGCGATGACTGCCGCCAGCTCGCCCATCGAGGGATCCGAGCCGAGCAGCTCAGCGAGCAGCGCCGCGGTGTCCGAATCACTCAGCGGGGCAAGGGCTATCGTCTGCGCGCCATGCACGCGCATCAGCGCCCCGTGATACTCGGGGCGAGACGTGATCAGCACCATCGACGGCGTGCGCGGAATCACGGCCAGAAAGTCGGACAGCATCGACTCGCTGATCGCATCGACCCAGTGCGCGTCCTCGATGATGAACAGTGTCGGTTCGGTGCGCGCCAGCCATGCGGTGTTGATCAGCGCGGTCAACCGGCGCCGCCGCGCATCCGGGTCGATTTCGGGCAGGGCCGCATTTGGCTCGGCGATGCCTAATAGATCATCAAGCAGCAGCAGATCCAGCGGATCGGCGTCGGCGGGCATCCGAGCTCGCACCCGCCTGCGGGCGGCCTCACTCTCGAGATCAGCTACACCGCTACCCGCGCGCAGCAACCGCGTCGCGGCATGGAACGGAACGTCACGGACATGCGACTCGCAGAAGGTCCAGAACACCTCGACCCCACGAGCAGCCGCGGCCGCCGCGGCCTCCCGGGCCACCCGGGACTTGCCGATGCCCGCCGGTCCGACCACATTCACCACACCACCGCGCCCACCGATAGCGCGGTCGGAGATGGCGTCCAGCGCCGCCATCTCCCAACGCCGACCCACCAGACCGACCTCAGCGCCATCAACCAGCCCATCCCGCGGCGGCCCGATCCCCACCAGTCGGCGCACGCACACCGGTTCACTGGCGCCCTTGATGTGCACCCACGCCGGCTCGGCCAGTTCCGCCACGTGCTCGATCAGTCGCGCGGTCGACTCCGAGAGCATCACCCCACCGGGTGGGGCCGCCGATTCAATCCGCTGCGCCAACCCCACCGTCTCGCCTGTCGCGGCGTATCCCAATGACCCCGAACCGATTTCACCAGCGATCACCCGGCCCGAATTCAGGCCTACCCGCAGTCGGAGAGTCACACCATCGCCACGCGCGACCTCTGCCGCTAGCCGGTTGACGTCTTCCTGAATCTCGAGTGCGGCAAGACACCCGCGAAAAGCGTGATCCTCCAATGCGACTGGGGCGCCGAACAGTGCCATCACCCCGTCGCCGTTGTACTCCACGGTCCCGCCGTAGCGACGCGCCACCTCGGCGGAACGTTCGACCACCTCGGTCATGATCTCGCGCAACCGCTCCATGTCCAGGTTGGCTGCTATGTCCATCGAGCGCACCACATCGGCGAAAAGCACGGTCACTTGCTTGTACTTCGCGGTGTCACCCGACACAAGAGTCGCAGCGCCGCACTCGTCACAGAACTTGGCGGTCTCCCGCAGGCCGGTGCCGCATGACCTACATGTCATGTCGACGGCCGTCATCGCGGTCCGTCCTCGAGCATCGCCTTGGCCCACGCGATATGCCCTTCGTAGCCAAGCATTTTCGCCATGTCGCGATAGCGAATCGCCAGGTCCAGGTAAGCGACACCGTTGCCGCGAGCCCGTGCCGTTAGGGCCCGCAACCGCAGCAGTGTGATGTCGCGCATCGCCGAACCCGTATCGGCAGGCAGGTGCGCCAATCGGTCGATCGCCTCTTGGGCCTCAACTAGGTCGCCCTCGGCGCCCCGCTCCAGCAGCATCTCCGCCAGAACGCCGTTCGCCAGATCGCAATAACCGAACCGTCCTGCTCGATGCAGCTCGTCAACGGCTTGGCGCGTCGTCGCAAGGGCAGCGTCGCGGTCTCCGCGCCTGGCCCTCTCTTGGGCAATCACCAAGTCGGTGACCGGTAGCAGCGAGGGAGCGCGCTCGCACTGGGTCTCGCGGGCCTGCATTATCAGTTCCAGCCCGCGACTACGGTCGATCGCAGCGCCGCGATACAGCAGTGCGACCCCCAGCGCGAACCTGATTAATGAGAGTGCGGCGTCGTTGCTCGCTCCCTCCGCAATCTGCACCGCTTCCTCGATCACGTGCACCGCGGAGTCATCGGCCCGTCGCACCCCTCTGGATACCTCTATTCCGTACGCCCACGAGACGACAAACGCCACGGTTGCCGGGTCGCTGTTTCGGGCCATCGCGATCGCGTCATCGAAGTCCTGCTGCCACCCGGAACTGCCCAGCCAACACCGAGCAAGGCCGCGAAATGCCAACGCCGCCGCCAACGGCGAGCCCATGCCGAAGCCGGCGCCCTTGGCGGGGTCACCCCCGGCCAGGTCGACGATGGTGTCCGACCACCGCAACACCTCGTCGAGGTCACCGACGCTGCACCAGTTGAGGAATGCGACCACCGCCAAACCCATTGTCAGGGCGGGATCGCCGATCGACTCGAGCAGCGCCATCTGTTCGGATGCCAGCAGCGCTCCTTCACGCGATCGGCCGGCGTATAGCAGTTCGGCGACGAGCCCGGACATGCCGATGGCCAGTGAGACCTTGTCGCCGGCCGCGGTGCACAACTCTCGAAGCTCCTCGAAGCGGCCCCAGCCTTCCTGAATCGCTAGCCAATCGGTGGCGCACAGCATGGTGCGGGGGGCGATGCGCATCGACATTTGGTCGGGGTCGTCGGCAGGCAGCGAGTCGGCGATCCGACGCGCTCGCTCCCAACTGAGCCGGGCGGCGCCGTGATCGCGGTTGGTAGACCATGCGCCCGCGCGCATGTGCCAGCCATAGGCCGCCCGCAGCTCGCCGGCGGCCTGCAGATGTTCGGCGATCAGCGCCGCGTTTTCCTCAACGGCCTCTGGGGCGGACTCCTGGATTGCGGCGGCCAGCTGCCGGTGGCACTGTGCGCGATCGGATTTCAGCTGTGTTTCGTAGGCCACCGCGCGGATCAGCGGGTGGCGGAATGCGTATTCGGCATGCGGGGTGGTTCGGACCTGATCGATCAGCTCGCCGCTGAGCAGCTCGTCGACCACCGCATCGATGCCGAGTGCGGCGAGGAGATCTGCCCCGAAGCGGGCACCGATGACAGATGCCGCGTTCAACGTCTGCCTACCCCGGTCGCTGAGTCGGTCGATACGCGCGGCGATGGCCGCCTCAACCGTGGCAGGGACGGCGATGTCGGCAGCGTTCGTGTGACACACGTAGTTACCGCTGCTGCCATGCAGCACACCGCGCTGCGCCAACTCGCGCACCATCTCCTCGGTGAAGAACGGGTTGCCAGCGGCGCGTTCGAGGATGATCGCTGCCAGTTGACCGAGCGAGGGATCCGATCCGAGTAGCTCACTCAGCAGAGCAGCGGTATCCGAATCATCGAGGGGGCCAAGCGATATGGTCTGGGCGCTGTGCACCCGGGTGAGCGCTCCTTCGTGCTCGGGGCGAGTCGTGATCAGCACTATGGCCGGGGTGCGCGGGACCACGGACAGTATTTCGGCCAGCATCGCCTCGCTGACCGTATCGATCCAATGGGCATCCTCGATGATGAACAGTGCCGGCTCGGTGCGCGCCACCATCATCGAATTGATGAGCGCGGTCAGCCGGCGCCGTCGCGCATCCGGGTTGATCTGGGGGAGCGGAACATCGGGATCAGAGACGCCGAGCAGATCATCGAGCAGAACAAGATCCTCGGCGTCGGCACTTGGAATCTGTTCGCGGATCCGGACCCGGCCGGCTTGGTCGTCGAGGTCAGCAATGCCGGTGCCCGCGCGCAGGAGCTGGGATACGACGTGGAAGTGAATGTCGCCGGCGTGGGATTCGCAGAAGGCCCAAAACACCTTGACCCCGCGGGTCGCGGCCAGGGATGCGGCCTCGCGGGCCACCCGGCTCTTGCCGATACCCGGCAATCCAGTCACGTTCACTACACCGCCGCGGCCGACGATCGCGCGGTCCAACATGGCGTCGAGCGTTGCCATCTCCGAGCGCCGACCGACCAGGCTCGCCTCCGCACGCCCGACCTGACCCTCCCGTGGGTTGATCGTCAGCAGCCGGCGCGCGGGTACTGGATCGTCGGCACCCTTTATCCGGAGCAACTCCGACTCGGCCATCAACACGGTGTGCTCGACCAATCGCGCAGTCGCCTCGGAGAGCATTACCGCACCGGGCGGCGCCGCCGCTTCCATCCGCTGTGCCATCCCGACGTGCTCGCCCGTTGCGCGGTAACCCAGTGTCCCCGAACCGATTTCACCGGCGATTACGCGACCTGAGTCGAGGCCGATCCGCAGCTGAAGATCGACGCCATCGTGGCGTTGCACCTCGGCCGCCAATTGGCTGGCCTCCTGCTGGATGTCCACTGCGGCCAGGCATGCGCGGAAAGCGTGATCTTCCAAAGTAACTGGGGCGCCGAAGAGGGCCATCACCCCGTCGCCGTTGTATTCCACCGTTCCGCCGTAGCGCTGCACCACCGCCGCCGAGCGCTCCAGGAGTTCGGTCATGATCTCGCGCAACCGCTCTATGTCCAGGTTGGCTGCTATCTCCATTGACCGCACCACGTCGGCGAACAGCACGGTCACCTGCTTGTACTTCGCAGTGTCACCCCGAACGGCGATCGCTGCACCGCATTCGTCGCAGAATTTGGCGCTGTCGCGCAGGTCAGTGCCGCATGACCCGCATACGACCACGTCCACGGTCATTCCGGCACCGCCGATCCAAGGGGTCCCACCCCCTAATTGCCCCAGGATAGGGCTTTGGCCAGCGAACGAACGGCGTTATTGACGTTAGTGTCAGGCGGTTATTTCGCAGGCAATCGCCCGCACTCGGCCGCTGAGTTACGTTGCACCGGTGACCCAAAACGGACCCCTTGCCGGGGTGAAGGCACTCGAACTCGGTGGCATCGGCCCTGGTCCGCATGCGGCGATGGTGCTGGCGGACCTCGGCGCCGACGTGGTGCGGGTGCGCAGGCCGGGCGGCTTGCAGATCCCGGCGGAGAACCTCGACCTACTCCATCGCGGCAAGCGCATCGTCGATCTCGACGTGAAAAGCGAGCCCGACAAGCTGCTGGAGCTGGCGGCCAAGGCCGATGTGCTGCTCGACGGATTCCGGCCCGGCACCTGCGAGCGGCTGGGGATCGGGCCCGACGAATGCGCGGCGGTCAACCCGCGGCTGATCTACGCGCGGATCACCGGATGGGGTCAGGACGGGCCGTACGCGAAGATCGCCGGGCATGACATCAACTACCTATCGCAGACCGGGGCGCTGTCGGCGATCGGGTATCGCGACCGGCCACCGGTCGCGCCGCTGAATCTGGTCGCTGACTTCGGCGGCGGGTCGATGTTCGTGCTGCTCGGCATCGTCGCCGCGCTCTACGAGCGGGAACGATCCGGAAAAGGCCAGGTGATCGACGCTGCGATGGTCGACGGGGTATCCATCCTGGCGCAGATGGCGTGGACGATGAAGTCGACCGGGTCGCTCAAGGACGAGCGCGAATCTTTCATGCTCGACGGCGGTGCGCCGTTCTACCGCACCTACGAAACCGCCGACGGCAAGTACATGGCGGTCGGCGCGATCGAGCCGCAATTCTTTGCGCAATTGCTCGACGGCCTCGGCTTGTCGACCGAGGACGTACCGAATCAGCTCGATGTGGCGGCTTTCCCCGCAGTGCACAAACTCTTCGCAGACAAGTTTGCGGGCAAGACCCGCGACGAATGGACCAAGATCTTCGCGGGCACCGACGCGTGCGTCACACCCGTGCTCACCTGGCGGGAAGCAGCGCAGAACGAACACCTCAGGGCGCGCTCAACACTGGTGACATCCAATGATGTTGATCAGGCGGCACCTGCTCCGCGGTTCTCGCGCACTCCGTCAGGTCCGGTGCGTCGACCACCGCAATCGACCACGCCGATCGAAGAAATCGACTGGTAAGACAAATTAGCTGCGAAATGAGCTGCGCGCGGCTTGTGAGTTAGCTAGACTTTGCCAGCATGGCTGTCCGAGCATCGCGAGAAGTCGTCTTCGAGGCCTCACCCGAAGCGATTCTGGACGCGCTCGCCGACATCGATTCGGTGCCGACGTGGTCGTCGGTCCACAAACACGCCGAGGTCCTCGACCGGCACCCCGACGGCAAGCCGCATCGCGTCAAGGCCACGTTCAAGATCATGGGCATCACCGACAAGGAGGTGCTCGAATACAACTGGGGTCCCCGCTGGATGGTGTGGGATGCCAAAGACACATTCCAGCAGCGGGGCCAGCACGTCGAATACAACCTCACGCCCGAGGGCGAAGAGAAGACGCGGGTGCGGTTCGACATCATCCTCGACCTCGGCGCGCCGATTCCCGAGTTCCTGATCAAGCGCGCCAAGAAGATCGTGTTGGACGTCGCGACCGAGAGTCTGCGCAAGCAGGTCATGGAGAAATACGCGTCGTAGGCTCGTGTCGTGGCCGTCCGTACGTCACGCAAGCTCGTGATCGAGGCGCCGCCGGAAGCCATCATGGATGCGCTGGCCGACGTGGAGGCACTGCTGTCGTACACACCGGCGTACCGGCGGGTGGAGATCCTCGACAGATATGACGACGGCCGTCCGCACCATGTTCGCCTAGCGGTCAAGGTGCTTGGTCGAATCGACGAGGAAATCCTCGAATTTCGTTGGGGCCCAGATTGGTTGGTGTGGGATGCCGAGCAGACCAAACAGCAGTACGCCCAGCACGTCGAGTACACGCTGCGGCCCGATCACATCGGTACCTCCACCACCGTGACGGTCGACGTCACCGTCGAGCCCGACTCACTCATTCCCGATTACTTCATCAAGAGAGCAGGCAAGACGATCATCGACGCGGCGAACGAGGGTCTGCGACAGCGGGTGCTGAAGGGCAAGGCTTCCGATCAACCCGAGTAGATCGGAATAGGTGGCTGCGACGCTCGGGTTGGTCGGGATATGCCGACTGGAATTGTGCTCTTTCCGAACCCGTCCGCCGCCAACGTCGTCGACGATGTGATCGCGCAGGCGACCCGCGCGTATCAACTCGGCGTGCGGCAGGTCTGGCTGGCCCAGCAGTTCGACCATGACGCGATCGCGCTCGCAGCCCTGATCGGGGCGGCTGTGCCAGGGCTAGGCGTCGGCACATCGGTGGTGCCGATCAACCCGCGCCATCCGCTGATCGTCGCGTCGCTGGCGCAGACGGCGCAGGCGGCGTCGCACGGAAACTTCAGTCTCGGACTTGGTCTCGGTGCGCATGAGCCCGAACGGCAGGCCTTTGGATCGCAGTGGCCCAACACAATCCAGCGTCTTCGTGAACACCTGACGGTGCTGCGGTCGATCTTCGACACCGGAACCGTCGACTTCACCGGAGACGAGTTCAGCGCACATCCCGGATGGCCGGTGCGAGTCGCCGGGGGCACGCCCGTCCCGGTGTACGTGGCTGCGATGGGGCCGAAGGCGTTGCAGGTCACCGGCGAACTTGCCGACGGCACACTACCTTTCATCGCAGGGCCGCGCGCGATCGGGGAGTTCATCGAGCCGACAATCGCAAAGGCGGCCGCCGATGCGGGCAGACCGAAGCCTCGGGTGATCGCATCGGTGCCGGTACTGGTGTCCGACGACGTCGACGCGGCCAGGGCGGTGGCTGCTCGAGAGTTGGCGTTCTACGCCGCCATCCCGTCGTATCAGAAGGTCATCGCCAGGGAAGGTGTCGACAGCGTGGCCGACCTGGCCGTCGTGGGTCCGGCGGAGTCAGTCGCACGCCAACTGCGGACGTATCTCGATGCCGGCGCGACGGAGGTCGTGCTCAGCGCTATTGATCGCACAGACCCGGCCCAAGCCGAAGCGCTCTGGGCGGTGGCCGCCGCACTCTGACGTCTAACACCACCGAAACATGGCCCGCATACCGTGGCGGGATGCCGTCGCGACGACGCTCGGCTCTGGTGGCGCGCCTGGTGGTTGACCAGCAGGGCTCACCACAGCCGGCGATCCTTGATGAACTGCGGCGGGTGATTCTCGAGGGCGCCGTGCTGCCGGGCACACCCATCCCGCTGGCTGAGGTGGCAGACCTCTTCGGGGTCAGCCAGATTCCGGTACGCGAATCGCTGAAGACACTCATTGGCGAAGGTCTCGTCACTCACCAACGCAACTTCGGATACAGCGTCGCCCAACTCACTCCGCAGGAGTTGCGTGAGATGTACATCGTGCGGGAAACCTTGGAGGCGGCGTCGCTGGCCGCCGCCGTCGCCAACGCGACAGATGCGGATCGCGCGGCGATCGTCGCCGCGAATGATGTTCTCCAGCAAGCAATTCGCGATGATGATCCGGCAACCTACCACCGACACAGTCGTGACTTCCACATTGCGATCACACGGCCGTCGCGCATGCACCGGTTGCTCCACATGCTGGAAGCGGCGTGGAATGTCACCGAACCCGTCCAGTCCATGGTGCACGTCGCGGCGTCGGACCGCGCGCTATTGCAAGCCGACCACTCTGAGATGCTCGATGCATTTCTCTCCGGCGATGCCGAACTGCTGATCGAGAAGTCGCAACGGCACGCGCAGCGGCTCAATGCGGTCATCGCGACGCTGCCCGTCGACACTGGGCTGTTGGCGTCGCCGGATATATCTTTCGTGCAATAGCCAGGTAGTTTTCAGGAAATACCTCGGAAATGCGCCATCGATAGCGTCCGCGCATGACCGACATCCAAGCTCCGCCCGCATCGAAGCCATTGCCTCCTGGCGCCGTGGTGGCTGCAGGCGACCTCGTGGAGGCCGCCGGGCACCCGGTCGGAGGCGGGGACATCAAACCCGGCTACGACCCGCGCCTGACGAACGAGGACCTTGCTCCGCTGAAGCAGCAGACGTGGTCCTCGTACAACATCTTTGCGTTCTGGATGTCTGATGTGCACAGCGTCGGCGGCTATGTCACCGCAGGCAGTCTGTTCGCCCTCGGGCTTGCCAGCTGGCAGGTGCTCGTCGCGCTGTTGATCGGCATCGTGATCGTCAATGTGTTCTGCAATCTCGTGGCCAAGCCGAGCCAGGCGACGGGCGTCCCGTACCCGGTCATCTGTCGCAGCGTGTTCGGCGTGCTCGGCGCGAACATCCCGGCGATCATCCGCGGCCTGATTGCGGTGGCGTGGTACGGCATTCAGACGTATCTGGCATCCGCGGCGCTGGATGTGGTGCTGCTCAAGCTCTTTCCTGCGCTCGCGCCATACGCCGACGTAAACCAGCACGGCTTGGCCG
>Ga0105249_10004926_pt1 | contig 11522 bp, 9 predicted proteins | sample KBSS44metaG_FD_81522 | JGI IMG/M metagenome (GOLD analysis project Ga0105249, IMG submission 81522) | Switchgrass rhizosphere microbial communities from Kellogg Biological Station, Michigan, USA - KBS S4-4 metaG | ecosystem: Host-associated > Plants > Roots > Rhizosphere > Soil | place... | reverse complement strand
GTGATCAAGCGCCGCGGCAAGATGAACAATGGCTTCGATCCCGCCGGCCTCGCTCATCTCGACAGCGCCACACGCGCGCTCGTCGAGCGTCGAACGCGTGTGCTCGGCCCCGCCTACCGGCTGTTCTATCAAAATCCAGTCGAGGTCAGTCGCGGCAAGGGTGTTTTCCTCTATGACAAAGCGGGAAACGAGTATTTGGATGCCTATAACAACGTCGTCTCCGTCGGTCACGGGAATCCACGAGTGGTGGAAGCCGTGCATCGCCAGATGCAGACGCTGTGCACGCATACCCGCTACATGCAGGAAGGCATTCTCGAGTACGCCGAGGATCTGCTCGCTACTTTCGGTGGGCGCGTCGGAGAAGAAGGTCATGCGATGTTCACCTGCACCGGCTCGGAGGCGAACGATCTGGCGCTGCGCATCGCGAGGCACTACACGGGGAAGCGCGGAATCATCGTCACGTCCGAGGCCTACCACGGCAACTCCGACCTGGGCGCCAGTTTTTCTCCCTCACTCGGAGAGCAATCTCCGTTGGGTACATGGGTACGACGGGTACCAACGCCTGATTCGTATCGTCTTCCCACTGTCGGCATGGGTCGCTGGTTTGCCGATCAGGTTGCCGCGCAGATCGAGGATCTCGAACGTCACGGAGACGGACTGGCAGCGTTTGTCGTCGACTCTCTGTTCTCCTCGGACGGAATCTTTTCGCACCCGACGGACCTGCTTGCGCCTGTAGCCGAAGTGGTTCGCCGAGCGGGCGGAGTCTTCGTCGCGGATGAGGTCCAGTGTGGTTTCGCGCGCAGCGGTGAAAAGCTTTGGGGATATCAGCGCCACGGCATCGATCCCGATATCGTGACCCTGGGCAAGCCGATGGGCAATGGATTTCCCGTGGCTGGCATCGCGGTGGCGCCAGAAATCGTCGCAGAATTCGGGCGGGACACGCGTTACTTCAATACCTTCGGCGGCAACAGCGTGGCAATCGCCGCCGCACAGGCAACGCTGGACGTCATCCGGGACGAACTGCTGCTGGAAAACGCTGCAAGAGTGGGCGAGCTCATGCGTGATGGACTCAAAGAGATCGCAGCCCGTTACGAAGCGATCGGCGATGTGCGAGGAGCGGGTTTATACATCGGCGTCGAGATGGTCAAAGATCGCACTACCCAAGAGCCGGATGCGACTGCGGCAAGCGCCATGGTGAACGGCCTTCGGGAGCGACGCGTGTTGATCTCAGCCACGGGATCCAATGCGAGCACGTTGAAGATTCGTCCGCCGCTTATCTTCTCGGCAGCGCATGTAGCCCGCTTACTGACGGAGTTCGAAACGGTTGCAAAGTCACAAGGCTCCAAACGCCTTGTAGGTTAGCGCGACTTGATGCACGACGCGCAAGGTAGGGCCTGAATCTGGGCCTACTGGCAAATTCGGGGATCGACGGGGATTGCGGGGGCCTGCAGCGTAAGTGGATCAGCAAGCTACTGATTCTTCTTACCCTTCCCCGGGTTCGAGTCCCGTCCGTTCCGAATTAGTCATTCCAGAATGTCCAAGAGACCCCGCGCCGGCCGCCTCGGGATGGAGGAGACATAGAGGAGACACGCGATTTGCGCTGATCGTAAGCTCCCAGCGCTACTAGAGAAATTCCGTCAGTCGGTCCAGTCCATCATGGGCGCAACGGAGATTTTTCTATCTGGAATCAATGCTCTCGCTCTGACTTGTCAGTTTGCGTGCGGTCTTGTCTCCTGCAATTGTAGAGGATTTTTCCGGGTCACCGGCCCGTCAATTGCGCTCTGCATGCAGTGCTGGCATTATGCCAGCATGGCTATCCAGATCACTATTCGCGACGTCCCGGAGAAGGTCCGGGACCAGCTCGCCGTGCGCGCAGCGTTGCAGGGCAAGTCCATGCAGGAATACCTGCGTGCCGAGCTCGAACGTCTCGTTGCGCGTCCTTCGGTCGAAAGCTGGCTCGAGCAGGTCAGAAAGCGAAAGCGTGCCGCGCAAACACGTATTTCTTCCGGCCAGATTCTCCAAAATCGCGACGCAGATCGGCGGTGAGTATCGTCATCGATGCGTCCTTAGTGATTGCCGCCCTGCTCGACTCTGGAAAGCAAGGCGCTTGGGCTGAGCGCGTGCTCGAAGCCGACTCACTTCATGCGCCAGAGTTACTCAGGGCCGAGGCGACAAATATCCTCCGCCGTCTCGAACGAGCCCGGCGCATATCATCCGCTGAAGCCAATGCCGCGCACGATGATCTGATGCAGCTCGATGTCGAACTTTTCACTTTCGACCCTTTTGCAGAACGCATCTGGGAACTACGGCACACTGTTACGAGCCATGACGCGTGGTACGTCGCCTTGGCGGAGGCGCTCAAACTGCCACTTGCGACACTGGACCAGAAACTCGCGAAAGCCTCGGGAGTGGCGTGCGATATCGTGACGCCTGCCTCCGGCTGAGACGAAGCACTCCGCCGGAACCGACGCATTGCCTTGATCATCATCCCGCGGCCGGACGCGCCGTGGCCCTGACCAGCGTCCGAAGCGGACGACGCTTCGAAGCTCGCCTCCAGCTCCCGATCAGAGGCCGCCCCTTTTTCCATCCGCCTTGTACGTGACTGGATTGTCGCACCCACGCACCCCGCGTCGGCAGTGCAGTTGGCCTCTCCTTCGCGGAGTACGACGCGATCTAATTCCGTTGAACAACATTCGATTTTCCATGGAAGTCTGAGCGGAGACGTTAGCGGTCACCTGCCGTCACGAGTTGAAGCGATCCCAATCCGGGCTTGAAACGGTTCCTGGTTGGGCAGACGCTAGCCCGATGGCAAAGCTCACAGGCAAGGCGATCTTCGCACTCGCGATACTCTTCTGTATCAACCTGCTGAACTTTTTCGACCGTACATTGTTTGGCGCGCTGGCCGAGCCGATCCGGAAAGAGTTCCAGATGAGCGACGCCGCCCTGGGATTGCTGGGAACGGCGTTCACGCTGTTCTATGCGGTGGTTGGGCTACCGCTGGGCTATCTCAGCGATCGCTGGTCTCGTACGCGGCTGATCGCGATCGGCACCGCCGTCTGGAGCGCTCTGACGGCGGCATCCGGCATCGCCCAGAGCTATACGCAGCTGTTTCTCGCGAGACTCGGCGTTGGAATGGGCGAGGCAACGTGCGCGCCGGCCGGGCAATCCTTGGTTGGAGACCTGTTCCCGCCAGCACAACGCGCGCGAGCGATGAGCGTCTTCATGCTCGGCATTCCGGGCGGAATTTTCTTCGCCTATCTTGCCGGCGGGACCCTTGGCTCCCTGCTCGGCTGGCGCGCGGTATTTCTGCTCGCCGGGATTCCCGGACTCGCGCTCGCCACGCTCGCGTGGACCCTCCGGGAGCCGGTTCGGGGTGCGGCCGAGGCTACTGTGCGGCAGGCGGGAGCAGCGCGCCGCGCCTCGGCGCTCGACGTGCTGAAGATGCCGACGATGTGGTGGATCATCCTCTCCGGCGTCTTTCACAACTTCAACATGTACGCCATCAACTCCTTTCTGACGCCGTTTCTGCAGCGGTTTCACGCGGTAAGCCTGCGGGACGCAAACAACATCGCGGCGATCTCGGCGGGTGCGATGGGAGCCATCGGTTTGCTGGCGGGCGGTTGGCTGGCCGACACGATCAGTGCCCGGGATCGCAGCCGACGCATGCTGGTGGCGGCGTATTCCATGGCGCTCGCGGTACCGTGCGTGTTCGTGGCACTCAGTCAGCCGAGAGGCGCGACGTTGACTTTCATGGCCTTCATGTCTGTCGGAACCACGGCCATGTACGTCTATTACCCGACGGTCTACTCCGCAATTCAGGACGTGATCGCGCCTCACCTGCGGGGCACTGCGGTGGCCGTCTACTTCTGCGCGATGTACGTTCTCGGCGCGAGTCTCGGGCCGGTCGGCACCGGGATTCTGAGCGACTATTTTGCGCGCCAGGCGATGTTCGCAGCGGGCGCAACCACGATGAACGAATCTTTCAAGGCCTCCGGGCTGCACACTGCGATGTATGCGATACCGGTTCTTGCCGGATTGGCGTCCGTCGTGCTGTTTGCGGCTACGGCGTCTATGAAACGGCACGCTGCGAGCGCGCCAGCTCGTGCAGGTTCCGGAGTGCGCGACGGTCAACCTTCCCCGTAGCGGTACGCGGCAAACGCGGCAGCATGACGATTTCGAAATTCGCAGCCCGGTGTTCCGAAGCGATTGTCACGATACGCAGATCACCTGCAAGTGCGGCGGTGTCTGCCACTCAAGGCTTGAGCGGGGAGCGTGCCCATGGCGGATTGCAATTCTGCCGCGGTCAGGGGATTGAGTTACAGTTTTGCGAAGGCCGCCAACTCCGCACATTGTTCGCAGCATGCGCGATTGGCTCGTCTTGGTGGCTCACCTGATCATCACGAGCATCAGGATCATGGCTCCTGGTGGTGCGCGCGCTGTCATTGCCGAATCGGACAATGCGCTCGCGCGCCTGCCCCTATCGGAAGCTGACTTTCAGTCCAACGTAATAGGCGCGCCCGATGACGTCGTACACGGCGGGATTCGTGAACCCGCGCAACGCGCCCACTTGCCGTGGTTGCGTGTCACCGACGTTCGTTACGCCCGCGCGCACCTCGACGTGGTCGCCGATCCCCGTCCTGCCGTAGAGATCGAAGTAATCGACCGCGTCGGGCCCGAGGATCGTCGAAGCGGGGTTCGTCACAACGCTGCTGTCCTTGAACGCCGAGACATGGCGCCAACGCAGCCCGACCTGAAGCCACTGCCACTCATACCCGAGCGAGCCGGAGTATTTCCACTTGGCGTACGTGTCGCTGCCTGCAATCGTTCCCGTAAAGTCCTGGAACGGGCTGCCGGGCTGCTGCTGGATCTCGAATCGGTGCAGATAGCTCACCGTGAGGTTCGTCTTCACGCTGCCCGAAGCACTGGTGAGGCCCAGCGCATTCAACGGCGCCTGCCAATCGACCTGCGCATCCACGCCATCTGTGCGGTAACCACCAAGGTTCAGCAATGGCTGCTTCGCCTGACTGATCTGCCCGTTCAGTGTGTTGCGGGCGATCAGCGAGCAGTAGAAGTTCGTCGCACTGTATGTGGGGTTCGACCCGTCGGTGTTGAAGCACTTGTTGAGCGTGTTCTGCACCCCGAGCGACGCGATCGTGTCTTCGATCTTGATGTTGTAGTAGTCGATCGAGAGCGAAGTTCTTCTGGGACCTTATCACTGCCGCAGCAGCCCGCTGCTACCCACCGCGTCACGGGATGCCCTTTCGAACATTGGCCCCCGCATCAGAGGCGACGACGTTGAATTGCTCATCGGGCCCGCTCACAAATGCCTGACAGTAGTTTCGGAGATCATGCGCCAAGTGGCGAAAGCCACTTCGCTTAGCGACGCAGGCGTTAACCACGTTTAACCGCCACGAGCGGTCGGACTGATGCGCTGGCATCGACTCCGAATAGCGGGCACAGGAAGAGAGAGAGAGAAATCGACACGGCGACGCGAGGCTCGGCCAGATACGTGGCCCATTCGCGAGGCGCGGGCGTAGCGCAGAATTTCGCCAGTGCCCCCGAATGGAGGCTACGTATAGGCTACGGCGCTATCTGGAAAGAGCTAACCGGATGATTGTGAACGTTGACTTGATGTCGTCGGTCCAGTCCGTCATGGGCGCACAGTTGATGCGCCGGTCTATGTGCTCCATCCAGCGCATCTTTTTCGCGGTTGCCGGCCCAGTCAAGTACTGGACTGACAATCTCATCGAGCCTGTTTCCACACTACGAAGCCTCTCTCTCCGCCCGCGCGTCGAATGAATGAGCGGCGCTGGTCATCCGGGGATAATGGACTACGACCCACTCCTCCATCTGTCTCACCAGCTCGCCCAGCGACTGCCCCATGCGCGTGAGCTTGTATTCGACTCGTGGCGGCACTTCCGCATAGTCGATACGTTGCACGATTCCATGGCGCTCCAGATCGCGCAGCGTCTGCGTGAGCATCTTCTGTGACACACCGTCGACGTGGCGCTTCAGCGCGCCAGTGCGCGTCGGCGCCTTCGCCAGCGTGCAGATGATGAGCATCGCCCACTTGCTGCCGATCAGCTCGAGAATGCTTCGCGACGGACAGGTGGACATGTAGAGGTTCGCCTTCTTCGCCATCGCTCCCCCAGGCACAAAAAGGTGCGTACTTAACAGCTGGTGCCCTGTCAGCCTACGCTTACGCACGTCTCACGCAAGGAGTAGATTCGATGAAACTCTATTTTTCTCCGGGTGCCTGTTCGCTTGCCGTACACATCGTACTGCGGGAAACCGGCACTCCCTTCGAGCTCGTCAAGGTGGATACTGCGGCTCACGAGACTCAGGACGGGGCGGACTTCTACGGCATCAATCCCAAGGGCCAGGTTCCTGTTCTGGAGCTGGATGGCGGCGAACGCCTGACAGAAGGACCCATCCTTACGCAATACGTTTGCGACCAGACCCGCAGGCTCGATCTCATGCCCGCACCGAACAGCATGGCGCGCTACCGCGTGCTCGAATGGCAGAACTACATCACGTCCGAGTTGCACAAGTCCTTCACACCCCTCTTCGGCGGACACTTGGATGCGTCGGTGAAAACACTGCAATCGGCAGTGATCCGCAAGAAGCTCGGTTGGGTATCGGCACAGCTTGCTGGCACCGATCACCTGACCGGAGAGGCTTTCACGGCCGCTGACGCCTATCTGTTCACCGTAAGCCGATGGACGCAGTTCGTGAATATCGACATCTCGGACCTGTCCCCTCTCAACCGATATCTCGATCGGGTGGCGAACCGGTCGGCCGTGCAGGCTGCGATGAAGGCTGAGCGGCTCAGCGCCTGATCCGAAGGAGGTTCCAATGTGGAAAAACACTGAAGTTACGCGACGTCTCGAGCTTTCCGCGCCGATCGTGCAGGGACCGTTTGGCAGCGGGCTGTCCACCGTCGATCTCGTCGTCGCCGTTTGCGAGAGCGGGCTATTGGGTTCTTTCGGCGTGCATCACCTCGATGGCAAAGGCATCCGGGCTGTGGCCGAACGCATTCGCGCCCGCACACCACGGCCCTTTGCGCTGAATCTCTGGATTCCTCTGCACGCGCACGAGACTGAGCGGATACCCGATGCGCAGTTCGCAGCTGCGTGCGATCTGTTGCGCCCTTACTTCAATGAGCTCGGCATCCAGGTACCTGAGCAGCCCGCGAAGTTCGCACCCGACTTCCAGGAACAGGTCGAAGCAGTGCTCGACGTCAGACCCGCGGTGTTCAGTTTCGTGTTCGGAATTCCGTCAGCGGAGGTCCTCGAGAAGTGTCGTGCGCGCAAGATCGTCACGATCGGCGTGGCGACGACACCCGCCGAGGCAAAAGCTCTGGAGGCGGCGGGTGTGGACATGATCGTCGCCACCGGGTTCGAAGCTGGCGGACACCGGCCCTCCTTTCAGCAGAATCCGGAAGAATCCCTAATGGGAACGCTGTCCCTTGTCCCTCAGGTCGTCGACGCGGTGAAGGTTCCAGTGATCGCTGCGGGAGGAATTGCTGATGGACGGGGAATCGCTGCTGCTCTCATGCTCGGCGCGCAGGGCGCGCAGATCGGCACGGCGTTCCTCGCGTGCGACGAATCGGCGGCCAGCGAACTGCATCGCCAAAGCCTCCTTAGCACGGCTCCTGCGAAGACGACTCTCACTCGTGCCTTCAGTGGGCGGCTGGCACGCGGCATCCGCAACGGCGTCATCGACGACCTCGCACCTCACGTGGATCAGCTGGCGCCCTACCCCTTACAGGGCTGGCTTACCGCTCACCTCAAATCCGCGGCCGTGGCCGCCGGCCGCCACGACTTGCTCGCGCTATGGTCCGGCCAGTCCGCGCCACTTGTGCGTTACCGACGAGCGCGCGAACTGATAGCCGCGCTTGTCGAAGGCACTGCTGCCTCTTGTCAGCACTGGCGAGAGTGATCTGGTGCCGGGCGCCGTACTTCGGTGCTACGCGCTCCATGGGGATATTGGCTTCTCCGAATTCAGCGAGTAGCCCGAAGAACGTGCTGCCGAGAACGCTGTTTCTGGTGTCCATGGCTCATGCCAGCTTCTAACTGTGGATTTGCGCGTATTCAGCATGAGATTCGATCTCGCTCGGTGGATGCGCGAATCACGAGCTCGGCGAGCGCTGAGCGCAACTCCCGCAGTTTCGGCGGCTTGCTGAGCACCCGGTCCACATGCATTGGCACCTCGTTGTCGTCCACGAGACGCTGGCCCCACCCGGTAAGCAGGATGACCGGTGTCTCTGGGGACGCCGCCTTTATCGCCGCGGCTACGCGTCGACCGTCGACATACGGCATGCCCAGATCCGTAATCACCAAGGAATAGCGCTCGCCGCGCTGTTGCGCAGCGGTGAAGGTATCAATGCCCGACTGCCCGCCGTCAGCCGCTGTGATCTGATGACCGTCACTCGCAAGCGTCGCGCTGAGTGCCTCGATGATCACCGGATCATCATCGATGATCAGAATGTGCAGTGAACCCAACGCCTCGGGGAGCGCCGCCAGGCGGCTCGTGCCATCGGGCGCGGTGACCGCGACCGGGAATTTGATTCGCACTGTCGTGCCTTTCGCGGGTTCGCTGTCGATCTCGAGCTCCGCGTTGTGCCGCTGAACCATGCCGTAGATCATGGCCAGGCCCAGACCGGTCCCTCGCTCACCCTTGGTCGTGAAAAACGGCTCAAGGCAACGTCGCCGGGTCTCCTCGTCCATACCTACGCCGGTGTCAGAGACTTCCAGGTGTACGAGTCGGGTGCCCGCGCCCACCTTCGCATCCGCGTGCAATCGCGAATCGTCACGGACCTCCGTGCGCACTGCGAGGATCCCGCCGCCTGGCATCGCATCCACCGCATTGAAAATGAGGTTCGTCAGCGCGTCGCGAATTTCGCCGTCGATGCTCAGGATGTTCGGCAGCGCCTGCATGAGCTCGGTCGAAAGATCGATGACCACGCCATGCTCCTGGGGCACATCGCGCCAGCGAACGCGCGTCAGCTCGAGCACTTCGGTGACGATGCGATTCATGTCGGTGGGTGCGAGCGCGCGTTGTGACTCCCGTGGGCGATAGAACTCGCGCATGCGGCCCACAGTTTCTGCGACGTCGCCGATCGCCCGCAGGGTCGTGGTGAGATTGCTGCGCACCCGCTCGCTGAGGCCGGGTTCGCTTTCGAGCAGCGATTCGGTATAGAGCGCAATCGGCGAGATGGCGTTGTTGATGTCGTGCGCGACGCCGCTGGCCATTTGCCCCAGAGCGCGCAGGCGCTCCTGCTGCAGGATGGTCTGCTGACTCTGACGCAAGTCGTCGTACGCCTGTTGCAAGGTGCTGTAGAGTTGGGCCTGATGCGCGGCGAGTGCAACGTGCTCGCTCAACTGACGCAGAAACTCGCGCTCATTGGTGCTGAAGCTGTCCGCGGCCTGCCGCGCGGCCACCAGAACGCCGAACACATGGCTCTCGGCCAGCAATGGCGCGAACACCAGTGAACGCAATCCCGCGCGTGCGAGTTGCTCTGCGAACGGAAACGCAACCCGCGCGCTGTCCGGCTCATACACCAGTTCGCCCCGTATGCAGCGAGACAGCGCGGCCCCATCGAGCGGGATGCGAGCTCGCTCCGTCATCGCGAGCTCCAGCGCAAATGAGCGACTGCGCACGCCGACACTGGTGACAGCCAACACCTGCTCTGCAGATTCATACAAACAGATGCAACCGAAGTCGATCGGCAGGTTGTCTTCGAGGCTGCGGATGACGACCTGAAAGATGCTTCGCAAGTCCAGCCGCTCACCGATGGCGCGCGTGATCCGCTGCAGCAGGTCGAGCCGGCTCAGCTGGGCGTTGAGCCGGCTCTCGGCCTGCTTCCGATCGGCGGCGTCGCGCGCGTTCGTCGAGACGCCGATGACTCGACCTTCGCGGTCCCGAATCGGGGACATGGTGACGGAGACCTCGCGACGTCGACCGTCTTTGGCTATCCGTACCGTGTCAAAATGATCCGTGACCGCGCCGGCCGCGATCTGCCGCAGAATTTCAATTTCCTCAGCGGCTTGCTCAGGCGGGAAGAGCATCACCATCGGCTGGCCGATACTTTCACGAGCCGTATAGCCAAACAGCTTTTCCGCACCCGGATTCCAGCTCGTGATCACCCCGTCCAGCGTCTTGCTGATAATCGCATCTTCCGACGACTCGACAATGGCAGCGAGCTGCGCTCGGGTTTTCTCCTCGCGCTTGCGTTCGGTGATATCGGTGATGAATCCACAGAAGGTCACGACAACGCCGGTATTCATCGGGCTGATCGACAACTCAACGGGGAATTCCGAGCCATCGCGTCGCACGGCGCTCAGTTCGAGCAGCTCATTCAATACGGGGCCTTCGCCAGTCGCCTCAAAATGCTGCAGCCCGCGCCGATGGACCTGCCGGTGGGTCACCGGTACGATCAGCTCCGCTAATTCCTGTCCGAGCACCTCCTCCCGCGTCCAGCCAAACATGTGCTCGGCGCGTGAGTTCCAATCGATGATCGTGCCATCGACATCAATCACGATCACCGCACTGATAGCGCAGTTCAGAACGGCCCGCACGCGCGTCTCGCTCTCCCGGACGGCATGATCCTGCTGCTGGATCTGCGTGAGCATCTGATTGAAAGTATCGGTGAGCAGCCCAAGCTCATCGGCCCCCATACGCGGAGCGCGCACGGAATAGTCGCGACGCTCCGACACGGCGCGAGCGGTGTCGGAGAGTGCGAGGATCGGTCGCGACAGTTGTTGCTCGAACATTCGCGACAACAAATAGGCAACGAAGACCGAAATACCCATCACGGCCGCGGCGATGCCAGTGAAGATGCGCAGCCGCTCATACACTGCGGTGAGGTCGGATTTCAGGTACAGCGTGCCCCAGCGTTTGCCATCCTGATGCACGGACTCCTGCCCAATAAGAGCGGAATGCTCAAAGGAGTAACCGTCTCCCTCGAGCGAATCGGACAGTGCACGCGCCGGCAGACTCGCTGGATAGGTTGCCAGCAGTGCGCCCCGTGCATCGTAGAGCCCCGCCGCAACGATGTGCCGCTCGGCCGCCAGCGCGCTCAGAATCTCGACCGCATCCTCCTTGTTCTCGAAGGCAAGCGCAGCAGCGCTGTTGGCCGCAATGACCTGTCCAAGGGTGGCAACATGGCGGACGGTTGCTTGTCGGAACGACAAGAAATCGTAGGTGATCATGGCCGCAGAGCTCAACAGCAGTACCGCTGCGCTCGTGAGCAGAATCATCACGATGAGCTTGCGCCGGATCGGAGTGTTGGGGCGGAACACTGCCTCACTCCTGCCCGGAGCTGACGATTTCCGCGGGCCTCAAGAGCTTCGAGCTGATGGTCAGCCCGGCGGATCTGGCGGCATCCAGATTGATGCGCAGGTGCAGCTTGCCGGCCGTCGTCGCGAAACGAATGACACCGCCGCGGCCGGCGAACCTGTCGATGTCGCCCACAGTGAGGATCCGCTTCCCGTTCAAGTGCGCAAATATCTGCTCCAGTC
>Ga0105249_10004921_pt1 | contig 11524 bp, 9 predicted proteins | sample KBSS44metaG_FD_81522 | JGI IMG/M metagenome (GOLD analysis project Ga0105249, IMG submission 81522) | Switchgrass rhizosphere microbial communities from Kellogg Biological Station, Michigan, USA - KBS S4-4 metaG | ecosystem: Host-associated > Plants > Roots > Rhizosphere > Soil | place... | reverse complement strand
GGCTTCCTTGATCGCCTGCGAAACACTCTTGTCCGGCTCATGGATGTAGGCCTGATCGAGCAGACAGACTTCCTTGAAGAAGGTCTTGAGTCCTGATTCGACGATCTTTTCGACCACATTCGCAGGCTTTCCCTGCGCCTTGTACTTGTCCGCGAGCACATCCTTCTCGCGCCGGACTACCTCCGGGTCGAGACCGGAGGAATCGATAGCCTGGGGATTGGACGCAGCGACATGCATCGCGACCATGCGGCCGAAGCGCTTGAGTTCGTCGGCCTTGCCCGTGGACTCAAGCGCCACCAGGACCCCGATCTTGCCGAGGCCCTCCTCGACCGAGTTGTGCACATAGCTGGCGATGACGCCGGTCCCGACCGATAACTGCGACGCCCGCCGGAGCGTCATGTTCTCGCCGATCTTGGCGATGGTGTCGGCAATCGCGTCGGCGATGGTGATGGAACCCACCTTGGCCGCCTTGATCTTCTCCATGTCGGTTCCGACCGTGAGCGCGACATTGGCGATCATCTTCACCAAGCCCTGAAACAGATCGTTGCGCGCCACGAAATCGGTCTCGGAATTGACCTCGACCAGAACGCCCTTCGGTCCCTCCACGGCGAGGCCGATGAGACCTTCGGCGGCAATGCGGCCGGCCTTCTTGGCGGCTTTCGCCAGCCCCTTCTTGCGCAGCAGGTCGACGGCCTGCTCCATGTCGCCGTTGGTCTCCTGCAGTGCCGCCTTGCAGTCCATCATGCCTGCGCCGGTGCGCTCACGGAGCTCCTTCACCATTTGCGCGGTGATATTGGCCATGACTGTGATCCTCTATGCGTCATGGCCGCAGCTCGGCGGCCATCCGCGTCGTTCATTTCGTAAGTTGAAAGCCCGGGACAAGCCCCGGGCATGCCGAGTGCGTTATTCCGCGGTCAGTTCTTTCGACTGCGCGATCCAGCCCTCCACGCGGGCAGGCAATCCGACCTCTTCGCCGATCGTGTGCGCCGCGTCGGGCCCCAGGCCCGCGATCTGCCAATAGTGGAAGATGCCGAGATCGTTGAACTTCTTCTCGATCGCGGGCGAGACGTGATGCAGCTTCTTGAGATCGTCGGCGACGCCGCGCGGACCGGACAGCACTTCATAGCCGGGGCCCTCCGCCGCCGCCGGCACCTCTTCGGCGATCGGCTCGGCCGCGGCGCCGGTATCGACGCCGAGTTCGCCCTGGGCCCGCGAGATGCCATCGATGGCGGCCTTCGCCACCAGATCGCAATAGAGCGTGATGGCGCGACTGGCATCGTCATTGCCAGGCACGACATAGGTGATGCCGTTGGGGTCGCAATTGGTATCCACGACGGCCGCGACCGGCACGCCAAGGCGCCTCGCCTCCTTGATGGCGATATCTTCCTTGTTGGTGTCGATCACGAACAGGAGATCGGGCAGGCCGCCCATGTCCTTGATGCCGCCGAGCGCGCGATCGAGCTTGTCGCGCTCGCGCTGCAGCGTGAGCCGCTCCTTCTTGGTGTAGCCTTGCGACTCGCCGGAGCCGAGCATCTCGTCGAGCTTGCGCAGGCGCGAGATCGACTGCGAGATGGTCTTCCAGTTGGTGAGCGTGCCGCCGAGCCAGCGCGAATTGACGTAGTACTGCGCCGACTTCTTGGCCGCCTCGGCGATGGCGTCCTGCGCCTGACGCTTGGTGCCGACGAACAGGATCCGCCCGCCATTGGCGACCGTGTCGCTCACCGCCTGCAGGGCGCGGTGCATCATCGGCACGGATTGGGCGAGATCGATGATATGGATGTTGTTGCGGGCGCCGAAGATGTACTCGGCCATCTTCGGATTCCAGCGATGAGCCTGATGGCCGAAATGCACGCCAGCTTCCAGGAGCTGGCGCATAGAGAAGTCAGGAAGCGACATATGTATTCTCCGGTTGAGCCGCCGCGGACCCGTGAGCTCCCTCTGGCCTAGCGGTCAGAATGAGCCACCGGACGGCTGTAAGGCCAAGGTCCGCGTGTGAGATGACCGGGCTTATATAGGCATGAATCGGCCGGCGCAAGGATCGCCTGGGCGATCCCGGCCGCGGTCAATCCAGCTTGATATTCAGGCGCTTGATCAGGGGCGCCCAGACCTCGCCGGTCTTACGCATGATCGCCGCCGCGGCGTCGGGGGTGAGCGCCGTCGGGTCGTAGCCGATACTGGCAAAACGCGCCTTCAGGGCCGGATCCCCGATGATTTTGTTGAGTTCGCCGTTGAGGAGGGAAATGACGTCCGCCGGCGTCGCCGCGGGCGCGTACAGCATGAAATGAACGCCGGCGTCGAGGCCGGGCAGCCCCTGCTCGGCGATGGTCGCCACCTCGGGCATCAGGTCCGAGCGGGTGGGCTGGACGACGGCCAGCGGCTTGAGCTCGCCTCCCTTCACGAACTGGATCACCGAGCCGGCGGCGAAACTGCCGAAGTCGACACGCGCGGCGATCAGATCGGTGGCGGCCTGGGCGCCGCCTTTGTAGACCACGTGCACGAACTTGCCGCCGGTGCGCTGTGCCATCTCCTCGACCGCCAGATGCTGCAGCAGCCCGTAGCCGGCGGTGCTGAAGCTCAAGCCGTCCGGGCGCTGCCTGCTCAGTTGCACGAGGCCTTTGAGATCGTCGGCCGGCAACGATTTCGGCGCCACCAGCAGGGTTGGGGTCACGCCGATCCCACCGACCGGCGCCAAATCCTTGACCGGGTCGAACCCGAGCTTGCTGAAGCTGGACGGAAAGGTCGCGAGCACGGCGGCATTGACCAGCAGCGTGCAGCCGTCGGGCTTGGCGTTGACCGCCGCGGCCGTCCCGATATTGCCGGTCGCCCCTGGCCGGTTCTCGATCACGAAGCTCTTTTTCAGGCCGGCCTCGAGGCGATCGGCCACCAGCCGGGCCGCGACGTCAGCCGCGCCGCCGGCCGGATAGGGGACGATCACCGTGACGCGCGGACAATCGAAGTCCGCCGCGAGGGCGGAGGCTGTTCCCCATCCAAGTGCGCACAGCACGGCAAGACATCGCGCAGGCAAATTCAAGGTATCCTCCCGTGATCGGGTCGGCCGGATTCCGCTACAGCGTCGCTGCGGCGATCCCGGCTCGTTAGTTCTGCGGATCGAGCCGTCGGAACTTTTGTATCCGCTGCCCGGTATTGACCTCTGCGGTGTAGATGTTTCCCTGACCGTCGGCGGCGATGTTATGCAGCGCCGTGAATTGCCCGACCTGCCGCCCGGGGCGGCCGAAACGGCCCAGCGTCTCCTTCGAGGCGCGGTCGACAATGCGGACCTCGCCGTTCATTCCATCGATCATGTAGATGAACGTCTGCTCCTTGTCAGGCGAGAACACGAGATCGTAGACCGAGCCGGTGCCGCGCGTCGCCTTCTCGTAGATGTGTTCGGAAACGAAGGTCCCGTCCTTGCGGAAGATTTGCAGGCGGTCGTTGGTGCGGTCACAGGCGTAGACGAGGCTGTCCTTGTCGATGCGGATGCAGTGCACCGGGTTGCCGAACTGCTGCGACGCAGGCCTGGCCGGATCGTATGGCGGCGTCTTCTCGTCGCTGGGCGGTTTGCCATAGGCGCCCCAGTGGCGCTTGTAGGCGCCGGTCTCGGAATCGAACACGACCACACGCCGGTTGCCGTAGCCATCGGCCGCGAACACTTCCTTCGCGGCGACGTCCACCGCAACGTCGGCCGGAGATCCCAGTCGCTCGGTCGAATTGCTGTCGTTGCCCTGCCCCGACTTGCCGATCTGCAGGACGAACTTGCCGTCCATGGTGAACTTGAGGAGTTGTCCGTCCTTCTTGCCGTTGCCGGCAAGCCAAACGAAATCATTGGCGTCGACGAAGATGCCGTGCTCGCTCTCGGGCCATTGATAGCCCTGCCCCGGTCCGCCCCAATGACGGAGCAGGTTGCCGGACTGGTCGAACACCAGCACCGGCGGAGCGGCAACACAGCATCTCGCTTCCGGCGGATTCTGTTCGGCCGCGCGTTCGCGCGGCGTCAGCGAAGTCGGCCGATGCACCACCCAGATCCGATCATACTTGTCGGTGGCGATGCCGGAGACCTGCCCGAGCAGCCAGTTGTTCGGCAACGGCTTGGGCCAGAACGGATCGACTTGGAACTGCGGCACGGTGGCGGCGTTCTGGGCCGGCGCGGCAACGGCGACAAACGCCATCGCGGCGCCAAGGCAGATTGCGCGAAGCCAGATTGCGCGAAGCCATGCGCTCATGATTTTCACCTGCTTTCTCCCGGGCGGGCGTGGCGGCATCCACCGGCTCCGACGATGGAGGGGCCGCACGCTGGGATCGCAGGCTAGCCCGGCTGCGGAAGGATTACACCGCCTCGACCGCGACCACCCCGGGCACCGCCTTGATGGCGCCGGCGATCTGCGGAGACACCCTGAAACGTCCGGGGAGCTTGACCTCGACCTCGGTCCCCTCGCCCAGCATCAGCACCAGCGCCACCTCCCCCTGGTCCTGCGCCACGCGGCCCGCGCTGGGAGCCTCGAGCCGCTTGGCCACGCTCTCGATCGGCGCCTCCGCGCGCAGGAACACCCGCAGACCCTTGGAGAGCTTGGCCGCCGCCTGGTCGAGCGGCTCCACCATCTGGATGCGCGCACGGACATCGTCGCCCTGCAGTTCCGCCGACAGCATCAGCAGCACGGCCGCGCCCGGCTCGAGCAGGTCGCGGAATTGCGCCAGGCCTTCGGAGAAGACGACGGCCTCGTAATGCCCGGTCGGATCGGACAGCCCGATGATCCCCATCTTGCTGCCGGTGCGCGTGCGCCGTTCGGTGCGCGCGACCACGGTGCCGGCGACGCGCCCCACATTCGCGCCGGTGCGCACCGAGCGCGCAAACTCGGCCCACGACTGCACCCGCATGCGCTTGAGCGTGGCGGCGTAATCATCGAGCGGATGACCGGTGAGAAAAAAGCCGATGGCATCGAACTCCTTCTGCAGCCGTTCGGCCGGAAGCCAGGGCTCGATGTCGCCGAGCGCGAGCGGCATGTGGGCGGGTCCGCTGCCGAACAATTCCGACTGTCCCACGGCGACGTCCTCGTGGGCGCGCTGCGCGGTCGCGAGCATGGTGTCGACGGTCGCGAACACACGGGCGCGATTTCCTTCCAGCGCGTCGAACGCGCCGGCGGCAGCCAGGCTCTCCAGCACGCGCTTGTTGACGGCATGCGGGTCGACCCGTCCGGCAAAATCGGCGAGACTGGAAAACGGGCGCGCACCGCGCGCGGCGACGATCGCCTCGACAGCCTGGCGGCCGACGCCTTTGAGCGCGGCGAGCGCGTAGTGGATGGTGCTGCCTTCCACCTCGAAGGCCACGCCCGAGCGGTTGATCGAGGGCGGCTCGACCTTCACGCCGAGACGCACGGCCTCGGCACGGAATTCCGAGAGCTTGTCGGTGTTGCCCATATCGAGGGTCATCGAAGCCGCAAGAAACTCGACCGGATGGTTCGTCTTCATATAGGCGGTCTGGTAGGCGACGAGCGCGTAGGCGGCGGCGTGACTCTTGTTGAAGCCGTAATCGGCGAAACGCTCGAGCAATTCGAAGATCATTTCGGCCTGGCCGCGATCGATGTCGCGCTCGACGCATCCTGACACGAAGCGGGTACGCTGCTTCTGCATCTCGCTGCGGATTTTCTTGCCCATCGCGCGACGCAGCAGGTCGGCTTCGCCGAGCGAATAGCCGGCGAGAATTTGCGCCGCCTGCATCACCTGTTCCTGGTAGACGATCACGCCGAAGGTTTCGCGCAGGATCGGCTCCAGCTTGGGATGGATGTAGTCGGGCTCCTCCATGCGGTGCTTGCGCGCGCAGTAGGTTGGGATGTTGGCCATCGGGCCCGGTCGATAGAGCGCGACCAGCGCGATGATGTCCTCGAAGCGGTCCGGACGCATGTCGAGCAGCGCGCGCCGCATGCCCTGACTTTCCAGTTGGAAGATGCCCACCGCTTCGGCGCGGGCGAGCATGGCATAGGTTTTTTCGTCGTTGAGCGGGATCGCCGAAGATCGATGTTGATGTCGCGCTTGCGCAGCAGCGCGACCGCGGTCTGCAGCACGGTGAGCGTCTTGAGCCCGAGAAAATCGAACTTCACCAGGCCCGCCTGCTCGACCCATTTCATGTTGAACTGGGTCACCGGCATGTTGGACTTCGGGTCGCGGTAGAGCGGCACCATCTCGGTGAGCGGCCGCTCTCCGATCACGATCCCGGCGGCGTGCGTGGAGGCGTGGCGGTGCAGGCCTTCGAGCCGCTGCGCGATGTCGAAGGCGCGCGCGACCACGGGATCGCTCTCGCGCGCGGCCTGCAGCCGCGGCTCGTCGTCGATGGCGCGGCCGAGCGTGACCGGATTGAGCGGGTTCTGCGGCACGAGCTTGCAGAACTTGTCGACCTGGCCGTACGGCATCTGCAGCACGCGGCCGACGTCGCGCAGCACGCCGCGCGCCTGCAGCGTGCCGAAGGTGATGATCTGCGCGACGCGATCGCGGCCGTAGCGCTCCTGCACATAGCCGATGACCTCGTCGCGGCGGTCCTGGCAGAAGTCGATGTCGAAGTCGGGCATCGACACGCGCTCGGGATTGAGGAAGCGCTCGAACAGCAGCCCGAAACGCATGGGGTCGAGGTCGGTGATGGTGAGCGCATAGGAGACGAGCGATCCCGCTCCCGAGCCGCGGCCCGGCCCGACCGGGATGCCCTGCCCTTTCGCCCATTGGATGAAGTCGGAGACGATGAGGAAGTAGCCGGGATATTTCATGCCGGCGATCACGTTGAGCTCGAAGGCCAGCCGCTCGCGATAGTCCTCGATCGTGCGGCTGGGCGCGATGCCGTGGTTGCTGATCCGCTGCTCGAGTCCGGCCTCGGCGCGCTTGCGCAGCTCCGCCGCCTCGTCGACCGCGGCGCCCTCGCTGCCCACGGAGAATCGCGGCAGGATCGGCGCCTGCACGCGCGGCCGGAAGGCGCAGCGCTGCGCGATCTCGACCGTCGAGGCGATGGCCTCGGGAAGGTCCGCGAACAACTCTGTCATTTCCGCGCGGGTCTTGAATCGGTGCTCGGGCGTGAGCTGGCGCCGGTCGGTCTCGACCATGAGCCGCCCTTCGGCGATGCAGATCAGCGCATCATGGGCCTCGTAGTCCTCCCGGCGCGCGAACAACGGTTCGTTGCTGGCGACGAGCGGGATCCCGCGCGTATAGGCGAGCTCGACCAGCGCCGGCTCCGCGCTGCGTTCCGCGGTCGTGCCGTGGCGCTGCAGTTCGATGTAGAGCCGGTCGCCGAAGAGCCGCTGAAGGGCCTCGCAGCGCCCGTTCGCCAGTTGCGCCTGACCGGCGAGCACGGCGGCGTCGAGCGGCCCGCCCGGGCCTCCGGTCAGCGCGATCAAGCCGGCGCTCTCGTCCTCGAGCCAGGCCAGCTTCAGGTGAGGCTGCTCGTTCGGCTCGGTTTCGAGGAACGCGCGCGAGTTCAGGCGCATCAGGCTGCGGTAGCCGCTCTCGCGCGCGGCCAGAAGAACGATGCGCGGGCGCTCCTGCATCGGACCCGTGCCGGGACGTGGACCGCTGTCCTGATCGAGAAAATCGATTGCGAGCGCGCAGCCGATGATCGGCTGAATGCCCGCCGCTGCCATCTTGTCGGAGAATTCGAGCGCCCCGAACATGTTGTCGGTGTCGGTGAGCGCGAGCGCGGGCTGGCGGTCGGCCTTGGCGAGCTCGGCCAGCCGCGCAATCGTCAAAGCGCCCTCCAGTAAGGAGTAGGACGAGTGCACATGCAGGTGGACGAAGCCCGGCATTCAACCCTCACGATTCTCGCTGCAAGGCGACTGTGGGGGCGAGGTGCCGGCGCTGTCCACCGCGAGGGCTGTCGGGGATGCGCGCAGGCGGCTTAATCCCCAGACTCTTGATCCGCGGCACCCAGATCCAGGCGGCTCCTGGAGGTGCATTCCTCCGGGCGCACGGCCCGGGGCTACGGTCCTTGGCCGGCGAAGCCGCCGGCAGGGCCTCAAAGGGTCGCGATGACCTGCGCCCAGATGGCAATCATGCCCAGAAACAGCGCCAGCGAGGCGAGTGTGGCGGCTTCTTCAACGACGGCCCGGACCATGATCCAACTCCTAAGCAACAAGAACAGGACATGAACATAGTTCATGATCCGTTCCAGAGTCAAGGACTATCGGGATCAAGTCGAAATGGCGGGGCTGGCCGGCCTCGGATGGCTCAGACCCGGGTCGGCTGTCCCGTCCCTGACGGCCCCGGCCGGCAGCGGCTTCGACCCCAGCGCCCCGATCAGCGCCGCTTGGCCCGCTTGCTTCGTCCGGCGCTCTCCGGGCTTTTCTGGCCGCTTCCATAGGCCAGGTACCACGGGTTCTGGACGCAGAACCCGCCGCCGCCACGCGCCGTCATCATGCATTGCTCGAACGAGGTGAAGGCGCAGGTGGTGCCGTTATCGCCGTCGCTGCCGCCGTACTGGACGCACCAGGGCCGGTAGATTTCCGCGGCGGCCGGTTGGACATCGATTGCGAGCGTGGCGGACGCCAGCACGGCGAACCCGACGCGGGTGATGATCATGGCCGTCCTCGCAACCCGCCCCGCAGATTTGAACACCGGGTCCGGATTGTTGTTCCGGCGCCGATCCGGCGCCACTGCGACACCCCGATCACCTCAACCGCCGTTGCCCATTGTGATAAGCAAGGGCACCTATGCGGGAGGACGCAAATGTCGCGATTAAGACTGCGCCGAGGTCTGGCCGCCACGCTGTCGCTGATGCTCCTGCACGGCGTCGCGGTCGCGGAGGATGCGCTCAAGATCGCGGTCGGGCAGCGTGGCGGCTGGGAGCAGTGCGTGTCGGAGCTCGGCCAGAACGCCGGCATCTTCAAGAAGCATGGCCTCACGCTTGACGTGCTCTACACCCAGGGCAGCGGCGAGACCATCCAGATCGTGCTCTCCGGCAGCGTCGACATCGGCATCGGTCCCGGTACCCACGCGGTCTTCGGCGCATTCGCCAAAGGCGCCCCGATCCGGATGATCGGCGCGTCGTTCACCGGCGCCCGTGACCAGCTCTATTACGTGCGCGCCGACTCGGCCATTCGCGGCATGAAGGATGCCGAGGGCAAGACCATCGGCATCTCGACCAGCGGATCGAGTTCGCACATGCTCGCCTTGGCGCTCGCCAAGCACTTCGGGGTGAGCCTCGTCCCGCAAGCGACCGGGAACTATTCGTCCACCCTCACCCAGGTGATGACCAAGCAGGTCGATATCGGGTTCGCGCAGGCACCGTTCGCGCTCGACGCGGTGGAAGATGGACGCATCCGACTGGTGGCGAAGGGCGCCGACATTCCGGAAGTCCAAAATCAGACCATCCGCGCCTGGATCGCGCACGCGAACACGTTCGAGCGGCGCAGGGATGCTTTGGCGCGATACGTGCAAGCCTATCGCGAAACGCTCGATTGGCTCTATGCGAGTCCGGATGCCGTCAAGGCCTATGCCGCCTGGTCGGGGCTCGGCGAACGTCTTGCCCGCCAGGCGCCCGACTTCATCACCAAGGACAGCATCGATCCCGTGCGCATCATTGGGCTGGAGGACATGATGGGCGATGCGGTGAAGTTCAAATACATCCCCGCGCCGCTGACCGGCGAGCAACTGGCTACGCTGGTGCAGGTGCCGAAATAGTCGCTCGCGGATGATCCGCGCAAAGCGTCGGGGACATGGCGCTTACTCCAGCTCGATGACCAGCCCGTCCCGAAGCGTGACGCGGCGGTCCATGCGCCCGGCGATCTCCATGTTGTGGGTCGCCACCACGACCGCGAGCCCGGAGGCCTGCACCAGCTGGGTGAGCGCGGAGAACACGTGCTCGGAGGTGCGCGGGTCGAGATTTCCGGTCGGCTCGTCGGCGAGCAGAATGCGCGGCGCGTTGGCGACCGCGCGCGCGATCGCGACCCGCTGCTGCTCGCCGCCCGAAAGCTCCGCCGGGCGGTGGGTGAGACGGTCCTTGAGCCCGAGATAGCTCAGCAGATCGGTCGCGCGTCGAACCGCTTCCGGGCGCGACAACCCGCGGATCATCTGCGGCATGATCACATTCTCGAGCGCGGAAAACTCCATCAGCAGGTGGTGGAACTGGTAGACGAAGCCGATCTCGATGCGCCGGATGCGCGTACGCTCAGAATCCGGGAGGCGTGATGTCGGCGCCTGGTCGATATAGACCTCGCCGGCGTCCGGATGCTCCAACAGGCCGGCCACGTGCAGGAGCGTCGACTTGCCGGCGCCCGAGGGCGCCACCAGCGCCACCGACTGCCCCGGCCAGATCGCGAACTCGGCTCCCTTGAGGATGTTCAGGACGACGTCGCCCTGGCTGTAGTGCCGGTCGATGCCGTGCAGGAACAGGATCGGCGGCGTTTCCGCGCCGGCTTCGTCGCCCGGCTGCGACCCCGCCCTGTCGTGGATCGTCGCATCACTCATATCGCAGCGCCTCGACCGGATCGAGGCGCGCCGCGCGCCAAGCCGGATAGAGCGTCGCCAGCAGCGACACCGCCAACGCCATGATGACCACCGCCGTGGTTTCGCCGACATCGAGATCGGCCGGAAGCTTGGACAGGAAGTAGAGTTCCGGCGAGAACAGCTCGGTGTTGGTCAGCCACGAGATGAAGCGGCGGATCGATTCGATGTTGAGGCACACCACCAGCGCAAGCAGGAAGCCGACCAGGGTTCCGATCACGCCGACCGACGCGCCCGTCATCATGAACACCCGCATGATCGCGCCCTGGGTCACGCCCATGGTGCGCAGGATGCCGATGTCGCGTCCCTTGTCCTTCACCAGCATGATCAGGCCGGACGTGATGTTGAACGCAGCCACGATCACGATGATCGTCAGGATCAGGAACATCACGTTGCGCTCCACCTGCAGCGCATTGAAGAACGTGGAATTGCGCTGGCGCCAGTCGATCATGAAGATCGGTCGGCCGGATGCTTCGGTGATCAGCCGGCGGTAACGGTCGATCTGGTCCGGCTTGTCGACATACACCTCGATGGCGGTGACGTCGCCGGCGCGGTTGAAATAGGCCTGCGACTCGGGCAGCGGCATGAACACGAACGCGGAATCGTATTCCGACATGCCGACTTCGAAAACGGCGGCGACCTTGTAAGGCTTGATGCGCGGCGTCGTGCCCATCGGCGTCACCGCGCCGCGCGGAGCCACCAGCGTCACGCTGTCGCCCACGCGCAACGACAATTGATCGGCCAGCCTCCTCCCGATCGCCACGCCCTGCCCGGCGTCAAAGCCTTCGAGCGTGCCTTGCCGGATGTTGTTGGCGACGGAGGGCAGCTTGGCGAGATCGGCGGCGCGCACGCCGCGCACCAGCACGCCCGACGCATTGAACGGCGAGGACGCCAGCGCCTGCCCCTCCACGATCGGCGCGGCCAGTATGACCCCGGGCACCCTGGAAATGCGCTCGGCGACCGCCTCCCAGTCCGTCAGCGGCTGTTCCAGCGGCTGGATCAGCAGGTGTCCGTTGAGGCCCAGAATCTTGTCGAGCAGTTCCTTGCGGAAGCC
>Ga0105249_10004917_pt1 | contig 11530 bp, 7 predicted proteins | sample KBSS44metaG_FD_81522 | JGI IMG/M metagenome (GOLD analysis project Ga0105249, IMG submission 81522) | Switchgrass rhizosphere microbial communities from Kellogg Biological Station, Michigan, USA - KBS S4-4 metaG | ecosystem: Host-associated > Plants > Roots > Rhizosphere > Soil | place... | reverse complement strand
GTCGATGCGGATCCGCGTGGGCCGCGATTTAGCGAGCGTCAAGCGCAAGCCATCATCGAACTGCAACTCCAGCGCCTGACCGGCATGGAGCAGCAGAAGATTCTGGACGAGCTGGCCGATATCCAGAAGCGCATCGCCGAGTACATGGACATCCTGGGCTCGGAGAAAGTTCTGCGCGGCGTGGTCGTCAGCGAGCTGAAAGAAGTCCTGAAAGAATACGGCGACGAGCGCAAGACCCAGATCATCGAGGACACGGGCGAGATTACGCTTGAAGACCTGGTCCAGGTGGAGGACGTCGCGGTCACGGTCTCGCGCGGTGGGTATTTGAAGCGCACGGCGGTCGATACCTACCGTCGGCAAACCCGCGGCGGCAAGGGTCGCATCGGCATGGGCACGCGCGCCGAGGACGTGGTGGAGCACCTGATCATCGCGTCGACGCACGCGTACCTGTTGATTTTCACCAACAAGGGCCGCGTGTTCTGGCTGAAGATTTACAACATCCCCGACGCCGGAACCACCGGCAAGGGCAAGCACGCTTCGGGCCTGATGAACTTGCAGCCGGAAGAAGTGGTCACGGCCTTCCTGCCGGTGAAGGAGTTCGTCGCGGGCAAGTACATCGTGATGGTGACCAAGCACGGCGTCATCAAGAAGTGCGAGCTGACGGAGTTCGACAACCCGATGGCGCGGGGCATTATCGCGCTGGGTCTCGACGAAGGCGACGAGCTTCTGGCAGCGCGCCTGACGACGGGATCGGACTACATTTTCCTGGGGTCGCATGAGGGCATGGCCTGCCGCTTCAACGAAGAAGATGTCCGGGCCATGGGCCGGCCGGCGCGCGGCGTTCGAGGCATGGATCTCGAAGAAGGCGACTACCTGGTCGGCGCGGAAGTCATCGGCAAGGAAGGCCTCATTCTTTCGATTTCCGAAAACGGCTACGGGAAGCGCACGCCGCTGACGGATTACCGGCTGACGGCTCGCGGGCGCAAGGGTGTCATCAACATGAAGACCACTCCGCGCATCGGCAAAGTGGTGGGCATTCTCTCGGTCAAAGAAGACTCCGAGCTGATGATTATCACCAAGCAGGGCCAGATCATCCGCATCGATTCGAGCGAGATCCGGCAGGCCGGCCGCTCAACCCAAGGCGTGCGGCTGGTGAACGTCGATCAAGGCGATCAGGTGGCCGCGGCCAGCTTGATTCCGGATGCTCCGGAAGGTGGGACGAACGGGCAGAGCGATCTGCCGTTGCAGTAAACGCCTGAAATGCCGATATATTCGGCATGGCCGAGATTATAGATAACGTCGAGGTTGGTAGCGAAACCACCAACACGTGCCCCGGGTGCCAGGCGATGCTTTCTGACGGCGCGATCCAGGGCAAGGCAGTGCTCTACTGCGCGAAGTGCCGGGGCTTGCTGGTTTCGATCGATAAATTTCTGCCGGTGATCGAGTTTCTGCGAGCGTTAGCGAGTCCAACAGGCTCGGATATCCAACCGCGCGACAACTCCGATGCGGATCGCAAGTTCCCGTGCCCCATGTGCGGCAAGACAATGACAGGACACCCCTACGGCGGTCCTGGGAACGTCAACATCGATACGTGCGAGCCGTGTTCCGTGATCTGGCTGGATCATGATGAGCTTCAGCGCATTGTGATGGCTCCCGACGCTGCCCCGCTATACTCAAGGTAATGAAGCAGGACGCGTTATTTGCTTCGCTGCGCGAACTGGGCAGCGTCATCGTAGCCTACTCCGGCGGCGCCGATTCGGCGTATCTGGCATGGGCGGCGCACCAGGCCCTGGGTGACCGAGCCATCGCGATTACGGCCGATTCCGCGTCGTTCCCCGAATCGCACAAGCGCGATGCCGAGGAGTTCGCGCGCGAGCAGGGATTCCGGCACGAATACATCGCGACGCGCGAGTTCGACAATCCGGATTACGTCAAAAACGGTCCCGACCGCTGTTTTCACTGCAAGGACGAACTGTTCGCCAGACTCGATGAAGTGGCTCGCCAACGGAGCATCGCGCATGTGATCTATGGGGTCAATGTCGACGATCTGGGCGACTATCGGCCGGGTCAAAGCGCCGCGAAGATTCATCAAGTGAAGGCGCCATTAGTGGAAGCGGGATTAACGAAAGCCGAGATCCGGGAGTTATCGCAACGTGCCGGACTCAAGACCTGGGACCGGCCTGCGTCGGCTTGCCTCAGCTCGCGCATTCCGTATGGGACTCCGGTGACTATTGAGAACGTGAAAACGGTGGAGCGCGGAGAAGAGGCGATCAAGGCGCTGGGCTTCCGCCAGTTTCGGGTTCGTTTTCACGGAGAGCTGGTGCGGATCGAGATCGCACCGGAAGAGCTGGAGCGGGCGTTAGCGCCGGAAATGGCGCGAGCCTTCACCGCGATCTTCAAGCCGCTTGGTTTTCACTACGTGACGCTGGATCTGGAAGGCTACCGCCAGGGCTCACTCAACGCTGTGTTGAGTATCTGACGGCAGCCCCCCAAATTCAATTACAATTTTTCATCAAATGATAGGCTCTGAATAGTCTTCTCCAGAGCTTGGTTTGCGGCGTCGATCTGGGATTGGATCTGCGCACTTTCCCGGCGCAGCGTGTCCAAGCGATTCTCCTGATCGTCCAGCTGCTTGGTATAGCGTTGCACCAGCGCTTTTTCATTGGCGCTATCCGTCAGGGCTTTCAGGTTCTCGCGGATGCGCTGTTGATCGTCGTAGATCTTGTGAATCTCGTCCTCGCGCTCTTCGTGCTGTGCTTCGAGGCTTTCGACCGCGCTGCTTTGGCCGAACACGCCGCGTAACGCTTCCTCGACAGCCGGGGAAATGGACCTTTCTTTCACGAAAAGCGCGACCTGATCTGCGTTCAACATCGAGATCTGGAAGGACGCCTCCAGCGGCCGGGCCTCCTCCACCTTCAACACAGCCGTTTGCTTGGACCCGACCTCGAGACGAAAGCGCAACCACTGCGCAGTGGTCTCTTCGGGTTTGGCGTCGCCGCGCAGTGAATAGCCGGGGCGAACCGGATGCTCGACGATTACGGTTCGGGAAGCTGTATCCTCATTCCGGAAGGTGTAGGTCTTGGTCTCGAGCATCTCACTTTCCTGGATCAGAACGCCTTTGTTAACCCGTACTCTGGTCACACGCTGGCGTTCCGTTGAGTTGCGCGACCTGACGTTAAGCGCCAGGTCGACTGCGTAGGACACCAGACGCCGTTCGTTCGGGCGGATGTTATCGAAGATGCCTTCTCCGGCGAATGTATCCTGTTCCAGAACGTTGAAGCTTCCGCAGTCGAGCGTCACACCGGTGGTGTTGTTGAGCCACAGCGCGCGCTGCGGGCGGGCCGGATTCGCGCGATCGTTCCACACCGAAACCTTCTCGGCGGCGATCGGCGATTGCACGATTGGGACCATGGCCGACTGGTTTCTGGCGATGCTGATGGGTTCTTTCAGCTTGTATTCGAATAAGTCGCCTACATCCTGAGCCACGGCGGCGGTCTCAACGCTGGATCGGGCGGCGTCGAGATTGGGTGCGAAAGGCAAACCGCCGCCGATTTGACCGTTGTTCTGTAGTTTCGTGTACTGGTTGAGGCGGTTGAGGTTGCCCAGATTGGTGCCGCTCCCGAGGTTATTGCGAGACACGCTGCCGCTTTCGGTTTTGAGCAGGGAAGCTTCCGCGGTGACCGTTATCGATTCCCCTGAGCTTCCTATTTCCAGTTGCACGTCGCGCCGCGTGGGAGCACCGTAGCCCACGTTGATCCCTTGATGGACATACTTCTTGAATCCCGCGACGTTGACTTCCAGGCGCACTTGACCGGCGGGCAGGGAATCGAAGGCATAGGCCCCGCGACCATCCGTGTTAACGGATCCGACCAGGTTGCCGTTGAGGTCGTAGGCCCTGACTGAAGCGTTCGCGATCACTGCTCCGGACGGATCGGAGATGGTGCCAGCGATCTGTGCAGGTCCTGGAATCAGCGTCGCCTGGAATGTCTGCGGCTGCATCATCAAGGCCTCAGACATGGGCACTACCGGCCGCCGGGTATAGAACGGCTGTGACACATTCTGGATGAACGATTGCGGTGCCCCTGCCACCAACGATAATTGAACGTTCTCCCAATCTTGCCCAACAGTGTTGTCGACGATTGCCCATCCCTGCAACAGAGGCGGCGCATTGGGACGCTTGGGATTGAGCACGATGCGGTAGGTCGCCTTCCAGACCGGTACCTCGCTGATATAGCTGAGGAACAGCGACCGATCGCCCGCGCCTTCGGTCGATACCGACATTCGGCGGGTATCCGGTTCACGGGAGGCAGACGCCAGGTCGAGGTAACGTTCGACCTTGTCGGGAAGGCCTCGCTCCAGGAGTCGCACGGAGAACGCTGGCGAAAGTTCTGTTGTACGCACTTCGCCGGATTCGGTGATGAGAGAGAGGTAGTCCACCTCCGAGGTGTTTCCGCCGGCAATACGGGTTTTGCGCTCTATGCTGAGTAGCCGGCCATTCAAGCTCTGCGGGCCGTTTTTGACTTCGATGCGCGCTCCGCGAATGGCTTCGAGGAATTCCATGAGCGAAGTCTTCTGGCCAATCGGGAGACGAAGGTCGCCGATCTGGCGGTCGACGGGCGCGGAAGATCCGTAGCCTACCGCGGTAATCCGACCGCCATTCAGGTCTAGTACGGTGAGTGATTTTAGTACGTCATTCAATTGGCCCGACGTAAAGGAAATCGCGACATCCTGATTCCCTTGCACCTGGCCTTGATGTTCGAAATAGCCGACCCCATTCTTATACAGCACTACTCGTTTAATCGGAAGTTTATCGGGCGCCGGAGTTTGAGCCGGCGCGATGATGGACAGAGCAAGTACAACCCAAATGGAACGATGCATATTCGTTCCCCCCTTGTGGCCCTATGGATGCGGGGTTTGTGAAAATGGTTGCGTGTTTTTTAGAAAAGAGTTACTATTTTGGCGGGAGTAAATCAGGGGGCCAGGCTGGCGATCAACGCCAGTCCAGTACTGAGGTCTACTTGACTCGGAACCGCGTGAGGCGCGCCTACGCCGCGTGAGATATGCTGCGGTACTCCTGCTCCGATTCGGCTGGCAGCAGAACCCACAGCGTGTAAATCCCGATGGCCGTGCCGAAGGGTATATCGACCAGGCTGAGCGCCCCGAAAATAATCGCCAGCATGCGCGCCCAGGGCTGACGAGCCAATAGACCGCAACCGGTCGCGATGCCGATTGCCGCGCAGATCAGGAATCCCATTCCGATTGCGGGAAGGACTGCGTGGACGAACGGCGGCACGTCCGGCGGAAACAGTCTCGCGCCGCTGAGCGCGATTAAGAAGAATCCGGGAATGAGTCGAAGCGCGGAAAGCGCCAGCCACAGAATGCCCAACAGGCGAACATGCCCGGCGATGCGGCCTTCCCGTGGCATGAGTGGCGTCCTCCCCAGGGACTTGCCGCATCTGGAACAAAACGTAGCGGATCCGCCGATCTGAGTCCCACAACTGTCGCAGAACATGTTGAATCCTCCTTGCCCGTCCTGAGCGGAATACGCAAGTCGAGTGCTATTTGTTCCGGGGCTGGAGCACGGAAATGGACCATCCGGCGGCGACCACCACCAGGCACCCGACCACGTTGTACCACAGAAATGCGGAAGTAAACCGCGCCGTGATGAAAATGGCGGCCTCGCCTGCCAGTACTCCCACGAATGCTCCAGTCGCCGTGCAGCGCTTCACGAAGAAAGCCAGTACGAACACTCCCAGCATTCCTCCGTAGAATAATGACCCGACCTGGTTGACAGCTTCGATCAGCGCCCCGAATCCCGAGGCGGTGCTGGCGAACGCCATGGCGTAGATTCCCCAGAAGACCGTCGCCACACGTGACGCACCCAGATAATGTTTATCGGAGCTGTCTTTCGCGATGTGGCGTTTGTAAATATCGATCACCGTGACGGTGGCAAGCGAGTTGATCTCGCCGGATATCGCCGACATGGCGGCGGTAAAGATGACCGCGATCACCAGGCCGACCACACCGACGGGTAGATAGTGGGTGACGAAGGACAGAAAGATGTAGTTGGTATCGTTGGCGCCGGTGAGGTTCAAAGCGTCGGTGCGCGCGGCGTCCAGATTCGTTTGTGCCGCTCGAAAGTCCTGGAGCGCGCCGGGGGCTGAAGATATGACCCTGCGAGCAGCGGCCTGGCGCTGGTCGAACGCGTGTTCATAGCGGCTCTCGATTGAGGCATATTGGGGTGAAGCCTGCACCTGCTCCATCACCACCGGCTGGAACACAATCGGCGGCCGTATGAACAGAAACACCACGAACACCATCGCGCCGATGAACAGGATGAAGAACTGCATAGGCACTTTGGCCATGGCGGTGAGCAGCAGACCCAGGCGGCTTTGCCCGATGGACTTGCCGGTCAAATATCGTTGCACCTGGCTCTGATCCGTTCCGAAATACGCCAGGGCCAGAAACATCCCGCCGATCAGGCCGCTCCAGATGTTGTAGCGATCATTCCAATCGAATGTGGTGGTGACGGCGTTCAGTTTGCCGGCTGCTCCGGCGAGCTTCACCGCGTCGAGAAACGAGACATCGGGTGGCAGCATGGAGATCGCGATGCCAAACGCGATGACCAGGGCCAGCATGATCACCATCATCTGCTGGACATCGGCCCACGTGACCGCTTTGATTCCGCCGAGCGTGGTGTAGACCACCACCAATCCACCCATGATGAGGATGGTCACGCGGAACGGCCAGCCCAGGACCACCGACAATACGATCGCGGGAGCCGCCAGCGCGAGCCCGGCTCCGAGACCGCGCGATATCAGAAAGATGATGGTGACGAGCAGGCGCGTTTTGGCGTCGAAGCGGTGTTCCAGATATTCGTAGGCCGTAAACACTTTGGCGCGATGGAAAATCGGGACGGCTGTGGCCGAGAGGATCACCATCGCCAGGGGCAGTCCGAAATAGAACTGCACGAATCGCATGCCGTCGACATAGGCTTGGGCCGTAGTCGAGATGAAGGTGATGGCGCTGGCCTGGGTCGCAATGATCGAGAGTCCCATGGCGTACCAAGGCATGGTCTTGTTGGCCAGCATGAAGTCCTGCGTGCTGGACGATCCGCGGCCGCGCCACAATCCGTAGGAGACCAGGAACACCAGCCAGGCGAACATCACCGCCCAGTCCAGGGGCCTCATATTGGGGACGATGGTGCGAAGGATTTCGTGAACCAGTAGAACAGCCCGATGATGCAGGCCAGATAGATCACGACGAAAGTGTAGACGCGTCCCCAGGTGCCGAGAAACGGCGGAGGTTCGTCGGCTACCGTGCGTTGAGGTTCATTCACTGGGGTGTGTTCACTGCGTTTTGGCCGCGCTCAGCATGTTGGCGAACAGGCGATAAGCGCCCGGAACTCCGGCCGGCAGTTCGCGGAACCAGTCGTACGCGGAGAAAATATACGCGCCCTTACCGAGGGGTGTGTACAACATACCGCCCGGTAGCGGCATTTCGCCAGGGTCGTGCGATTCGAGCACGCTCACGTACTTGGGATCCCACTGGTCGGAGAAATACAGTCCGCGCTCCTGGACCCAGCCCTCGAAATCGGCACTCGTGATCTGATTGGGCGCGTGCAGCAGGCGCAGGTCGGGATTGGGGAAAGCGATGGGAGCTTCTTCCACCGTCACGCGGTCGTTACGGCTGATGCGGATGGGATAGGGTCCGATGTGTGCCAGCAATCCGCCATCTCCGGCGGCTGCAACGGCTGGTGGCGGTGCGGGAGCAGGCTGCGCGGGGGCTGCTGGGACGGCTCCTGGCGCCAGGGGGGCACCTTGAGCCGGAGCACCTTGAGGTGGAACCCCGCCTTCCGGAACGTTATATTGCACGATCAGAGTTCCACCGTTACTGGCGTAATCGAACAATCGTTGATAATTCGCGCGCAGATCCGGTCGGGTATTGAACGCGCGCACGCCGGTGACGATGGCATCGAAGCGCGCCAGATCGCCGTGGCTCAGATCAGACTCGGTGAGCAGAGTCACTTCGCAGCCGAGCTGGCGGATCGCCTGGGGCACGTCGTCGCCTGCGCCCATCACGTAGCCGACTGTCTTGGCAAGGATGCGGATATCGGTACGCACCAGCGCGGCTTGCGCCGGCGGCAGGAGCGTCTGGGTGGTGATGTGCGGATACTGGATGACTTCCGTTCCCGTGGAGACGGTCTGAGTTCCCACCTGCGCGATGGCACGGATTTTGCCGCGAGAGTCGCCTGCAGGGGGAACCAGATTGAAAAAGACATTGGTCTGCTCTTCGGACGCGGCCAGCTCGAAATGACTCGAAGCGGGATCAGAGGTCCAGCCCGTGGGCACATCGAGGCGCAGATCGCCGGCGACCTTGCCGCCGTTCGAACGCACTGTCACTTCGATTCTTCGTGGCTTGGCATCGCCGAAGACCAAGGCGGATTCGGGCAGGCTCACCGCTACTGGAGGAATCACCGTGAAGGGACGAATCTGCTCGCCATATACGCGGTCCACATAGCGATACTGCACGGGGCGGGTCAACTCGAGTTCCGTCCCGGCGATTTGTACGCGGAAAAGCGCCGTCAGGGCCGGCGGGTTTTCAGGCAGTCCGATGTCGCGCGGATCGGGGACGGAGTACAGCGCTCCGTCTTTCGGCCGCTCCAGCCAATACGGCTGGGTGTAAGGCTGATTCTGCGGAATGGTGAAGCTCGCGTTGTAGCGGCTAGGCTGATTGTTGGCAAGAACGGTGGGCGCCAGATTCACAGTAGGCGCGCCTTCCATACCGGTGAGACGGATGCCTGTGAGCGCCACCTGGTTGGGCAAGCGCTGGATCGCAGTGAAGTTGACGCGAAGCGTCGCTCCCGGACTGACGGCGGCCTTGTCCGCCTGAGCCTCAAGCGCTAAGCCCGAGCACAGAGCGATGGTCTCATCCAGCTCTTTCAGCTTCCGTTCGGCCATCGGGTCCTTGGTAGCGGCAACGATGGCGACGATTAAGGGCCGCGCTCTTACCAGCTCAGGCAGGAGCGCTTCAGGACGCGCCGGCACGAAGGAATCGAGCGCCTGCTTCACGATCGCACCGACGGCGGCGCCGCCCGGCAGCCGGTTCCAGGTGATGTCGAGATTTTCGAAAAGATCCTTGGTGGCTTTGTCCCCGGCTACCGTTTCCATGGGAGCCATCTGCGAACCCTTGGTTTCGGCTGCGCCGGTCCCCTGCGTGCGATTTGCACTGCGGCTGGCGCCGCCGATTTCGCCGAAGGAAGCGCCCAGCTCGGGCGAATAGACGCCGACATCCAGATTCAGACGGTCCGCTGGAGGCGTGTCGTCTGCATTCTTTCCGGCCTTATTCTGTCCGCCCTTTCCCTTGGCCTGTGCACCTCCAGGTCCGCCGGCGTTCATCATGAGAAGCTTGGGGGCCCAAGGCTGGACATAAGCCAGTTGCTCGGGGAATTTAGTAGGATCGCCCGCGAGCGAAAATGCTTCCTTCCCGAGAATGGAGGACGCCTGGTGGTGCCCGTGGCCGTCGCGCGGAGTTCCGGAGAATACCAGAATGACGACGTCCGGCCGGAATCGCCGGATGTTATAGACTACGTCGCCCAGGACCTTATTACGATCCCATTTCTGAAGCGTCTCGTCGGCGGTTTTCGAGAAGCCAAAATCAATCGCCCTGGTGAAATACTGCTCGGCTCCGTCGATCCGCCGGGAAGCGAGGAGCTCCTGGCTGCGGATGATTCCCAGTTCGTCACCCTGCTCTGGTCCGATCAGGTTTTGTCCGCCTTCGCCGCGAGTCAGCGATAGATATGCCGTCCGGACATGCCGGCCGAGCGCGAGATAGGCCAGCACCTGTTCCCGCTCGTCGTCGGGATGCGCGCCGATCATCATCACGCTTCCCAGCGTGTTCAGTCTTTCCAGAGCCTCGCGGATCTCAATCTCGCCGCTGAGGGTCCTTTGGCCGCGGATGGGTATGAGCCCCAGTACCAGCAGCGCACAGATGGCAGTTCGAGGCGCCCAGTGACCGAACTTCACTGCGCGCGTATTAACGTTTCGCAAGAATAACCGGGATAGAGTGGTCACGGCAGTTCGATCTATTCTAGCAATGCCCGATTCGGGCCGGGCGACGGTGCCGGGTGGGTGTGCCATTCGGCAAACAAACGAGTCTCCAGACGATTTTCCGTGTTAAATATTGAGAGATTCATGCATAGCAATGCACATTTCGCCTCATGGGCGATCCATGAGGCAGGCTTCGCGAATCATGCGTGCACCCCGGCAGAATCCCGCGCGTTCTGGGTTCTCACTTGCACGTCCTGCATAATCCCCCCAACAAACTTACGACGGAGAACCGAGTGGAACAGTTTGTCGACGGTCTAACGGATTATCAACAAGCATTTCTAAGAAAATATCCATCTCCGCAATTATTTTCTGTTATTTCTTGGGGATGCGCCGCCACGGCGTGGCTGGCCGCAGTCTTGAATCGTCATCCCGACATTTATTGCGTCCACGATGCGAATCACAGCTGGCACGTACTGGGCAACATCGAAAAATTGGATGGCGTTCCATACCTTCGCATCATTGGTAAGCAGGGACACGCCCATGCAGCCGCGGGCGAGGTCCACGGGGTCAGCCGTCACCTGGTATCGGAATGCAGGCGCACATTCGGGGACAAATTTAACGCGGCAGTAGTCGTCCGCGAGCCAATTTCCCGGATCTATTCGCAGCTGGCTTTACACCAGGATTTCGAAGGCTTACGTGCATGGAATGTCGATTACGTCGACGCCATACTGGCCCGAACGAATATCGTCGCACCACCCGGCGATTACCAATCCAGGCTCTTTGTTCATGCGGTGAACATGCTTAATGCGATCTTAGAGGAACGCGAAGTGGGCAAGATTTATCGCGCGGAGGATCTTACCTCCAATGCCGGCGTATTAGGCGAGTTTGTGGAAGAGATCACGCGCGGGAAAGTATCGCCGGCCTCTGATTGGCTGCAGTCCGCGATTCAGACCAAGAAAGTGAATGTTCACGCGGCCCGGCGCCCCCGGCACGAGTTCGACGACTGGCAAGTCGATGTGATCCGAAAAGTAGTGGACCCGCGAGCCTGGGAAGTGTACGAGTCCCTTGGCTACGCGCGCCCGGAGTTCGCGAGCGGGCCCAGGCCGAAGCGGGAACCTATCTCCACCTAAGTTCCTAACGCTGGCGCCGGTCTACTCTACGTCTAAGGGGGCAACCCGCCGGACCTTGTTGCCGGCGCTGTCCAACGCCTGGACTTCCAGGAGATAGGGACCGGCCTCGAACTGGGTCAGGGCCATGGTTACGCTGACCGGGAGCATTCCGCTCGCGTTCGCGGTCTGGGTGTTGAGTTTAACCACCCCCGAGTCCGACTTGGGCTCCGTGGTATTACGGTCCAGGACTCGTATTTGAATTCCGACGTCGGGACGCTTGTCCGGCTCGGCGGAGGCGAGCAGAGGTTCGTAAATCTCGAAGTAAAAACCGGCCGGATCGGTCTTCTTGAAGCGGCTGGAGCCCATGGGAAT
>Ga0105249_10004916_pt1 | contig 11532 bp, 10 predicted proteins | sample KBSS44metaG_FD_81522 | JGI IMG/M metagenome (GOLD analysis project Ga0105249, IMG submission 81522) | Switchgrass rhizosphere microbial communities from Kellogg Biological Station, Michigan, USA - KBS S4-4 metaG | ecosystem: Host-associated > Plants > Roots > Rhizosphere > Soil | place... | reverse complement strand
TCAATCTTCGTGCAGATCTCGTCGAACGTGCGGACGTAAGTGTAGTGCGCGCCCGGTCGCCGATAGAACGCGCAGAACGTGCAGACAACGTTGCAGACATTCGTGTAGTTGATATTTCGATCGATGATGTACGTGACCACGTTATCCGGATGGCGGCGCGCACGCATATCGTCGGCGGCCGCGCTCATCCGGGCGATGTCGTGCGATTCGAGGAGTTGCGTGCATTCCGCGACGCTCATGCGCTCACCCGCCAGCACGCGATCGAGAATTGGTTGAATGTTCGACATCTAAATAATCCTCAACGGCTTCACGCGGTCGATGAGTCCGTGTTTATATGCCAATTCAAAATAGAGCCGCAGACCGCGTTCCATCGACTCATCTACTCTGAAAACGATGTTCTCAGTCAAGTAGTTTCGCAGCTCCTCGACACGCATCGGAATTTTATCCTGATACGACTGCACGATCTCTTCGATATGCGCGACGCCTTCATCACGCGCGCCCGCGAAGTCGACTTCACGCGCATGTGAAACGGCCTCGTCGCGCACCATCCACATCGCAAAAACAAACCCGAGACCCGTGTGTTCTTTCCAGAGACTCGCCATGTCCCAAACGTTCAGTCCCTGTCTTGGAACCGCCATGCCCGGATCGCCGATGATCAACGCCGCATCGTTCTTCTCCAACATCGCTTCGAGATTCGGCGCGCGCGTGGTCCACTCCGGCTCGCGCTCGAGAAACTCTCGGAAGATCACTTTCACGAGCGTTGCCGAGGTACGCGACGACTCATCGAGCGCCACGCTTTGGATATTCTCGAGTCGTTTATTCTTCGACACGAGCACGACGCTCAGCACTTCCTTCTGCGAGCCGACACACACGTTCGGCACGAGCGAGCCGCCGTCAATGCGTTGATACTCAATCACCGGCACCAGCGCGCCGTCCACTTCACCCTGAGAAAGCAGTTGCGCGCAGCGTGCGGGCACGGCTTCGACAAACTCCACCGTGCCTTCGTGTGGCCCGTGTAAAAAGCTCCAGATTAACGGTGCTGAATTTAAGTAGCTCGAAGCGGCGAGTCGAAAGGGCGCGTTCATGTAGTCGCAAGTATATGCGATCGAATTCCCGGATCAAATTGACACCCCTCTTTGGCGGCAACTACTATTCGCCGATGCCCATTTACGACGTAACCGTTCCCATCAGCAACGAATTGCCAACCTGGCCCGGTGATCCAAGCGTGCAGCTTACCGTCTGGCGCAGCCTGTCGTCAGGCGACAGCGCCAACGTTTCGATGCTCAACTTCGGCGCGCACACCGGCACGCACGTCGATGCGCCCGCGCACTTTATCGAGGGCGCCGCGATGATTGAATCGTTGCCGCTCGAGGTTTTGATCGGCGAAGTGCAGGTGATCGAAGTGCCGGACGATTTGCACGCCATCAATGAAGAGTTTGTTCTCACTAACTGTGCTCCGGAGACAACGCGCGTACTCTTCAAAACTCGCAACTCCGCATTTTGGAGTGAAAGCGAGCATGTGTTTCATACCGACTTCACGTATCTCGATCTGTATGCGGCTCAGCGACTCGTCGAGCGAGGAATAAAACTCGTCGGCATCGACTACTTATCTATAGAAAAGTTCGACTCGCCGAAGAATGAGACACATCTGGCATTGCTGTCTTACGGCGTCGTGATTCTTGAAGGCTTGAACCTGACTGACGTTCCGGCGGGCAACTATGAACTGATCTGCCTGCCGTTGCGTTTAAGAAGCAGCAAAGGCGACGGCGCTCCGGCGCGAGCTGTTTTACGAACGATTGATTAAACAAGCTGATCCAAAGTATCGCGAGCGAGTTTACGCCATGGTGCGGCGCATCCCTTCAGGCCGGGTGATGACTTACGGCCAGATCGCCGAGCTACTGGGCGACGGCTACACACCGCGCACCGTCGGCTTCTGCATGCACTCGTCACCTGAAGGCACGCCGTGGCATCGCGTGCTCAACGCTCAAGGTAAAACTTCGACCGGCAGGATCGTTCTGCCCCAGGACAAACAACAACGCATGCTCGAACACGAAGGTGTAGTGTTCGACAAAAACGCCCGCTGCGATCTGGAAAAGTTTCTATACATTCCGAAAACCAGATCTCAAACCACAAGCCTGTATAGCCACAAAAGGCACAAAAAGCACAAAAAGGATTAAAGATCTGTTTTGTGCTTTTTGTGCCTTTGTTGTGCTTAAGGAGAACTTAGATGAGTGACTCAATGCAACAAAGCGTTCCTTACGCTGTCAGCCCGCCGCGTTATTCCGTGTCGCATCAGATGGTGACCACCGCTTTCGAGCTGCCGAACTTCCGCGTCGTGCAAAACCTTGGCGTCGTGCGCGGCATCGTCGTGCGTTCCCGAAACGTCTTCGCCACGATTGGTGCGGGACTGCAGACGCTCGTCGGTGGCAACATCACCGTCTTTACCACACTCTGCGAACAAACGCGCAACGACGCTTTCGACATCATGATCCAACACGCAACCGAGATCGGAGCCAACGCGATCATCGGCGCGCGCTACGACACCACCGAGCTCGCGCAGGGTGTGACGGAAGTTCTCGCTTACGGCACGGCCGTCATTGTTGAGCCCACGAACCCGGGAGAGAGTTATCGTTCATGACGCTCGATCATGTTCCATTTGCCAAGTTGCTTGGCATCGAGGTCGACTCCGTCGAGCCCGGCCACGCAGTGCTTTCGATGAAGCTCCGGCACGAGCACATGCGTAACAACGGGATTGCGCACGGTGGCGTCATCGCTACTCTCATCGACTCAGCGATGGCGATCGCGATCATGGCGCTGCTCGAGGAAAACGAACACACGGTAACGGTCGATCTCACGATTCATTACCTGCGACCTGTTCCTGAAGGTTCGGCAAAGGCGTCAGCGCGAGTGGTGCGTGCCGGACGCAGAGTGGTCACAGTTTCTGCAGAGCTTTTCGACGCCGAAGGAAAGCTCGCAGCGACTGCAATCAGTACATATTTACGTGGATTGACGTAGATAAAGTATTATCCCTCACGTGGAAGATCTAAAGAAGTTTTCGCTGTATTTTCCGAAGTACAAGGCTCAACTAATCCTCGGTATCGCCTGCATTTTCGCCAGTGTCGTAGCCGGACTTTTTATTCCACGCATCGTTGGTCAGGCTGTTGACGCAAACTGGACGGAAGTCTCGTGGTCAAAGCTGACGATCTCGGCCGGCAAGGTGCTGAGCGCAAGCTTGATCAGCGGCCTCTTTCTATTCCTGCAACGCCGCATATTGATCGGCATGTCGCGCAACATCGAGTACGACATGCGAAAAGTATTTTACCGGCACCTCGTCAATCAGCCGCTCTCGTTTTTTCACGAACATCGCACCGGCGATCTTATGGCGCGCGCCACGAATGATCTGTCCGCGGTCAGGCAGCTCGCCGGACCCGTGATCATGTACTCGCTTCAGACGGTATTCGTCGTTGTTCTCGTGCTGCCGTACCTGTTCATGTTGAATTGGTGGCTCACGCTCTTGCTCTTCGTGACAATGCCGCTCGTTTCATTGACCGTTAAGTTCTTCGGACAGCAGGTTCACACACGCTTCGAAAAGATCCAGGACTTCTTCGGACAAATCACTGCGCGTGCACAGGAAAACTTCAGCGGCGTGCGGGTTGTGCGTGCGTACGCGCAGGAAGAGGCCGAGATGGCGGCCTTCAACACGCTCAACTGGCAGTATGCGGAGCGCAATCTCGGGCTCGTGAAAGTCGAGGCGTTGATGCGTCCGTTGATGACGTTTCTGATCGGGTTTGGTTACGTGTTGATTATCTGGGCGGGTGTGCCGCTCGCCGTGCGCGGTGAGATCACGGTGGGTCAGTTCACGATGTTCAATCTGTATCTCACGCGATTGATCTGGCCGCTGATCGCGCTCGGATACGTCGTGAATCTTTATCAACGCGGCACGGCGAGTTTGAAACGACTCAATGCAATTCTGAGCATCGATCCCTCAATCGCCGATGGTCCGGGCACAGTCGAGCAGCCGCCGATCAAGGGCAAGATCGAGTTTCGCGATCTGACGTTTCGTTACCATCCGAATGATGAGCCTGTTTTGAAGGAACTGACGCTCACGATTCTTGAAGGTCACACGGTGGCTTTTGTCGGGCGCACGGGAAGTGGGAAGTCGACGATCGCGAATTTGATTCCGCGTTTGATCGAGGCGCCGGATGGCACGGTGTTCATCGATGGGGTCGACATTCGCAATTACCCGCTTGCGCAACTGCGCGAGAGCATTGGTTACGTGCCGCAGGAGACGTTTTTGTTCAGCGACTCGGTGAGGGGAAACATCGCGTTCGGTGTCGAGAAGGCGGAGATGGCGGATATTGAGTGGGCCGCGGAGATCGCGGGGTTGTCGGAGGATATTGCCGAGTTTCCGGATCGGTTTGAGGCGCTCGTCGGGGAGCGAGGCATCACGTTGTCGGGCGGTCAGAAGCAACGCACCGCGATTGCGCGGGCGGTCTTGCGCGAGCCGAAGATACTGATTCTCGATGATGCGCTGTCGTCAGTTGATACGTATACGGAAGAGAGGATTCTCGGCCGGCTTCGTGGCGTGATGCGCGATCGCACGAGCGTGATCATCTCGCATCGTATTTCGACAGTGCGCGAAGCCGACATGATTTGCGTGCTTGACGAAGGCCGCATCATCGAACAGGGAACGCACGATGAGTTGCTTGCGTTGGGTGGTGAGTATGCTGATTTGCACGAGCGACAGTTGCTCGAGGAGGAATTGGCGGCTACGTAAGTTGAACCACAGATTACACGGATTTTGATACGGATTGTTTTTTAGATGTCGACTGCGGTAAAGCAATATCACGAGGAAGAGGCGATCGGGAAGACTTACGATCTTCAGGTGGCGCGGCGGCTGCTGCGTTATCTCAAGCCTTACGTGCGCCTCCTGCTGGCTGCGCTCGCGCTAACGCTCCTGCTGAATTTGCTCGGCGTGTTGCAGCCGAAATTCACGGAATACGCGATCGACTGGTACATCCTGCCGCGCAAGACTGACGGGCTAATGTTGCTCGTCGGTTTGTATCTGGCTTCGCAAGTGCTGCGACTGGTCTTCTCGTACTTCCAGGCGATCTTCGTCAATTCGATCGGGCAGTACGTGATGTTCGATATCCGCAAGGAGCTTTACAGCAAGCTGCAGAACCAGGAAGTCGCTTACTACGATCGCAATCCCGTCGGCCGCATCATGACGCGGCTGACCACAGACGTCGACTCACTCAACCAGCTATTCACTGAAGGCGTCACCGATCTGCTCGGCGATCTAGTCATGATCGGCGCGATCATTACCGTGATGGTGTGGACCGATCCGAAGCTCACGCTCATCAGTTTGCTGACCGTGCCGCTCCTGTTTGCCGCGACGACCTGGTTTCGACGCGGCGCGCGCAAAGGTTACGACCTCGTGCGCACGCGCATCGCCCGCATCAACGCCTTCTTGCAGGAGCACTTTGCCGGCGCGCAGACGGTCCAGATCTTCAATGCGGAAACGAAGTCGCTCAGCAAGTTCGATCACATCAACGAGGATTATCGGAAAGCCAACATCGACACGATCTTTTATTACGCGGTTTTCTTTCCGCTCGTCGATCTGATTGGCGCGATCGGAATCGCCCTGATCATCTGGTACGGTGGTTATCGCGTGATGCAAAACACGCCGGGCCACACGGTGCTCACACTCGGCGCGCTCGTCGCGTTCATTCAGTACTCGCAAGCATTGTTTCAGCCGATTCGCGACATCTCCGATAAGTACAACGTATTGCAAGCGGCAGTCGTCGCGTCACATCGCATCTTCAAGACGCTCGATCAGCCGATCGCAGTGTTGCCGCCGGAGAAGGCGGTCAAATCCGAGCGCGCGCGCGGACGCATCGAGTTTCAGAACGTTTGGTTCGCTTACATCGGTGAAGACTGGGTGTTGAAGGACGTGTCGTTCACGGTCGAGCCGGGGCAGTCGATCGCGCTCGTCGGTCACACCGGCTCAGGCAAGACGACGATCACAAACTTGCTCATGCGTTTCTACGACATCCAGCGTGGACGGATCCTGCTCGATGGAGTTGATCTGCGCGACTGGGACTTGAGGGCCTTGCGGAAGAATTTCGCGGTCGTGCTTCAGGAAGTGTTTCTGTTCAGCGGGTCGATCGAAGGCAACATTCGGCTCGGTCGCGAAGACATCAACGAAGAGCGCGTGCGCTGGGCGGCTCAGGAAGTTCATGCCGATAGCTTTATTCGTCGTTTGAAGGGTGAATACGAGGCTGAGGTGCGTGAGCGTGGCGCGGGTTTGTCAGTTGGGCAGAAGCAATTGATCTCGTTCGCGCGTGCGCTCGCGTTTGATCCGGCGATTCTGATTCTTGATGAAGCGACCAGCTCGATCGACACCGAGACCGAGCAATTAATTCAGCGTGCAATTGAACGTGTGATGCGTGACCGCACGTCGATCGTAGTCGCACACAGGCTCTCGACGGTTCAAAATGCAGACCGGATCATCGTCCTGCATCACGGTGAGATTCGCGAGCAGGGAACTCATCAAGAGTTATTGGCTGAGCGTGGGCTTTACTGGAAGCTCTACAAACTACAGTACGCAGACTCGGGATCAGTTTTAGCCACGGATTGAACGGATTGTTAACGACAGATCAGCGCAGATCTGATCCGTCTTAATCGTTCTTAGAATCCGTCTTATCCGTGGCTCGCTTTTGCATCGGCACGAGGCCTTCGAAGGATTTGTAGATCTGCAAGTACATCTGCGTCTCGCGTGGAATGAGTACGCGCCAGTTGTCGCCACCACGTTTCAAATAGCCCGGCAGCTTGGCTGCGTTTGAGTTGTAACCCGCGGCGAGCAACTCACTCGGCGTCGCAACCTTCGCGTTGAGCGCGTACTTCACTTCATCGTTAGCAGTCATCTCGTTCCAGGTGTCGTGCATGTAGAGCAGCATCGCCTGGAGCGCGTTATTGTGATTGCGCATTCCCGTCACAAAATCAGGCATGAGACCAACGCCGGGATAACGCGCGCGCTCGAGGTTGTAAGCCCACGGAATCATCTGCACCATGCCACCCGCTCCCGCCGTGCTCACTGAAAAGCGATACGTGTCGATCTGGTTGAGCGCAAACAACGAATAGATCTCATCGTAAAGCGCGATCCGATTCTCTTCGCGAAATCGCTGGTGATCCACATGTTCGACTACACACAAACGCTCAGCCACGTCGACAAGCATCGGAGAGATCGCTACCCCCTTGTCGCGCAAACGCTTCGCAGCGAGGTCGAGCATGTTGCGCACGTAACCTTGTCCTGAGCGCACGAGATCCGGTGAAAGCAACGCTGGATGCGCTGAAGTGTAATACGCGGTTTCGAGAAACTTTCCGCCACGCTCGATCGGATACTCGATCGTGAGCGGCGTGAGTGATTTGCCGTCGGGCGTGAAGATCGTCATCGCGGTGTTGACGCCGTTCGCGCGAACGATGTTGACCGTGACGCTCGCCCCCTCAGACGTCGTCGTATTGATCACAGAGCCCTTCGTCAAAAAAGTCTTTTTCAAAACCGTGATGAAGTGCGTGCGCGCGGTATCGCGATCGAGGGCCGCGATGGTGACGAAATCGATCTGCCCGATGGCCATCGCGGTCGGCTTCGGACGCGTCTTGAACATACGCTGCGCTTCCGAGATGCGGCCTTGAATGATCGACGGCGTCAGGTGCGTGATCGGCGCAGAGACCTTTTTCTGCGCGTCCATCTCGACGGAAGGCAGCGTGGGTCCGAGGTCAGCCGGCCTGGCCTGCGGCGCGCTTGGCAGCGAAGGCGCTTGCTTTTCTGGAACAGGGGTGACGACGCGTGGGCGAACTGCGTTACTACTCTCCTGTGCCTTCATCTCGACGGCAGCAAAAAGAACGGCGACAACAAATAGGGCGAGACGGGTAGGGGTATTCATATGTTTTATCCAGGAAGAGTTACAGGATTAAAGCCACGACGCGTCGAGGGGCGACAACGTGGCGTTAGATTCGCGCAGACGGTATCGAGTTGTCAACCTCTTTTTGATTACAGATTACACAGACTCGCAGGCACGATCTGCGGAATCTGTGGCTAAAATGTATACTGTCCGGTTCGAAACTAGACAGGGGAGCGTTTGATATGTCTTTTCACCCACCCATTCGCTTTGCTCTCATTTTGTGTTTACTGGCAGGCATATCGCAGCAGATGATCAAAACAAATAATTACCCCGAAGCTCGGAAGAGCGAGCAGGCGGACGACTATCATGGCGTTAAAGTCGCTGACCCCTATCGTTGGCTCGAAGATCTCGACTCAGCGGAGACACGCGCGTGGGTCGAGGCTGAGAATAAGCTCTCGTTTGGTTTTCTGGAGTCGATTCCGCAGCGCACGCCGATCAAAGAGCGCCTGACAAGGCTCTGGAACTATGAGAAGTACGGAATTCCGCTCAGGGAAGGCAATCGCTATTTCTACACGCGCAACAGCGGCTTGCAGAACCAGGCCGTGCTCTACACGGTGACTTCGCTCGAGGCGCAGCCGCAGCTGGTGCTCGATCCAAATACACTTTCGGCAGATGGAACAGTCGCGCTCTCGGGGATGCAAGTCAGTCCTGACGGAAAACTGCTCGCTTACAGTTTGTCAGCGTCTGGTTCTGACTGGCAGGAGTGGAAAGTTCGCGACGTCGAGACGAGCAAGGACCTTTCCGATGATTTGAAGTGGGTGAAGTTTTCCGGAGCCTCCTGGACGCGCGACGGCAAGGGGTTCTTTTACAGCCGCTACGATGAGCCCAAGAGCGATGCGCTCAAGGGAACTAATTACTTTCAAAAAGTCTATTACCACAAACTCGGCACACCGCAGTCTGAAGACGTTCTCGTTTACGAGCGTCCGGATCAGAAAGACTGGTTATTCAACGGCGCGGTTACTGAAGACGGCAATTACCTGATCATCACAGTCTTCCAGGGCACGGACGTGAAGAGCCGTATCTACTACAAAGATCTTAAAGCGAAAGACTCAGCGGTCGTGAAGTTGCTCGACGATTTCGATGCTGCTTACAGCTTCGTCGGCAATGAAGGTCCACGCTTCTTCTTCCAAACCGATCTGCAAGCGCCACGCAGCAAAGTCATCGAAGTGAACGTCAGCAAACCGGCGCGCGACAATTGGAAAGTGATCGTTCCTGAAGGCAAGGAAACACTGCAAACGACCACCTTCGTCAACAACAAATTCATAGCCAACTACCTGAAGGACGCGTACACGCAGGTTAAGGTTTACGACACGGCAGGCAAGCTCGTGAATGAAGTCGCGCTTCCCGGTATCGGCGCAGCGGAGGGCTTTGGCGGCCATGCCGCTGACAAAGAAACCTTCTACTCGTACACGGGATTCACAACGCCGACCACGATCTATCGTTACGACATGACGACCGGCAAGAGCACCGTCTTTCGTCAGCCGAAGGTTGATTTCAATCCTGCTGATTTCGAGACGAAGCAGGTCTTCTACACGAGCAAAGATGGTACGAAAGTGCCGATGTTCATCACGCACAAGAAAGGCCTCAAGCTCGACGGAAACAATCCGACGTATCTCTACGGCTACGGTGGTTTCAATATCTCGATGTCGCCGGCTTTCTCGGTCGGTAATCTCGTGTGGATGGAGATGGGCGGCGTTTACGCGCAGCCGAACCTGCGTGGCGGTGGCGAGTATGGCGAAGAGTGGCACCAACAGGGGATGAAGTCGAAGAAGCAGAATGTGTTTGACGACTTCATTGCGGCGGCGCAGTGGCTGATCGATAACAAGTACACCTCGACACCGAAGCTCGCGATTGGTGGCGGCAGTAACGGTGGCTTGCTGGTTGGCGCCGCGTTGACGCAACGACCGGATCTGTTTGGGGCGGCGTTACCGGCTGTTGGTGTGATGGATATGCTGCGGTTTCAGAAGTTCACGATCGGTTGGGCCTGGGTTTCGGATTATGGTTCGTCGGACAATGCGGACGAGTTTAAGGCGTTGTACGCGTATTCACCGCTGCACAACATCAAGCCGGGAACATCGTACCCACCGACGCTCATCACGACAGCGGATCACGACGATCGTGTTTGGCCGGGACACAGCTTCAAGTTTGCAGCAGCTCTTCAGGCCGCGCAGGCGGGCAGCGCGCCGGTGCTGATCCGGATCGAGACGAAAGCTGGCCACGGCGCAGGCAAGCCCACCACCAAGATCATCGAAGAAATCGCCGACCGCTGGGCCTTCCTCGTCAAAACCCTAAACATGAAAAGTTAGCCACAAAAAGGCACAAAAACACAAAATGTAAAAAAGGAAGGGCGTCCAATAAATGGCGCCCCTTCTTATTTATGTTATGTGACTTTTGTGCCTTTTTGTGGCTAAAAATCTATTGTGACCAAGGGGCGGGCTTACGGACCCAGCGGAAGCCCCGCATCTTTTCCTGTAGCTCCTCTGGCAGTGGCCCAAGATCACTCGCCTCGATATTCGACTCAACGTGGCGAAGCTTTCGCATTCCCGGAATGATCGTGCTCACGTCTTCATTGCCGAGTATGAACCGCAACGCGAGCTCGGGCATCGTGATGTTTGTCGAGCGCTCGCGGTTCCAGTCTGCAAGCGTCTTCTTCACCTCGTCAGCTCGCTCAACACTCGGAATCAAATTCTCAGGAACGAAGTAAGTATTGCGCCAGTCGCCTTCAGGCCACGTGCTGTCTTTCGTCAACGTTCCGGTCAACGTGCCTTCATCAAACGGCACGCGCGCAATCGTGGCCACGTCCAGCTCGCGACACGCGGGAAACAACTCATCTTCAGGATTCTGATCGAAGATGTTGTAGATCACCTGCACTGCATGGATCTGCCCGCTGCGCACTGCGCGAATACCATTCCATGGTTCCCAACGATTGATGCTGATCCCGATCGCATTGATCAGTTTCTGGCTACGCATGTCGTCAAGACGGTAGAACCAGCGATCGTCACGCATCCAGTCGTCGCTCCAGGTGTGAAACTGCATCAAGTCAAACTGTTCGAGTCCGGAATTTTCAAGGCTGCGATGAACGTATTCTTCGACGTGATCCGGTGGATAAGAATCCATGAGCGTGTGTTCAGGCAGCGCTGGCCACTTGAGGTTCTTCGGTGGGATCTTCGTGGCGGTGTAGAGTCGCTTGCCGGGATTCGATTTTACGATCTGGCCCAGGAGGTTTTCGCTGCGACCGTTGCCGTAAGCATATGCGGTGTCGAAAAAATTGCAGCCACGATCGACTGCTGCTTGTAACGATTGCAGTGATTCGTCGTCGTTGGAGTTGGTCCAACCGGCCATCCCCCACATTCCATAACCCATCTCACTGACTTCCCAGCCAGTGCGGCCAAAGCGGCGATATTTCATCTCGGTTCCCCCGTGATTAAGTGTTTGAGAAAGATTCTCACGCAAAGGCGCAAAGATCGCAAAGACGCAAAGGCGGGTTAAATGTTTCTGGCGCGCCTTTGCGTCTTTGCGATCTTTGCGCCTTCGCGTGAAAGTTTTTCGCCAAAACGGGTACGCCTCG
>Ga0105249_10004912_pt1 | contig 11537 bp, 7 predicted proteins | sample KBSS44metaG_FD_81522 | JGI IMG/M metagenome (GOLD analysis project Ga0105249, IMG submission 81522) | Switchgrass rhizosphere microbial communities from Kellogg Biological Station, Michigan, USA - KBS S4-4 metaG | ecosystem: Host-associated > Plants > Roots > Rhizosphere > Soil | place... | reverse complement strand
TCACGCGCCTCGCGCGTGGACTGCCCGTGGGCGGCGATCTCGAGTACGCCGACGAAGTGACCCTCGCCAAGGCCATCGAGGGCCGGCGGGACATGTGATGGATCGAAGCAGCGCGGGCGTTCTGAGATCGTCCCGCGTTATGGTATAGATAAAGGGCTCTTACGAGCCCCGCTCGGCGTTCCCCGATAGCTCAATGGTAGAGCATCCGGCTGTTAACCGGAGGGTTGTAGGTTCGAGTCCTACTCGGGGAGCCAATCCTCAAATCAGTGTTGCAACGCGCTCGCGATCTCAGGGCCCGTGCACGGCCCGAGAAGGAGTTTAGTGGTCCGGCGAAACGGTCCATATCGCGGCGCGAGTTGCGAAGGAGGCCCGGACTGATCGAATCAGTGCCGGAGCTCACAGCAGCTTCAGCGCGTGAGCCGGGTGTGAGGGCCTCCTCCCTCAAGGCACGGGAGGAGAGCATGCGGGCCACTGGACGAACGGCGACGGGGCGCCCTGACGGCTAAGTCCCGTACCATGGCGCGCCGGCGTTCGCTGGTGGTTCGCGGTCCGTACCGCGGGGTGAGTGGACACGATCGCCACGTTCGCGAGTTCGTGCGCGCTCTGGCGCGCCAGGGCGTGCGCCAGGAGCTCGTGGACATTCCGGAATGGGGACCGACCCGGCTTCCCGAAGCGTCTCGCGAGCCCTGGTTCGACACGCTGGGGAGGCCGGTGCCGGCCGCGGTGGTCCTGCACTTCTGCATGCCCCACCAGGTGGCGATCCACCCCGGTCGACTCAACGTGAACTACACGATGTTCGAGGCGAGCCGGATCCCCCGGGAGTGGGTGGCGCACAACCGGCGCCACGATCTCGTACTGGTGCCGACCGAGTCATCTCGTTGCGCCTGGCTGGCCGCGGGGTTCCCCGAAGAGCGCATCAGGTTGTGCCCGCTCGGCGTCGATGCCGAGCGCTTTCGGCCCGACGCGGCGCCTCTCGATGTGGCGGATCGGCGCGGCCGCCGGGTCGGCGAGTATCGCGTCCGCGTCCTGAACGTCTCAGAGCCGGGGCCGAGAAAGAATCTGCTCGCGCTGCTCCGTGTGTGGATCGAGACCACCGCGCCGACGGACGACGCCATTCTCGTCCTCAAGGTCGGGCGCTACTCGATGAGCCGGACCATCGGGCTCATGCGTGACCTCGAGGTCGCCGAGCGCGCCATCGGCAAGAGCCGGCGCGAGTCGGCGCCGATCCTGTTCGTCGACCGCATTTTCGCGGACGACGAAATGCCCGGTCTCTTTGCGGCGGCGACGCACTACTGGAGCATGTCGCATGGAGAGGGATGGGACCAGCCGATGGCCGAGGCCGCGGCGACCGGCCTCGGCCTGCTCGCGCCCGCTCACAGTGCCTACCCGACGTACCTGGACGACAGCGTGGCCCGGATGATTCCGTCGCGGCCCATCCCGGCCGCCGTGCAGGGCGACGTCGGCCTGGCGCGTCTGTTCGCGGGCGCGACGTGGTGGGACCCCGATCCCGTCGAGGCGGCGGCGGCGTTGCGCGAGGTGATCGACGGACGTGACCGCCACATGTCGGCCCGCCCGCGAATGGTCGCCCGCTTCACGTGGGACAAGGCGGCGGCCCGGCTGCTCGCTGTGCTCGACGAGCTTCATCGACGCCGCGGCCCGCGATGAGCGCTCGACGGCGGCTGCTCTACATCAGCCCGATCATGCCGGCTCTTGGCGGCAATGGGCTGGCGATGCGCGGGGGGATGATGCTCGAGGCGCTCGCCGCCGACTGCGACGTCTGGCTCCTCGTCATTCCCGTGGCGGGCAGCGTTGGCGGCCTGCCGCCGGCGCCGATTGCGCGCTGGTGCGCTGGATTCACCTCCCTCCCTCTCGATGCCCCCTGGGCGCCCGCGCCACGCCGCTTGCCCGGGCGCGGATCGGCCGGTGAATCACCTCTGCGGCCCGTGCTCGCGCGGTTCGCCACCCCGACCGTCGTGCAGGCCGCGCGCCGCGCGTTCGGCTCTCACACGTTCGACGAGGTCCACGTGTTTCGGCTCTACATGGCGCCCTTCGCCGATCCCTACCTATCGGTGGCGGCTCGCCGCCGACCGATCTGCGCCCTCGACCTCGACGATTACGAGTCGAGAACGCGCGAGCGCTTGGCGGCACTCCACGCCGCCGCCGGCGACGGGCGTTCCGCCCTGCACGAGATCGCGGAGGCGACCAGATATCGGGCGATGGAGGGCCACTACCTTCCAATGTTCGAGCGCGTCTACGTGTGCTCCGGGAAGGATCGCGCGGCGATCGCCCGGTCCTGTGCGGAGGCCAGACTCAGCGTGGTGCCGAACGGCGTCCGGATCCCCGCCGAGGGGCCTCCGGTGCGGCGCGCGAACCAGCCGTTCACCGTCCTGTTCGTGGGTAACCTGTCCTACTACCCGAACGAGGACGCCGTCGTGTTCCTCTGCACCGAGATCCTGCCCCGCATCCGCGCGGCCACCGGCCGTTCCGTGCGCGCGCTGATCGTGGGGAGCGGCGTGGGTGCAGCGGTCCGTGCGCTCACCAGACGTCACGGGGTGATGGTGACGGGGCCAGTGACCGACCTGGCCGGTTGCTACGCGACCGCGGACGTGGCGGTGGTTCCCGTGCGTGCGGGAGGGGGCAGCCGCATCAAGCTGCTGGAGGCGTTGGCGTATGCGTGCCCGGTCGTCTCCACGAGCGTGGGCGCCGAGGGCATCGTCGTGCGTCACGGCTCCGAGTTGCTGATCGCCGACGGCGCGGCCGACTTCGCTGCCGCATGCGCGCGGGTGCTGGAACGGCCCGGGCCGGTCCGCGCGATGGTCCGGCGCGGGCGCGACTTCGTCGAACGGCGTCACAGTCCGGCGGCCGTGTTGAGGCGACTCCGCGCGGCGCGCCGTCTGACCAGCGACGACAGGCAGGCCTGTCCGCCATAGAAGAGCAGACGTCAGGGTCACCCGCGCCGATGGCGGTCGACTGAGAAGTCAGGGACTTCCTCACGCCACGGCTCACGAACGGGTCGGTCTCGGTCGCCGATGTTTCGAGTCGGTCCGTGTCCTTGACACCGTCGGGCACAGTTCCTATACTCCGCGCCATGCGCATGATGGGTGAGGGCCTGTTCTGATGGCGACCGGAATCCAGGCCCGGCGCGTTGCGAAGCGGCTCATCCGGCACCCCAGGCGCCTCGCCGAGCTCGACATCAATCAGATCGAAGACGGCTTCGTGATCTACCAGGCCGACAGAGATCGGGCGCACTACCTGAACCACAGCGCCGTCGTCGTGCTCGAGCTCTGTGACGGGCAGCGCTCGGTCGCGGAGATCGCCGAATGCATCCGGAAGGTCTACGGTCTGGGGACGGCGCCCCGTCGCGACGTGCAGGACGTGCTCGCAAAGCTTTCCGCCGAGGGGCTGGTTTCGGATGTTCCGGTCCTGGGCTCGGTCACGCGTGGAGCGCAGCGCTCCGCGCGGAGGAGGAACGCGTAATGGCATCGGATCGCGAGGACGTTCTGAAGAGCATCGGCGACAGCCGTCGCCGCTTCCTGCGCACGGTCATCGCCGGCGCGGCCTTCGCTTCGCCCGTCGTCATGTCGTTCTCGATGGACGGGCTGTCGGCGGAGGCGGACGGCCCGTCGCCGTCGCCGTCGCCCACTCCCGTCCGTTGCTCGAACATGACTCTGGAGCCCCCGATCGTCTTCTACCTCGATCGGGGCGCCGGGGGAAACCTGCTCCTCACCGAGATCACACCGACCTCGACCACGGCGAAGTTCACGGATTCCCCGGCCCTCTCGCGCTCGAACGGAAACGCGTGGAAGAAGATCGGCGCCTGGGACGGCGTCATCAACCGGCATTGCCCGGTCGAGGAGGTCAGCGATCTGCAAGTGTGGCTCGGCCTCCGCAACAGCGACGATCAGGGCACTCGGTTCGATCTCAAAGCGGAGTTCATGGTCGGCGACACCGTGATCGCCACGGGGGAGACCGACTGCATCACCGGGGTGGGCCGGAACCCGGCGCTGGCCAAGGAGGTCGTCGTCTCGTTCGGTCCTGCGGACATGGCGCTTCTCCCGGGCTTCGTGACGCTGGTGCTGTCGGCGAGGATCGGCACGGGCTGTCCCGGACATGCATCGGCCTCCGGTCTGCGGGTGTACTACGGGTCCGCGGCTCGGGATTCGAGCTTCGACATCCACTTCCAGTAGGTCGCAGGGGAGCGCCGCCCCTCTGCCGGGTCGTCCGGGCGGCGGCGAGATCCTCCTGTCCGCCTGCCTCATCGTCAAGAATGAGGCGCGCGTCCTCGACCGCTGCCTCCGCTCCGTGTCGCCACTGGTCGACGAGATCGTCGTGGTCGATACAGGCTCGACGGATACCACCCGCCGCATCGCTCGGAAGCGCGGGGCGCGTCTCTATTCCTTCGCGTGGGCCGACGACTTCGCAGCCGCCCGGAACCACGGCCTCGCGCAAGCACGCGGCCGGTGGATCCTCTATATCGACGCCGACGAGTGGGTGCGGCCGGCCGACGCGGCCCGCCTGCGAGAGCAGCTCGCCGATCCCGCCCTCGCGGCGTGCTATGTGCTCCTGCACCCGCAAATCGACTTCACGCCCTACTGGGAGCTCCGCCTGTTCCGCAACGATCCGCGGATCCGGTTCCGCGGCGTCATCCACGAGAGCATCTGGCCCGGCGTGGAGGCCTACCGCTCCGCGGAGGGCGGCAGGATCGGCCGGACCCGGCTCGTCCTGGACCACGAAGGCTACGAGGGAGACCAGAGTGCGAAGCACCGAAGGGATCTACCGCTCCTGCGCCGCCGACTCCGGTACGATCCGACCGCGGTCTACTGCTGGTGCCATCTCGCGGGCATTCACGCCGCGCGAGGAGAAGGCCGCCTGGCGGTGCGGGCGTGGACGGCCGCACTCGACGTCGTCCGCGGCAAGACGGAGCGCCGCGCCGAGGACAGCCTGCCGTACATCGGCCTGGTGCAGTGGCGGCTCCGGCATGGCGGCCCGGTCGAGGCCCTGCTGACCGAGGCGCTCGCCGGCTTCCCCCGCAACCTCTATCTCCGATGGCTCCGCGCCAGCGCGCTCATGCGGGCACGGCGATTCGCCAAGGCCGCGTCGGTCCTCGAACAGCTGATCGAAACGGGACGAGGCGGGACCTTCGAGCGCGCGATGGCCTACGACCGGCGGCTGTTCGGGGCGCAGGCGCAGGGGGCGCTCGCGACGTGCCACTGGAATCTGGGCAACCTCGCTCTCAGTCGTCGCTGGTTCGAGCGCGCCGCGGCGTCCGAGCCCGGCGCGATCGAGTACCGGGTGAAGGCGGCCATCAGCCACCGGTGCGACCGTGCCTCCACGCGAGCGACGCCTGATACGGCGCCTCGTCGTTTGCCTCCAACGCCACGACGCGAGCGAGCGTCTCCGCGCCGCCCGGATGGCTCCTCGAGACGGGCGGCCATCATACTCGGTTCCGGGAAACCGGCGGCATCGACGAAGCCAGCGGTCGGGCGCGCGAAGTCGGCCCGGTTCGGCGCGCCGAGGTAGTCCTGGGACCGGACCGGCCACGGGGGATCGAAGGACTTCTCCGTCACGCCGTCCCGCCCGCACGCGGAGGCCGGCCTGAAGCGGCAGGCGCCGATGCGTTCGAGCCTCGGCGATCGCCCGGAGCCTCTGGCGCGGGCAAGCACGCGCGCAACATCTCGGCGAGGACGGGGCGCGCTTCCCGGCGGATCACGGCATTCGCATCGTCGGCGGCCGCGAACAACGCGGGCAGCGCGGCCGGGCCCAGCGCGACGACACGGGCCCAGTGCTGGCGCGCGATCGCGCGGTGGGCGCGCAGCAGGTCGCGGTAGCGAGGCCCCAGCTCCGCTCGACAGTCTGCGTTGCGCCGGATCAACGCCTCTGCGGCAGCACGCCGCACCGACACCTCACGGTCGCGCAGCGCCGCGAACAGATGCGCCTTGACGGCTGCCAGCGGCCGCACGCGGGCGAGCGCGGCGACTGCGGCGACACGGACATCCAAGTCCTCGCTGGCGAGTGCGCGCGCCAGCGCGCTCACCGACGTCTTTCCCCCGGCAGCCACGCCTTGAAGCGCGACCTGAAGGAGCGCCTTCCGCGGCCGGTGCGGCAGCGGCGGGGGATCGACCTTGCGCAGCAACTCCGAGCTCCAGACGCTGGGCGGCGCCGCCGGTGACAGCGCGGGCACCAGCCGCTGCTGCGGTCCGCGCCCCTGGGGATGATATTCGTACCCGTGCGATAGCGGAGCGAGGATCAGCCGGAACGGGCGCCCGAGGTTGTACGCGAGGTGCGTCATCCAGCCCTCGATCGTGACGACCAGGTCGGCGTACGCCGCGAAGTACTTGAACAGGCGCATGACCCGATCGGCGTACGGCAGCTCCTGCCGCTCCTCGAGCGTCAGCCGGGCGGCCTCCGATTCGGCCGGGTCCGGCGCGGCGGCGACGTGCCCGCGAACGCGGGCATCGACTGTGGCGACCACCCGCTCCACGGCCGTCCGTCTCGACCACGGCCTCCCGTTCGGCAGGACGACCACTGCGTACCCCTCACCGACGAGTCCGGTGATCTGGTCCGCCAGCAGGCGGCTCTGGCGATCGAGGAAGCCCTTGAGGGAACTCTCGCCGCCGAATGGGTTGAGCAGGACGACGGGCCGCGCGCGCGTTCCCGGCCGGCGCGCGGCGGCGGTGAAGCGCGCCCATACCGACTCGGCCTCGGCGGACCGCGCCGCGACGAGCATCGATCCCCCCGGACAATCTTCCTCGGCCGCGCGGCGCGGAAGGCCGAGCTCGGCGAGGAGCCGCTGGCACGCGTCGTAGACGCTCTCCACGTCGATCCGGTCCAGACCTCGCGGGGCCGCGATGTCGCGACCGTGGAGCGCCACGGTCTGGTGGAGGAACCAGTTGCGTCCGACGTCGGCCCGGATCACCAGCGGCGGACGGCGGCCGCTGATCACGCGCTCCACCTCGTCACTGAGCGCCGGAGACGTATTCATCACGGCGATCGCCGGCTCCCGCACGTGCACGATGCCGTCGGCCGGCTGCGCCAGCGCCGCGGCCACCGCGTCGGCATCGCGGATAAACACGGGCTCCACGCGCGGATGGTCGTAGAGATGTCTGCGCGGCGTGATGATGGTCACGGCCGCCGCGGGGTTGGCATCGAGCACCGCCTGGACGAGCGGGCACACCCGCGCGATCTCGTCGCCCTGTCCGACCCGCACGTTGAAGACGACCAGCAGTCGGAAGGTGCCACCGCACGCGATGATCGCCGCACCATCGCGGTGCGGGAAAAAATCCTCGCTCAGTCGTCCGGCGCGCGCCTGCACGATGCCGGGAACGCCCCGGCGGGCGGCGAGCGCGGCGAGGAAGTAGGGCCAGCGCGGGCACGTCGCGAACATGGCGGCCAGGCGTTCGAACGCCGGTTCATCGAACATCTGCGGTGTCTCGTACACCAGACGCTCGACCACATGGCCGAGGAGATAGTTTCGATACGGCGCCATCGCTGCCGGTCCGGCCATCTCCAGGGCCAGATGGAGGCCGAGCAGGTCGGATCGCCACTGGACGAAGTCCCGGAGCAGCGGCACGAGCGCCACGCGCGTCGCGGGTTTGAGCCCGTCCTCGGCGAGCGTGGCGCGCAGGAGCGGGAGGAGGCGCGGAGCGAGAGGGGTCGCGGCGAGCGCCGCACAGAGGTTGATCGTGTCTCTCCGCGCGCCGAGCTGGCCCGGAGCGCTCGCGTTCGCCAGGAGCCGCGCGAGGACGGCGTCGTCCACCAGTTCGGGTCGCGTGTAGAGCAACGCGGCCAGGGCGCCGAGCGCGGGAGCGGCGGCGGCCCGTCCCGCGGCCGCCCGCGACAGCCCGCGCTTGATGACCGCGAGATCCCGCGGTCCGAGAGATTTCGGACGGGTCAACCCCGCGCGCGCGATACGCGCCAGCGCCGGACGCGCGCTCACGTCCGATCTCTCCGCGCGATGCTCGAGGTCGCTAGGCGTGCGGTTGTCCGTCGTATCATCCGAAGCGAGACCGCCGGCCGGCCGGACGCTGGACGGCAACGTCGAGTCGGCACGTTCCTCGATCGGTCATCGAGCGGATCAGGCGCGTTGGGGACTCATCGCACGGGACCGCGTCGGCACGTCGAAAGCCGAGCGAAGCGGCGCACCATGCTCTTGGCTACCCAGCGCGCCTCACGCCGGATCACCTCGTCATCGTCGCGGGTCGCGACGTCCAGGGCCGGCAAGCTCGCCCCTCCCAGCGCCGCTACAGCGGCCCAATCCTGGTGGGCGATGCGCACGTGGGCATCGAGTCGTGCGCGGAGGCGCGGGTCGAGTGGCGGACCTGATTCGAGCAGCGCTCGGGCGGCAGCCGCTCGCACCCGGGCCGCGCTGTCCCCGAGAGCGGCGACGAGCTTCGCTCTTGTCGGTGCCGACGGACTTGACCGTCCCAGGACCTGGATGGCGACTGTTCGAAGCTCCGCATCCGGGCTCGAGAGCACCGCCTCCAGCAGGCGCGCGGCCTCGGGCTCCGCGAGCTTTCCCAGACCGGCCAGCGCGGCCACGAGCCTCGGCTTCAACGGATGATGCGGCGCCGGCGGGGGATCGCCCGGGCGAAGCAGGTCGGGCGGCTGGGGCGCGGCCGCCGGCGACATCGAGACCGCCAGGCGGTGGTCGGGGCCCCGTCGCTCCGGTACCCAGTCGTGAGCGGAATACGGAGCCATCAGCAACCGGAATGGGCGGCCGAGCGCGTATGCGAGATGCATCATCCAGCCCTCGACGGAGATCACGACGTCGGCGTAGCTCGCAAAGTACTTGAACTGCCGCATCACGCGATCGGGACCAGAGAGGGTCGGCCGCTCGGACGCGTGGCCCGGCCCGACGGCCGTCGTCTCGCCCGGATCCGGCGCCACCGTCACCCGCGATCGGTGGGCGCGGTCGAGGTGTTGCAGCACGGCTCGGATGATCGCCGCGCTGCCCCAGGTCTCGCCGTTGGGGAGCAGCACCACGTGGAAGCCCTCGTCGACGAGGCTCCCGATCTCCGTCGCGAGTCGCGCGATCTTGGCCACGGTGAATCCCTTGAGCGGATGGCGGCCGCCGAAGGAGTTGACGAGGGCGGCCGGGCGTCGATCCGCCCCGGCGAGTCGGCGCCATACCGCGTGAGCTTCGGGCGAGGCTGCACCCACGAGCATCGAACCCCCTCTGGGCACGTCCTGCGCCGATCGCTGGGGCAGCCCGAGCTCGGCGACCAGCCGCTCGGACACATCGTAGGGATTTGCGCGATCCATCCGATCGACACGGAGCGCGTGTGCGAGCGACCGATCGCCGACCCGGACGGTCTCGAACGTGAAGCCGATCGGTCCGGTGAGGGCTCGGATCACGACGCGCGCCCCGCGGGCGGCGCATGCCTCGACGCGGTGGGCGAGATCCGCACGGATGCTGGCCTCGGGAACGCTGCGCGCGTTCCAGTCCACGATTCCGTCGAAGCGATCGCCGAGCGCCCGGCCGACGGCACGCGCGTCGAGGATCGAGACGGAGCTCACGCGCGGGTGGTCGTACAGATACGGACGCTTGCTCAGGACGGTGACCGTGAGCGACGGGTTGCCGTCGAGAAAGGCCTGGATCAGCGGGATGACCCGGACGATCTCGTCGCCCTGGCCGCCGGTGACGTTGTGCACGGCGAGGAGCGCGAATGACGCGCGCCGCACCGCGGCCGCCGTCATTGGCCTCGTCCGAAAGCGACTGGCCAGCCAGCGGTCGACACGAGGCCTGGTGGCCTGCGGTAGCCCGGAGCGTTCCGCGAGGCCGGCCAGGACGTAACGAAACCGAGGCCGCCTGCCGAAGGCCCGGGTGATGCGATCGACGGTGGCCGCACCGAGCGCGCCGGGCCTCTCCGAAATCAGGGGCTCGACCACCTCGTTCAAGAGCAGATCGAGGCCGGGGCCATCCGGCGTCGCGCGAGCCACGCGCAGCGCGGCGTCGAGAGACACGATGCGAGGGTGCCAACGCGCGTGGACCGCGAGCGATTTCAGCAAAGCGATGCGGCAGTGTCTCGGCCGCCGTCGTTGGACGAGCAATGCGACCAGCGCCTGCGACGCGACCGGCGCCACCGCAGAGCCGGCGAACAAGGAGAATGCCCTCGCCGCCGCCTCGGTGAGCGCGGGTGGAAGCGGGCTCGAGGTCATCCTGGTCAGCGCGCCGACCGTGGAGTGACTGACCAGATCGGGTCTGGTGTAGAGGATTGCCGCGAGCGCGCCGAGGGCGAGCATCCGCGGGGTCTCCGGATGCACGGCGCCCAGCGCCGCCTCCACGTCGGCAACCGTAGACGCCGACAGCTGCTCGGGCGCCGTCAGTGCCAGGCAGAGGATACGGCCGATATCGACATCGTCGCCGAGGCGTTGGGTTCCGTCGGATGACGACGGCGTCGCGTGTCGCCGATGGCGGCCGCTCCCGTTGGGTCGCGGGCTCGTGAGTGCGATGAGGGGCTGGGACACACTCCAGGCGGTCGACGGGACGGCCCACGCGTCACGCGCCTGTGGTGGCCGTCGCCGCGACCGCCTGGCTGCCGAAGCCGGGCCGGGCGACCACGCCGCCCGCGATTTCGTTCGCGGCCCCGTCATCGATGGAATCTACCACACACCCCCATCAGCGCGAGCGGCGCTCACGGGCGCGAGCGGCTCCGCCATGGCAGCAGCCGTGGCAGGCCTGCCGTCAGGATCGCCGCCGAGCGGCTCCCATCCTCGGCGTGGCCGGGCGCCGGTGCACTGATCGGCGGATCACGAAGCGGTAGGTCACGGACATGCTTCCGTCTCGTTCCGATCGCGCCCCCGATTTGAACGAGCGCACTCCCCCAGCGGCTCAGCGGAGCCCTATCTCACACGCTCAGGCGTGCGCCGTCGAAGACCTTACGAAGTGCTGGTGGCGGGGCAAGGCAAAGAGTTCGATACGTGTCAACGAAGGGGAGCCAATCCTCAAATCAGTGTGGCCCGGGTATGCCGGCCGCTATCTGCCTACGCGGAAGGGAACGCCGCCTCGAGGCTCTTGCCTCGGTCACCCAGAATCTGCGGATTCTCGGCCATGCCCATCCTCCCGCGCATGCGCCCTCGACAGTGTCTCGGGCAGGTTGCCACCGCGGCCTGCGCTGATCGTTCGACGACGGGGTCGATCGTACGAGATGCGCTCGGGTGAGCCCCGGCTCCGACCTCGCCGCGCGGCGGCCCGCCCCCGCGGCGGCTCGACGGCCGAGCGGCTGTCGGATAGACTCGGACGGCGAGGCTGATGTGGACGAGATTGAAGTCGTCAGGGGGGCCCCGGCGCCGTCGCTCGACGAGGTCCGACGGAGGGTCCGGGAGTATGCGGCCGGGACCGGTGTGACGCGCGCCATTGTATTCGGGTCCTTTGCGCGAGGTGATGCGGACCTTGCGAGCGACCTCGATGTAATCCTGATCGAGCCCACCTCGCGGCCCTTCCTGGAGCGCGGTCTCGCGCACCTGCCGCTATTCAGAATCGGCGTGGGCGTGGACCTCTTGGTCTACACTCCCGAGGAGTACGACCGACTCAGGGC
>Ga0105249_10004910_pt1 | contig 11539 bp, 13 predicted proteins | sample KBSS44metaG_FD_81522 | JGI IMG/M metagenome (GOLD analysis project Ga0105249, IMG submission 81522) | Switchgrass rhizosphere microbial communities from Kellogg Biological Station, Michigan, USA - KBS S4-4 metaG | ecosystem: Host-associated > Plants > Roots > Rhizosphere > Soil | place... | reverse complement strand
TGGAAGGTGCCATCAAGCAAATTGAAGGTACAGCCCGTTCGATGGGCATTAATATTGTTGATTAAATTTGTGGGAGGGTTGTGTAAAGCGGCCCGCTAACACCACGGAGGATAAAATGGCTAAACACGGAAAAAAATATAAAGTCGCTCTGGCTAAGGTGGATCTGGACAAGGAATATTCTTCGCGCGACGCAGTTGCTCTCGCGAAGGAAACCAGCATTACAAAATTCGATTCCACGATCGAAGTTCACATGCGCACCGCGCTTGATCCGCGTCAGGCTGATCAGCAGGTTCGTGATGTTGTGGTTCTGCCGCATGGGTTGGGTAAAACCGTGCGTGTTTTAGTGTTCGCACAAGGCGAGGGTGCCGCAGCGGCTCGTTCTTCAGGTGCTGATCTCGTCGCGGATGACGACGAAACCCTGAAGAAGATCGAAGGCGGCATGCTGGACTTTGATGTGGCGATCGCCACGCCAGATGCGATGGGTAAAGTCGGTCGTTTGGGACGGGTGCTGGGTCCGCGTGGACTTATGCCGAACCCGAAGGCTGGTACTGTTGTCAATGCAGCAGATCTTCCCAGGGCGATCAAAGAAGCGAAGGCTGGTCGTGTTGAGTTCCGTTTGGATAAGACCGCCAATATCCATGTTTCAGTGGGTAAGGCTTCCTTCAGCGCCGATCAGTTATACGATAATTTTGCGGCGTTGATGGATGCTGTTCATAAGGCACGGCCCACCGGCGCAAAAGGTGATTACATAAAACGGATCACCATTTCAACGACGATGGGTCCTGGTATTAAAGTAAACACCAGTGACACACTCAAGCTTGAGGTAGCCGAGTAGAAATACTCGATAAAACCTGTCCTGGAAGACCTCCGGGATTGTAGTAAGCCACTTCGCCAATGAAGGCGGGCGTGGCGCCCAAGGCGCCACTTAATTTCCTGCTCAGGTGAGGACGAAAAGCAATCACCCCTCCTTTTGGGTCTGCTCAAAGTCTTTGCCTCGCGCAGCGAGTGGCAAAGACTTTTTATTTGAAAGGAGGTGAGTACCCTTTGGCAGTTTCAAAAGAACGTAAGACAGAAACACTGGCAACGTATGCTGAGTGGTTGAAGAAAAGCCAGGCTGTGATTCTGGTGGAATATACCGGCGCGAAAATGAAAGACTTGGATGGCATTCGCGCTAAAATCCGTGAAGCGGGCGGCGAATTCCATGTTTTGAAGAATACATTAGCCCGCCGTGCATTTGCAGATAATGGCATGACTCTTCCCAAGGATTTCCTTGTGAAAAGTACCGCTGTGTCGCTTGCATTTACTGACCCGGCTTCGACAGCAAAAGCTTTGACAGAAGCCACAAAAGGCAAGGAGTTCGTCAAAGTTAAAGGCGGATTCATGAGTGGGCAGGCGTTAAACGCCGCTCAGGTCAAGTCTTTGGCCGAAATGCCGCCGTTGCCCGTCATGCGCGCCCAATTGTTGGGCACGTTGCAAGCTCCGGCTGGCAAACTGGTTCGTACGCTTGCGGAACCCGCGCGTGGTCTGGCGGCAGTTATCAAGGCCTTTGCTGATAAAGCCCCGGCCGCAGCATGATGTTGTGCGATGTTGTCTCGCTGAAAACTAAATCTATCTCTAAAAAGAAATCTAGGAGTACCTAAGCAATGTCTGAAAAGCTCGATAAACTCGTGGAAGAACTTTCCACACTCTCAGTCCTCGATGCGGCTGATCTGGTAAAGAAATTGGAAGAGAAGTGGGGCGTTTCCGCTGCCGCTCCTGTGGCTGTGGCCGCTGCTGGTGGTCCTGCTGCTGCTGCTGAACCTGTTGAAGAGAAAACCGAGTTCGATGTAGTGATCAAGGATCCAGGCGCCAAGAAGATTGACGTGATCAAAGTGATCCGCCAATTGACCAGCCTTGGGCTTGGTGAGGCTAAGACGATGGCTGAAACCGCTGGCTCTAAGGTTGTTAGCGGAGTTGGCAAGGACGCTGCCAACGAAGCCAAGAAGAAATTGGAAGAAGCCGGCGCTACTGTTGTACTCGAATAAAAGTCAAATCTTGCCAATATGACTTGAAATAAAAAGACGACTCAAACGAGTCGTCTTTTTATTTCAAGTTTTGGATTTTTATGCAGCCAGGCCTTGCATTCTGCGGATGACCATTACCACTTTACCGTTGATCTCTGGTTGTTCATTTTTCTTGAGATAGATGGGCTTCATGGTCGGGTTCGCGGGCTGCAGGCGGTAACGATCTTTTTCCTTGTAAAAATATTTCAGGGTATATTCATCGTTCACACGAATCGCCACCATCTCGCCATTTCTGGCTTCGACGGCGGGTTTCATCACAACAATGTCGCCATCATTGATCATGGCATCGATCATTGAATCTCCCTTAACCTGCAAGGCATAGAGATCAATGCCGCGCTCTTTGTTGGGGAGCAGGCTTCGAGCGATATCCACGGCGTCATATTCCTTGTCATTCATATAGTTGATGCCGGGTTCTGGCACGAGCATCAGCGGACCAGCTGCAATGGGACCCAAAATTGGGACGCGCAGCATTTCGCTGGTTATTTGAATGATCTCATTGACCTTGTCGGTCAGACGCACACCACGCGAGACGCGATCATCGCGTTCCACATAGCCCATCTTTTCCAGCTGGTCAAGATAGTAATTGACCACGGATGTGGATGAGATTTTGACTTTTTCGCCGATCTCCCGAATCGAAGGGGGGCGACCAAAGTCGGTTTGGTAGTTCGATAGGAACTCCAACACCTTGATATGTTTCTCGGTAATGCCTTTACTTTTACGAACCATCATCATAGCGACCTCCTGAGCATTCTTCGCTCATTTGTGCTATGAATAATACTCGAACGCTTGTTCTGTGTCAAGAGTAAAACGCGGGATTTTGGTTACTTAAATCCAGGCTCGCCGTCGCATCCACAAAAACATGCCAAGGGGGAAGAGCAACATGATGCTCAAAACGCCTACAAAAACTCCCCGTTCGGTCCAGCCTGTAAGACCTGCCACTGGTTCGAAGAAGTTCATGCCGAAAAAACCGGTGATGAACGTGATCGGCATAAATAGGGTGGTAATGATGGTCAGGGTTTTCATCACGTCGTTCATACGGTTGTTCACTACCGATAAATAGGTATCAAGCGCGCCGCTGGTAAGATCTCGCAGACTTTCATTCAGATCATGCAGACGTACAAGATGATCATAAATATCGCGGAAGAAAATACGGTCTTTTGGGTCGATCACTTTGTAATCATCACGCGCCAGTTTATTCATCACTTCCCGTTGCGGTAGCAGAATTCGTCTCATTGCCTGTAATAGGCGCTTAAGCGCAAACAGCCTTTCAAGAGTCCGAGGCGTAGGACGTTCAAAGACTTCGTCCTCAATGTGATCAATGGCAGCGTCGATCTTCTCCACGGTCGGCATATAGGCTGTCACGATGTTATCCGCAATTTTGTAGAGCAGATGGTCGGCACCATCTTGAAGCGTACGCGGGTCACGGTCACAAGCCAGCCAGGCATCATCGAGCGCGGGAATCGGAGTATCGTGTAAGGTCACAATATAGTTTGTTCCAAGGAATATATCCAGCTCCTCGATCTCGGTTTCCCATTGGTTATTATGATCTTTAATATCCATGTAATTGAGCACGATATAAAGGTAAGCCCCCCAATCGTCCAGCTTGGGTGCGTGTGTCTCTTGCAAGGCATCGTCAATTGCCAGGGGGTGGAATCCGAAGCCTTGCAGGATGGGGAGGCAGGTTTCGGCAGGTTCACTTGAGAAGTCTATCCAGAGGAGACTGCGGGCTTCTCGAATCAACTTTGGAAATTCCTCGGGCGAGATATCTTTGCGTGTAGATGTTCCTAGTAGGTAGTAGAGGGACCGAATCATAGATTCTCCATATGCGGATTGGGGTTTTGCGCCTTTTTTCAATTATATTAATAACGAGTTTTATATTATTTATTTATACTTGACAAAATATAAATAATAAGTATAATCTTATCATGAAAAGCAATGTAATTCTTTTGAAAATTGATCTTTAGTTCAATTTTCGGCTTCTCGAAGGAAAAGAGTATGAACTTCATACATGTTGATCAACTATATGTAATCAATTGCCAGAGGATTCAGCGAGATCGGATTTTCATTCTCAAGGAAGAGATGATGAAGCCGCGCTCGAATTTTGGCTTGGTATTAAGCGCCCTTGGAAATTGGATGATCTCAAAAGGCGAAGGCCTAAGAAAACGATATGCTGTCTCCGGGCAGATCAACCCGCTGGCGTATTTGCAGGATGAATCCAGAATTTTTAAGGCACAGTAATTCAGCCTTATAACCATGTAAACGGAGGCACTTTTATGTATGCTGCACCAACACGATGTCCGGTCTGTCAATCTGAATTGGAAATTACACGCCTGCATTGTTCAGCCTGTGATACTTCCATTGAGGGCCGCTTCTCTGGCGGACCCATCGCGCATCTCACGGCAGAGCACCTTGATTTTATCGTAACCTTCGTCCGGTGCGAGGGCAAGATCAATCGCATGGAACAGGAACTTAATCTATCCTACCCCACGATTCGAAACCGTTTGCATGAAGTGATTCGTGCGCTGGGTTACGAGCCCGGCAAGGACGAACCCGTTGAAGTCAGCGCCGAAAAGCGGAACACCGTACTTGAAGATTTGGAAGCCGGCAAAATTTCAGCGGATGATGCCATGCGCCTGTTGCGCGGCGAGGAGGAATAAACCATGTCCAAATCAATATTTGTAGGAAATGCTCCCAAAATTAATCTGGATAAGATCGGCGGCGATCTCAGCATTGTTGGCTGGGATGGAGCTGATCTGCTGATCAAAGCTGACGATGACGATGCCCGCCTCGAACAGACCGATGGAATTGTTTCTCTTTCCTGTAACAGTGACCTGTCTTTGCGCATCCCCAACGGCGCCGTACTCGCGATCAAATCGATCGCCGGTGATGCCTCTATTCGGGGTGTCTTGGGCGAGATCACGATCCAGGAGATTCACGGTGACCTCTCGGCGCGCGACGTTGGAACTTTGACCATCGATACTGCCCATTCCGATTTTAGCTTGCGTGGTGCAAAAGGGAATCTGCATATCAAAAATGTACATAGCGATGTTTCCATTCGCGATGTGGATGGAAATGTCACGCTCGATTCGGTGGCAGACGATCTCGCGTTGCGCGGCGCCCGCGGGAATATCAAGGTCAATGTGGGGGAGGATGTGGTCGTTTATTTGGAGCCCAAAGCTGACGGCGAATATTCAGTTAATGCCGGCGATGATATTCTGCTGGTTCTGCCAAGGGATGCCAATGCCACTGTTACGATGCAAGGCGATAAGATCGACGTGGATTGGTCTGGCGTCAATAAAGAGAAAGATGCCACAGAGCGTGTGGTCGTGTTGGGCAGTGGAGCCGCGAAGATCAAATTAGTTGCGGGCGGCGATGTGCGTGTGACCAATCGTGCCGATGCGGGTGACTCGGCCGAAGAGTTTGGCAATTTTGCTGGCTTGAATTTCGACTGGTCCGGCTTTGGTGATCGGATTTCACGCCAGGTGGAACAGGCGACTTCCCGCGCCGCAAAACGGGCTGAGGAAGCAGCGCGACGTGCCGAGCGGCATGCCGAAAGACATGCCCGTCATGCCGGCCCCGGTGCCCATCCAAGAAGTGGCCCGGGAGTCGGGCCCTGGAATTGGGAGTTCAAGGGCGCACCCAAACCGCCCACCCCGCCTTCGCCTCCATCTGAACCGGTATCTGAAGATGAACGCATGGCGATCCTGAAAATGCTGGCAGAAAAGAAAATAACTGCCCAGCAGGCTGAAGAACTACTGAATGCTTTGGAAGGAGGCAAGTAATGTCTTCTGAGGAGCGCAAGAAAATTTTGCAAATGGTGGAAGAAGGCAAGATCTCCGCTCAGGATGCGGCCAGTCTAATGCGCGCCCTGGATGAAGACGCGGACGGTGAAACCGAATCCGCTGAGGCTGAAATGGAGATTCTTGAAGGAGGATCAAATTCCAGCTATGAAAGAACCGAGGCTCCCGAGTTCGAGGATGTCAAGGCGCGCGCGCGTCGTTTTTCGTTAATCCCGTTGTGGATCGGCGTCTTCCTCACGGTGTTCAGCGCCTGGACCATTTATTCCATCCAACATAATGCCGGAGTCAATTTTTGGTTTTACTGTATGACGCTGCCATTATTATTGGGAGTATTGTTGATCGCTCTGGGCGCCGGGGGAAGTTCCTCCCGCTGGATATATGTGGATGTCGATCGTCGTGATGCCAAACCTGGTGATGGACCGAAACACATTACGCTGGGTCTCCCCATACCGCTTGGCTTTGTGGCGTGGTTCTTTCAAACTTTTGGACATAATATTTCTGGCATGAGCAAGGGGCGAGTCGAAGGCATTATTCAAATGGTGAACGCCACGAAAGAGTCCGGTGAACCATTGATGGTGAACGTGGATGATGACGACGCCCACGTCCAGGTTTATATCGGTTAACAGGTAGCGTATGACCGTGATGAAAAAACAGCCCTTATTGAGCGGAATATTGATCCTGTTCATGCTGGCCATGATCTTTGCGAACATTGGCTCCAATATGTATGGATCGCTGATGCCGCTTTATCTCAAGGATCTGGGTTCATCGATTCCCCAGATCGGATTGTTCTTCACGGTTTCACAAATTGTGCCGCTCTTTTTGCAAATCCTCGGTGGCTGGATCTCTGATTCATTGGGACGTTTGCGCGCGATTGCCATTGGCAGTGTATTCGGTGTGATCGGTTTTATCCCGCTGGTATTGGCGAATTCCTGGCATTGGCTGGTAGCCGCGGTGGCGATTGGCTCCATCGCCCGCGCATTGGTCGGTCCCAGTTTTGACGCGTTCATTGCAGAACATTCCACAGAAGAGAATCGCGGCAAGGTTTTTGGCGTTACGCAAGCCATTTATATGATTATCGCCGTGATCGGACCTCCATTGGGAGGCTGGCTCGCGGGATCCTATGGCTTTAAGTTGATGTTATTGGTGGCTGGCATCTTTTATTTTATTGCGGCGATCATACGGTTTGGGATGGCACGGGAAGCAGCAAAGAACGGGGCTTCTGCGAATCAAAAGCTTTCGTTGGATAGTCTCAAATCCAATTTGCGCACCATGTTCGGGCTCATGATTTCGGGTGGACTGATCACCTGGATTCTAATCACGGATGGTTTCCGCGATGTCTCTTTTCAGCTCTCCGAAAATCTGTTCCCGGTATATATGCATGATATTGGCGGATTAACGATCCAACATATTGGCTGGGTAAATTCACTGTTCGGGCTATGTATGATGTTGATCACGATCCCAGGCGGCTGGCTCTCCGATAAAGCCGGGGAACGGGTTGGGATCGCCTCCGGGATGGCACTGATGGCGAGCGCCTTGTTCCTCCTGATCAATATTCCGCAGGGAAATATCTGGCTTTATTATGTGGGTTGGTCCTTGGCAGGGATGGGTGTGGGGATGATGATGCCCGCGTATCAGTCGCTCATCAGTAAGGCCGTCCCGCAAAAATTACGGGGCATGGCTTTTGGGCTTTTCAGCACGAGTCTGGGGATTGTCTCTCTGCCTTCACCCTGGCTGGGCGCACAATTATGGGATCGTGTCAGTCCCCAATTTCCATTTACAGTTACGGCAATTGCTTTATTATTATCCATTATTCCGATCTGGTTGAAGTTCAAACTTCCCAAAGCCAATGAGGATCTTCAAACCGAAGATCCTGCAATCGTTATTGCATAGTGCAATTCATACCTGGAGGTAGTTATGGCATCAGTTGAAGAACGAATGAAAATTTTGAAGATGATCGAAGAAGGCAAATTGAGCGCAGAGGAAGGCACGAAATTGCTCGCCGCCTTGAACGTCAAGCGGCCACTTTCGCAGCGCGCACCAGGGATGCCGGGCAGTGCCAAGTGGCTGCGCATCCGCGTAACAGATACGCGCACGGGCCGCTCGAAAGCCTCAGTCCAGATCCCGCTGGCATTGGTGGATGCGGGTTTGAAGATCGGCGCGCACTTCGCTCCCGAGGTGGAGGGCGTGGACATGTCCAATGTCATGGAAGCCCTGCGCTCCGGTGTGACCGGCAAGATCATCGATGTCACCGACGAGGAAGACGGCGAGCACGTGGAAATCTACGTGGAATAACGGGATTGCTTCGGGATCTCTGGTTGTCGATAAATTCCGCATTGCTTTCTTAAATTAATTCAACAATTTTCCATTTATTTATTGTTGCTCTTTTCTGATTAGGAGTTCTGATGCAGGATCCGAAACAGCTTGCAAATGATTTTTTGAAAGCATTAGCATCCGCGGATGTAAACCTTTATGAGTCCGTGCTGAATGAGGATGCCAGTTTGTTAATGGGACGGTGGGATGGGGCCGAGGTGTATCGGCCGCGCCAACGATTTGTGGAAAGGTTGATCAATGAATGGTCAGCCTGGCCGGATGCGACTCTGGAGGGATTTACAACTGTTGCCGAGGACGATTTGATCGCCGTGGAATTTCGTATCCAGGCGACCGAGAATCAGCGCTACGTGGAACATAATCGTTCTGCATTTCTAAAATTGAAGGATGGCAAGATCCAGGTGATTAACTTGTATTGCCCGGAGCCCATGCCGAGTGCACATCGCAAAGGCTGGATCGCACCGTCCACATTGACGGACGGTGAGCTGCAAAGTTTATTTGAATCAATGATGTTCAGCAACGATGCGCGCGAGGGACTTATGCCCAATCTGGGCGGGCGCATGAGTCTCCGCGGCGGTATGGAGGGGAGTGGTGACGCGCATCCAGGCAGTAATTTTGTGGGTGGAATACATTGGCCAGATGCCGAAGCGGACTCGCGCATCGAAGAGATCATTGCCTATCATCGCGAACGCAATATCGGATTTCAATGGTTCGTCAGCGCTTATGATACCCCGTCGGATTTAGGGGAACGTCTGGAAAAACATGGCTTGATGCTGGCTGGCGATGCCGCCACGATGGCACTTTCAGGTTTGGCTGATCTCGGGAGGATTCCTACAAATCCAGATTTGCGAGTGGAAGTTCTGGATGGCCACAATCATGAAGCACTGGATGCGCTTGCAAATATCTTGAAGATATGTTTCAGCTGGTCTCAGGAACAGGTGGATCAAAGAATGCCGGGCTTGATCGAGCGCATGCAGGATGAAAGATTTCGTGAACGCGAAATGAATTACCTGGCGAGTCTGCAGGGCCAGCCTGTTGGTTTGGGCCGCCTTGAGCTGAAAAGCGGGGTGGCTTATTTGGGTGGAGCCGCAACCCTGCCGGAATTTCGCGGTCAAAAAATGTATTCCACTCTATTGCGACGCCGGTTGGAGGATGCGCGGGCGCATGGTTATCATATCGCGGCGATCAATGCCGAGCCCATGTCTCGTAGAATTGTCACTCATTACGGCTTCAAGGAATATGCCCGCACGTATATTTATGGTTGGATGCCTGTCATGGATGCGAATGTGATCAAATCGCTGGTGCCTCAATAGCGCCCATGCATATCCCGTCAGCCCAGATCAATTACCCAGTTTGTCTTATAATCAAGTCGCCGAGAATTTAATACAACTGATGACTTAGAGGAGACCATGATGGAGACTGCTACGCATCGTCCGAGTGGGATGTTTGGTTTTACGATCGTCTGGCTGGGTCAGATCGTTTCCGTGCTGGCTAGTTCCATGAGTCAGTTCGCCTTGACCATCTTTATGTATGAAAAAACCCAAAGCGCAACTGCCCTGGGGTTGATGCAGGTCTTTTATTTTGTACCTTTTCTATTGGTCTCGCCGATCGCCGGCGTGATGGTGGATCGGCACAACCGCAAATTGATGATGATGGTGAGCGATCTGGGGTCTGGACTCGCCACCATTGGCATTCTCCTGGTCTTATATTTCAACGTCTGGCAGTTTTGGCATATGTATGTGGCGTCCATTATTTTTGGATTGGGGCAGGCCTTTCAGTGGCCCGCATACTCCGCCGCGATTTCAACAATGATTCCCAAAGAGCAGCTGGGCCGCGCGAACGGGATGATGTCCCTCATTGAGGCTGGTCCTGGAGTCATAGCGCCGATTTTGGCAGGCGCTTTGCTTCCCTTGATCAAACTCACAGGTATTTTATTTTTTGACGTCGCTACTTTCATTTTGGCGGTTGTCACGTTGATGTTCGTCCACATACCGCAACCAGTGCGAACACAGGAAGGAGCGCGAGCCAAAGGTAGTATGTTGAAGGAAGCGGCGTACGGGTTTAAATATATTTTTGCGCGCCCGAGTCTTTTAGGCTTGCAGTTGGTCTTTTTTGCAGGCAATCTTTTTGCAGGCATCGCCTTTACATTGCTGGCGCCCATGATCCTTTCACGTACAGACAATAACAGTCTGATGTTCGGATCTGTTCAATCGGCAGGAGCAATTGCCGGCGTGGTCGGAGGCGTGCTGATGAGTGTCTGGGGAGGTTTCAAACATCGCGTGCATGGTGTGCTGTTTGGGTGGATCATCGGCGGCATTGGAACGGCGATCATCGGTTTTACCGGGGGACTTCCCATTTGGATCACTGGGATGGCGCTCACAGCGATAGTGGTCCCTTTGGTGAACGGATCGAATCAGGCGATCTGGCAATCGAAGGTCGCACCGGATCTACAGGGCCGCGTCTTTTCTGCCCGGCGCCTGATCGCATGGATCACGAACCCCATCTCCCCGATCGTTGGCGGGACACTGGCTGATTTCGTGCTCGAGCCGGCAGCTCGCGCCGGGACCGGATTGCCGGCCGCCTTCTCCTGGTTGGTGGGCACAGGCCCCGGTTCTGGCATGGGTCTGCTGATTGTATTTTGCGGTTTGGTGTCTGCCCTGGTTGGTTTCGCGGGTTATTTTGTTCCGAACATTTATCATGCTGAAACGATCCTGCCTGATCACGATGAACTTGCCAAGGCTGAGCCAGCCTGATACCATTGGATTTCTGAAATGAGTTTGAACGAAAACAACCCCATCCCTGGGGTTGTCTTCTTATGTAGGCTGTGTTAACCTTGCAGGATACAGAATGAATGATGACGTGAACTCCCGCCGCCCGAAGGGCATGCAGGGTCTTTTTATTATCTGGATCGGCCAGATGATTTCGGGCATTGCCTCCAGTATCACATTTTTCGCGCTGCCGCTTTGGATCCTGAATAAGACCGGCACCAGCGGGAGCGCGCTGGCTTATTGGGAATCTTTCTTCTTCACATCCTATTTGGTGGTCGTGCTTTTTGCCGGGGTTTTTATTGACCGCTACAACCGCAAGACCATGATGCTGGTGTATGACTTCCTGTTTCTTTCTTCCATCGCGATTTTGTTAGCGCTTGAATCTTCAGACAAGTTGGAAGTGTGGCATCTATATCTGGCGGCTGTGATCCAAGGCGTCGGCTATGCATTTCGTCTTCCAGCATACGCGGCCGCGATTACCATTTTAGTGCCTCGCCGACAGTATGTGCGCGCGAACGGGATGATATCCCTGCTCTATGAAATGCCCGATGTTTTCGGACCCTTTCTGGCTGGGCTCCTT
>Ga0105249_10004907_pt1 | contig 11545 bp, 12 predicted proteins | sample KBSS44metaG_FD_81522 | JGI IMG/M metagenome (GOLD analysis project Ga0105249, IMG submission 81522) | Switchgrass rhizosphere microbial communities from Kellogg Biological Station, Michigan, USA - KBS S4-4 metaG | ecosystem: Host-associated > Plants > Roots > Rhizosphere > Soil | place... | reverse complement strand
CGAGTCGCGTACCGAATACTCGTGGACGGCCAGCGTTCCGCCCGGCCGCAATAAGGCGCGAAATCTGCGCAACTGCCCGTCTCTATCCGCCAGATTTCGCATGAGATATGCCGCCAAGATGCCGTCGAACGGACCGCTGACCCCTGCATCGGCGAGCTCTTCGACGCGGCATTCGACAAACCTCACCGTCGACGGCCATGGTTTGGCGGTCGCCTGCGCCAACATGCCACTCGAAGCGTCGACGGCCACGATCTCGGCCTTCGGTGCGACAGCGACCAGTGCCGCCGTCGATGCGCCGGTGCCACAACCGGCGTCGAGTAGACGCAGCCCTTCGCCCTGTCCTGGCAGTCGCATCCGCTGCGCTGAAAGCCGCAGGTGGCTGTGATAACCGGGGTTTGCGCCGACAAGACTGTCGTACGCGGGCGCGCCCGCGTCGAACGCGCCGGGGATATCGCCGTAGGACAGACTCACGACATCGTCCTTTGGCGGTCACGTACCCGCTGACGTTCCCACAACAGCAGCACAGCCGTCACCATCGCCCAACCAAACAGGAAGTCTTCAACGGGGATGTCGAACGGGAATCGCACGCCGGCGGTGTGACGATCGTCGTAGATGACGATCGGTGCGCTGAGCTTGGTGAGCCAGCCGTCGACAGGGATCTGGAAGCCCAGCACGATCACCATCGAGATCCAGTACGCCGCACGGCGAAACAGCCCGGTGTGCCACACCGCGAACTCGAGCACACACACCACGGCAACCGCCACCACAGCGGGCAACGTGTAACCGACGCCGATCATGACAGCGGCATCGCTTCGGTTTCCGTACGCCGCAGGCGTTTGAGAATCGCGTCGACGGCACTGTACGTCAGCAGCCCGCACAGCGGTATCACGACGAAGAACAACAACTCCTCGATGGGTATCCGACCCAACAGTTCGACACCGGTGACGTAGAGCGGGTTGTAAGTCCACACATGGGCCCTGATGGCGATCGCGTCCCAGATTGCGAAAACGACGGCGACGGGGATCACCGCACACGCGGTCCGCCATGGCTGCCGATACACGCCGGCGCCGAAGAGTTCCAAGGGCGCCGTGATCACCAAACATGCTGCGAGAACGAACAGATACTGCCAGTGATCCATCGTCACTCCCCTCTTGCACCCCACGCCCTGGCGGCCCACGATCTGGCCAGACCGCTACCGGCGACTCGAAGCCGCCGACCCCTGCCGACGGTGGCGCGTTGACTGAACACCGCGAAGTCGAGTGCCTCGATGCGATCCAGTATCTCCGAATACAGCGTGAACGCGGCGGCAATGCACGGCCTCGATCGTGGGTTCAGCAGGGCAATGCCGCGCCGCGCGTAGTCGTAGACGCGCCGGGTTTCAGCGTGCTGTTCTATCAGCGCTCTGCGGACCCGGGCATCGGTGCGTTGGTTGGCGTGACACCACATCAACAGGTCGCGGTCCACCTGATGAACGGCGAGCTCGTCGGCCGGCAGGTAGATCCGTCCTCGCTCCAGATCTTCCCCGATGTCGCGCAGAAAGTTGGTGAGCTGGAAAGCTTTTCCCAATGCGGCGGCGTAGGGAGCGGCTTCGTCGCGCTCACATACCGTGCCGAGAACGGGCAGCATTTGTAAGCCGATCACTTCGGCCGAGCCGTACATGTAGCGGTTGAGCGCGGCGCGATCGGCGTAGTCGGTGGTGGTCAGGTCCATTCGCATCGACGTCAGGAAGTCGTCGAACAGCTCCCAGCGGATGCCGTACTTGCGTGCGGTGTGCACCACTGCGGCCAGAGCTGGATCAGCCCCGTCGGTGGCACCGCCTACCAGCCGATTGAACAGCTGGGTTGCCAGGCCTTGCAGTTCGTGTGCGCGGTCGACGGTCTGCAGTGTCGGATCGAAGTCGTCGAGGATGTCGTCTGCACGTCTGGCGAAGCCGTATAGCGCGTGCACGGCAGGGCGCTGGTGCGGAGCGAGCAATCGGGTGGCCAGAAAGAAGGTGCGCCCGTGCTGCGAATTGAGCGTGCGACAACGACGGTAGGCGTTGCGCAGCTCCGGATCTCGGACACCGGCCGCATGGAGTTCTGAACTGATCATGTTTTCACCACCCGTTGACGGCGCCGCCGCGAAACGGCGCCAGTAATCCGGTCGGCGGCCAAGCGACCCGACAGCAGGGCCGTAGGCACTCCGACTCCCGGCACGGTCGACGATCCGGCGAGGACCACGTTGTCGATGCCGCGCACCGTGTTGCCCGGCCGAAAGGGGCCGGTCTGGCCGAAGGTGTGCGCCAGCGCGAAGGGGGTACCGGCCGCCATGCCTTGGCGCGCCCAACCGGCCGGATCGACGACGTGCAGCACCTCGGCGTCGACACCGAGCGCAGGCATCCGGTCGGTGACCGCCCGCAGCATCTGCTCGGTGTATGCCGGTCCCCTGCTGGCCCAATCGACCTTGCCTACAGTCACATTCGGCGCTGGGGCCAGTATGTAGAGCAGATCGCGACCCGCTGGAGCCAACCGGGTGTCGCCAGCCGTCGGCCGGGTGACCAACAGTGACGGATCGGCCATCAACTGCCCGTCGTCGATGATGTCTCGGAACGTCTGCTGCCACGCCTTTCCGAACACGATGGTGTGGTGGCCGATGCCTGAAACGTCTTGGCCCACCGCCCGGCAGCCGACATGGGCGACAACGGCAGACGGTGCAGGGCGCAGAGGCAGCAGCCTGCGCGGTGTTCGACCAAGCAGCCGATAGGTGTCGGGCAGTTCAGTGGTCAATATCACCGCGTCTGCAGGGATCCGGTCACCATCCCCGGTGTGCACAGCCGTCACCTGCGTGGCGCTGCGCTCCAGTGCGGAAACTTCTGAGCCATAACGGAATTCGACGCCCGCGTGGGCCGCGGCCGCAGCAAGCGCATCGGGAAGCGCGCGCATCCCGCCGCGAGGGAAGTACACCCCGGAAATGGTGTCCATGTACGCGATGACCGCGTAAGCCGCCAAGGCCCGCTCCGGCGGCACCCCGGCGTAGAGAGCCTGGAAGGTGAACACGCGCTGCAGTCGCTCATCGCTGATGAACCGGCGAACCATCCGATCCCAACGCCTGAAGCCACCGATAGCGGCGAGTCGAGCCAATTGCGGAGTGAGTAGCGACAGCGGCGAGTCGAAGTTCGCGGCGATGAACCCGTCGAACTCGACCTCATACAGCCGGGTCAACCAGTTTCTCAGCTGGAGGTAGCCGTGTGCCTGCTCGCCGCCTGCGAACCGCTCGATCTCCGCGGCCATCGCGTCGCGACCGCTGTGCACGTTCAACCCGCTGCCGTCGGCGAATGAAGCGTGATAAGCAGGATCGACCCGCACCAAATCAAGCCGTTCGGAAAGCGTTTCGCCGACAGCGGCGAATGCGTCGTCGATGATGTCGGGCATCGTCAGCACCGTCGGGCCGGTGTCGATGGAGTATCCATCGATGTCCAGGCGGCCGACGCGGCCGCCTGGGTGGGGTGCCCGTTCGACCACGGTCACCGCACGACCACGACCGGCGAGATGCAGGGCCGCCGCCAATCCGGCCAGTCCGGCGCCGACCACGACCACCCGATGCGCGTTTTCCCCGACGATTCGCATCGCGGTCACGCCGTCCGGTCAACACAGGCCAGGGCCATGTTGGCCAGGGCAGTTCGTGCGGCGGGGCGGACATCGCTGTCATCGACCAAACTCAGCGCGCGGGCGAGCCGTGAATCGATCAGGTGCTCAATCCAATCGACGGCGCCGGTGCCGCGAATCAACTCTGCCCAGCGGCGGATATCGGCGTCGCCGAGGTCGTCGGCGCTCATCATTTCGCGCAGCTGGCGGCGCAGGGGTGGGTTGGCGAGGTGATAGGCGGCCGTGACGACAGTGGTGGCTTTGCGTTCAGCGAGATCGCTGCCGGTCGGTTTTCCGGTCACCGCAGGCGACCCGAAGATGCCCAGTACGTCGTCTCGCATTTGGAAGGCTTCTCCGATCGCGTCGCCGAAACCCGCGAGCATCGTCAGCACGTGATCGCCGCAGCCGGCCATAGCCGCGCCCATTTCGAGCGGTCGCCTGACCGTGTAGTTGCCGGACTTGCGCCGCGATACGTCGAGCACCTTGTCCAAAGTCGGGAAGCCGCGGGCGTCGTTGATCAGATCCGCGAACTGCCCGACCGCGAGTTCTGTTCGCATTGCGTCGTATCGAGGCCAGACTCGGTCCAGTGAAGCTGCAGGGACGCCGCTTTCGCGCATCATCTGCGCGGCCCAGACCAGGCACAGATCGGCAAGAAGCACCGCTGCGGACTCACCGAACCGGCCCGGCGAACCCGAAAGCCCCAGGCGACGGTGCCATCGGGCGAACGTGACATGGCCCGAAGGCCGGCCACGCCGCAGTGCGGAGCCGTCCATGACGTCGTCCTGCAACAGCGCGAACGCGTGCAACAGCTCGAGGCTTGCGGCCGCCCGAAGCGCCGCGTCATCGTCATCAGCGCCGCACAACCAACCGAGGTACATGAACGTCGACCGCACGCACTTGCCACCGGCGAGGAAATCGCGAAGCACCTCAGATGCGACGCCGATACCTGCGGTGTGCAACTCGGGCCCGCAGTGCATGGTGACGAAGTCGTCGATGATCGCCAATACGGCGCCCCGCGTCGTCCTGCGCCAACGGTCGCCACGCGGGTCGGCCTTGGTTTTAGAAGCAGCGGCGGTCCGCTGCAGAGTTGATGCGTGCACGCGCGTGCGTCCGTCAATCGCAGTCAAGCGGCACCCCTATCCTGCACCGATCGCGTTGCTGTACCCCCCAGCGGGCAAGCTAATCGCGATATTTGTAGTCAGTTGTACCCCATTTTGCATCGATTGTGCATCGATAGATGAGAACAGCGCGAGCCGGGCCCGGTCGGATTGCTCGGCGGGCAGACGCAAACCTGCCCAAAATCAGCGAGATTTAGGCGGTTTTGCGTCTGTTGGTATCGGCGGGTTGGCGCTCAGGCCGTAAGCCGTTGCACGGCAGCGGCGACCCGCTCATCGGTCGCCGTCAACGCCACCCGAACGTGGTGTGACCCGCGCGGGCCGTAGAACTCGCCCGGCGCCACCAGAATGCCGACCTGCGCCAGCCACGCGAGGGTGTCGCGGCAGGGTTCGCCGCGGGTCGCCCACAGATAGAGCCCGGCCTCGGAGTCGTCGACCGTCAACCCCGCCGATTGCAGTGCGGGCAGCAGCAACGCCCGTCGCCGCCCATACCGCTGCCGCTGCTCGAGTTCGTGCGCGTCATCGTCGAGCGCGGCGACCATGGCGGCCTGAATCGGCGTCGGCACCATCATGCCCGCATGCTTGCGCACCGCCAGCAGCTCGGCGACCACCGTCGGATCCCCGGCGACGAACCCCGCGCGATAGCCGGCCAACGACGACGTCTTCGACAGTGAGTGCACGGCCAACAACCCGGTGTGGTCACCGTCGCAGACGTCGGGGTGCAGCACCGAATGCGGCTGGGCGTCCCAGCCGAGGCCCAGGTAGCACTCGTCCGACGCGACCAGCACGCCGCGTTCACGCGCCCACCCGACCACCTTGCGGAGATGGTCGACGCCCAACACCTTGCCGGTGGGGTTGCTCGGCGAATTCAGATAAACGAGCGCAGGCGACTGCGGGCCGAGCTGCGTCAGCGAGTCCGCCCGCACCACCTGCGCGCCTGCCAGCTGCGCGCCGACTTCGTAAGTGGGATAGGCCAATTCGGGCACCACGACTACGTCGTCGGAGCCAAGGCCCAGCAACGTAGGAAGCCAGGCGATCAGTTCCTTGGTCCCGATGACCGGAAGCACCGCGTCGTCGGCCAGTCCGGTGATGCCGTATCGACGGGTCAGCGCCGCGATCGCCGAGGCGCGTAACGCGGGGGTGCCCGCGGTCGTCGGGTAACCGGGTGCGGAACTGGCCGCGGCAAGTGCGTCGCGGATCAACGGCGCGACGGGATCGACCGGTGTGCCCACCGACAGATCCACGATGCCGTCGGGGTGCGCACGGGCGAGCGCGGTGACGTCAGCCAGGGTGTCCCAGGGGAACTCCGGCAATAACGCCGACACCGCGCGCCGGCGTGCCACGTCGGGCGTGACCGTTAGGAATCCTCGCCCTGCGGCGGGAGATCCTTCACCGATTGCGGGTCGTTCTCGGTCAGGCCGACCTTGGAGGCGCCGCCCGGCGAGCCGAGTTCAGTGAAGAAGTCGGCGTTGATTTGGGTGTATCCGCTCCACTGATCGGGCACGTCATCTTCGTAATAGATGGCCTCGACAGGGCAGACCGGCTCGCATGCGCCGCAGTCGACGCATTCGTCCGGGTGGATGTACAGCATGCGTGCGCCCTCGTAGATGCAATCGACAGGGCACTCCTCGATACATGCCTTGTCTTTGATGTCGACGCAGGGTTCGGCAATCGTGTACGTCACTGAGGTCTCCTCGATCTCCTGTCAGTGGGGCTGCCGCGTTTGGCTCGGGCCCGCCGAAAAGTCGCTGCCAAGTATCCGTTGCCGGTACTCCGACATTCGTCTCAGTGTGCCCTAACTTCCGTGACTCCCGATTAGGGGTGCCGCGTGGTTACTGATACTAGACGTTGCACATACAGCCCGCCTAGAGACACTCCTATCTGAATCGGTCTTCCCGCTGCTCGTCGGGCATGTGATGCCCGCCACATCTGTCGCGGCCCTGTGATCGTCTGCGAGTCACGCCGCGTGACGGAACAGCCGCCATTCGTAACGCGTTTCAGCGGACATCGGGTACTTAGCTCAGCTAAGACAGACAAAGGAGTCAGAGATGAAGAAGTTCGCCCTCGGGCTTGTCAGTGCAGGTGCGTTCGCCGCGGTCGGCCTCGGGTTGGCCGGTCCAGCGATGGCAACGCCCGACTATGTCGCACCCACGCACGACGCGGTCTACTCGACGCATTCGGATTCGGCGACCGTGCGACCCGTCGACTGCTCGGTCCACGTCAATTCCGGCGGCACCGACGTCAACGTGAACTGGTGCTGACCTGACGAGTCCGCGGCGCTATGCGCTTGGTTGCAGTGCAACTAGTTGCATAGTGCCGCGGATTCGCTTTAGGCTCCCCGCGTGGCCCTCCCCCACGCGATCCTGGTGTCGCTGTGCGAACAGTCCGGCTCCGGTTACGAACTGGCCCGTCGCTTCGATCGGTCCATCGGCTACTGCTGGGCCGCTACCCATCAGCAGATCTATCGGACGCTGAAACAGATGGAGGACGACGGCTGGGTAAGCGTCAGCCCCGTCGTGCAACAGGGCAGGCCGGACAAGAAGGTCTACACGGTGTCGGACGCAGGCCGCGCCGAACTCTCGCGGTGGATTTCCGAACCGCTGTCGGGCCGTGGCAGTTCGGTCGCCGACAACCGCACCCGCGACATCGCGGTTAAGGTTCGCGGCGCGCAATACGGCGACGTCGACGCGGTCCGCGCCCAGGTGGCGGCGCTGCGAGCCGAGCGGGCTGACTTGCTGGACACCTACCGCGGATTCGAGAAGCGGCAGTTTCCGGACCCGCGCGGCCTGACCGGCGCTGCGCTGCACCAATACCTGGTGCTCCGTGGCGGTATCCGTGCCGAAGAGAGCGCCATCGACTGGCTGGACGAAGTGTCAGCGGCGTTGCAGGGGGATGTTCAGTGACATATCCGAAGTTATTGTCGCCGTTGGACCTTGGCTTCACCACGCTGCGCAACCGGGTGGTGATGGGGTCGATGCACACCGGCCTCGAGGACCGCGCCCGCGACACCGACCGGCTCGCCGAGTATTTCGCCGAACGCGCCCGAGGAGGCGTCGGCCTGATCATCACCGGCGGCTACGCGCCGAATCGGACGGGCTGGCTGCTGCCGTTCGCGGCGCAGATGACCTCCAGCGCCGATGCCCGGCGGCACCGCCGCATCACGCGGCCCGTGCACGACGCAGGCGGCAAGATCCTGCTGCAGATCCTGCACGCCGGACGCTATGCGTACCACCCGTTTTCGGTGAGCGCATCCTCGATAAAGGCTCCTATCAACCCATTCCGCCCGCGGGCGCTGCGCGACGTCGACGGCACCATCGACGACTTCGCCCGCTGCGCGGTGCTGGCCCGCGAAGCCGGCTACGACGGCGTCGAGATCATGGGCAGCGAGGGCTATCTGCTCAACCAGTTCTTGGCCCCGCGCACCAACAAGCGCACCGACGCCTGGGGTGGCACCCCGGAGAAGCGTCGGCGGATGCCGGTGGAGATCGTGCGACGTACCCGAGCCGCCGTCGGCGCGGACTTCATCATCTGTTACCGGATGTCGATGGCCGATTACGTGGAAGACGGCCAGAGCTGGGACGAAATCGTCGCGCTGGCAACAGAAGTCGAGGCGGCGGGCGCGACGATCATCAACACCGGCATCGGCTGGCATGAGGCCCGGGTGCCGACCATCGTCACCTCGGTGCCCAATAGCGCGTTCGTCGACATCAGCAACGCCGTGGCAGAACACGTGCAGATCCCCGTCGTTGCGTCCAACCGAATCAACATGCCCGAAGCGGCCGAACAAATTCTCACCGACGGCAACGTGGCGCTGATCTCGATGGCGCGGCCACTGCTGTCCGACCCGGACTGGGTCCGCAAGGCGGAAGCCGACGCGGCCGACGAGATCAACACCTGCATCGCCTGCAACCAGGCGTGCCTGGACCACGTTTTCGTGCACAAGACGGTGTCGTGCCTTCTCAATCCGCGTGCAGGCCATGAGACGACGCTGACGCTCGGACCGACGCGCCGCACCAAGCGCGTGGCAGTCGTCGGCGCGGGACCCGCCGGCCTGGCCACCGCGGTCACCGCCGCCCAGCGCGGACATCAGGTGACGCTGTTCGAGGCGAGCGATACGATCGGCGGCCAATTCGACTTGGCGCGAAGGATTCCCGGCAAGGAGGAATTCAGCGAGACGATTCGCTACTACACGACGATGCTCGACAAGCACAACGTCGAGGTTCGGCTTCGAACGCGCGCGACGGTGGCCGAGCTCTGCGGCTTCGACGAAGTGGTGCTGGCGACCGGCGTGTCGCCGCGAATGCCCGACATCCCCGGCATCGACCATCCGATGGTGCTGTCCTACGCCGAGGCGATCACCGGCAAGCCGGTGGGCAAGACCGTCGCCGTCGTCGGTGCGGGCGGAGTCGGTTTCGACGTGAGCGAGTTCTTGGTGACCACGCCGGCGGAGCCGGCAGACGAATACAGGTCGCCATCAATAATTCTCAAGGAGTGGAAGGCCGAGTGGGGCGTGGCCGATCCGCAGGAAACACGTGGCGCGTTGACGACTCCGCTGCCCGCACCCCCGGCGCGCGAGGTGTATCTGCTGCAGCGGACGAAAGGCCCGCAGGGCAAGCGGCTCGGTAAGACGTCGGGGTGGGTGCACCGCGCCTCGCTGAAGGCCAAGGGAGTTCAGCAGCTGTCCGGTGTGAACTACGAATGCATCGATGACGACGGGCTGCACATCAGCTTCGGCCCGGACCGTGCCGACCCGCGGCTGCTCGAGGTCGACAACGTGGTGATCTGTGCCGGCCAGGACTCGGTGCGCGACCTCGAAGACGGTCTGCGCAGCCGCGGCATCGACCCACACGTCATCGGCGGTGCGGCGCTGGCCGCGGAACTCGACGCCAAGCGCGCGATCCGGCAGGGCACCGAGCTAGCCGCCAAGCTCTAGCCCCGTTCCCCCGCGAGCGCGCGTGTCTGCACACGACACGCCGCGCAATCCTGGCATTTTGCGGTCGCTCGCCAGGGCCGGGAATGCATTCGGACTGTGGTCCGTTTAGTTCACGGGAAGGCGTCGGGCAGGCCGCCGCCCCTAGGTGAAAGAGACAGACATGACTTCGACCTCTGAAGCGACTGGAACCACGCAACTCGCCACCGGCACCTGGGCCATCGACCCGGTGCACTCGTCGATCGGCTTTTCGGTACGCCATTTGATGGTGAGCAAGGTACGAGGCACCTTCCAGGACTTCAATGGCGCGATCGTCGTCGCCGAGGACGGCACCCCGTCGGTGACGGCCGAGATCGCCGTCGGCTCGATCAACACCAACAACGAGCAGCGCGACGCCCACGTCAGGGCGGCTGATTTCTTCGATGCCGAGAAGTACCCCACCGCAACCTTCCGGTCGACCAACGTGCGCCCCAACGGCGACAAGTACGTCCTCGACGGCGAATTCACCCTGAAGGGCGTCACGAAGCCGGTCAGCTTGGATCTCGAGTTCAACGGCGTCAATCCCGGTATGGGCCATGGCGAGGTCGCCGGCTTCGAGGCGTCAGTCGTGTTGAACCGCAAGGACTTCGGCATCGACATCGACATGCCGCTGGAAACCGGTGGCACGGTCATCGGCGAAAAGGTCACGATCACGCTGGAGATCGAGGCGCTCAAGCAGGCCTGACGTCAGGAGCGTAAAGCCACTGCGAAAATCGATCAGATACTCGCGGTGGCTTCACGCTCGGCGCAGGCGTCAGCCTCCGTCACCCCACACCGAGTGCGCGCCGGAGTCACCGATCCGCACAACCGTGATGATCGACGAGACGCCCACCAATAGTGCGACGATGGCCACCACGACATTGGCTGCCGTTCTGCGCCGGTCAGACCGCCCCTCGAGCCAATGCAGTACGGCCAGGGCAACGGCGACGATGAACAATGCGGCAGAGAAGTAAATCATCCAGTCGCCCCGGTCAACGTGCGCCTGCAACACCGGACTGACGCTGCGGCGTTGGCTGAGCAACCACTCACCGGCCTCGGTGGTCACCGGGGTGAGCACGAGGTTCACCGCCGCTAAGGCGAGCACTAACCACACGAAACGTTGACGAGCAGCGGGCCAGGCTGCGCACAGAATCTCGAGCAACGCGGTCAACGGCGCGAGCACGACGATCGCGTGTACGAGCAAGGCGTGAGCAGGCAGTCCGGCAATCGTCGTCATCAACGCCACAGTATTCGGGAGTTGCTGGAAACTTGCTGTCAATCGTGAGCTAGGCGGCGAGTGGCGCGTATGTCGTCGAGCGCTGCCGGGCGGGCCTACCGATACCGGCCGCGATCTCGACCAGTTCGTCGACGCTCTTGGCCGAGCCGAACTCCGAGCCCGCCATCCGCGAGATGGTCTCCTCCATCAGCGTGCCGCCCAGATCGTTGGCACCGCCGTTGAGCATCACCTGCGTGCGCTCGACACCGAGCTTCACCCAGCTGGTCTGGATGTTGGAAATCCTGCCGTGCAACATGATTCGCGCCAGCGCGTGCACCGCGCGATTGTCACGATGCGTTGGCCCCGGCCGTGCACCGCCTGCCAGATACAGCGGGCTGCTCTGATGCACGAACGGCAGCGGCACGAACTCGGTGAAACCGCCGGTCTGGTCCTGGATGCCGCGCAACACGTTGAGGTGCCCCACCCAGTGATGCGGCGCATCGACGTGGCCGTACATCATCGTCGAGCTCGACCGCAGCCCGACCTCATGCGCGGTGGTGACGACCTCGATCCACATCGACGTCGGCAGCTTGCCCTTGGTCAGCACCCAGCGCACCTCGTCATCGAGAATCTCGGCGGCGGT
>Ga0105249_10004902_pt1 | contig 11552 bp, 10 predicted proteins | sample KBSS44metaG_FD_81522 | JGI IMG/M metagenome (GOLD analysis project Ga0105249, IMG submission 81522) | Switchgrass rhizosphere microbial communities from Kellogg Biological Station, Michigan, USA - KBS S4-4 metaG | ecosystem: Host-associated > Plants > Roots > Rhizosphere > Soil | place... | reverse complement strand
TTAAAAACATTTTATCAGCGATTTCTTTATAGGTCATTTCTGTACATGCATATTTAAGAAATTCAATTTCTCTTGCATTGAGCTGAACAAGATTACGAATGTCCGCATCTTCATCTAATTTATTGATGGAATGAATCAGTTTGCCCGTTACCAATTCAGAATAATAATATCCTTTTTGTAAAACTGAATCCAATGCAGCTTTCAATTCGGCAGGTTCACTATCTTTTAAAATATATCCTTTAGCCCCGGCCTTAAACATGCGTATGATCGAATTTTCATTATCATACATTGATAAGGCTATTATTTTAACTAAAGGAAAATTTTGCTTCAGCCATTGAGCTGTAGCAAAACCATCCATCTCCGGCATATTGATATCAAGCAATACGAGATCGGGTGTGTTATCCTTTTTGATCTTCTTTTGAAAATCGACGCCATTATCTGCCTCAAATAAAACCTCATATCCAAGATTACGAATTAATTCAGCCAGGCCTTTGCGCAGCAAAACATGATCATCGGCTAAAGCAACTTTTATTGTATCAGGTTGTGACATTCGTATTCTTTTCTTTTGGTAAAATAATTTTTACTTCAGTGCCCTTACCAATTGAACTGCTCATACTGAAATCAGCTCCAATTAATTTTGCCCGGTTATGCATATTCCGGATGCCGAGGCCAAACCCGCTACGATCATTTTCATTGAGTGGCGTAAGATCTACACCTTGCCCATCATCCGAAATTGTTAACTGCAATTTATCCAAATCATAAATGATATGAACAGCTATTTTCTCTGCCTTTGCATGTTTGATAATGTTATTCAATATCTCCTGCACGATACGAAAAAGGATCAATTCTTTTTGTTTGTCAAATCTGAATAGGATGCCTTCGACGGATAATTCAATTTTATGAGCACCTGTTTTTTTGATCATATCTAATTCATATTCGATCGCAGGTTGCAGCCCCATGTCCCGCACATAGTCGGTATCCAGGCTGCGGCTTAAACTTCTTAAATCAACAATAGCTTTACTAACCAGTTCTTTTGAATTTGCTATTTTCTGCTGAAGTGTTTGATCTGTTATATCCGGCAATGTATTTAAATTGAGTTTAGCAAGGCTTAATGCCTGGCCGATATTATCATGTATTTCTTCGCTGATGTTTTTTAAGGTTTGCTCCTGGATTTCGAGTTGGGTTTGGAGAAGCTCTTTTTGGAATTGGGATTGAAGTTCTTGCTTTTCAAACATATGAATACTTTCCTTTTTCCTATATCTTACCAGAGATACTAAGAATACTATTGAAATGAATAAAATTAATATTATTCCAGTTATGAGGGATATAAATACTTCTTCACCTTGATTGAACATATAAAACTATAACACAAAAAAAGATAAAAAATACAATTTAAGGTAACATTGATATATGTCCTTAAATTACTTGCAAATCTCATATTCTTACTTAAATAATAATTGTAAACCGCGTTAAAGAAAAAAACGCCTGAATAAAATATTAATGTCCCTGTTAATACCCAAAATGCAGGCGTTTTAAGAACATGAACATAGCTTAAAAAATCCATTCTATATAAAAGCAATGTAGACCAAATAATTCCAAAAAAACAAACAAGATTATATATGATACTTGGATAACTCTGAAACTTATAATAGAATGCTGCCAGGGATATTGCCAAACCCAAATAAATTGGTATTGACAGGTAGATAAGTCTTTTTAATACAATGCTATTTGTGTTTTTTAAAAAAAAGCAGCACATTAGGATATACTCACAAGGGATATAAATAAAATGAGAAATGTTCTCATTAGTCTTGTAAAATTGAAATATTTCAACAATCGTTTCATTTATAAGTCCAAGAAATAAAATAGTTTTTATAAACACCAATCCTTTCAGGTTGTGACTGTTAGCTATACAGCTTAAACATACACACAAGATGTAGATAGAATAATAAATAATGTCTGCCTTTGTGATCATGTTTATTAATAAGGCCCTAACAAGAAATCAGCAATATTAGGATTATTCGCATCTCTGATTCCTACAACTTTTTCCGTATCTAAGCCAAGTAGTTTTTTAACCTGTTCACGGGTAAGGCTTTGATTATGTACTTCAGTATCAGGCGGGATTGTGGTATCAAAAAACCCTTGTTTTCCTTTTGCATTTTTATAATGAGATGCCCCAGCCAATGGTTCCGAGGTTGGCTTGGGATCACCTTTCTTTGTTACATCTCTTACTGCAATAAGTACAACTGTCATTTTATCCTCCATATCACCAATAACATAACGAATTCCTTCACATCCTTTCCTGCCAATCATATTTAATATGATTTCTTTGCCAAAAACGCCAGAAACAATCTGATTAGCGGGGTCCAATAATTTTCTTAAATCTATGTATCTGGGATCCGCCGTTAATTCAGGTATTGTTTTTATAACGCCCTTATTAATATCTTCCAGTAAACTCCAGGCTCTTTCACTTTTTAAGAAATATCCATCTGCGATTTCAGATACTAAGCCAGCAGAAATTGGTTGTCCAAATCCACAAACGTCCATCGAATCGTCAGCTTGTTTTGATGCAATTAAAATGTCTGTTGGCCCGCTTGCAGGTATGTCCTTGCCAGCTGAGATCAGGAAAGATTCTTTAATGGTTTGCTTTCCATCGATTTTTAGATCAACTCTACTCATAAAAAAAATTTTAGGTGAAAGAATAAATTAAGTTAACACACAAATATCGTTTTATCAAAACCCAATTTCAAGAGCTTATTAACTCCGGTAGCCCGGTGTTTTCACCTTTTATATTCCGTTAAAACCAGCTTGAAGCAGCCCCCTTAAATTTCAATATTTGTCATTATTAATTTTTATTGGAATATCAATTCATCAATTGCATCATCCCCTAAATTTTTTGTTATGCCAACCTTCAGACCTTCAATAAACACAGACGATGGTTATTTTAAAAAAGTAGTAAAATATATCCCGGCAGAAATAATAGCTGCCTATACATTTGCAATGGGGCTCATCACGGCAAAGGATTGCAACGGTGAGTATGTTTCTATATTTCCCTGGATATTCTTCATATTGCTGCTTTTCACACCGATCTATATGTATATATCAGTGATTGACAATCCGGCTATTATTGATCCTATAAAAAAGAAAAAACAAGCAATCTTTCATGCGGTTATTGCCTTAATTGCTTTGCATTATGGGCTTATGCACTCGGTGATATTCCTATGGTCTGTTATATCGGCGAATCTGCTTATAAAGCAGTGGTTGGATCATTGTTACTGGTAGCATTCTCACTGATCGTTCCGTTATTGGAACGGGTGTTTCTGAAATGATCTATAATATGGACTCGTTTGCCAGTAACTCTGCCTGCTTCATTACTGTTTCTATCGCCTTGGCTTGTTTATCGGGAGGGTAGCCATATTTTGTCAATGTTCTTCTGACAAGCAAGCCCCGTCTTTACATCTTCTCTTTTTGTTTTTTCAAAAACAATAAAGTTGCGGATAAGATCGAGTGCAGTGGAATGATTCAACATACCGATCAGCAACGTTTCCAATTGCGGACGGAAAGGTGAAGCATCTTTAAGACCATCGGCGCTTTTCCAAACCATGAAGCGGCTGAGATCGGCAGATACGCTGCCGGCTCTTGCACTGTGACCATCTGATAATACACAAAATGCATTATAAGTAAACAATGAAGGAATGGTTGCCTTATACGTTCTTATTTGTTCAAATGCTTTTTCAATTGTTGCATTTTTATCTGCTGCATTCTTTAACTCGGCAACGATAAGTGGAATACCATTGACAAATAATAAAAGATCGGGTCTTTTGTTCTGACCGTTCTCAATGATGGTGTATTGATTAACGACCAGGAACTGGTTGGCTGATACATTTTCAAAATCCACCAGTTTTATTTCATGGCTTCGTTCAAAGCCATCCTGCTGATAAGGAATTTTTATTCCTTCTACAAGGTACTCATGAAAAGTTTCATTGTTATGCAGCAGATCAGGAGAATAAATGCGAAGAATTTTTTGAATAGCCTGTTCTCTTGCCGTTTCCGGTATATGCGGGTTTAAAGCTGCAACAGCTTTTCTTAACCGTTCTATTAAAATGATCTGTTCAAAACTTTCTCTTTCCTGTTGTTCTGCACCGGGAGCAATAGCCAACCCATGTACATACTCCCAGCCGAGTGACTGCAGTTGTTTAATGGCAAAGGTTTCGATATTTTCTTCGGTGATGGACTTCATTGATTCTATAAAAATAAACAAAGCGACGGTGTTTTCATACTTTAAAAAACCGTCTTTACACTATTCTATAGCGATATTTTAATATCTTTCTTTACCAAAACTTTTGAAATGAAAGCCATACTCCTCACCATCTTCGGCGTATTGTTTATCTTTTGTGCTTCAGGTCAATCAAAAAGACAAAAAGCCGACACAACAGAGAAAATTTTTAAAGACTATTGTTGCTGCAAGACTGACTCTTCCTGTATAATTGGCGGCAAAAAAATTAAGACAAAAGATATTGTCGTTGATTTCAGGTCAAAGGATATTGGTCTCTATGACTATTTGAAAAGAATAAGAAAGGGAGATTATGTTCGTGTAAAAGTGATAAATTATAATCCATACCTGTACAAAGTAGTGGTCAATTCAAGTGATTCGTTAGTAGCTGCGCCTGTAGATATCAGTGTTTTGACCAAGTTTCTTGATCCAGGTAATCTTTCAACATTTATTAGTGGGCTAAGTGACAAAGTCGGAATGAGTACATTAAGTGGGCCGGGGATTACTGGGCTACACGACAGCACAGAAGTTGCAGCAGAAGATATGTATGACATTGGTGCATGTCTGAAAAAAAAGAAAATAATCAGAAATAAAAAAGAAATTGAAGTAATTGACACGACTGCAGCTGTTAAATGCTTAGATAAATTTTACAGTCGTCTCGTTTATATTTTCAATTTAATTGATAGTTTTTCTACTCAACTAAAAGATCAGATCGATACCGTTAATTTCAACTTCTTACGTCGGTTTTCTGTCCGCCGGAATTTATACCCCGACTGCAATCAGTTTTCAGGACCTAGCATCGACAGCTTTATTGACCACTTGAAAAGTGAGTATGTCAGGCTGCGAGCAGAACTCAATACAGGTATTGTTGGTCTTAATGAAGAGCAAAGAAAATATGCTGATGCCATAGAACCATTTGCCGACCTGATTGCCGGTGTACCATCGTTAAAATATAACGACAAAAAAGCAACAAAGTTTTTTGAAGCTGCAGACTCAGTTTTTTCAAGCTTTAAAGATGCCCTCAGTTTAAAAAGTCTTGACGATATGATGTCAAAACTTGAAAATCTGGCAATGGCTTCCAGTTGCTATATATCATTACCTATTTTTATGTCTGAAGAAATTAAAAAAATAAGTATTGACTTAAGATCCCGTGCTGATTCATTAGGCGTACCTGATTATAGCACGGCACTTGTTATACCTCCGTTTCAACAAAGAATATGGGGAGTAAGTGGTGGCATATATATAAGCAGTTTGAAAAACATGAACTATGGAGTTAAAACAATATTACCATCGGGCTCAGCTACAGATACAACCTATGACCTGGTGAAAGATGGAAGCGGCAGCATTCAATATGGAATAAATGGTTTGGCTTACACAGGATGGAAATTGAAATACGATAGCAACAGCCCTGATTATCTTGGTGTTTGTTTTGGCGCGGGTATGTCTATTGAATCAAAACCCAAACCAAGAATATTATTGGGCGGCTCGTTTATAAGTGGCGAGAAAAACAGGTTGATGATTTCAGCTGGTATAATATCGGGGAATGTAAGAAGGCTTTCTAATGCTTTCAGTTCGCTTACGGGACTTAAAGCTCTCCCCACTGATTTTTTGAAAGATGAAATGAAAACCAGCTGGTATCTTTCCATCAACTATAGTTTTCTAAGCAAATAAAAGTCAATCTAACCGTACCCTTACCTTTTCACTCCTTTGCTTGGGCAGCCTTGCACCTCGGCAGTTAAGTAAGGATTCGGATTTGAAGATTATTGGGTATTTTATTTTAAATGCTTCTTTTTCCTCCTTTAATTTCCTAGCCATTATAAAAGTTGTATGTGCTATTATAAGCGAAATCATCCACCGTTATTTCACCGTTGCTTATCCCGTTAATCTAACCTTGAAATTTAATAGCCAGTTTGCAAATATTTGTTTGTTAATAATTTTTTTAATCAAAACATATTTTATGGCAACAGGAGTTCTCGGGGACGTTAAGTACTCTATTCTTAATCCCCAAAAATTTATAAAACTAAACGGCAATAGCTGGGTACTTATGGACGGCAGGAATATCAATAATTCAGACCTGTTCAAAGAAACGGGTATGACAATGTTGCCCGATGCAAGAGGCGTTTTTTTAAGATCGATGAATGTTGGACGTGATACAACCCAAGGTGACCCTGATGGAAATACACGTTTAGCAGGGAGCTATCAAGGCGATGAGGTCAAAGCTCACACCCATCAATATTCAGACGCCTACTATGCAGAATATATAGGAGGTAACCAGGGTTTAGCTGGAAATAAGGGAGACTGGGATTATGATAATGGAAGAATTGCTAACATGCAAACCACTCAGCCATCGGGCATAGCTGAGTCAAGACCGCGAAATATTTGCGTTTTTGTTTACATTAAAATAATGATTAAGGACGATAGCAGTCAATAATAAAAAAGAATTGAAACTAATATTGATTCACCATCCTTACCCACCTCCGAAGAGCTGCCTCACCATCAGCTCTTTCTTTTTTCACAATAAAAAGTTAACGCCCCTGTTTTTTGACCACTCGTCAAGTAACAATTGCCTTTTAGATAATTGAAATTGTTTTTGCTAACCCTGCTATTATTTTTACGCTACGAATGAATTAGGAGTTATTTGTCGGAACGTGTAACATAGATATTGATCCATTCGTTATAGAAACTGCCAGGACCATAAAGCATAGCCATGAAACTCAAAACCAGCTTAGTCTGCATAAGCCTATTTCTTGCATATAGTACACAGGCACAAACGCCGGCGCCAAAAGAACTTCCCGCTAAAAGAACAACAAAGACTGTAAAAATAGACGGCCTTATTGATGATGAAGCCTGGAAAGATGCGGCGGTAATGACCGATCTTATTGAGTTCCGACCCAAAGTTGGCGATAAAGAGGACTCTGCAAATAAAACAGTGGCCTACCTGATGTATGATGACCAGGGAATTTATTTCGGCGGTTTTTGTTACGAAAGAACCAAAGACAGCATTGCAAAGGAATTAGCAGGTCGCGACGGCTTTGGTACGAATGATTACATAGGGATCATCTTTGATACGTATAATGACAAGCTGAATGGCTTCGAATATTTCGTTACACCACTTAATGAACAGTGGGATTCTAAAATGAATCCGCCTTCACCTAATAGTAATGATGAAGACTTTACATGGAACGCAGTTTGGAAAAGCGGTGCAGTGATCCATGATAATGGCTGGAGCTTTGAAATGTTCATCCCTTATTCTGCGATCCGCTTTGGGAAAAAAGATGTACAAAACTGGGGATTGAATATTACAAGACGCCGCAGGAAAACGGAAGAACAATTTACCTGGAATCCTATCAATCCGAATGTGAATGGTTTTCTTACGCAGGAAGGTTTTTGGACAGGTATCTCCAATATCAAACCGCCATTGCGATTACAGTTCTCACCTTATTTTTCCACTTATGTAAACCATTATCCCTCGAATATTCCCGGTAAAAGCAACTGGACATCTTCTGTGAATGGAGGAGTGGATGTAAAATATGGAATCAGCCAGGCCATGACACTCGATATGACTTTGATCCCTGATTTTGGACAGGTGCAAAGTGACAACCGTGTATTGAATCTTAGTCCTTTTGAAGTAAAGTATAATGACTACAGGCCATTTTTTATGGAAGGCACCGAGCTCTTTGGGAAAGGAAATTTATTTTATTCAAGACGCGTGGGAGGCAGACCACTCCATTATTACGATGTGGAAAGCCAGCTTAACGCAAATGAACATATCGTAAAAAATCCTACCGAAACAAAGTTGATCAATGCAACCAAAGTGTCAGGGAGGTTGCAGAATGGCTTAGGTATTGGATTTTTCAATGCCGTATCGTCTCCACAACATGCAACTGCAGAAGATGACGCAGGCAATCAACGTAAAATTGAAACAAGTCCCTTAACTAATTATAACATTATTGTATTAAATCAATCGCTGAAACACAATTCAAGTGTTACGCTCATTAATACAAATGTGACGAGAAACAGTCATGATTATGATGCGAACGTAACAGCAGGCCTATTTGATTTTAATGATAAAAAGAATACCTGGAATGTAGGAGGTAAGGCCGCGATGAGTAATCTTATTGATTACTTACCCAATGGCGGTACAAAAACAGGTTATAGTCATAATATCTATTTTGGAAAGACAAGCGGTAACCTACGATTCAACATTAACCAGGATCTTACCAACGACAAGTACAATACGAATGATCTTGGCTATTTTACTTTCAACAATTTCGTTGATCATTATGCCTGGATGGGATATAGCTGGATTAAGCCTACCACCTGGTACAATAACTTCCGTGTTAATTTTAATGCCTACTATTCACGCAATCTCAAGCCGATATTCCTCGATAATAATGCTAATAATCCAAAATTACCCGGTTATCGTTCGGCCAATTTCAATGTGAATGCGAATGGACAGCTGAAGAATCTTTGGTTTATTGGCGCCCTGGTAGGATATGAACCAAAATATAATGACTTCAATGAACCCAGAAAAGAAGGAAGAGTATTCAAAGCCTGGACCGATTATTTTTTGATGGCCTGGTTTGAAACAAACTATGCCAAGAAATATGCGATTTCATCACAGGTAATGTATATCGACAGAAGTCTTTATAATAGCCAACGCTACCAGATCGACTTTAATCAGAAACTAAGATTAAGTGATAAATTTTCAATATCGCATGGCATGACACTCGAACCTCAAAAAAGAAATGTAGGTTTCGCAGATCACCAATATTATGATGCCAATCTGGATGAATTTGTCCCCACTTATTCTTTTGGAAGAAGGGATATAGCCACTGTTGAAAACACATTAAACTTTAAGTACAGTTTCAATAGCAAAATGAATTTGAATACGAGAGTTCGGCATTACTGGAGAAAAGTGAAATATGATCAACTATTCGACCTGTTGCCAGACGGAAGCCTCACAGAAAATAATTACAATCCTTCAGAGGCAAATCAGAACTACAATGCTTTTACTGTTGATGCAGTATTTACGTGGGAATACGCTCCCGGAAGCTTTATAAACCTGGTTTGGAAAAATAATACGGAAGATTTCAATCGTTTCGTTACTAAAAACTATTTCAAAAATTTCAGCAGTACAATGGATGCTGATCAGAATAATAATATTTCATTTAAAATAATCTACTTCCTGGATTATTTACAATTGAAAAAGAAAAAGAAAATTTAGTTTTTCATGTGTGTGTTGTAAATCGGTCCCGCTTTCTAGCGGGACTTCTTTATTGCCTGAGCTCTCCGTATTCAGGTTTCCATTCATGTTTCCAACGATTATGACTCCAGAGCCACATATCGGGATTTTCTTTTATCCTTTCCGTCAATGCCTTAATATAGATACGTGTCAGCTCAGCCTCGGGCAGTTGTGATGCATCTTCCGTTACGGGAATAAACTCAGCTGAATAATACCCCCGCTTTATTTTTTTACAAAACGCAAATACAACGGGACATCCCTTCTCCCTTGCTGCCTTTTCCGGCCCTTTTATAAAAGGAGTTGGTTTATTAAAAAAATTAAACCAATAGGCCTTGTACGGATCGCCGGGTTTTTGGTCAGCTACTAATGTCAATACATGAATTTTATTTTTCCAGGGTGAAAAGCTTTCTTTCATATTCACTCCCGGCAGCATGATTGAACCGTGTTTAGTGCGTTGACGATAAAACAGTTTATCAAATAAAGGATTGGTCATCGGAATATATACTGCAAGGCTTGGTTGTTTCATGTGTATTGCAAAATGATGATTGTACCATTCCCAATTGAATTGGTGAGCCGGATGCATCTGGCAGCTTTTGCCTTCCTGGTAATACCTGTCGAATATCGAATAATCAGCCAGGCAATGACGACTATAAAAATTCTTACCGACGGAAAATGATTTGATCGTTTCAACAAAAGAATCAAGCAAGTTGTGATAATATTTTTTTGCAATGTCTTTTCTTGCCGCCGGAGTCTTTTCGGGAAATGCCTGTAAAAGATTGGCGTCTACTATATTTCGCCTGTATTTAAAAATATAGTAGACTAACACATATCCAATATCAGAAATAAAATATAAAATCTTTAGGGGAAGTAAAGAAAGCAAATAGAAAAAGCCGTAAACCAAATAATACATGTGTGTAAAGATAAAAATGCTGTTCAGCAGCAGATAAAATAAATTAAACAGGAGTATTCATAGTTGGCTGATATCCCGGCATTGGTTTATCATCAACCCATAAATGGGCATACTCCGGCTTCCATTCACGCTTCCATCTTCTATGGCTCCATAAATAAATTTCCGGCTGCAATCGTATGTTCTCTTCAAGATGTTTTACATACCGTTGCATCAATTCACCTTCTTTTAAATTCTTTGGATCATCTGCCAGTAAAAAATATTCAAAATGATAATGTCCTCTCCGGGGCCGTGTAGTTGTCATCATTACCACCGGTACCTGTTGAACCCGGGCAAATTTCTCAGGCCCTTTTAAAAAAGCACTGGGCCTGTTTAAAAAATAAAGCCAATAAGCGTTCTCACCAATCGGTGGGCTTTGATCTGCTCCAAGTGCAAGTAAATATTTTTTTCTTCTCCACGGCATAATAGATTTTACAATGTCCGTTGCCGTTAATTGAGGATTGCCCCACCGCGAACGCAGGTATAAAAATAGCCGGTTTGTTACCTGGCTTGATTGCGGTAAGTAGACGGTAAGAAATGTATAAGGCTGATTGATCCCTGTATACAATGTCATGTACTCCCAGTTAAAAAAATGTCCAAGATTCACCTGCACAGATTTCCCTTCCTTATGCAATTGATGAAATATATCAACATTGGAACTTATTCTTTTGTTCAATGCCTTTTTACTGATTGAAAGCAACTTGATCGTTTCGATCCAGTTATCCGTAAAGTTGCGATAAAACTTTTTAGCGATCCTGTTCAATTCTTCCTCCGATCTTTCAGGAAAAGAATTTTTTAGATTATCCATCACAATTTTTCTTCTGTATCGAATAATATAATAGAGAAATGCAGCGGTTAAATCTGATACCCGGTAAAGGATAAAAAAGGGCAATAAGGAAACAACATAAAGCAAACCGAAAACGATATAATACATGTTTGCAAATATAAATACTATAGCACGATGTTCTGAATCAACTGGCTCTTGCCGGGATAATCGGTATTATAATGCAGGCCGCGGCTTTCTTTACGGAATGAAGCTCCTTTAACAATGAGATAGCCAACCGTGATCATATTCCTTAATTCCAATAATT
>Ga0105249_10004901_pt1 | contig 11553 bp, 12 predicted proteins | sample KBSS44metaG_FD_81522 | JGI IMG/M metagenome (GOLD analysis project Ga0105249, IMG submission 81522) | Switchgrass rhizosphere microbial communities from Kellogg Biological Station, Michigan, USA - KBS S4-4 metaG | ecosystem: Host-associated > Plants > Roots > Rhizosphere > Soil | place... | reverse complement strand
TCTTTTTTAAAAACTTTCAATTCTTTTTTTACATCTTTTATCCTTTGTTTCTTTTCCTGTTTAGAAAGACTTTTGAACTCAGCTAATGCAGCTTTTACAGTAGCAGGATTGGGTTCACCGCCGCCGGGTACTAACGAAGCAGAAGACTGAATTGGAATTGTCGAGATCATCATGGTAACCATCAAAAGGGAGCTAAAGATCTTTTTCATAAGTATAATGTTTGGTTGATTAATGTACAAAAATATAATGTACCTAATCACAATCTAACGATTTTTATCAACAGGTGGGTAAAATTTTAGCCCTTAATTTTAGTGTATGAAATCAATTGGACTTATTGGCGGGTTAACATACGTGTCAACAATAGAATATTATCGCTACATAAATGAATTAGCGAATGAAAAACTCGGGGGTAATGAGACGGTCGAGATCATTATGTATTCGGTAAACTTTGGTGAGATTAAAGTGCTCACTGAGGCTGAAGACTGGATAAAAATTTCCGGTATTATCTGTAAAGTGGCACAAACAATTGAACAGGGTGGCACCTCCTGCCTGCTTATTGGCGCCAATACAATGCATAAGATCGCAGATGAAGTGCAGGCCGCGATAAAGATCCCTGTTATTCATATTGCCGAAGCAGTTGCAAAAGCTATTCTGAAAAATGGATTGAAAAAAGTTGGATTATTAGGCACCCGTTATACAATGCAACTTGGGTTTTATACTGATCACCTTGCCAAATATGGAATTGAAACTATAATTCCTGAACAAGAGGATGTTGATTATCTAAACTATACAATCTACAATGAGTTCAGCAAAAATCTTTTCTTACCTGAAACAAAAGCCGCGTATCTTAAAATTATTTCAAAGATAAAAGAAAGAGGTGCTGAAGGAATTATTCTCGGCTGTACAGAAATTCCGCTTTTATTAAAACAATCCGATTGCGATATTCTTTTATTTGATACAGCAAAGATCCACTCCAATGCCGGAGTAGATCATGTATTGAATTTATGATCGGTTTTATTTGTTTGAAAGATTCTGATCAACGTAGGCGGATATCCACCCAACCTGTCCATTCTTTACAAGATAAAATTGTTTTGTTTCATAGATAGAAGAAAACTGTCTCATAATTTTTAACAGCAAACCAGAACCTGCCATCAAAGATTTCTGATCAAATACGCCATGCACTGTTTTTGCTGCTTTCATGATCGCTGCTTTTTCAGTATTATCATCGGTAGTTTTTGCAAGATTCTCTGGTGAATAGTTTGAGAAATTGGTATAGAGCTTTTCATAAAACTTCACCACTTCTTCAAAAGTAACTGAAACGACTGCGTTATCGACCAGTTCAGGATGCATTAAAGTAGCAGTAGCCCAGGCAGCGCCACCGCTGAATGCGATATAATCACTTAAAGGGTATGCGCCGCTGGCATTCACCGCATAAATAATATCAGCATTTTCAGCTTGTGATAAAGTGCGGGTAAGTTGTTTTTGATAATTGCCAAGGCTTTTATCTTCCTCCATTCTTTTTTCAGCAGCATTCGACATGCTTTTCGTTCCCCAATTCAATTGAAACAAATAAAAATCTTTTGTGTTGCCATAAGGAAAGTAACCGCCTTTGGTGTTACCACTTCCGATGTCAATAAGGAATGTTGAATATCTTCTTGATTCAGGAACTATGCCAAGGTGTGAAAGAAAGGCTTCTTGTTTTACATCTATTACAGTAACTTCTTTTGATTGGTCATTGATCCTTATCTTAAATGAATCGATCAGTTTTTTTATCAAATCTGTTTTTTCATCTTTTTCGGCCTGCATTTTTACGCCACTGCTGATCGCTGTAAAAATTCTTTTGTCTGGAATTTTATAATCTTTCTGTGCAGTTGCATATAGACCACATAAAGCATTGAGAGTGGCAGAGAATGTTGGTTCATTAAATGAAATAAAATCAGTATTGACAGAAGTATCTTTTAAAATATTAAAGCTGCCATTGGATTGGGCGTTTTTGCCAAGCTCCACCATGCTCATCTTCACACCTTTTGAGCCTACTTCAATGCCAGTATAAACGGTAGAGTTATTATATTTAAGCTTAAGACTGCTCTGCGCCATTAAAAAATTCACAGAAACACAGACACAAGCGGACAGGATAATACGGCGGTTAAAACGGATATTGTGCATAGGTTAGGTATTTTGAACGTTGTAAAACTACTTAATGCCGGGCGGCTTTGAACGGTAAGATATCGGCAAATTAAAGTGTGTGAATAGAATGTGATTAACTCTAAAACTCAATTATCAGGTGGCTTATTTAATGATGCGGCAATTGTTTGACCGATCTTCGATATGTCTTCATCATAAACGATCCTTATTCTTGCACTTTTAACTTCCGAAGAACTTAAAGTTAATGAGTGACGGCTTTTGCCAGCAGTAATTATAAGGATGGCTGTATTCGGAGGTATGCTGCCGAGATTTTCTGCAACCATTTCTACTTCATGAAAAGTATTGTTCAGGTCGATCTTTACATAAGTTGTAAGTGGTTTCGCAGTTAATCTTTGATGAGTCAACACTACTTGTTTATCTACAAGAACAGTAATTGAATCACCATCAATTTGTGCGTTGTCGTAAAAGTCGAGGCGAATAGTGCCGGTATCAACTTTTATTTCAGGAATTTCTTTAAAAGCAGATTCTCTTATCCGTGTTAAAACAATATTACCGCCATCGCAACTCTGCAATGTATTCAAAACATTACCCGACCAATAACCCTTCAGTGTTTCCTTGTTTCCTTCGCGATAATAAATGAGTTCGAAATTTTTGACACAAATAACACATCGTTGAGGAATATGATAAGTTGTTACGGTGCCTTCCTGCAGTGTAAGTTTTTTTGATGCGCGGTCAAATGTTCCTCTGAAATTTTTCTTTACATAATTATCTATGTCCTGGTAATGGTATGAATCACCGGCAAGCACATTACCTTTTGCGTTTATCTGGAGTTCAATATTATTTTCGGGAAAACATCCTCTCATGCTAAGTGTGCCCTTCCAATAGCCGCTCACATCCTGACCGGCGCATTGAAAAATGAGCATATTAAACAAAAAACTAAATGCCAGAAGTAATTTCACCGTCAAAATTTAAGACAAAAAATTCGCCTAAAATGTGAAAATTGTACAAAAGGTGAATTTTATTTTAAACAGGTGGTGATAACCGGGCTTTTGAGCTGCCGTTTACTTATTTCTCAATCCCAAAAAGACTATAGCGATGATCATAAAGCCGATGCCAGTAATGGTTGGCGGCAAAATTTTCCCTTTTGTTCCAAGATAAATCATGTAGATACCGAGGAGTATAAGCAGGATGGCAGCAATGGCAAGAGTAGATTTTTTTTTCATCATAAATGTTTCAGAGTTTTTCTAAAGAACCTTTAAGTTCGGAAAAAATTAACTGGTATGAAAATATCTTCACTTCGCGGGTTCCCTGGCTCTATGGAATGGTCGCTCCATTTGCATGTCTATTGAAGTCAAATGTTATCTTCGCTCAAAAAAGGGGAATGTTTATACACCATGTCTATTTCTGGTTAAAGAATTCGGGCAATAAAGAAGATAAAGCCAAATTGATTGAAGGATTGAAAAAACTTTCAAAAGTCAGTACGATCAAAAAATTTTATATAGGTCAGGCAGCTGACACACGCCGCGAAGTGATCGATAGTTCTTATGATGTAAGCTGGTTATTATTTTTTGATAATGCCTCCGACCAGGACACTTATCAAACAGACCTTATTCATCTAAAATTTGTTGAAGAATGTTCTGCGCTTTGGACCAAAGTAACTGTCTATGATTCGATTGATGCTAACCCCCAAACCCCTTAAAGGGACTTTAGAGTATTCAATTTGATTTTTTTTGCACGTAAGATTTGTTTATTGATAAATGAATCAAAGCCCCTTTGGGAGTTGGAGTTTAGTAGCCCCACTTCTTCATTATCGCCAGGTCTTCTTTAGCACAATCAAGCGGTGTTTTGCCCTGGTATGATTCCTGCTCGATTATGTAATGAACATTCTTTGAATTTTTTCTTATCATGTCAATTACATCTTTCGTATTTACTATACCGGCTCCAAGAATGGTGCTCTCATATTTTTCATTGCCTTCGCTTGCTTTTATTTCATCCTTTACATGAATTGATGAATATCGGCCCGGATATTTCTTTACGATCTCAGCTGCATTGGCACCACCGTTGTACAAATTGCCAATATCTAATTGTTGAATGACCAATTTTGGATCTGTGTTTTTCATCATGATATCATAAAGCATTTCACCGCCCAGGTTTTCTCTGAATTCAAAATCATGATTGTGGTAGCCGAATTTCATTCCGGATTTACTACAAAGCTCACCACTTTTATTAAAGACTTCCATAAAAAGTAAAAGGCCGTCTTTATCTTTTCTAAGTTCCTGGCTAAGAGATGGACTGATGACATATTGCTGTCCCATTGTGGCTGCATCTTCAACTGTATATTTCCACAGGTCAGTAAATTCTTTTTTTGCAGGATCCCAATGTTGTGAACCCAATACCGTATGTCCACTCGGCATTTTCATTCCAAGCCCCTCTAATATTTTTTTGAATTCAGCAGCAGTGTAACCATAGAATTTTCTGTCCTTGTAATTAGCATGCTCAACATGTTTATATCCCATCGCCGCCAACTGTTTCAAAGTGCCTAAAGGATCTTTACCCATATCATCCCGAACTGAATAAAGTTGAATGCCCACCAGTTCATTATCTTTTGCAATTGTATTTGCAAAAGAAATTCGTGATAATAAAGAGCTACCGGCTAGTGCAATTGCTGATTTTTTTATAAATGTTCTGCGGGAGTTACTCATGGCAAATAATTTTAAATGGAGGTTTAAGATATGATTTTCCTTTGAATCGTAACAAGCATGCTGGTAAATAAAATAAAATTTGTTTAACGGGTAAAGACAACCAGATGAAGGATTTGACGTGCCTACATTTCTTAATTGAATTCTAATTGTATGTGCTTTCAAACATTATCGTTTCTACGTCAGTAATTAAGGTTACATTACAGTGATAAAATCTAATTTATTTGCAATGGAAAATGAGATCATCGTTCAGTTTGTTTTTTTTGAGACCATGGGAGATAACAATGAATTTATTTCTCAATGGGATCAATATTCAAAAGAAATGAAGAAAATTCAGAAAATAAAACTTCAACAGGAAACCGGAAATAAGAAGAAGGCAAAATATTTATCACAACATTCTTGTTATAAGGATGAATTTAAATTTGTATTCAAAAAAGAAAGAAGATCTGCACATTTCCCGGAAGTTGAGATGAGGATACGCCAGTTAGGGGGATATACTCCTTTGCAGATACAATGCAATCATAATTCAAAAACAAATGAAAGCAAGGTGTTTGTTTTTATGAATGGATATGAATCAGACATGAATTCCTGTCGTGATCTTTCGCATTATCACTTTCTGAATATTTACAAAGCATATTTTGAAAGCAGTAACTATGATTATATCCTTGAGTTTTTTGTTGGGAATGATCAGAGCACTGAATTTATGGATCAGCTAAAAACTCAAACTGGTCATTTTGAATCGGGCATATATAAGGAATGTTTGCTGCAAGCAGTTTGATGTAATGCTAAACAAACACCGCCATCATCTCTCAATTTACTTCTAATTCATTTTTTGCAGGCAGCTTTGGAAAACTATGATGAGGTTCTGTTTGATACCAAAATACAACTGAACTGATATCTGATTGCTGAACGAGATACCGGCCCCCGCTTCTCCATCCAAGATCCTGTATTGTAACTTTTAAACTTTTTTCAAAACGAATAGGATCCATTATGTGCCACCTGTACAAACCGAAACGTTGCATTACGTTATAATGGCCATCACCATTGATGACCTGGTGTAAGCCAGTATAGGCCGTTGAAAACTCTGTGTAATCAACAACGTCAACACCGGCTTCATTTTTCTTTCTTGTATCAAAATCATAAGAGCCGCAAAAATAATCTTCAGTGCCTGTTCCGTTAATCGTTGGGAACTTTGTATCATCATCCATGAAAAATTTTATTTCGCCTTCGCCCCACCAGCCATTATTGTGCACGCCCCAGGCAAGATAAGTCCCAACATATTGCCCTTTGCCTTCAATATTATCGATGAGAGTGCAAATGCCATCTTTTACCTGGTTGCTTCTCCTGTATTGTGCATGAAAGTAAGCGGCATCATCGGGTACAGTTGTCAATGTATAATCAACCTGGTAATACAATGTCATATTCTCTACATTGATATTTGTCATTGTGATCTTACATTTTTTTTTGAATGGCATCACCCAATAGCAATTAAATGCACTGCCCGGGTTTATTGTTACTGGCAAAGAATTAAGATGAGAATAACCACCCCAGCCAGCGCCAAAGAAATCGCCGACCGGAACTTCTACTGAAGGTTCTTTTTCATCATCCCAGTAGAAACGAAGAATAGAGAAACGCCAATTACCGGTGGGTGTCATCCAAATATGCTGAATAGCACCGGGACCCGTGATCTCAGCCATTGTAAATGTTTCACCGGGCTTAATAACAATAAATGGATTTACTTTCCATCCCTGACCAAGATCTCTTGCAGCGTTTTTAGCATTGCCATTTTCCAGTGTGGCCATTCCGCCTTTGCCCGGCTCACCCGTTAAGTTTTCAGGACTGATAGATCTTGTCTTTGCATCACTCAGCCGGAAAAGATTCCCGAGGTTCATATTAAGTCCATTGAACTTTTCTTGTTGTTGTGCTGATGTGATAGTGGAAATAAAAAGCAATAAATAAAATAACTTTCTCATACCAGTTTGTTTTTGGTGATGAGAAAGTTAAGAAATAATCAGTTGAGTGATTGTGTTAATTAATTTTTTTAGAGCAATTAAACCTAGCCGCAGATTTTTATAAAAGTTATTTCTTATCGTAAGCAGCTTTTGTAGTTACTTCTCCTTGTTGACTAGTTCTAACTGTAGTCACAGTAAGAGATTTACCTCCATCACCCAATACCCATGTTTCTGTACCGGTGAATGTAAAGCTTTGACCATTTCTTTCACCTGTTGTAGTGGAACTGATCGCAAGACTTTGTCCATCACCCGCCCATTTCAAAGTTGATTTTCTTACGGATCCTCCGAAGCCTGTGCCTTGTACCTCTTTTCCATCAAAACCAAGTGTTTCAGTCATGGTTACATCATCACCGCCCTGGAAAGAAGGCGTAGTTCTTGATATAGTGATCGCATCATCTTTTTGTTCCACTTTTAATGCTTTAGTAGCAAACCTTGCACCTCTTTCTCCGAAATCACTTTTACCTTCATTCAATGCCCAGCTACCGGAAAAATTTACACGGTCTGCTTTAGTGCTAAATGAAACAAGCGTTGCTGAAACGATTACGGCTGCCAATAATTTTTTTCCAAAAGATATATTCATGATAATTGATTTTAGGACGATAAATGTAAGGAAAGATTTGAAATGAAAAGATGAGTAAAATATATGATTTGTTATTCAATTGTGAATTAGCCGATCTATTTAAAGATCCTTCCAAAAAACTCTTTCATATCATTCCATGATGCAGTGTCTGCAGCGGCATTGTATTCTATCGGCATTTTAAATTTCTTTCCGATTTCAGTAGCATCAGGATTTGTAAAAGCATGGGTGGCTCCCGGATACGATTTGAATGTATAAGATTTACCAATAGAATCCATTTGCTTTTTAAACTTATCAACATCTGCTTTTGGAACAAATGAATCAGCTTCGCCATGACAAACTAATATTTCTGCTTTTGTCAGATTTTTATCGGCTGGTGTGCCTATAAGGCCTCCATGAAAACTTACAACTCCATTTAATGGTTCACCCATTCTTGCAAGATTAAGAAGAACGCCTCCTCCAAAACAATAACCGATACCTGCGATCTTACCCTGGTCAACGTTTGGATTTTTTTTGAGTTGCTCTAAAGCAGCATCAAAATGTTTTTTTGCCATATCCGGATGCATATAAAAAGGCGTTGCCAAAGCTTGTGCAGCGCCGGGATCATTTCCCATGCGGCCATTACCATACATATCAACTGCCATTGCGATATAACCCATTTCCGCAAGCATTCTTGCACGACGTTTTATATAATCATTCAATCCCCACCATTCATGCACAACCAGCACAGCGGGACGCTTGCCTTCTATGTTTTCATCGTAGACAACGTAACTGTTCATATTGAGCGTATCAATTTTATAACTTACTGTCTCTTCTTTTATTTTTGGTGTTTTGGTTTCGGTTTTATTTGTTTCTGATTTATCAGCTTCCTTTTCGTTGCTATTACAGGAATTTAAAAAAATAATGCATGCAAGACTGATGGCAGAGAAAAATTTTTGCACTTTCATATCATTGATTTTTATGGGAGGAAAGATATAAAGTTCATAAAATATTTTTTACAGCAACAATTTATTTGCCACATTTGTTTTTCATAACCTCTTTTCCATGAAAATATATTTAGTCTTATTCACTTCAATTGTTTTGTTTTCATGTAACACACCGACAGGCAATAAAGGAAATACCCATATAAAAGTAAATGATGTTGACATAGCCTATAACCAATGTGGCAAGAGTGATACCACCTTGCTCTTCATTCATGGATGGTGTATTAATAAGGAATATTGGAATGATCAGTCAATATATTTCTGCGATAGGTATAAGGTGGTGACACTTGACTTGCCGGGATTTGGCAGATCGGGTAAAAATAGAACTGATTGGAATTTTGAACAATATGCGGATGATATCAATGAATTTATCAAAGCAAAAAAATTAAAGAATGTAATTCTTATCGGGCATTCCATGTCAGGAGATATTCTGTTATTGATGGATACAAAATATCCGGGGTCAGTGAATGGTATTGTGGGGATCGATAATCTTCATGAACCGGGAATGAAAAAAACAGAAAAAGAAATACAAGCAATAAATTCTTATTTTGTTCAATTGGATAGCAACTTTTCTACTGAAGTTGAGTTTTATGCAAAAGAAAATCTTTTTGCATCATCAACAGACAGTTCTATTAAGCAGCGTGTAATAAAAGATTTCAAGAAGAATGACTCTGTTATTGCAGTAAAAGTTTTCCGTTCTCTAATTGAAATTTCCCAAAAAGAAAAAGAAATGATGATGCAGCTAAAGCATAAACTTTACTTGGTAAACGTTAGTCCAACACAAATTGATTCGCTAAAAAAATACTGTAAAGAATCCGCAGAAGTTGTGTATGTTAATGGAACATGTCATTATCCAATGATCGAAAAACCGGCAGAGTTTAATGCTGCTTTGGAAAAGGTTTTCGCGTTGATAGGTAAGAAGTAATTTTTTATTTTAATTGATAATTAAGGGTGTTATTTGCGTTGCTAACTTGCAGTATCAAAAATCATTTTATGGCTTATAGATTTTTTTTAGTATTTATTATTTCAGGCTTTTCGGTCGTTTCTTTTTCACAAACAAAACTTGGCGAAGTAGCCAGTATCTACGTTACCTCACCAAACCTTGATTCTTCAGTTGCTTTATATGAGAAGATAGGCTTTCTAAAAATTGCTTCTAATGTTATGCCAGCTCCCTGGGCACTGGTAAGTGATGGTAGCCTGCTGATCATGATGAGAAAAGATTCCATGAAGTATGTTGGACTAACTTATTATGTTAAGAATATTGAAAGCACGGTGGCGCAAATGGAAAAAAATGGGATCGTGTTTACACAAAAACCAAAAGAAGAAGATCTAATAAAAAGATATTTTTTTAAATCACCTGATGGATTAAATATCATGCTTGCTTCCAATGTCGGGTTGTTTAAGCAGCCAACAGGAATAACAATGCTTAACATGAATCCCATTGCTCTTCAATCAGAAGATCAGTATCCTAATAAGAAATGTGGGGCATTTGGTGAATTCTGTCATCCTGTTACTGATCTCAATACATCTATCGAGTATTGGAAAAAATTTGGCTTTGAAGTAAAATCACAAATGACACAGCCCTATCCTTGGGCAATTCTTTCTGATGGTTTAATGCTGATCGGGTTACATCAAACAAAAAATTTCAATTATCCTGCTATTACTTACTTTGGTTTAAACACCGAAAAAAGAGTGAAGGAACTAAAAGAAAATGGAATAACTGGTATTACAGAATTTATGGGTAAGAATAATGTTACTCTTAAAACATGGGAAGGCCTTCATTTCTTTTTATTTTCGATGGGAATGTGATAGGTGTTTTCATTGATCCTTTTACACTTAGAAGGTTGAGTCAAGCCTTTATTAACAGTTAACTCAACATTTTGATTTGTCTCCTCTATATTTGCCAAAATTTTTAAATTAATGAAGCGTTTTCTCGTCTTTTTATCAGCTGTGGTCTTGTTTTCATCCTGTTCCAAAAAAGGAATGGATCAATGCAAATATGATGCTTGTGCCATCGCAGCTCCAGCATCAGAAGTTACCCAATTGGAAGCATACCTATCTTCAGCTTCAATTACCGCCATTAAACATTGCAGTGGCATGTATTATACCATTGATGCTCCTGGCTCTGGTGCTACAGCAACTGTTTGCTCTACTGTAAGCGTGAAGTATAAAGGGCAATTAACGAACGGAACTATATTTGACCAGTCTGCCACTCCAGTTAGTTTTCAATTGAATGGTTTGATCGAAGCATGGAAAAAAGGCATTCCGATGATAAAACCCGGAGGCAAAATTAAATTGTATTGTCCGCCAACGCTTGCTTATGGCAGCCAGGTTATCAGAGACAATGCAGGCAATACCGTTATTCCTGCAAACTCCATTCTCATATTTGAAGTGGAACTGACAAATGTTTATTGATGTAGCGGTTGACGAATTCTTGTCAACTCTTACCTTTATCAAACAACTTTCAACTATCAGCTATTATTTTTTTTATGCCTTTCAAACCTATGGGCAACTACAAGACGGATATTGCCTGATGAGAATTTATAATTGTCTGGCGTAAGAGAACCTTGCGTCGATATCGAGCTACCTGTCCAGTTAGCACTTATATTCCATTTCTTTCCATTATACCCAGCCGCCGCTTTAAAAACCTTGGATGGATTAAGAGAAACATTTTTTTCTTTTATTGCTTCATTTTCTTCTCTTACAAAATTGACATCTAAGTTGATCACCATGGAACCTGTAATAAAAAAGTGTTGCGCCATCACCAAAGTATATGCATAACCTGCCCCCGGACCAAAACTCAGGATATTGATCTTATTAATTCCTGCTTGTCGAAATTTACTGCTATAGAGAGCAGGTATCAATGCGCTATCGCCCTGTACTGTGCCGTGATGAATTTCACCGCCATATATAATTGACCCGGCTGATTTCTTTTGCCACTCACTTTGTAAGAGTGCAGCACGATAAGAAAATCTTTTTTTGTTAGGCACCTGGTAAGCAGAAATGCCAAAGAAAGTTGTTTTCAAGTCTTCGCGATAGTAATATTTATCTGGTGGCGCACCAGCCATTCCTTGTGGCTCCAAATGATAACCTTTTGGAGCTACATACATCAGGTCAATGGCCCACTTATGGGGATA
>Ga0105249_10004897_pt1 | contig 11556 bp, 15 predicted proteins | sample KBSS44metaG_FD_81522 | JGI IMG/M metagenome (GOLD analysis project Ga0105249, IMG submission 81522) | Switchgrass rhizosphere microbial communities from Kellogg Biological Station, Michigan, USA - KBS S4-4 metaG | ecosystem: Host-associated > Plants > Roots > Rhizosphere > Soil | place... | reverse complement strand
CATCCGGCTCGAAGGTGTTGAGAAAGCCTCGATCGAAGACAGTAAGAAAGTGGTCCAGATCTGCACGCAGTATGCGCAGAAGGGCATGTTCAATATCTTCATGACGGTGTTCTTCTCGACGCTGGCGTTCGCGTTTGTGGAGCCGTTCTTCTTTATCGGTTACCTGATTTCGATCGCGATCTTTGGTTTGTACCAGGCGATCTTTATGGCAAACGCCGGTGGCGCGTGGGACAATGCGAAGAAAGTTGTCGAAGTCGATCTGAAGATGAAGGGCACGCCGCTGCACGATGCGACGGTCGTTGGCGACACGGTTGGCGATCCGTTCAAAGACACTTCGTCAGTGGCGATGAATCCGGTGATCAAGTTTACGACGCTGTTCGGATTGCTGGCGGTTGAGCTGGCGGTGAGTTTGACGGCGCGCAACGGCAATGCGACGTTGACGCACATACTGGCGCTCGTTTTCTTCCTCGTGTCAGTATTCTTCGTCTGGCGCTCGTTCCACGGCATGCGGATTGGAACGACGGCGATAGAGACACGTCCGGTTGAAGAAGAAATCGTGAAGAGTGTTGCGGGAGACTAGCACAAACTATGAGTAGTTACGCTAAGGCTGACACATTGATGGGAGCGGCGCTCGCGCCGCTCGACTCAGTTCGTTCCGCGGGGTTGGTGATCGTTTTTAGCTTGTTCATCGCCGCGTGTGCGCAGTTTACGATTCACATCGGTCCGATACCGATCACCGGGCAGACGTTCGCCGTGTTGTTGACAGGTATGTTGCTTGGATCGCGTTTGGGCGCAGCGGCAGTCATCGCGTACCTGATCGAAGGCGCGATTGGCTTGCCGTTCTTTGCGGGCGGCGGCGCGGGACTCGTGCGTTTCCTTGGTCCAACTGCCGGATATCTCGTCGCCTTCCCGGCGGCTGCGTTCATCGTTGGCGCGTTTGCTGAGCATGGTTGGGACAAGCGCTATCCAACTGCAGTCGCGGCGATGGCGATTGGCTCGGCCATCATCTTCCTCGGCGGCTGGGCGTGGTTCGCGATTCTCACGAACACGTCGCCGGTTGCGGCTTTCAAGCTCGCAGTGTTGCCTTTTCTGCTGGGCGATGTGATCAAGATTGCGTTGGGTGCGGCAGTGCTTCCGACTGGTTGGGCGTTATTGAAGAAATGAATGTTTTGAAGGTCAGGTCACGCAACCGCGAAGAGCTTGTTGAGTTTACTGACCTCGTCCAGGAAAAGCTTACAGAATCAGGTCAGCGCGAAGGTGTGGTTGTGCTTTACGTGCAACACACGACGGCTGGCCTGACTATTAATGAGAACGCCGATCCAGACGTGCCGCGCGACATGCTTCACGCACTCCGCACCCTGATTCCTCAACACGGGATGGGCTTTCGTCACGGCGAAGAGAACTCCGACGCGCACATCAAAGCCAGTCTCACCGGTTCTTCGGTCACGATCCCGTTTCAAGATGGAAAGTTACTACTGGGTCGCTGGCAGGGAATCTTTCTTTGCGAGTTTGATGGTGGCCGTGAGCGCCAGGTGATCATGATGATCCGTTAGACAGGATTTACAAGATGTTTACAGGAATTACATGTCAATCCTGAAAAATCTTGTAAATCCTGTCTAGCTCTGTTCGTCCCTATCAAATCCTTTAAGTATCTCCGCGAACGTTTCCACATCCGCTCTCGTCTTTTCCAACGCTCTACGGCTATCGAGATAAGCAGTCCACGTCGGCGTTTGCGTGAGCGCCTTCGTCGTGTCCTCGTCGAGCACCTGGGCCATCACCGCTACAAGATCACTTACCACGCGGTTATGCTCGATCAAGCGCTCGATGATCGAGTACGCCAGCCGCGCCTGTTGAAAATCAAGATCTTCAGCCATTCGTTCCTACAATCGCGTCAATCCCGTCACCAACGACGACGCGTGTTCCATCAGCGAGATATTCATACCGAACGTAACCGAGCCCGATGCTCCCCAACCGCGGCGAAATCACCGCTGACGTCACACGCCCAATCTCCTGATTGTCTGTGGATCGAATCACTGCGCCCGGCTCAATCTGCTGGTCAGTCTCGAAACGAAGTCTCGTCAGTTTCTTCGCGGGATGTCCCCGATGCTTTATCCGCACGATGATCTCCTGACCAACGTAGCAGCCTTTCGTGTAGCTCACCGCAGCGTCGAGATTGGTTTCGGGGACGACGTTAGTTTCATCCATGTCCTGTCCAAAGCGCGCGATTCCGGCTTCGACGCGCAGGATCTCGAATGTGTCCGCACCGATTGGCTGTGCGCCTGCCGCTTCAAGACCTTGCTGGATTTCAGCCTTATGCGAGGCGTCGATGACGAGATCGAAACCCTCTTCACCCGTGTGACTCGCACGAAGGAGCGTGACCCAGGTAGTCTGCACGACACCATTCTCCGGCAGGTCTGAAACTTCTTGCGCGAAGTCATTCTCGAGTATCTCGGCAGCGCCTTGTCCCTGAATGGTTAACAACGCAGTCTCACTCGTCACGTCCGAAACCTTAAAATCACCCGCCAAAGTGAATTTCGAAATTGTCTTCAACACGGCCTCGTGCGTCTCCATTTCCGTGTCAATGAGAAACCCCGGCTCACTGCCACGAATCACGCGCACGACGCCGATTAGTCGTCCTTGGACAGTCGGAAACACCGCCGGCATCCAACGATTCTCCGCCAGGTTCTTCACATCATTCGTAATGAGCCCATTCAGAAACATCGTCGCTTCCGACCCGCTCACTCGAATGCGCCCGCGCGTCGCCGATAAATCGATCAGCCCCGCTCCACCATCTCGAACCGCTTCATATTCAGTCATAATCTGATCCGTATTAATCGCCCTTATTGATCCGCGTTTATCCGTGTTACTGCTTTCTTCACCAATTGATAATCCCGCAACTGCTCCGCTTCTCGCCTGTGCGACGCCAGCACCTGCGGGCTCGGATGATAAATCGGCACGAGCACGCGATCATTCCACGCGTGAATCTGCGAAGCCGCTGTCTTCAAGCTCAACTCGTGATATTGAATGCGCTTTAACGCTTCGAGCGCAACTGAACCCAGCGTCACAATCACGCGCGGATCGACCAGCTCGATCGTTCGCCGCAAAAAACTCGAACAGTTCGATAACTCTTTCTGCGTCGGCTTTCGGTTTGCGCCTGACTCAGACCGTGGATTACATAGCGCCGCACTCGTGATGAAGATCTCTTTCCGCGTCAGGTTGATCGAGTTCAGAAAACGATCGAGATTCGCGCCCGACTGATCGCCGGAAAATGGCACGCGCGTTCGATCGGCGCCCTTGCGTCCCGGCGCTTCACCAATAAACATAATGCGCGCATCAGGTGAGCCATTCAGCTCACTCAGCACCGCGCTGCGGCCACACATCGCCGGACACTGCGTGCAGCCCGCGGCCTCTTTAATCAGTTCATTGAATGCTTGTTTCTTCACTTCACCACCGTCAGCTCGCGCGTGACGACGTTGTAATCGCCGTTGCGATACGGCCAGCCGTCAGGTCCAATAAGCTCGATACGGATCGTGTGTTTGCCGGGCGTCCAGCCGGTCAGCACGAGCTGCTCGTGAGCGTCGATCCACTGCATCTCCTCATCGTCGACGATATAACGCACGCGATACTCGCCACCATCGCCTTTCAACTTCGCATTCGCGAGTGAGAAGTCGATCACCACCGGCTCGCCTTCACGAAAAGTCTTGCCGTTTGAAAGATTGAAAACCAGCAACGGCTTCGTCGGATCGACTTTCAATTTGGGATCGTCGGGTTGCGCCGGGGCCTGACTTGCGGCGCGCTTCTCTACACGCAGCACTTGTCGCGGCGGTGGCGGAACGATTGTCGTCGCCGTCGTGTGCGCGTTGTCACTGCCGCCCGAACACGCGACCGACACGAGCGCTATCAATGTGATAATGAGAAACCGTCTAGACATTTAATCAAAACCAATGTAAGTAGCATTTTATGATCAACAGGAAAATTAGTCTTCTACTGATCGGCTTCGTCATTGCACTTATCGGTTGCGGTAAGAACACCGTTCCGATTTCTGGCACATCGTCTACGTCTACGTCTACCTTGCCAAAAACCCAGCCGCTTCCCGTCGGACTGGCCGGTTACGAGGCGATGCCGATCCCTGCTGACAATCCCATGACGCCCGAAAAGGTGGCGCTCGGCCGGCAGTTATTCTTCGACGAGCGCCTGAGCATCGACGGCTCGCGGTCGTGTTACTCGTGTCACGTCTGCGAGCATGGTCTAACCGACGGTCTACCAAAAGCGATCGGCGCTGAAAACAAACCGCTGACGCGCAACAGCCCGACGCTCTGGAACATCGGCTATCACCAGGCATTTTACTGGGACGGTCGCAGCGATTCGCTCGAGAAGCAGGCCATGGCGGCGTGGAAAGGCGGCAACATGGGCGTTGGCGAAAGGACGGGGGAGATCGTCGCGAAGATTAATGCGCTGCAGGATTATCGATCACAGTTTCAGAAAGTGTTTCAGAGCGACGCAACGGCTGAGAACATAATGAAGGCGATTGCTGCGTTCGAGCGGACGATCATCGGCGGCAACACGGCCTTCGATCGATGGCGCGCAGGCGATCAGAGCGCGATGAGCGAAAGCGCGGTTCGTGGATGGAACATCTTTCAGGGGATTAAGTGCAACAACTGCCACGATGGGATTTTGTTCACGGACCAGCAGTTTCACAACATCGGCATCGGCATGGACCAGGCGAAGGTTGATGCCGGACGATACGAAGTGACGAAAAGGCCGGAGGATACGGGCGCGTTCAAGACACCGACGTTGAGAGACATCGCGAGGTCAGCGCCGTACTTTCACGACGGGAGTGCGAAGACGTTGGAAGAGGCGGTCGATATCATGCTGGGTGGTGGGAAACCGAATGAATTTCTCGACAAGAAGAACCTCCAAGCGCGTCACCCGCTTCCCGATCAACGCGAGGCGCTGCTGGATTTCCTGCGGGCGTTAACGGTGGATTGCACCCTCAGCAAGCCACCGCTGCCACAGAAATAGTTCACGCAAAGGCGCAAAGAAAGACGCAAAGACGCAAAGGCGGGTCAAGTGCTTCGGGCACGTCCGAGTCTTTGACCCCCCTTTGCGCCTTTGCGTTTCTTTGCGTCTTTGCGTGAAAGATCCCCATCAGGCGCGTGCCGATTGTACGCCCGTGATCTTTTTCAACCGCTCCTCAACTGCATTCCAGTTGATGTTCGAGAAGAACGCTTCGATATACTTCGGACGCTCGGCCGGTTTGTAGTCGAGCAGGAACGCGTGCTCCCAAACGTCCATCACGAGGATCGGATTGAACCCCGCGACGTTCCCCGTCTCATGCAACGTGATCCAGTGGTTTGAGATTCTTCCGTTTGCAGGGTTCTGGTTGCAGATGGCCCAACCCACGCCACGCATCTTCCCGATCCCGACAAAGTCAGCCTTCCAAATATCGTAACTGCCAAACGTCGCCTCAGCAGCTTTCAGAAACTGCGCCGACTTCACCGGATCGCCCGTGCCGCCGCCGCTCTGAAGATTGTCGAAGTAATACTCGTGCAGGACCATGCCGTTATACTCGAACCCAAGCCGGCGCGTGAGCTCGGAGTAGGCAGGCATCTCTTCCTGGTCCACGTTCCCGTCTTTGATGAATTCGGTGATTCGCTGTGTCAGGTTGTTTGTTTCTTTGACGTAGCCTTCATAGAGTTTGAAGTGCATTTCCAGCGTTTGATCTGAAATCCCTTTAAGGCCGCTGAGATTAAACTGCCGCGGCTGATAAGAGCCTGTTGAACTCATAGATACCTCCTATTCAATTGTGTCGATGTTGGAGAATATCGCGCGGAGGTGTGGCAAATACGTTGTGAGGCTGGTGAGTTTGTGTGGCAGTCCACAGATTACGCAGACTTCATAAAAAATCTGCGCAATCTGTGGATAAAAAGGTGTTATCTACCGAAGATAATCCAGTCGCCGTGTGATGTGGCCATAAAGAACAGCATCGGCAGTGACAGCCATGTATTCGTGCGCGAAGCGATGAACGCTTGTCGCGCGAGCTCGGGCGGCGCGGCCGGACCGGTGCCTGCAGTTGCGGCCAGGATGCGTTTGTTGTTGGGCCAGATGATGCCCCAAACATTCAACATCATAACGATGCCGTACATTCCGCCGATACCTATCGAATATGCTTTGTTACTCGCGAAGCTCTCGCCGCCGACAGTCATTGCTGACGCGAAGAACCTGACGAGTCCATAGCTAAAGATTGCCACCAGCACGAACATGACAACCGCAAACACGCGCCCATCCTTGATCACCCCTGGAACTTTCTTAATGATAAGAAACTCAATCGCGAAGAGGACGAGCGGATATCCGAGCCAAAAGAGCAGCACATACAGGACGCCAACATGCTCACCGTGCCCGAGCGTGTTCGCGTTGCGCACGTCCACTGCGAGGATGTACATCGCGTAGTAAGTCAAACCGACCAGCACCGTGATAAGCGCGCCCCAACGGAAGTACCAGAGTGCGCGTCCGAGCAGATCCGGATTGACCTTTTTCTTTGTGTCCGCGTCGATTCCTTTCTGGAACGGCACGTTCACGAGATTGAAGAAGTAAAGGAGCCCGATCCAGGTAATACCCGCTACGAAGTGGGACCAGCGCAGAATCATTCGACCGATTGAAGCGCCGTCGGGTGAATGAAAAACTTCTTGGAACATAGCCAGACTGATGGGGAGATGAGCAGTTGACTCAATTAGCATACGTCCTCCGTGTTGAAAGCCTGGAATTACGCGCGAAGATTACACCTAGACCAACCCGCCGCGCAATCAGTCGTCGAGCGGACGTGGCCCCGCATCCATGCCGCGCACGCTTGCCTGGTTGATTACACGAACTTTCAAATCACTGTTTACACGAATCTGGCATGACAGACGGACGTTGGGCGCGAGCTCCGCTTCCACGGCGAGACGGTTTCGTTCGAGCTCGCCCATTTCACCCGGCTCACCTTCGAGAACCTCAACGCGACAAGTGGTGCAGCGCGCGTTGCCGCCGCAGCGGTGAAGTATGTCGACCCCTGCGTCTTCGATGGCGAGTACGAGTTTTTTCCCGGCAGGTGGTTCAGTTTCGACGAGACCACTGGCAGTCTCAGCTTGGATTTTCGGCATTGATTACGTTGCTCCTAAGGTTTTATCGGTTTTATCTTTAAACACAAACAGGAGGCGGGATCACTCCCGACTCCTGTCGAAAAATCACTCGCGGCAGGCTTAGGCGGTGAACGAAGAACCGCACCCGCAACTGCCGGTGGCGTTCGGATTCTTGAACGTGAAACCGGAGCCCATGACGCCGCTCACGTAATCGATCTCGACGCCGTTCAGATACTGCGCGCTGAACATATCGACAAACATTCGCACGCCCCTCTCGTCAAGGATGAAATCACCTTCGCGCGACTGCTCTTCAATGTTCAAGCTGTACTGAAAACCAGAGCATCCCCCGGGCACAACTCTCACGCGGAGCCCTGAGGTCTCGGGTAGGCCTTCTTCGCTGGCCATGAACTTCCTGATCTCGGTTGCTGCCGATTCGGTGACATTGAGTGCCACGGTAGGCGCTGTAGTTGCTGACATCGTTACTAACCTCTCAAATAAAGAATTAAAGCTTAAACTCTGGTCGTATCTTATTGCCCTTTGCCCAAAACGACAAGCTCGGGTTTCATGGCTTCGATTGATACCTGTCGCGCCACTTCTTCCGTCACCTTTCGGAACGCCTTCGCCTGCGGTGAATCGGGCTTGCTGACGACTACGGGCACACCATTGTCGCCGCCTTCTCGAACCTCTATTCCGAGCGGAACCGCGCCGAGGAAAGGCACGTGATACGTGAGCGCGAGTCGCTCGCCGCCGCCTTCGCCGAAGATGTTGTAGCGGTTGCCGGTGTCGGGAGCGATGAAGTAGCTCATGTTTTCGACGATGCCGAGAACGGGGATCGCGACCGTCTCAAACATCCTTAATGCGCGGCGCACGTCCGCGACGGCGACGTTCTGAGGCGTCGTCACTAATACCGCACCTTGGACTGGAACTAATTGAGCGAGTGATAACTGCACGTCGCCGGTTCCCGGTGGCATGTCGACGATCAGGTAATCGAGCTCGCCCCACTTTACGTCCGATAAAAACTGCTTCACGAGGCCGTGCAGGATTGGGCCACGCACGATCATCGGTTTGTCGCCGGGCTGGAGCAGCGCCATCGACATGAACTTCACGCCGAAAGCCTCTATTGGAATGAGCTTGTTTACGTCGACTTCCGGGCGAGCGTCGCTGGCGCCGAGCATCATCGGAACGTTTGGACCGTAGACGTCGGCGTCCATGAGTCCGACGCGCGCGCCGTCGAGTGCGAGTGAAACGGCGAGGTTCACGGCGACGGTCGATTTGCCGACGCCGCCTTTGCCGGATGAAACGGCGATGATGTTGCGCACGCCCTCGATGACGAGTTTCTCGCCAAGGCCGCGGCCTTTCGGAACTTCGGCGTCCATCGTCACGGCGACCGAGGTTACGCCCGGTAGTGCGCTCACGATCTCCTTTGCGGCGCTTTCCATTTCTGCTTTCACTGGGCAGGCCGGCGTGGTTAGGACGATTCGAAAGGAGACGTTACCGCCGTCGATCTTGAGGTCGCGGATGAAACCGAGCGTCACGATATCTTTATGCAAATCCGGATCTTTGATTTGTCTTAAGCCGTCGAGTATGAGTTGTTCAGTTAGTTGAGTCATAAGCGAAAAAGCGTAGCCGATTGCCATTCTCTGTGCAACCTCTGTGTCCTCTGTGCCTCTGTGGTTAAATGGGGTCAGACACCACAGAGACACAGAGGACACAGAGGTTGCACAGAGAAGCAGCGGATCATTTCTTAAATCCACGAAACGTCGGCGATGCGGACGAGCCGAGCTTTGCGGGCCGTGCGGCTTCATTAGTGTGTGGCGCGCATGTGCGGTTCTCGATCCAGGTGGACGAAGCGCAAAAGGTGTCTCAGGCGAGGTTTAGGGCCGCCGGTTGCCACGTTTTGGTCGCGGCGGCGTCGATGTTAACCGAGCAAGTCGCGGGACTGACAACCGCAGAGGCGGCCACGCTCGACGTCGCAGATTCGAGTTGCGCCGCGCTCGCGCGCGATGCGCTATTGGGCGCGATCCGCGAGTATAGTAATGCTGCGCGCGATGACTGGGCGGGCGACGAGGCGCTAATCTGTACCTGCTTCTTCGTCTCGGAGCGCACGATCGAGCGCGAGATCAATTCCCTCGGCTTAACAACCGTCACCGAAGTCACGCGGGCCTGCAACGCGGGCGGCGGCTGTGGCTCGTGTCATCAATTGATTCAGGAGATTCTTGCTACAAATGATTTACCTCGATAACAACGCCACGACGCGCGTCGCGCCGGAAGTGCTCGACGCGATGCAGCCTTACCTGAGCGAATTTTTCGGCAACCCTTCATCGGCGCATGCGCTCGGCCGCGAGATGAAACGCGTTGTGGAACACTCGCGCGAACAGGTCGCGAGTCTGATTGGCGCTTCCGAGACGAGTGAGATCGTCTTCACGTCGTGCGGATCGGAGTCAGACAACTGGGCCATCCGCGGCGTGCTCGCGACGCAGCCAAATAAGAAACACATCGTGACGACGCAAGTCGAACACGAAGCCGTGCGAAACGTCTGCCGTTTGCTCGAGCAGGAAGGTTATGAAGTGACGTGGCTCGGCGTTGATGGTAACGGCGAGCTCAATCTCGACGAGTTGCGCTCCGCTTTACGTCCTGACACGGCGCTCGTCTCGATCATGCTTGCAAACAACGAGACCGGCGTGTTGTTTCCGGTCGAAGACATCGGACGCATTGTGAAGGAGAAATCCGAGGCTGTGTTTCACGTCGATGGCGTGCAGGCAGTCGGCAAGATCCCGATCGATCTGAAAAGCACGGCTGTAGATCTGTTTGCGTTATCCGGTCATAAATTGCACGCACCGCAAGGCATCGGCGGGCTTTACATCCGCAAAGATTTGTCGCTGCCGTCGTTCATTATCGGTGGGGCTCAGGAGCAGGGGCGACGCGCCGGGACTTCCGCCGTTCCGAACATCGTCGGACTCGGGGCCGCATGCCAGCTCGCGCTTGATGACAACCATCACGAGCTAATCGAGCGGCTGCGCAATCGTCTCGAAGACGAGATCCTCGCAAACATCGCTAATGCTCGTCTCAACGGCGCGGCAGATCGTTCAAAGCGTTTGCCAAATACGTCGAATATTTCATTCGAATACGTCGACGGGCAAAACATTCTCATGCACCTGGACCAGGAAGGCGTCTGCGTTTCGACCGGCTCCGCGTGCCATTCAACAACACACGAATCGTCGCCAACTTTGCGCGCGATGAACGTCCCATTCACCGCCGCCCAGGGCTCGATCCGCTTCTCGCTCGGGCGCTACAACACCGAAGCCGACATCGACACGACGCTGCGCGTTCTTCCGGCGATCATCGAGAAACTCGCCGCCATGTCGCCTTACGATAAAGAATTGGCCGCACTACGATAGGACTTATATGACCTAGATGTCCTATACTATCGACTGGCGATCATCATTTTTTCCGAAAGGCCTTAAAGACAATTAGATGAGCACTGTTATAGAACCTCCCGTTCCGCAAACTGAGAAAAACCTGGAAGAAGTCGAGACTGTAACCATCCGCTTCGCCGGTGACTCTGGCGACGGCATGCAGCTAACCGGCACGCAGTTCACAAACACGTCGGCAGTGGTCGGCAACGACATCTCGACTTTGCCCGACTTTCCCGCAGAGATTCGCGCTCCTGCCGGCAGCTTGCCCGGCGTCAGCGGATTTCAGCTGAACTTTTCGAGCCAGGACATCAAAACCCCTGGCGACCAGCCGAATGTCCTCGTGGCGATGAATCCCGCGGCGCTGAAAGTGAACCTGGCCGACCTCGAAGACGGCGGCACGCTGATCGTCAATACCGACGGCTTCACGGCGGAGAATCTGAAATACGCCAACTATGCGGCGAACCCGTTAGAAGACGGCTCGCTCGCCGGTTATCGCGTACACAAGCTGCCGATCTCGACGCTCAACATGAACGCCCTCAAGGGCAACGTCGAGCTCTCGCGCAAAGAGATCGATCGCTCGAAAAACTTCTTCGCGCTCGGCGTGCTCTACTGGCTCTACGACCGCCCGATGGACAACACGCTGAACTGGATTCACAGCAAGTTCGCGAAGAGTCCGGAGCTCGCGAAGGCCAACGAAATCGCGCTGAGGACTGGTTACAACTTCGCCGACACGACCGAAGTCTTCACGACGCACTACACCGTCAAGAAGGCGCAGATCGCCCCGGGCAAATACCGGAAGATCACCGGCAACGAAGCGACTGCAATCGGTTTCATTGCGGCGTCGCAGATTTCAGGCCGTCCGCTGTTCTACGGTTCATATCCGATCACGCCCGCGTCTGACATTCTGCACGAGCTGTCGCGGCACAAGGCGTTCGGCGTTAAGACGTTTCAGGCGGAAGACGAGATTGCGGCAGTTTGCGCTGCGATCGGCGCGAGCTTCGCGGGACAGATTGGATTGACTG
>Ga0105249_10004896_pt1 | contig 11556 bp, 10 predicted proteins | sample KBSS44metaG_FD_81522 | JGI IMG/M metagenome (GOLD analysis project Ga0105249, IMG submission 81522) | Switchgrass rhizosphere microbial communities from Kellogg Biological Station, Michigan, USA - KBS S4-4 metaG | ecosystem: Host-associated > Plants > Roots > Rhizosphere > Soil | place... | reverse complement strand
CGCGCGGATTCCGGCCCGGCGGAGGAGGTCGACCGCGAGCTCCGAGAGCCCCACGCAGTTCGCGCGTCTCTCCGCGAAGACCGCGGTCGGGTCCTGCCGCCGGACCCGGTCCGGGTCGTATCGCACGGCCGCGGCCAGCGCCGACAGGATTCTCTCGACCGCGACGGCCTCGGTCGTCGCGCCCCGGACGGCCGACTCGGCGAACGCATCGCGATCCGGGGCCGGCGGAAGCGTCTTGTCGCGCGTCAGCCCGGTCGGAAACGGCGCGCGGCTCGCGAGCGGAGAGTCGCTCACCCGCACCGACAACTCGACCGACCCCGCGGGTCCGGCCGCAACGGCGAGCGAGTAGCCGTCGTTGTCGAACTGGTCGAAGAGCCGCGCGGCGTCCCCATCCCCCCGGTATCGCGCGACCTGCTCGCCCGCGAAGACGACCGGCGCGGGAGTCCCGGCGAGGAGGACGAGAGCGGCGCCCAGAAACGCGGAGGCCGCCCGGATCACGCGAGCGCCGGGCCCGCGCGCCCGGACTTCAACACCCCGTCGAGGATGCCGTTGATGAACTGCGAGGATCGCGGCGTCGAGAATCGCTTGGCGATCTCGAGGGCCTCGTCGATGACCACGGGACGCGGAGTCTCCGGCTCGTGCAGGAGCTCGAACAGGGCCATCCGAAGAATGTTCCGGTCGACGATCGGCATGCGCATCAGGCGCCAGTGGTCGGCCTGGCGCGAAATGAGCGCATCGAGCGCGTCGCGGTGTTCGAGGGTGCCTGCGACCAGCCGCTCCGTGAAGCTCCGCGTTCCCGAGGATGCGGTCTGAAAGTCCTCGGAGCGCAGGAACATCTCGGCCGGCGCGGTCCCGGCGATGTCGTGCTCGAAGAGCATCTGAAGCGCGAGCTCGCGCGCTTTGCGGCGGGCGCCCAGGCTACTTCCTCCGGAGGCCCCGCCGGACGTTGGCCATCTCGACCGCCGCCTCGACCGCCTCGGCGCCCTTCGAGACCCGGGCCCTCGCCTGGTCCATCGTGTCGCACGTCAGCAGGCCGAATCCGACCGGGACCCCGCTCTGCGCGGAGAGGTTGGCGAGCGCGGTCGCGACCGCGTGACCCAGCACCTCGTGGTGGCTGGTCTCGCCCCGCACGATCGCCCCCAGGACGACGAGCGCGTCGGGCGACTCCGCATCGAGGAGCGCCTTCGCCGCGGCGGGGATCTCGAACGCGCCGGGGACGCGGACGAGGACGACGTCCTCGGCGAGCGCGTCGTGCTCCTCGAGAGCTTCCAGTGCCGAGCGCAGGAGCGCGTCAGTCACCGTCGGGTTCCAGCGGGCGCAGACGACGCCCAACTTCAGTCCCCGGGCATCGAGGCCGCCCGTGCGCTCACGGGGCGCGAAAGTCGGAGCGACGCGGCGAACTGCTCGATTTCCCAAGGATCGTCCTCTCTGAGAAGAGAGAATTCTAACCCGCCTCGCCTCCCGGCGAAAAGAGACGGCCGAGCAGCGGCTCCCCGCCGAAGCTTCGTTCGTAGCGCCGGCGGAACTCCTCGCCGGAATATCGCGGCGGCTGCGGGCCTTCGGACTCGAGCACGATCGCGGCCGCGACGCTGCCGATCCGGCCGGCGACCTCCCACGGGGCGCCGATCCGGATTCCGCGGACGAGCCCGGCCCGGTAGGCGTCGCCGACGCCGGTGGGGTCGAGCGCGCCCTTTTCCAGGAGGGCGATCGGGATCTGGTGACGCTCCCGAGCGCGCGGCCCTACGACGGAGATGGTCGACCCCTTCGCGCCGTGGGTGACGACGAGAGCGGGGACGCGCGCCTCCAGCTCCTGGACCGAGAAGCCCGTCTTCTGCCGCAGGATGCCGTACTCGTAGTCGTTGACGATCAGGATGAAGGCGCCGTCCAGTCCGGCCGCCAGGTCTTCACCCGAGAGACGCGCGACCTGCTGGCTGGGGTCGAAGAGGAACGGGATCGAGAGGTCGCGGCACTCCCGCGCGTAGCGCGCCATCGCCTCCGGGTCGTTCGGGGAGATGACCACCAGCGCCGCATCGGCGACCGCCTCCCCGTCGAGGGAGAGATCGCGGGCCCGCGCCATCGCGCCGGTGTAGAAGGACGCGAGCTGGTTCTGGTCCCGGTCGGTCGAGACGAAGAAGGACGCCGTGAACACGTCGTCCTGGATTGCGAGGCCGGAGACGTCGATCCCCTGGCGCCCCAGCCAGTCCCGGTACTCGACGCCGTCACGGCCGGCCGTCGCGAACAGGAGCGGGCGGTCCCCGAGCAGGGCGAGGCCGTAGGCGATGTTCGCGGCGCACCCTCCCGGCACGCGGCGCATGTCGTCCACGAGGAACGAGACGGACAGCCGGTGCATCTGGTCGGGGATCAGGTGCTCGACGAAACTGCCCGGAAAGCTCATCAGGTAGTCGAACGCGACCGACCCCGTGACGACCACGCGGCCCGACTCCGGGAGCATCACAGGTACTTCCCGACGAGCGGCGCGAGCCGGCGGCGCGCCTCCTCCGGGATCTTCGACCGGTCCGTGATGATCGCGAAGGCGAGCGCCGACCGGCACGGGCAGCCGCGGTCCGCCTTCACCCGAGCGACCGCCTCGCGCATCGTGCGGCGCGCCGCGGCCGCGTTCTCGCGGAGTACGGCGAGCACGGCCTCGACCGAGACGGCCTCCCCTTTCTCGCGCCAGGCGTCGTAGTCGGTGACGAGCGCGAGCGTGGCGTAGCAGATCTCGGCTTCCCGGGCGAGCTTCGCTTCGGTCAGGTTCGTCATCCCGATCACGTCCGCGCCCCACGAGCGGTAAAGAAGCGACTCCGCGCGGGTCGAGAACTGCGGCCCCTCCATGCAGACGTACGTTCCACCGCGCCGCGCGGAGAGACCCGCGGCCGCGGCCGCGTCCGCGAGCGCCCCGGCGAGCTCCGGGCACACCGGGTCCGCGAAGGAGACGTGCGCGACCAGCCCGTCACCGAAGAAGGTGTCGGGGCGGTGCCGGGTGCGGTCGATGAACTGCTCCGGGATCACGGCGAGGCGCGGGGCGTGCTCGTCCTTCAGACTTCCGACCGCGGACGCCGAGAGAAGCGCGTCGCAGCCGAGTGCTTTGAACCCCCACACGTTGGCGCGGTAGTTGATCTCGGTCGGAGAGAGACGGTGTCCGCGCCCGTGCCGGGAGAGAAACGCGACCGGGACGCCGTCGAGCGTCCCCGTGAAGTAGGAGTCGGACGGACGCCCGAACGGGGTGTCCAGGGTCTCCTCGCGCAGGTCCCCGAGCGCCTCGAGGTGGTACACGCCGCTGCCCCCCACCAGGCCGACGCGGGAGGTCAGACCGGCGCCTCCTCGAAGGAGTCCCTGTGGGCCTCGACCGCGGAGACCACCCGCTCCGCGAGGAGGAGCGCCTCGAGGCCGTCCTCGCCCGAGACGAGGGGACGGCTCCCGTCCGCGACGGCGCGCCGGAAGTCGGCGAGCTCGCGGGCGAGCGGCTCCTCGCGCGACACGGAGACCGGCACGGGGTGGATCTCGGGGCGTCCGGCATCCCGGGAAAGCCGCACGGCAGAGACGCTCTGCGCCTGCATGTCGATCGACACGTAGAGCGAGGGAGCGAACACACGGCACTTCCGGACCTTCTCGGCCGAGACGCGCGACGCGGTCAGGTTGGCCACGCAGCCGCCGTCGAACTCGAGGCGGGCGTTGGCGATGTCGAGCTTCGGCGTCAGGACCGGCACGCCGGCCGCGCGGATCTCGCGGACCGGCCGCTGGACCAGGGCCGAGACGATCTGGAGGTCGTGGATCATGAGATCCAGCACGACGTCCACGTCCAGGCTCCGCGCCGTGAAGACGCCCAGCCGGTGGACCTCGATGAACCGCGGACTGTCGACGAGAGAGAGCGCCGCCTCGATCGCGGGGTTGTAGCGCTCGACGTGGCCGACCTGGAGGACGCGCCCGGCGCGCCGGGCCCGCGTGACCAGGTCCTCGGCCTCGGCGCGCGTCGCGGTCATCGGCTTCTCGACGAGAACGTGAATGCCGCGGTCCAGGAAGAAGCGGGACACCTCCGCATGCGAGACGGTCGGCGTCGCGACGACGACGGCTTCGGCCTCGCGGGCGACCTCCTCCAGGTCGGTGAGCATCGCGAGCCCGAACTCTCCCGCGACCTCGGCCGCGCGCCCCGGATGGTGGTCGTAGACTCCGACGACCCGGTAGCCGGCGAGCGACGCCGCCACCCGCGCGTGGTGCCGCCCCAGGTGGCCCACGCCCACGACCGCGAGACGGACTTCCTTCACTTGTGAAAGCCCCGCTTGCTCTCCTTGATGAACGTGACGAGCTCCGCGACCGCCGGGCTCCCGGACAGCTCCGCGTCGATGCGCTCCAGCGCCTGCGTCGTGTTGAGCTTCGACTTCACCAGGAAGCGGTACGCCCTCTGGAGCGCCTCGATCTCGGCCTCGGGCAGGCCCTGTCTCTTCAGGCCGATCGTGTTGATCCCGTACGTGCGGGCGTCGACGCCGTCCGTCTTGCAGAACGGAAGGATGTCCTGCCGGCACTGCGTGAACGCGCCCACGAACGCGTAGCGGCCGATCCGGGCGAACTGGTGGACCGCGGCGAAGGCGTTCAGCACGGCGCGGTCGCCGACCTCGACGTGCCCGGCGAGCGAGGCGCAGTTCGCGAACACGGTGCCGGAGCCGATCCGGCTGTCGTGGGCAACGTGGGCGTAGGCCATGAAGTAGTTGTCGTCGCCGATCCGCGTTTCGCCGCGCCCGGTGACCGTCCCGCGGTGGACCGTCGAAAACTCCCGGAAGACGTTCCGGCTTCCCACCACGAGGATGGTCTCCTCGCCGTGATACTTCAGATCCTGCGGCGGGAATCCGAGGACCGCGTGGGGAAAGATCCGATTGTCTTCTCCGAACACCGCGGGACCTTCCAGCTGGGCGTGCGAGCCGACGGACGTCCCGCGGCCGAGCTCCACGCCGTCCCCGACCACCGCGTACGGCGCGACGCGCACGCCCTCGGCCAGCCGGGCGCGCGGGGAAACCACCGCGGACGCGTGGATGTCGACCGTCACGGGCGCTCCAGGATCGTCGAGAGAAGCTCGGCTTCGGCGCACAGAGCGCCGCCGACCTTCGCGGTCGCCCGGCACTTCGAGATCCGCGTTCGAATCGACACCATCTCCACCTCGATCAACAGCTGGTCTCCGGGAACGACCGGCCTCCGGAACTTGCACCGGTCGATGCCGGTCAGATAGATCAGCTTGCGCTCCCGGTCCGGGAAGCTCGCCAGGAGGCCCACTCCGCCGACCTGCGCCATGGCCTCGACGATCAGGACGCCGGGCATCACGGGGTTTCCCGGGAAGTGCCCCTGGAAGAACTCCTCGTTGTAGCTGACGTTCTTGATCCCGACGACCCGCTTGCCCTCCTCGACCTCCAGGATTCGGTCGACCAGCAGGAACGGATATCGGTGCGGGAGGATCTTCAGGATTTCGGTGATTCCGATCTCCAGGGCGGACCTCCTTTCTCGATCTCGGCGAGCCGGCGGCCGATCTCCTCGAGCCGGCGCGCCAGCTCCGGCAGTCGCGCGACGATCGCCGCCCGCTTCAGGAAGTCGCGGTGCGGCGCGGCGGGCATCCCGGAGACCACGGCGCCCGCGGGAATGGAGCCCGTGACGCCGGCCTGACCGGTCGCGACCGCGCCCCGTCCCACGGTCACGTGGTCGTTGACGCCGACCTGCCCCGCGAGCGTGACGCGGTCTTCCAGGCGCGCGGAGCCCGCGATTCCGGCCTGACCGCACAGGATGGCGTCCTCACCCACGACGACGTTGTGGCCGATCTGCACGAGGTTGTCGATCTTGGTTCCGCGGCCGATGCGGGTCTCGCCGAGCGTCGCGCGGTCGATGGCGGTGTTCGCCCCGACCTCGACGTCGTCGCCCACGCGGACGATGCCGATCTGCGGGATCTTCCGATGCGCTTTCCCGTCCCAGACGTATCCGAATCCGTCGGAGCCCACGACGGCGCCGGAGTGGAGGATGCAGCGGTCCCCCACGATGCAGCGCTCGCGGACGACCGCGTTCGGGTGGAGAAGGCAGTCCGCGCCGATTTCCGCGCCTTCGCCGACGAACGACCCCTCCGCGATCCGGGTGCGCGCTCCGACGCGGGCGCCGGCAGCGACCGTGGCGCCGGCCGCGACCGACGCCCCGCGGCCGATCCGCGCCGTTCGGTGGACGCGCGCGCCCCGGGCGACGCCGCCCCGGGGGCGGGGCGCCGGTGCGAAGAGCTCCAGCCATCGGGCGAGCGCGAGCGCGGGCGAGTCGACGAGAACCGCGGGCTTGCCCGCGGCCGCGGCGGCGCTCGAGGCGAGGACCGCCCCGGCCCGGCTCCGACCGGCGGCGCCGGCGTGGCGCTCTCCCGACACCCACGACAGGTCTCCCGGCCCCGCGTCCTCGAGCGTCCGGACGCCCGACAGGCGGAGCCGTGCGTCGCCGGCAAGGCGCCCGTCGACGGCGGCGGCGACCTGTCCCAGGGTGAACGAGGAGGGGGCGACGCGACGGGGGCGTCCGGCGGCCCGGCGGCTCGGTTTCTTTCGGGTTGGCACGCGGGAAGGGATAGTACCGAAATGAAAGAGCCCCCGTTGCCGGGGGCTCACTCGTCCCATGTCCCGTGTTCGAGTCCCGCGCTACGAGGGCTTCTTCGTCGGGGCCGGCGCGGGCGCCTTGGCGGCCGGGGCCGGAGCCGCCGCGGGAGCTTTCGCGGCCGCGGCCGGAGCCGGCACCGCGACGGTCGTGTTGAACCGCTTCAGCACGTCGTCGGTGATGTCCGCGGCGTCGTCCGCGAAAACCAGGCCCGACTGAAACTTGTTGAAGATGAGCGTGTATCCGCGCTCCTTCCCGAGCTGCGTGATGATCGGGAAGACGCGCCGCTCGAGGTCCGCGAGCTCCTTCTTCTGCGCCTGGTCGAGGTCGCGGGTCGCCTTCTCCTGGAAGCTCTTGAAGTCGATCGCCTTCTCCTGGTACTGCTTCTGGAGCTGCTCTCTCTTATCGTCGGAGAGCGCCTGGCCCTGATCCGCGAGCTTCTGCTCGAGGTCTCTCAGGTCCTTCTGCAGCCGGTCGGCTTCCGCTTTCTTGTCGTCGTTGACCTTCTTGACCCGGTTGAAAGCCTCCTTGCCGAGAGCCGAGTCCCGGACGAGGCGTTCGACGTCGATGACTGCGATTCGGACGGGGGCCGCCGCGCCGGGACTCTGCGCGCTCGCCGTCACCGCGGCGAGGGCAGCCGCCAGGACCGAAAAGACCACTCGTTTCATTCGAAGACTCCTTCCACCGAAAACGGCGAATACTAGCAATTTCCTCGCTGACACAACAGCCCGGCCCGGGGGGGCATTTCCGGCGAGCGGGAGCGTCCGATCCCGTCTAAAACGTCCTTCCGATCGAGAAATCGAACCCGGAACGGCGTTCCTTCAAGCGGGTGATGGGGAATCCGAACTGGTCGATCGGAGTCTTGGGGTCGAGGTTGAACGAGTAAATGAAGCGAAGCGGGGCCTGGAAGATGGGCAGGAAGATCCGCAGCTCCGCGCCCACCGCGGTCCGGAGCCGCCCGAGATCGATGCTCTGGCTCTCGTGGTACACGTTCCCGACGTCCGTGAACGCGAGGAGCTTCGCCGGACCGACCGACGCGAACACGTACTCGAGGTTCACTACGAAGTACTTATCCCCTCCCAGGATGCGCCCGGCGTCGTCCGTGAAGACCTGGTCGTTCTTCTTCAGCGGCAGGACCGAGCCGGTGCGGAAGCCCCGCAGGCTCGTCTCGCCGCCCAGCTGGAATCGCTCGAAGATCGGAATGTCGTGGCCGCCGAACGGAGCCACGTAGCCCGCCTCGAAGTTCACGCCGAGGTAGGCGTGCCGGGGGAACCGGATCGGCAGATAACCGGACCCTCCCACGAGCGGCTTGATGAAGTCCTGGTTGCCGCCGAGGACGCTTCCGGCGAACTGCGACGTCAGGTAGAGGCGGTACCCCCGATTCGGGTCGAACGGGTCGTTTCGGCTGTCGAAGCGGTATCCCGGGGTGAGCGAAGACGTCGTTCCGGTGACCTGGGTGAATTTCTCGGGCGGCGCGGGCTGACCCGGGGGAACCTGCGCGCCGCGAACCGGGAAGTTCGCCTTGATGTCCTCGTACGCGTAGAGGAGCGACCAGCTGTCGAAGAGACCGATCCCCTTCCCGTAGAACGCGGTCCCGCCCGCCCGCTTCTCGTCGATGTTGAGGTACTCGACGTTGCGGCGGAAGAGCGACACGCCGACGGTCTGGTTCCGGTCCAACCACCACGGCACGGTGTACGAGAGGTCGTAGTAGTTCGAGATCCGGCCGATCTGCGCGGACGCGCCGATGACCTCGCCGCGCCCCAGGAAGTTGCGGGTCTGGAATGAGAACTGTCCGAAGAATCCGTCGAGCGCGGAGTAGCCCGCGCCGAACTGCACCTCGTTCTTGCTCGCCTCCGTCCCCTTGATCACGACGTCGACCTTCTTGTCTTCGGGACGGACGGAGAAACCGGGCTCCTCGGCGATCTTGAAGTAGCCGAGCTGCTGGAGCTTCTGGAGGCTCTTCTTGATCGCCTCCATGTTCATCACGTCGCCTTCGTCGAGGGCGAACTCGCGGCGGATGACCTTGTCGCGGGTCGTGGTGTTGCCCGCGACCTCCAGTCGGCCGAGGTAGAACTTGTCCCCCTCGTAGAGCTTCACCTCGACGTCGACCTTGTGGTCCCCGATCTCGTGGTACGCCGGATCCGCGAACCAGTAGATGTAGCCGCGCGACTTGTACCTCATCTCGATCCGCTGGAGAGCTTCGACCAGCCGATCGCGGTTCAGGACGGAGCCCGGCGGCAGCTCGAAGAACTCCTTCTCCAGGGCGTTCGCGGGAAAGACGGTCGGCGTCGGCGGGTCGGCCGGCTGTCCGTTCTGGTTCACGCGCGTGACGCGGATGCTGCCGGTGTAGAACTGCTCCCCTTCCACGAGCGGGATGGTGATGCGGGCGCGGCGCTTGATCCGCTTGGGCTTCGCGTTCGGGTTCTTCACGAAGATCTCGATCTTCGGATCCTTGACGACGATGTCCTTGTAACCCCGGGACTGGTACAGCGACTTGACGCTCTCGATGTCCTCGTCGTAGTTCGCCTGGCTGTAGGTCGTCTTGTCCGAGATGAGCCGCCAGAACGTGTTGACCTTGGTCTTCTTCATCGCCATCCGGAGACGGCGATCGGAGATGACCGTGTTTCCCTCGAAGTCGATCGAGGCGATCTTGACCTTTTCCCCCTCGTCGATGACGAAGACGACTTTCTTCTCGGTCTTGGAGACGTCCTCGATCTTGAACTCGACGGTGGCGCTGCGGAACCCCTGAGAGGTGTAGTAGTCCGCGATCGAGGACCGCGTCTTCGCGATGTCGCGCAGGGAGAGCGGCGCGCCCTGGTGGATCTCGACCTTGTCCTCCTTGAGCTTGTCCTTGATCTGCGAGGTCGAGACCTTCTTGTTGCCGGTGAAGTCGATCGCCGAGATCGTCGGCCTCTCCTCGATGGTCACGACGAGCGTCACCCCCGCCGGGTCGTGCTCGGCCTCGACCGAGAGGTTCTCGAGTAGACCGACGTCCCAGAGGGCCTGGAAGTTTCCGCGGATCTTCTCGGGGTCGTAGGGATCGCCGACCTTGACGCCCAGGTAGTGCGAGATGGTGTCGGGCGAGACGGTCTGGTAGCCGATCACCCGGATTCCCTGGATCCGCTCCGAAGCCGGGACCGGAGCCGCCGGCGTGCGGCCGGCGGTGGGTCCGGGTCGCGCAGGCGTGGCTGCCGCCGTAGGGGACGGAGCTGGTGGCCTGGGAACGGGAGATGGAGTGGGGTTGGGCGTCGGGGCCGACTGCGCCGCGAGCGAGGCCGCGCAGAGGAGCGCGGCGAGGCCGACGGGCAGCAGTCTCGCGGCCCACCGCTCGCTTCTCGCGTCGCCCCTGCTTCGATGCCGCAAGCGAAATCCTTATCTCCGATGGAGGAGGGATTATTCCCGGGGAAAAGCTATCAGCTATCCGCTATTCGCGGAAAACCCCGGAGGACCGGGAACCGAAAGCCGACGGCTACTCCGTCACCAGGGGCTCGCTCTCGCGCGCGAGCACGGTGAGGCCCTCGGGACCGACCCGGATCTCGATCGCCTCGACGCGCTCGTCGCGGCTCTGGATCAGCAGCTCCGACACCGGGTCTTCGATGTATTTCTGGATCGCCCGCCGCAGGGGACGCGCCCCCATGTTCGGGTCGTCGCCGCTCTGCGCGAGGAGCCACTCGACCGCCGCGCTGTCCACGTCGAGGGCCGCTCCCTTCGGGGCGAGCGTCGTGTTCACGTCGTCGATCAGGAGCCGGCAGATCTTGGTCAGCTCCTCGGGGCCGAGGGGATGGAACACGATCGTCTCGTCGATGCGGTTGATGAACTCCGGAGAGAAGTCGCGCTTCAGCTCCTTCAGGACGAGCTCTTCGATCTCCCGGGTGGTCTGAACCTCCCGGGAGCCGCCGAATCCGAGGCGGGTCCGGCTCACCAGGTGCTTCGTCCCGATGTTCGACGTCATGATGATCAACGTGTTCTTGAAATCGACGATGTTCCCGTAGGCGTCGGTCAGGATGCCGTCCTCCAGGATCTGGAGGAGCAGGTTCGCGATGTCCGGATGGGCTTTCTCGATCTCGTCGAACAGGATCACGCTGTACGGATTGCGGCGGATCCTCTCGGTGAGCTGCCCGCCCTCTTCGTGCCCGACGTAACCGGGAGGAGAGCCGATCAGCTTCGACACCGCGTGCTTCTCCATGTACTCGGACATGTCGAAGCGGACGAGGCTCTTCTGGTTCTCGAACAGGAACTCGGCGAGGCGGCGGGCAACTTCGGTCTTTCCGACTCCCGACGGGCCCAGGAAGATGAAGGAGCCCATCGGACGGTTCGGGTTGTTGACGCCGAGGCGGGATCGCCGGATGGCCTTGGACACGCCGATGATCGCGGCCTCCTGGCCGACGATCCGGCGGCGGAGGGCGTCTTCCATGTGGAGGAGCTTCTCGGCTTCCTCCATCTCGAGCGACGCCACGGGGATCCCGGTCCAGGACGAGATGATCTCCTCGATGTCGCGGCGGGTGACCTCCTGGGTCGCCTCCGTGCGCTCGGCCGTCTGCGCTTTCGTGCGCTCGATCTCCTCCTTGAGCTCGATCTCGCGCTCCCGGAGGAAGACCGCCTTTTCGAAGTCCTTGTCGGAGATCGCCTTCTTCATCTCCTTGACGATCTGCCGCGTCTCGATCTCGAGCTTGCGGAGGTTCTGGGTATCCGCGACGCGCTTCAGCTTCACCTTGGCGCCCGCCTCGTCCAGGATGTCGATCGCCTTGTCCGGAAAGAAGCGGTCCGTGATGTAGCGGTTGGACTGGTAGACCGCGGTCTTGATCGCCTCCGCGGAGTACCGGACCTTGTGGAACTGCTCGTAGCGATCCTTGACCCCCTCGAGGATCTCGAACGTCTCGTGCTCGGACGGAGCGGTGACGTGGATGGCCTGGAAGCGGCGCAGGAGGCTGCGGTCCTTCTCGATGTACTTCCGGTACT
>Ga0105249_10004895_pt1 | contig 11558 bp, 4 predicted proteins | sample KBSS44metaG_FD_81522 | JGI IMG/M metagenome (GOLD analysis project Ga0105249, IMG submission 81522) | Switchgrass rhizosphere microbial communities from Kellogg Biological Station, Michigan, USA - KBS S4-4 metaG | ecosystem: Host-associated > Plants > Roots > Rhizosphere > Soil | place... | reverse complement strand
AGAATTTCAACAAGCTTTATACTTCCGAACAAAAGCAAAGCACCCTGTACACCATTTTCGCCGGCATTGCCATTGTCATGACGTTCATGGTATTGTTTGGCTTGTCGCCCTTTGCCATTACACAACGCGTTAAGGAAATCGGTATCCGAAAAGTGTTGGGCGCAAATACCGGCAGCATCGTGCAATTGTTGTCGAAAGATTTTTTGAAGCTGGTGGCGATAGCAGCCGTGATTGCATTTCCAATCGCCTGGTATGCCATGCACAATTGGCTAAACGATTTCGCGTACCGTACGGGCATTCCCTGGTGGGTGTTTGCAGTGGCGGGATTGCTGGCGGCGCTGGTAGCCTTGCTTACCATCAGCTTCCAGGCTGTGAAAGCGGCAACGGCCAATCCGGTTAAATCGCTGCGTAGCGAATAGGCGGCGTTTTCGCAGTGCTGTAAGCGGACAAAAACTGTCCGGAAATGAACAGCTGCCTGCCTGCCCGTGTTTAAAGCGATTGTCAGTTAAGGAGTTGAACTGTGGCACAGCCTTAGAAGGTAAAAGGAGAAGGGTAAAAGGTAAAAGGGGCTCTACCCTTTGCCTTCTACCTTTTACCCTTCAGCTTTTACCTTTAAGCGTGCAACATCTTGTCATCAAGGTTAGTCTTTAAGTTTCAAAATCCATCATAATAACATAATCATGAAAAAAGCAGCATTTTCTTTGTTTTTTTTACTCGCAGCGATCGTGGGGCTGGCGCAATCAGCCGACAAGGAACCTTATCTCACAAAGACACTATCGGGTGAAAAAATTCAAAACGTAGAAGCCTCCACTTCCGGTGGAAGCATTTCGGTGACCGGCGTAAGTCAGGCAGAGGCCAAGATTGACGTGATCATTACGGGCAATGGCAACAATTGGAACAACATTTCAAAAGACGAGATCAAAAAAAGACTGGACGAAGACTATGACCTGACGATTGAAGCCAAGGACGGAAAACTAACAGCCAAGGCCAAACGCAAAAACAGGGACAACGACGATTGGAAAAGAAGTTTGAACATTTCTTTCCGTATCTATGTTCCCCAGGCGGTATCTACCAACCTGGCAACAAGTGGTGGAAGCATTTCGCTGAAATCCCTGACAGGAACACAAGACTTTACTACCAGCGGCGGCAGCCTTAATGTTGATGGACTGAGTGGTAAGATCAAAGGAAGAACTTCCGGTGGCAGCATCACCCTGCGCGACTCCAAGGACAATATTGACCTGAATACCAGTGGCGGCAGCATCACGGCTGAAAATTGCTCTGGCAACCTGCGCCTGGGAACTTCGGGCGGCTCACTTCACCTGGCAAAATTGAAAGGCACCATTGATGCCAATACCAGTGGTGGTAGTGTTCACGGGGATGAGATAGACGGTGATCTTTCTGCACATACCTCCGGTGGAAATGTAGACCTGAAAGATATTTCCGGAAACCTGGAAACATCTACCAGTGGCGGAAATATTGACGTGGAATTGGTGAACCCCGGCAAAAGTGTAAGGATTACCAATTCATCAGGCAGCATCGATCTAACCCTTCCCAAAAGCAAGGGTATGAACCTTGATCTGCATGGTGACAGGGTGAAAGTTGACAGGCTGGATCATTTTAGTGGAGATACGGATGAACATTCTATCGTGGGCACATTGAATGGCGGCGGTGGAAGAGTGTACGCCAATGCAGGAAGCGGCAGAGTGTATGTGACCTTGAAATAAGAGCTTTTAGATTTCTGGCAAAGGCGCAAAGTCTACTAGAACTTTGCGCTTTTGCGTGAAATACAAACCAAAACCGAATACCATGTTCCGCAATTATCTCAAAATTGCTGTACGAAACCTCCTTAGAAATAAGGCTTACGGTTTCATCAACATTATTGGTTTGGCAACGGGGATGGCCGTATCTCTTCTCATCGCGTTTTGGATTATCGATGAACGCTCGTTCGATCGCAACCTACCCAACGCCAACCGGTTGGCAAGGGTGGTCGTAAACCGTCATAACAATGGCAATGTTCAGACGGCCTGGGACCAACCCTATGCGCTGGGACAAACCATGCGAAAGGAATTCGGCAGTGATTTTGACAATGTCGCGATGGCATCATGGAGCTATGGACATTTTTTGAAGACCGGCGAGAACAGGTTTTCCCGCGAAGGCATGTTTGTTGAACCGCAATTCCTGCGCATGTTTTCGACCAGGATGACCAGGGGTGACCTGTCTGCCCTGAATGATCCGAAAGGAATGGTGATTAGCCAGACGCTTTCCGAAACCATGTTCGGCAAGGAGGATCCGATTGGCAAAGTGGTTATCATCGACAACAACAGTTCGGCAACAGTGAGTGGTGTTTACGCCGACTATCCTAAAAACTCTTCATTCGGCCGCACCGATTTTTTCCTCACCTGGGAACTGTATACGAACGATTACCCCTGGGTGAAATCATCCGTTGAGAATTGGGGTAATTCTTCGTTTCAAACATTTACGCAACTCAAAACCTCCGCCGATATTGACAAACTGAGCGGTAAAATAAAGGACCTTATTCAGCGCCACAACAAAAGGGCTGACGAGAAGCCCGAACTTTTTCTGTTCCCTATGACCCGCTGGCATCTGTACGAGGAATTTCAGAATGGCGTGAATACCGGCGGCTCAATTCAGTTTGTATGGATGTTTGGAATCATCGGTGCCTTCGTGTTGCTTCTGGCCTGTATTAATTTCATGAACCTAAGCACGGCGCGTTCCGAAAAAAGGGCAAAGGAAGTTGGCATCCGGAAAACAGTTGGCTCCCTTCGCAAGCAACTGGTCATTCAGTTCCTGGGCGAATCATTGCTCATCGTATTGCTGGCTTTTGCAGTTACATTGATATTGGTTCAACTCAGCTTACCCGCCTTCAATGAGCTGACAGGAAAGTTCATGCAGATCCCATTTGGCAACGCCGTGTTCTGGGCTGCCTGTGCCGTATTCATCGGCATCACGGCCTTGCTCGCCGGAAGTTATCCCGCAATTTTTCTTTCCTCTTTCAAGCCGGTTAAAATTCTGAAAGGAAATTTCAGGGTCGGCCGGTTTGCAGCTGTGCCACGCAAAGTATTGGTGGTCCTTCAATTTACTGTTTCACTTACGCTCATCATTGGTACCATCGTGGTATACCGTCAAATTATTTTCGCAAAAGACCGCCCCATCGGCTACGACCGCAATGGCCTCATCACCACATTTGGCTATCCCTTTGCCGAGAATGTCAATCAGCATAATCGGTTTGACTTCCTGGAGCGGGAGTTAAAAAACACGGGAGCGGTGCTTCAAGTGGCCAAGACATCCGGTCCTATGACGAATGTTTATTCTTATGAGTCGGATTTCTCCTGGCCTGGCAAGGATCCCAACATGGTAGCGGCCTTCGGCACCATTTGGGTAACACACGATTTTGGAAAGACGGTTAACTGGCAATTCGAAACCGGTCGCGATTTTTCAAAAACATTTTTGTCCGATTCAGCCAGCCTCATTCTAAACCATGCGGCGGTGCAATTCATGGGATTGAAGGATCCCCTCAATACGGTGATTGAATACAACCGTTCACCAATGAAAATTATTGGCGTGGTGAAAGATTTGCTGATGGAGTCGCCGTACAGCGACGTGAGACCCACCGTTTTCCTGCTTAGCTATCGCAACGCCCAGGTGATGGTTATGAAACTAAACCCAACGCTTGCACCGTCGAAAGCACTCGCTACAATAGAGCCCATATTTAAAAAGTTCAATCCCGAAAGTCTGTTTGAAACCCAGTTTGTGGACCAGGAGTTCGATATCAAATTTGAAAATGAAGAAAGAATAAAAACACTGGCCGGTTTTTTTGCATTCCTGGCGATACTGATCAGTTGTTTGGGTTTGTTTGGATTGGCTTCTTTTGTGGCTGAACAGCGAACCAAAGAAATTGGTGTGCGCAAAGTGTTGGGCGCATCTGTATTTAGATTATGGAAAATGTTGTCGAAAGATTTTGTTTACATGGTCTTAATCGCCTGCGTGATTGCGATCCCGCTGGCTCGTTATTTCCTTCAAAATTGGTTAAATCACTATGAGTATCGTGCGCCGTTGGCCTGGTGGATTTTTGCGATTGCCGTTGGCGTCACACTCTTCTTAACGATCATGACAGTTAGCTTTCAGGCCATCAAAGCAGCACTGGCAAACCCCGTGAAAAGCCTAAGGTCCGAGTAACTTCCTTAGTGCCTTGGCCCGCCCGACCATGCCGTTCAGTACGGGCGGGTGTGAAACCCAATTGTATCGAATACGGACATGCGCTGTATCGGAACCGGACTGACCTTATTAATCCATTGTAATTATCACATTGTAAATCACTTAATCGCATTTCAGGTATCCGATTGGATGCCTTCTTACGGATAATTTTTCAACCGGTGAACTTATCAGGTGTTTGCCCTTTTCATTTGGCCAAATTCATAGGTTATGATCAGGAATTATTTAAAAGTAGCTCTTCGGAATCTCCGTAAGAACAAGGTGTTTTCTACCATCAATATTCTCGGTCTCAGTTTGGGTTTGGCTTGCAGCCTGCTTATCATGCTATGGGTGCAGCACGAACGGAACATCGATAATTTCCACAAGAACGCGGCCCAGCTGTTCAGGATCTATGAGCGGCAATACCACGATAATACCATTGACGCTGGCTTTTATACGCCCGGACTTCTGCCTGAAACACTGAAGAAAACTGTTCCTGAAGTTGAATTCAGTTCCGGCAATGCCTGGCAAAACAACACCACTTTCCAGGTGGGCGATAAGATCCTCAAAGAAAAGGGCACACATGCCAGCGAAGATTATTTTAAAATGTTCAGTTTCCCGTTGATTGAGGGAAACGCGCAGACAGCATTGAATTCGCTCGAAAACATCGCGATTTCAAGAAAGTTTGCGAACGATTTTTTCGGCAGTCCGGAAAAAGCGATGGGACAAACTATTCGAATGGACAATCGGAAGGATTTGAAAGTGACAGGAGTTTTTGAAGACATGGGAGACAACACCATGGAGAAAACAGACTATCTCGCAAGCTGGCAGTTGTTCCTTGAAGACAATCAGTGGGCCAAGGGATGGGGCAACAATGGGCCTCAAACCTTGGTGATGCTTAGAAAAGATGCTGATCCAAAAAAAGTGGAAGCCAAGCTCACGAAATTCCTGGAAGCCTATAACAAGGAGATGAACAAGAATTTCTACATCGAGCTGGGTATGCAGCGATTCGATCAAACTTATCTCCATTCCAATTTTAAAAATGGCAAGATCGCGGGTGGCAGGATTGAATATGTCAGACTTTTCAGTATTGTGGCCATGTTCATTCTTTTGATCGCGTGCATCAATTTCATGAATCTCACTACGGCCCGGTCGATGAAGAGGGCGAAAGAGATCGGCGTTCGAAAAGTGGTGGGTGCAATTCGTCCCATTCTTATTCGCCAGTTTATTGGCGAAGCATTGCTTACTTCCTTCCTGGCGATCCTGGTTGCAATCCTTGCCGTTGTACTATTGTTGCCGGGATTCAATGAACTTACCAGCAAACAAATGGAATTGCCCATTTCCAGTCTCAAATTTTGGGGAGCCCTGGTTTTGATTACAATACTCACAGGCTTGCTGAGTGGAAGCTATCCAGCCTTGTTTCTCTCCTCCTTTCAACCCATCAAAGTATTGAAGGGTGGCATGAAATTCAGTTCCAAGGCCACCTGGTTCAGAAAGGGATTGGTGGTATTCCAGTTTACGCTTTCTATTATCCTCATTATTTCAACCATTATCGTATCGAACCAGATTAATTACATGCAAAAGTTCAACCTGGGTTACGATAGGGAAAACCTGGTGTACATTCCTCTTGAAGGCGACCTCTCAAAGAATTTTGAATTGATGAAACTGGAGGCGTTGAAAGTGCCCGGCGTGAAGCTGGTCAGCAGAATGACGCAATCGCCAACGGATATCAGCAACGGAACCGGTGGCGTTGAATGGGACGGAAAGGATCCGAATTCCGCTCCCCAATTTGTGCAGGCATCTGTGGGGTACGATTATGTAAAAACGATGAATTTGAAAGTGCTGCAGGGAAGAGATTTCTCAAGGGAAATAGTCACTGATTCAGTAGGCTACCTGATTAACGAAGCGGCCCTGAATATCATGAAATTTAAAGATCCTGTCGGCCATCCGATTAAATTCTGGGATCACAATGGAAAAGTAATCGGGGTGTTGAAAGACTTCCATTTTCAATCGCTTCATGAGCCCATACTGCCGCTCATTTTGCGCATGGACAAAGACGTTTGGGGCGTGGCATTGGTAAGAATTGAGGGAGGACAAACAAAACAGGCGCTTGCCGGACTTGAAAAAATTTGTAAGCAGCTCAATCCCAAGTTTCCCTTCAACTATCAATTCTCGGATGAGGAATATCAAAAGCTGTATACCAGCGAAATGGTGGTAGGAAAATTATCGCGCTATTTCGCGGGGCTGGCCATTTTCATTTGCTGTTTGGGATTGTTGGGACTGGCGATGTTCACAGCAGAGCAGAGAATAAAAGAAATTGGAATTCGAAAAGTATTGGGCGCCAGTGTCAGCTCACTTTTCACCCTGGTATCGAAAGATTTCCTGGTGCTGGTATTCATTGCTTTTTTGATTGCAGCACCGCTGGGGTATTGGTTTATGACAAACTGGTTGCGCGACTTCGCCTACCGTACACCGGTAGGAGTGTGGATATTCGTCTTTGCCGGGCTGATCGCCATATTCATTACGTTGTTCACTGTTAGTTTCCAGGCTATCAAAGCCGCAATGGCAAATCCGGTAAAAAACCTTAGGTCCGAATAGAAGTCTTCACGGTATGACACAAAGAAATATACTTATATGATAAAGAACCACCTTAAGATAGCTATTCGCTATCTGCTTCGCTACAAAGACTACACTGTTATCAACATTTTGGGTTTGGCGGTGGGCATTACCTGCTGCCTGCTGATCATGTTGTTTGTGCGAAATGAATTCAGTTACGACCGGTTTCATCAGAATGCACCCCGCCTGGTGCGCGCATGGCAGCATGAAAAGGTGGAAGGCCAGGACTTTATCAATGTGGTAAATCCGCTGCCATTGGGTCCGGCGTTGCAATCTTCCTTTCCTGAATTTGCGGCGACCTGCAGGGTAATTGATTTGACTGCCATGGCGAAGAAGGGCGAGCAGACCTTCAATGAATCGATCGTGATGGTGGACAGCACATTCTTCAATATATTTTCTTTTCCATTGCGTAATGGCAATCCTGCACAAACTTTCCCCCAACAAAATAGCATCGTTATCACCCCGGCGATTGCCGAGAAATACTTCGGCAGTGAAAATGCGGTTGGTAAATCCATTCTGGTAAAACTCGACTCAACCTACGAGAATTTCATCGTTAGTGCAATTGCAGAGCCGGCGCCTACCGCATCCAGCATTCGGTATTCCATGCTGATTCCGTTTTCGAATGCGCACAAAATATTCCGCGAACGGTTGTTCCATAGCTGGGGTAATGTTTTTGGTGAAACCTATGGACTGCTGAAACCGAATGTACAAGTGGCGGCCCTGGAGAAGAAATTACCCCAAATGGTCAAACAACAGTTGGGCGAAGACTACAAAGAAGGCGCGTATACCGTTCACCTGCAACCCATCACCGACATCCACCTGAACAATACACTGCCGGCGGGTAACCAACCTATCAGCAATCCCAAGTATTCTTATATCTTATCATCTGTGGGCTTGTTGATATTGCTGATAGCCTGTATCAATTTCATTACACTTTCCATTGGACGATCCACCAGTCGCGCGAAGGAAGTGGGTGTTAGAAAAGTATTGGGAGCTGAACGCAGTCAGCTGATTAAACAATTCAGGGGAGAAGCTTTTTTGCTTACGCTAATTGCAGTAACGTTAGGGTTTGTGTTCGCCGTGCTGCTGTTGAATCCTTTCAATGAATTGATCAGGCAACAACTCAGTTTTAATTTCGACCTCGGATTTTTCGGATTCGGTTTATTGCTCATCGCATTCATCGCCATTGTAGCCGGCATTTATCCGGCCGTGATATTATCCGGGTTCAATCCCATGGAAGTGCTGAAGAGCAAATTGGCCATCAGCCGGGGTTCCGGCCTCTTGCGCCATGGATTGATTGTTGGACAATTTGTGGTGTCCATTGCCATGATCGTTTGCACCCTCGGAATCGGACAACAGATGAAATACGTGCAGAAAATGGACCTGGGTTATGCCAAGGACCAGGTGATGATCGTCCCCACCAATAAAACAATCAGGGAAGGAACCGCATTCGCGGCACTTTACCGCGAAGAATTATTGAAGCACCCCGAAGTGGAATCGGTAACAACAAGTGTATACAGCTTCGCCGAAACACCCTGGTGCAATGTTGGTTATACGGACGATAAAAAAGTGTATCGCAATTTCCAGTTCAACAGGGTTGATGCCAATTTCATTCCGGCTTTACAAATCAAACTGGTTGCCGGCAGGAATTTTCAACCGGGCAACTCTGCCGATGACTATGGCAGCATCCTGGTAAATGAATCGTTGGTAAAAGAGTATGGCTGGAAGGAACCCATCGGACAAAAATTACCGGGTCCATACGAGGAAAGAATTGTTGGCGTGGTAAAGGATTTTAACTACGAGTCCCTTCATACAAAAGTGAAGCCGTTGGTGTTGGCGCTTAAGCATGATTCCATTCTCCGCCATTCGCAGGACGTATCTTTTGCCCAACCACCCCAGCCGCGAGTTTCAGTTCGGATGAAGGGCGGAAATCCCGTGTCCAACCAGGAGATCCTGAAAAAGGCCTGGATGGCCGTTGCACCCAACGAAGAATTTACTTTCAGCTTTTTAGACGATCGCGTCGCTTCGCAGTATGAGTCGGAAAAAAGAACCGACAAAATTGTGAAGCTGGCAGCCGGACTTTCAATTTTCATTGCGTGCATGGGTTTGTTTGGATTGGTAACGCTTACGGTGATAAAACGGACCAAGGAAATCAGCATAAGAAAAGTACTGGGCGCAACATCGGGCAGCATTGCCACCCTGCTCGCTTCTTATTTCGTAAAACTCGTTGTGATCGCTTCGCTGGTGGCCTTCCCGCTGGCCTGGTGGGCCATCAACCAGTGGTTGGGCGATTTTGCATATAAAACAACCATCAGCTGGTGGCTTTTTGCCGCGGCAGGATTGAGTGCAATATTGATCGCGTTGATAACCGTGAGTGCGCAGGCCATCAAGGCGGCATTGGCAAACCCGGTCAAAAACCTTCGGTCTGAATAAAAGTCTTCCGCTAAGACGCAAAGAAAGATATATGATAAAAAGCTATCTCACAATCGCATGGCGAAACCTTTTCAAGCAGAAAGGCTACAGCATTTTTAATTTGGTGGGTTTGGCCCTGGGTATTTCCTGCGCCCTGTTGTTAACCCTGCACATCAGGGAAGAGACCAGCTACGAAAAAGGCTTCACCCACTACAAAGACATTTACCGCGTTGTAAGCACCGAATGGTCGAAATCATCGCCACCCATGGCCTTCGAGATGCAAAAATTCTTCCCTGAAATCAAGTCCATTTGCCGGTTTGCTGAAGGAGGCACCGATGTAATCAGTTACGAAGGAACCAAAATTCTGGAAGGCAAAAGTTTATTCGCTGATAGCTCGGCGGTGGATATGTTTGATTTGAAAGGTGTAGTTGGAAATCCGAAAGAAGCATTGTCGCAACCCGATGGCATTGTTATTACGAGAAGCCTGGCCGGGAAATTTTTTGGTAAAGAGGATCCAGTGGGCAAAAAATTGAATTTTAATGGAAGGGATGACTATTTCGTAAAAGCCGTTATTGAAGATCTTCCCAGCAATTCGCATATCAGTTTCGATTGCCTGTTTTCCATGCGAAAACTTTACCAGGAAGTTTCTCCCGATTGGCTGAATAGCCGTGGCTGGATGTTTGGCTGGACCTATGTTCAATTCAGGGATAAAGCTGCGCACGATAAGGCGCTTAGTCGTTTCAATAGTTTTTGGCTTCACTTCAAGGCGGACGAACCCGATAAAAAAGCAATTGCGGAAGAAGCCGCGAAAATGCGGTTTCAACCGATTACTGATATTCATTTGAAATCGAATCTGATTCAGGAAATGGGCCCCAATAGCAATATCACGTACGTGTATATTCTGTTGGCGGTGGAAATTCTTTTGCTTGTTGTGGCTTGCATCAATTTCATCAATCTGTTTACCACGCAGGCGTTGAAGCGCATGAAGGAAGTGGCCGTTCGAAAAGTGCTGGGTGCCCGCAAATCCCAACTCGTTTTGCAATTCCTGTTCGAAGCATTCATCCTTACCATTATGGCAGGAGTGCTGGCATTGATTATTTACCAGGTGGCCATTCCGTTTTATAATTCGATCACGGGAAAGTCGGTAACCTGGAGCACCATTTTGGAACCATCAAACCTCGTCATATTAATTGGCCTTGTATTTTTCACAGGATTATTTTCCGGCCTGTTTCCCGCACTTTTCGTTTCAAATTTTCAGCCGGCCGAGTCGCTCAAATCAACACGGGTACCCAAATCGTCGGCGCAGGTATTGAGAAAGGGACTGGTGATTTTTCAATTTGTGGTGGCTGGTTTTCTTATCATAACCACGATCCTGATTTATCAACAAACCAGTCTTTTCCATAACACGCAGCTTGGTTTTAATAAGGACCAGGTGATGGTGGTTAAGCTGTACGGAAAGTTGTATGGCCAGTTAACCGATCATCCGGAGCTGATTAAGAATGAACTCCTAACCAATCCGGATATTATTTCTGTGGGAAGAAGTTCGAATGTGATTGGCGACGATTTGAGTGTAGAATCAGTGACGCCCGTAAATGCCATTCCCAATAAAGATTATGGCACGGTGAGGGTATTTAGGGTGGATGAACATTATGTAGATCTGCTGGGCGTTGAAATGAAAGCCGGAAGAAATTTCTCCAGGGAATTCAACGATTCGGCATCCTTCATCGTGAACGAAAAAGCGCTGCAGGCGTTGGAGCTGAAGTCAGGGGTGGGTACAGAGATCGTGAACAACACCAGAAACCTGAAAGGCAAGATTGTTGGCGTGATGAAAGACTTTCATTTTGCATCGCTGCATAGCCAAATTGAGCCATTGGTGTTGGAGTACAAGCCAGAGTGGACGGGTAACCTGCTCGTAAAAACCAGGCCAACCCACATTGCACAAACCATCGAATTCCTGAAAGCAAAAATGAACAAGATCGCCCCGGGCACATTGTTCAGTTATGGATTCCTGGATGAAAAGATCTCGGGACTGTATAAAAAAGAAGACAACATGAGCCAGGTGCTGAAACTATTTGCCGTATTGTCGATCGTGATCTCTTGTTTGGGATTGTTCGGGCTGGCGGCTTACTCGGCTGAAACCAGGACCAAAGAAATCGGTATTCGCAAAGTGATTGGCGCCGGCGTAGGCAACCTGGTGAGCCTGATGTCGAAAGATTTTGTGGTGTTGGTGTTGGTCGGAAATATCATTGCATGGCCACTGGCCTGGTGGGCGATGCAAAAGTGGTTGCAGGAATTTACCTATCGTATTCATATTGGTT
>Ga0105249_10004894_pt1 | contig 11560 bp, 8 predicted proteins | sample KBSS44metaG_FD_81522 | JGI IMG/M metagenome (GOLD analysis project Ga0105249, IMG submission 81522) | Switchgrass rhizosphere microbial communities from Kellogg Biological Station, Michigan, USA - KBS S4-4 metaG | ecosystem: Host-associated > Plants > Roots > Rhizosphere > Soil | place... | reverse complement strand
GACGCACCTGCGCTTCCTGCGCCCGGGGCTGGCCGTGGTCCTGTTGTTCACGGCCGGCAAGATGCTGGCCAGCGACTGGATCCAGATCGGCCCCGGGCAATCCATCCTCGTCATCGCGATCGTGCTGATCGCTACCGTCCTCGCGTCGATCTGGGCGCCTTCCCCTCGGAGCAAGGCGACGAGTGCGCCGCCGGTCCCGGTGCCCGCGCCCGCTCCCGCGGCGAAGCCGTAGGCGAACCCGTCGCCGCACGATCGTGTGAGGCCTGGATCCCCGCCCGAAGTCACTCGGCGGGCACGAGCGCCGTCGCCGGGCGCGGGCTCGGATCGGGCAGAACGTAGCGTTCGACGACCGCCCTCGCCAGCTCCGTGGCGAACCCCGGTGCCTCCCCACCTTGATGCTCTCCCTCGAGGGCGAAGACCCGAGCCGCCAGCGCCCGATCACGGAAGACGTTCGCGATCCAGCGCGAAAAGTCGTGGCGCCGCCGATGGTCTTCCACCACGTCGAGTGGGCAGACGCCCAGCGCGACGGAGAACTCCGCGAGCGTGCGCGGCGCCGGTCCCGTCGGCACGCCTTTCCGGGTGAAGACGAAGGCGTCCTTCGCCGCCACGGGGATGTCCGAGTACTTGTGGCGGTGGCGGACATGAGCCGTGAGCCGCGAGGCCGTCCGGAAGCGTCGCATCTGGCCCGGGACGGGCCCGACCATCGTCACGAGGACGGCCTCGTCCATCGCCAACCCCGCCAGGGTCGCGCGCCAGCGTTCCTGGTCCTCCGCGACGCCGGCCACGGCCATGAGCGCCGCCGCCTCCGCGGGGTCGCTCTGCCTGGTCACGATGATCGCGTCCGTCGCGTAGAGGATCCGCGGATCCAGGCGGGCCATGTTGTAGGTGGTGAGCGTGTAGGAGGCGAGCTCGAGATCCAGCAACTCGACGGCCTCCGGCTGGTCGAGGAAATAGTGTGCCTCGTCCACGATGATCCGGTGTGGGAATCCCAGGCGGCGCCGAGCCGAAGCGAGGGCCTTCAGCAGCGAGGGCACGTATGCCAGCCGGTCGTCCCGCGTCATCGCCGACAAGTCGACGACCACGCTCACGTCCGGGTATTGCAGGGCCCGCTCGACCTCCCGGAGTGTCGGTGGGCCGTCGTGGCCCAGCACGGTCACTCCCGGAAGGTTCTCGAGCGGCGCGTAGTCTCCCTCGGGGTCGACCACGCAAACGCTATAGCGGGCGAGGATGGCCTGCTCGGCCACGAGTCCGGTCACCCAGGACTTGCCCGAGCCGGACTCGCCGGTGACCAGGAGGTTCCACCCACGCACGGGCAGGTACACGGGTTCGCCATCCGAGCCGATGGGTACCTTTCGGCGGTCGCCGAGGACCTTTGGCAGTCGAGGCTGCGCCACGGCCCGCCGGATGTAGGTGGCCACGTCGGCCGGACCCGTGCCATCCAGCACCTCGTCCGCGGCGGCCTTCAGGGCAGGGCTACCCCACGCGACGGCCACGCCCACCTGGCAGGCCTCGAGGAGGGCATGGTCGTTCTCCGCATCCCCGATTCCGATCGCGTTGTGCGCGGACAGGCGGAGCGTGGTCAGGGCTTCGCGAAGGCCGGTCGCCTTGCTGACGGACTGCGGCAGCACCATGAGCCGGCTGCGATTGAACACGATGGCGAGCGGCAGCTCCCGCTGGCGGATGAGGTCCAGGATCGCCGGGGCGAAGGAGGCTTCGGCCTCGATGACGGATTGCCCGGCCACGGCCGGTATGCCGAGCCGGTGCAAGTCGTCCAGAAGCGCGGGAGAGGGAGGCGACGAGAGCACGAAGGAGCGGCCGCTGTCGGGATAGAGCACGACGGCACCACACTCGCCGACCACCGCGTCCGCGAAACCCAGGTCGCCCGCCACTGTCCGCAGGTCGTCGAGCCGGCGGCCGGTCACGAGCAGAGTAGCGATGCCCGCCGCGCGCACCTCGGCGAGCGCCGCTTTCACGTCGGGGTGGAGGGTGCCCCCTCGGGCAATCGTGCCGTCGTAGTCGAGAGCGAGAACCCGGAATCGCAGTCCGCCCTCGTGGAGCGCGCGGAACGCCTGGCGATCAGCCCCCCACGCGGTGTCGCTCATTCGATCTCCTTGACGGCGGCGCAGGCGGCCGGCGGCACCAGCCATGACCGCTTACCGGACCGCCCTGTGACACCGGTGTTGTCGTTCGACACTAGGAGGCCATATCCGACGCGGAGAGCTCCTCCAGGGCGGACGGGTCCCCACTGTGGGCGGCGGCGACGAAAACATCGAGAAGCCGCCGTCGTTGGCCCGACCCGGCGGGCGGATGGGACCTGTCGGCGACGCGCTTCCGAGCGCGGGCGACGAGCTGGCGAGCGTTCGCCTCCGCGAGCTCGAGAATGGCCGCGATCTGGCGGTAGGAGTAGCTGAACGCTTCACGGAGAAGGTACGCCGCGCTCTCTCTCGGCGAGAGTTTCCCCAGCAGCAGGAGGACGGCACGTTCCAGGGCTTCGCCCCGCTCAATCTCCGACTGGGGGTCGGGACACGTGTCCACCGGTTCCGGAAGCCACTCCCCGACGCTCGTTTCGCGGCGCGAATGGGCGGACTGGGCGAGGTTGATGGCCAACCGCTTCGTGGTCATAGCCAGGTATGCGGGCGCGTTCAGGACCACGCTGCGATCGATCGCCTGCCATCGCAACCAGGCGTCCTGCACGACGTCCTCGGCCGCGGCTGGATTTCCCAGGATCCTGTACGCGATCGCGAAGAGACGAGGGCGCTCGTCGACAAAGGCCGAAAGCCCGTTCGCATCTGGCTCCGGAGAGCGGTGTTCGGCGTCCCCCACGAATACGATCGATTTGGGTGCCATCGGCGTTTTCTCCTCTCGAACCCTGCGCGGTCCGACTGCGCAGTGAACCCGGATGCTAGCGGGCCGGCTCACGTGCGCACATCACGCGATAGAGCCGTTTCGACGGGACGAAGTGGAGGTCCCTGCGGCCCCCCCGTTCGAGGGGGAAGCGGCGGGGGACGGGGGCCGGCGGGACCCACCTCGATCGGGGGATGTCGGCCGCGGGCCGAAGCGCCGAGCGGGCCGGTCAGCCCACTTCGATGAGGGCGGCGGCGACCGCCATCTTGAGGCTACTCCGAACGGTCTATCTCCGAATACCTGGATCGTGGTACGCCGCGCTTCCACCGTGCGAGGCGGCCGAGCCTCGCGAGCAGGCCCTGCGCGGGCGCCTGCCGGAAGGCCATGTGGCCGGGAACCGAAAGCTCGACCTCCGTTCCCTCGCCCGGCCGGCTCCAGACCCGCAGCCGTCCCCCGACGCGTTGCGCGCGTTCGCGCATCCCCGCGAGCCCCCAGTGCCCCGCCCGGCCGGCGCGCAGAACGTCCGGCTCGATCCCGCGGCCGTCGTCCCTGACCCGGACGCGCAGCTGTTGTGGCGCACATTCGACCGCTACTTCGATCCGGGTCGCCTCGGCATGCCGGACGGCGTTCACCATGGCCTCTCGTCCGATGCGATAGACGTCGTCGCGGATCATCGGGTGCAGCGGACGCCGCTCCCCGCCACCGATCACGCGGAGGTCCACCTCCGGTCCGACCTGCAGGTCCTCTCGCACGCGAGAGAATGCCTCTTCGAGATCGTACTCGTCTCCGTCCGATCGCAGGCCGCGCACCGCGTTCCGGCCCTCGTCGATCACGCGCGCGATCAGCGCGCGGACGTCGTCGAGGCGGCGCCGAGCCGGCAATTCGGGGGGAACCTGCGCCGCGGCGACGTAGAGCTGCAGCGAAGCGCTGAGAAACCCCTGCAGGAGCGTATCGTGCAGCTCCTGGGCGATGCGGGTGCGTTCCTCCAGGCGATCCTCGAAGCGCACCGTCATCTGGCGCGTGATGCGGTGCAGCCGAAGGCGGTACAGCAGGCCGAGCGTGAGCACGCTGGCCAGCCCCGCGGCCAGGCGAACCCAACCGGTTTGCCAGAGCGTCGGCTGGATCACGACGCCGAGGGCAGCCTCGGAGCCCTGCCACAAGCCGTCACGGTTCGAGGCGGTGACGCGGAAGCGGTAGGTGCCGGGCCCGAGGCCCGTGTAGACCGCCTCCCGTGTGGTCACAGGCCCACTCCAGCCCTCGTCGAATCCGTCCAAGCGGTACCGGTATCGGATCGCGTCGGGGGCGGAGAGGCTCACTGCCGAATAGGCAAACGTGACACGGTGGGGCGCGGGGGGAACCTGGACCGCGTCCGACAGGTCCAGCGATGTCCCGTCGGCGGACAGGGACTGGATGCGGGACAGCGGGGGGGCGACGAACGCCCGCACGGGATCGACGACGGAAAGGCCGCGGTCCATCGCAAACCAGATGCGGCCGGCGACGTCGGCCACCACGGAGCGATGCCGCCGGGCGGCGGCGGTGCCGTGGAGCCCGTCGGCCGCGCCATACTCCACGATGTCGCCGTCGGCCAACAGGCCTCCGTGCAGGGCGGCGCGCCGTACGCGGAGGACGGTCCTGGAGGTCGCCACCCACAGCCAGCCCTGGCGGTCTTCGGCCACCCCGAAGACCTGCTCGCGCAGCGAGCGCGTCAGCCCGGGCGGGACGCGCACGCGATCGGCGTCGAGGAAGGCCAGACCGTCGCCGGTGCCGATCCAGAGCGTCCCCTCGGAATCTTCGAACAGGCAGTGCACCTCGCCGGAGGGAAGGCCGTCACGGGTGCCATACGCCCGCCACCGTCCTCCGACGAGAGCGCTCAGGCCGCTGGGCGTGGCCGCCCAGATCGAGCCGTCGGCTCGGTCCACCACCGAAGTGACGGTGTCCGAGGCGAGACCTTCGGCGGTCGTGTAGGTCGTGAACCGGCCGTCCTTCAGGCGGCTGAGGCCGCCTCCGAGAGTTCCCGCCCACACTGCGCCGTCCCGCGCCTCGTGAACCGCGTAGATGACGTGTGCGGGCAGTCCATCTCGTTCGCCGTACGTACGCGCCTCCGGCACGTCGCCGCGCAGCGAGATCCGCGTCAAGGCGCCGCTACGACGTCCCACCCACACGCCCGCTCCTCCCGCCGCGATCGAATACACGACGTCTCGCGACAGGTCGTCGGCCTGGATCTCCGCCACGCGGCCATCCCTCAGCGAGAAGAGACCGCCCCCCAGGGGCGCGAGCCATACGCGGCCGTCCGCGTCGGCCAGGATCGGCCCGTTGTGATCCGAGGGCAGCCCCTGCGCGGTCCCGAAGGTGGTGAAATTCGCGTGCCGCAGGCGCTCGATCTCGCCCCTTCGGCCGATCCACAGGCCCCCCTCCCGATCCTCGAACAGCGCGGTGACCGCCGCGTCCGAACCCGGCGGCGCATCCAGCGCCGTGACGCCGCCGGCGTTGGCGCGCAGCAGCCCGCCGGCCGTACCGATCCAGAGGTTCGACTCGCGATCGAGCGCCATGGCCGTGGCCGCGCTGCGGTTCAAGGCAGGGTCGAGCCCGCGCGCGGTGATCTCGGCTCCGTTCCAGCGGGCCACGCCTCGGTCGGTGGCGATCCACACTTCTTGCGCACTCACCGGGAGCACGGCGTTGATCCTCCGACCCCCAAAGGCTCCGGGAACCCGCGTCATCTTCCGGCCGGCAAGGCGTAACAACCCGTCGCCTTCGGTCCCTGCCCAGACCGTACCGTCCGGCGCTTCGCTGATGGAAATGATCGGAGAACGCGTGCCCAGGCCAATCTGCGGCTCGAGCGGCGTGAATCGCGGTCCCGTCCAGCGCATGACTCCGTTGAGGATCCCTGCCATCAGCAGCGTGCCGTGGCGTCCGGGGGCCATGGCGGTGATGGCGTCTTCGTTCGCCTCGAGGGCCGTGACGCTCTCCAGGCGACCCTGGTGGAATCGCGCGAGAAGGGGACCGCCCAGCCTCATCCACAGGCTCCCGGTTGCGTCCGCGGTGAGACCCAGGACCTGCGGGATCGCCAGCGGATCGCTTCGCCGGTCCGGAACCTGCTCGAAGGCGACGCCGTCGAATCGAAAAAGGCCCTTGTCCGTGCCGATCCAGAGATACCCGTCGGGAGTCTGGCTGATCGCCTGGACGGTGGCGCCCGGGAAGCCGCGTTCGGCGCCCCACCGGTCGTGCAGGTACTGCGAGAGCGCCGGAGAGGAATCCATCGCCCCGGTGCTGTCCGCGACCGCGATCGCGAGGAGGGCCACGAGGCCTGCCGTGCGAGCCCCTCCGCCGCCGCGGGTCACGGCAGGTATTCGAACTTTTCGATGACGACTTCCGCGCCGTGCTCCAGGGACTTCTCGCCCCGCCGGTAGGCGTAGAGGTTCATGCGAACCTGCTCGTTCCCCGGCGCCGGCACGCGCTCCGTGAAGACGTGTTCGGCGACGATGGCCGCGGCGGGGTCGGCGCTCGCGCCGCGGGCGGTGCGGAAGGTCGCGCGCCCTGGCTCCCACCGGAGCCAGTGCGTGAGCACTCCGGCCGGGGCCTCGAACCGCGCCACGTTGTCGGGGACGTGGTAAGGCTGGATCGCGTACTGCGCGTTCTTGTCGGCCGGCTTGCCCCAGCGCGTGATCTCGACGCCCATCTCGCGATGGTGCTCCTGCACCGCCGGTCCGTCCCAGGTGAAGAAGCTCAGGATGGCGGCGGGCTCGAGGTGCGCCACCTCCCGCACGACGAACCGGTAGAGCCCGTATCCGAGGCGCCGCGTGAGGCCCACCTCCGCGCAGGTCCAGTCGGGAGCCTGTCCCGCGATCCGCAGGTGCAGGGCTCCGTTCTCGTCCGTCCAGGCGTTCTTCGGATCGTAGGCGTTCCTGCCTCCTCGATCGCTCGGCGCGGCGCGGACCACCCACTCGTAACCGCTGAATTGAACGGTGGGGCGGACCACGCTCCGCGACGCGTCGCCCGCGACGACGGTCACCGCGAGGACGCCTTCACCTTCCTTCGGGAGGACTTCGACCGACGTCGGTGGAACGTAGGCGGCGTCCACGAGGAGGGCGGCGTATTCCATTCCCACGTGAGTCGGGCTCTTCCACGTCGAATCCGCCTGGATCTCGGTGTACGGCTGCTGACGTTCGGGCTGCACCCACCAGACACGGCTCTTGGAGAAGATGACGACGCGCTGTCCGGGCGCCGCCCCGACGACGCGTCCGGCGATGACGTCGAGAATGTCGGGGCCGCCCTTGTCCGCGGGCGGGATGGTGGTGATCTCGATCCGCGGCGCCGGCGGCGTGCCCCCCCCGCGGCAGGAGTGCGAGAGGAACCCGGCGGCCACCACGACCAGGCAGGCCGCCACCGCACGAACGCGCCCCGACCTCATGTCCGCTAGAGCTGGATGATGCCGCGGCGGATGGCGATGGCCACCGCCTGCGTCCGGTCGCTGGCGCCCAGTTTGTCCATGATGCGTTTCACGTGGCCCTTCACCGTCTCCTCGGAGATGAACAGCCGCTCGGCGATGTCGCGATTGCGGTTGCCGCCGGCGACCTGGCCGAGCACTTCGATCTCGCGGGCCGTGAGCGCCTCGTCGCTGAGGTGCTCGGCCACGCGGGCCGCGATTTCCGCCGGGATTCGCTTCTTGCCCGCGTGTACCTGACGGATCGCATCGAGCAGCTCGGGCGCGGGCGTGCTCTTGAGCAGGTACCCACGCGCACCGGCCGCGAGGGCGCGCTGGATCTCGGCGTCCCCTTCGAAGGTCGTGAGGACGACGACCCGCGCGTCGGGGAATTCCCCGCGAATCGCGATCATCGTGTCGATGCCGTTCATGTCCGGCAAGCGCAGGTCCATCAATGTGACGTCCGGCCGGGTCTCCCGGAAGCGCTGGAGCGCATCACGGCCGTTGCGCGCCTCGCCCGCCCATTCCATGTCCGGCTGGCTGCGGATCAGGGCCGCGATGCCCTCCTGCAGGACCGGGTGGTCGTCGACGCTCAGTATCCGGATGGGCGCCGTGCTCATCTCTTGCTCTTCACTGCCCGGCAGGACTCCAGGGCCGCCATCATGTGCGGATCGTCATCCCGACGCAAGCAAAGAGTTGTCCGCGTGTGGCTTCCGTGCGGTGACGTGCGCGGCGGCGGGCAGCGTGAAGTGGAAGCGGGCGCCGGCGCCCAGCGTGCTCTCCACCCCGATGCGGCCGCCGTGGGCTTCCACGATCGCCTTGGCGATGGAGAGACCGAGCCCGCTGCCGTGACGGTTCTGGTTCTGCGGCTGCCAGAAGCGGTCGAACACGCGGGCCAGGTACTCCGGGGCGATGCCCGGGCCGGTGTCCTCGACGAAGAAGCGCACGCCGCCGGCGGCGGGGGAGGCGCCGATCGTCACCCGGCCACCACGCGGGGTGAACTGCATTGCGTTGCCGACCAGGTTGGAGAACACCTGGGCGATGCGCTCGCGATCGGCGAGGGCGCGCAGACTCCGGGCCCCGCTGGCCGTCTGCAGGACGACGCCGCGTGCCTCGGCGAGAGTGGAGTGGGCGTCCACGGCGTCCGTGAGCATCGCGATGGGGTCGGTCGGTGTGACCTTCATGGGCAGCCTCCCCTCGTCGGCGCGCGACAGGTCCAGGAGGTCATGGATCAGACGGTCCATACGGCCCGCGGCCCGCTGGATGGCGCCGATGGCGTGGCGATCGATCTTGCGTTCGCCATTGTCGGGGCCGTGGGCGCCGTCTTCCAGGAGCACCCTCAGCGCGAGGTCGATCGTGGCCACGGGGTTCTTCAGGTCGTGGGCGACCATCGCCATCAGGTTCTCGCGCAGGCGTGCCGCCTCTTCGGCGGCCCGGTACAGCAGGGCATGGTCGATGGCGAATCCGGCCCGCCGTCCCACATCCATCGCGAGCTCGAGATCACGGCCTCCGTAGCGCCGCTCCGATCTGGCCGTGGCGGCGAAGAAGATTGCACCGAGAGTCCGCCCGCCGGCGATCATCGGGACCACGATCGCGGAGACGGGCGCGAGGGGCCCCGGCCCGCCCATTCCGGCCTCGTCGAGGTGCTCGCGCTCCCGCGTCACACGGATGATCTCCGCCGCGCCGGTCCGGATCGCCCTCGCCAGCGGATGGCCCGAGGCGGCGGGGAGAGGGAAGCGGTCGCGCGCGCGGTCGAGCATCTCGCGCCCGGCGGCGTCGCGATGGGCGGCATGCGCCCATCGGCAGGAGGCCTCTTCGCCACGGAGCGCCACCACGCAGTAGTCCGCGACCTCCGGCACGGCCAGCCGAACGGTGTTGGCCAGCGTCTGCTCGAACTCCAGGGACCCGTCGAGGACCGCGCTGGCGTCGGCGAGGAAACGCCACCGGCCGCTGGGGCGCCGTCGGATGTCCCGGTGCCTCTGGCCGCCTTCGTCGGTGCGCCGCCGTGCCGGCTTGTCCTCGAACACCGCCAACCTGATCTCTGCCGCCGAACCGTAGGCCATGAACGATCCCCCTGCTGTGAGTTGCAAAGGTAGAGGTTGACGACCCCGCCGCGCATCACCCGAACGGTCGTTTTTGCGGCCACCCTGACGTTGGGGAGCCGAGTACCACCTTCGTGGGATCAGCCACCCTCGGGGAGGCGCGAGCATCGTCATGCGACAGTCGAGGCCGTGGCGTCATCCGAATAGGCAGCAACATCCGATGCAAGGAGCTCCTCCAATGCGGCGCAATCTCCTCGTTGGGCGGCGGCGATGAAGGCGTCCAGAAGGCGCCGTCGCTGGGCCGAGCTCACGGCCGCGCGAGGTCTATCCGCAACATGTTTGCGAGCGCGGGTGACGAGTTGGCGGAGGTTCGCTTCACCGAGCCGAAGGATGTCCGCGATCTGGCGATATCGGTAGTCGAACGCGACACGGAGCACATACGCGGCCCGTTCCGTCGGCGAGAGCGTCTCCAGCAGCAAGAGGACCGCATGCTCCAAGGCTTCAGCCCGTTCTACTTCCAATTGGACGTTGGGGCTGGTGTCCACCCGTTCCGCGTGCCACGTGCCCGCGTACGTTTCGCGGCGCGAGCGGGCGGACTGGGCGAGGTTGAGAGCCAATCGCGTCGTTGTCGTCGCGAGGTAGGCCGGCGCGTTCAGGACCCCGCTGCGATCAATGGCCTGCCACCGCAGCCAGGCGTCCTGCACAACGTCCTCGGCTTCGGCCGCATTTCCGAGTATGCGGTACGCGATTCCGAAGAGACGAGCGCGCACAGCGACGAAGGCAGCCAGGCCGTTCGCGGCATTTCCTTCCATGGCCTCCATCTCTCGACCCACGCCCCGGCCGGCGCCACTCGCGCCACCGGAGCAACGTGCGGTCCAAGGATGCGGCGTGGGGCGTATGGCCTTGGTCGTTTCGTCGCCGTGCTGGTCGATTTCACCGAAATCTCGCGATGGGGGTTGGTTTGGGTACGCCCGGACACCTTGTGCGTCGCCGGAGGCCGTGCCAGCATCCACGGCGCGAGAGGGTCGGATGAGCGAGGCCAGGAAGCCCGAGGTGGCCACGCATGCTCGAGTGCCGAGCGTGATGGCGCGGCCGATCGTGCATCCGGCCACGGCGACACCGGTCCTCCGACACGGCCAACCAGATCCCCTGATTCCCGAGACTGTGACGGCTTCGATCCGCGGAGCCCGCTGGGACGGCCTCGCGCTCGAGGCACTCAGCGACCTGCCCGCTGTTGCCGTCCCTGAGCACGAGCACCCGACGCACCTCCTGAGCCTCCTGGTGGGTGCGCCCCTGGCGATCGAATGGACTACCGGCGGCCGGACACAGCGGGCGGTGAATGAGCCTGGAACAATCCACCTCCTGCCGAAGGGCACGTGTGACCGGCTGGTGTGGAAGGGCCGCAGCAACCGGGTCCTCGTCACGTTGGAGCCTCGCTTGCTGACGGGTGCCCTCGAGCACACGGCGCACCGCCACGACCTGGATCTCGAGACGCACTGGCAGCTCAGCGACCGGCATCTGGCTTCACTGATCCTGGTCCTCCAGGCCGACATGGAGGATGGTTGCCCGGCGGGTCGTCTCTTCGGGGAGTCATTGGGCACCGCGATCGCCGTCTATCTGGCGCGGCGGTATGGCGCCGTCCGCACCGGGCCGCCCGCGCGAGGAGGTCTCCCGGGGTATCGGCTCCGGCGGGTACGTGACTACATCGCATCCAACCTCGACCAGGAACTCAGCTTGTCCGACCTCGCCGCCCTCTCCGGGGCAAGTCCACACCATTTCGGCGAGTTGTTCCGTCAGAGTACGGGCCTGAGCCCGCATCGCTACGTTCTCGTACGCCGCATCGAGCGCGCGAAGGAGCTGCTCCGGAACCCGATGCTCAACGTCCTCGACGTCGCCGTCCAGACGGGCTTCAGCGACCAGAGCCATTTCACCAAGGTGTTCCGGCGGATCGCGGGCATGACGCCGTCTCGGTACCGCGCCGAGCGGTAAAGGCGGCCGTTCAGTCCTGTTCGAGCCTGCCCTCGCTCCGGACGTGGGGCTCACGTGCGGGTGTCCATTCCTTCAGCAGCTGGTGGACGAGGGCGATCGCGGTCGATCCCTCGCCGACGGCCGATGCCACCCGCTTCTGGTTGCCGCTGCGCACGTCCCCGACGGCGAACACGCCGGGAAGGCTGGTCTCCAGATGGTGCGGCCCCCGCGTCCGGGGCCATCCCGCCACCCTCAGCTCGTCCCTAGCGAGGTCCGTGCCCGCCTT